>Ga0065724_100329_pt1 | contig 10340 bp, 9 predicted proteins | sample TheenrcSG05JP960_FD_59111 | JGI IMG/M metagenome (GOLD analysis project Ga0065724, IMG submission 59111) | Thermophilic enriched microbial communities from mini bioreactor at UC Davis - Sample SG0.5JP960 | ecosystem: Engineered > Solid waste > Grass > Composting > Bioreactor | place: USA... | reverse complement strand
CCCTGCGCAGCCTCTCCAGCTTGCCGGCCCCTATCGCCTGGGCACCGAAGATGGACACCGTGATCCCCAGGCTGACCGCCGGGAACTGCACGTAGCTGACCACCTGGTTGACCGCTCCATAGGCAGCCGTGGCGGAGGCACCGTAGCGGTTGACCAACGAGATCACCGCCAGCTCCGACAGCGACACCAGGATGAGGTTGACGCTGGAGGGGATGCCGAGCTTGAGCAGCAACCCCAGCAGCCTGGGATCGATCCACAGATGCCGGATCACCAGGGAGTCCAGCTGCAGTGGGTGTTGGCGCAGCCTCAGGTACACCAGCATCGCCACCAGGGAGGCGGTGGACCCCAGCACGGTGGCCCAGGCGGCCCCGAACATCCCCAGCCTGGGTGCGGGGCCCCAGCCAAACACCAGGACGGGCAGCAGCAGCAGGTTGACCCCCGTGCTCACCCCCAGGAACAGCGTGGGGGTGCGAGAGTCCCCTGTGCCGCGGATGAAGGTGGTGTACGCGAAGTACAGAAACAGCAGGGGCAGACAGCTGAAGATGATGCGCGCGTAGCTGACGCTGTCGGCGATGATGGTCTGGGGCGTGCCCAGCAGGCGCATGAGGTCCCACACCAGCAGGTTGCTCACGATCGCCAGCCCCGTCCCCAGCAGGCACACGAAGGCCAGGGTGGTGCCCATCACCGCTCGCATGCGCTCGTAGTTCCTGGCCCCCCAGGCCTGTCCTATGAGGATGGAGGCGCCCGAGCCCACCCCGATGACGAAGGAGTTCATCAAGAAGAAGACGGGGAAGAAGTTGGCCACGGCCGCCAGGGCACCCACGCCTATCCACCTGCCCAGCACGATGCTGCCCGCCAGCTGCCCCACTGACTGCAGGGCGTTGCCCAGGATCAGCGGCAGCAGGAAGCTCAACATCTGCCTCCATATCGGCCTGCCATCCTCCAACAGCCTTGCTCTGGCGGGAGCTCGGGTCTCTCCCTCGGCCACCTCCGTGGTGTGAGCCGTCGTATCAGCTTCCAAGATGCGTTACCTCCCTATCTGCGCGACGTCGGCCGCGCCCTCGCGATGCTACCTGGACTCCGCCCACCTCTGCAGGAAGCCCCTCACGGCGCTTATGAAGGGCTCGAAGCCCTCGCGGCGGATGTTGTGCCCCGTGCCCGGGACGTGCACCACCTCCAGGTGAGGGACGAGCGAGCGCAGGGCCTCGGCTTGCTCTGGCGAGACTATCGCTCCCTTATCGTTGTCGCCCGTGACCAGCAGCGCCGGGCACCTGACGGCCCTCGCGGTCTTCTCCCAATCTATCTGGGGCGGATCGGCTCGGTTGAGCACCTTTTCGCTGAGCCGCAGCTTGGAGTCAGCCCACGGGCCCAGCTCCTCCTCGGGCCAGGATGGGTTCTGTTGCCTGCACTCCTCGATCAGCTGCTCGCGGGTCTTGCTCTTGAGGCTCCTGATCCACTCCCGCATGCGCACCTGCCAGTTGGGGTCAAACCCACCGGCGCTGCCGGGCATCCACCAAGCNGGGGGATCCTCCAGCACGATCGCGCCGGGCACCTCCGGGTACGTCCCGGCGAGCACGAGCGTCGTGGCCGCCCCCATCGAGTGGCCGATCACCGCGGGCCGATAGAGCTCCAGGGCCTCGATCACGGCCCGCAGGTCGCCCGCCTGCGTGAGGGAATCGTACCCGCTCTCGGGCGCCTCGGACAGCCCGTGACCGCGCGCGTCGACCATGATCACGTCGTAGTCTGCCTCCAGGGCCTTGGCGACGGGCGTCCAGCAGAGTCCGTCGTCCGAGAAGCCATGGGCCAGCACCACCGGGGGCTTGTCTCCATCTCCGGTGCGGTAGTAGTGGATCTTGATGCCGTTGCCCTCCACGTAGCCGTCTTGCCAGTTGCTCATTACACCCCTCCTCTGAAATGTGATAGATGAATTTGATAGGTATTAGCCTGCCTGAGCTAGCTCTTCGTCCTCCAGCCAGCTTAGGACGCCGTCGGTGAAAGCGCGTAGCTCCTGGGCGACCTCGTCCGCGAGGGAGCCGTCCTCGNCNAACCGCTCGCCGGCGCCTGACATCTGGACCTGCGCCGACTCGAACACCCGCGCGCCGATCCTGGAGAGCACGAAGCGTAGATGCTCCTGTGCGCGCTGGGTGGCACCTCGACCGGTGCTGGCCCCCAGGATGGCGACGGGCTTGTCCCTCAGCACGCTCTGGCCCGCCGGGCGAGACAGCCAATCGATTGCGTTCTTGAGCACCCCGGGCACCGAGCCGTTGTACTCCGGGGTGGCGAATATCACGGCGTCCGCCTCGGCCACCCGACGCTTGAGGTCGCGCACCACCTCGGGGCCGCCGTCGATGTCCATATCTTGGTTGTACATCGGTATGGGGTGGAGGTCAAATATCTCCACCTCGGCGCGGCCGCGCAGGGCCTTGGCGATCTCCAACAGCAGTCGCCGGTTATACGAACCTAGCCTGAGGCTGCCAGGTATAGCTAGGATCCTCTTCACTGCGCTCTTACCTCCTCGGATTGGGTGTGGTCCACGCTCATGAAGCCAGGGACTCCTCTTCCTGGGCACCTGCGGGTATGCCCAGCGTGAACTGACGGGAGTACAGCTTGTAGTAGAAGCCCTCCATGGCCATCAGCTCCTCGTGTGTGCCGCGCTCCACGATCTCGCCGTGGTTGACCACCAGGATCTGGTCGGCATCGCGGATGGTGGAGAGCCTGTGGGCGATCACGAAGCTGGTCCTGCCCTCCATCAGCCGGAGCATGGCTCGCTGGATATGCCTCTCGGTGCGGGTGTCCACGCTGCTCGTGGCCTCGTCCAGGATGAGGATGGACGGGTCGGCCAGCACCGCTCGCGCGATCGCCAGCAGCTGCCTCTGGCCGTGGCTGAGGTTGCTCCCNCGCTCGGTCAGCATGGTGTGGTAGCCATCTGGCAGGCGATGGATGAACTGGTCGGCTTCGGCGATCTTGGCGGCCGCGATCACCTCCTCGTCGGTCGCGTCCAGGCGGCCGTAGCGGATGTTGTCCATCACGGTGCCTGCGAACAGGTAGGTGTCCTGGAGCACCACGCCCAGCTGCCGCCGCAGGTCGTCCTTGCGGATGTCGCGGATATCCCGACCATCGAGGGTGATGCGGCCGCTGTCCACCTCGTAGAAGCGCGCCAGCAGGTTGACTATCGTCGTCTTGCCGGCCCCTGTGGGGCCCACCAGCGCTATGGTCTGCCCGGGCGCCGCGCGCAAGTTGATGTGCTTGAGGACGGGCGTCTTGCCGTCGTAGGAGAAGCAGACGTCCTCGAACACCACCTCNCCGCGGATGCGGCCGAGGGGAGCGGCGCNAGGGGAATCCACCTCCGGCTCCTCATCGATCACCTCGAACACCCTCTCGGCGCCCGCTATCGCGGCCTGGATCTGGTTGTAGAGGTTGGCNAGGNTGTTGAGGGGGCGCTGGAACTGCCGGGCGTAGTTGAGGAAGCTGGCGATCGTGCCCGGGGTGGCCGCNCCCCTCAGCGCCAGCCACCCGCCGAACCCGGCGATCACCGCCAGGCTGGTGTTGCCCACGAAGTTCATCATCGGCCCCATGAAGCCCGCGAAGATCTGGGCGCGCGTCGCCGCGTGGCGGTACTCGGTGTTGGCCACCGAGAACTCGGCGATCTTGTCCGCCTCGCGGTGGTAAGCCTTCACCACCTTCTGGCCGGAGATGGTCTCCTGGATGATGCCGTTGAGGCGGCCGAGCGTGGCCTGCTGTCGCCTGAAGCCCTCGCGCACCCTNGAGGCTATCCCCCGGTTGATGCCCAAGCTGAGCGCCGTCATGATCGCCAGCGTGACCACGCCCAGCACCGGGTTGATGGCCAGCATGACGATCACCACGCCCACGCCGGTGAGCGTGCTCGATATAACCTGGGTGAGGCTCTCGGTGAGCACCAGGTTGATGTTCTCCACGTCGTTGGTGAGGCGACTCATCAGCTCCCCGTGCGCCCTCTGGTCGAAGAAGCGCAGGGGCAGCACCTGCATCCTCTCAAACAGGTCCTGCCTGATGTCCCTGACGGTCCTCTGGGCTACGCCCGCCATCACGAAGGCCTGCGCCCAGGTCAGCACCGAGCTGCCGACGTAGACGCCCAGCAGCAGGGCGCTCAGGCGCGCCAGCCCCGGTACGTCCTTCCGGAGGATGTAGGCGTCGATCGCTCTGCCTAGGAGCCAGGTGCCCAGCAGGTCCAGGAGGGTGGAGGCCACCACTGCGAGGCAGGTCAGGGTCAACCCCCACCTCTGCCTGCCCAGGTAGCTCCACAGCCTCAGGAGGGTGCCGCGCACGTTCCTGGCACGCTGGACCTCCCCGGGGATGCGCGGTCCCCCTCTCGGTCCCACGGGCATTGGTGGACTCTGCGTCTGGTTTCTAGGCTGCGTCATGTACTACCGCTCCGTGCTCCATCTGTGATTCGTAGATCTCCCGATAGGCCGGGCTGGTCTGCATCAGCTCGTCGTGGGTGCCCTGGGCAACTATCCTGCCGTCCTCGAGCACCAGGATCTTGTCCGCGGGCATCACCGAGCTGATGCGCTGGGCCACCACGAACCTGGTCTGGCGCAGCTCCCGCAGGGCCGCCTGGATCCTGGACTCGGTCTCGGCGTCCACCGCGCTCGTGCTGTCGTCGAGCACGAGCACCTTGGGCCGCACCAGCAGGGCGCGCGCGATAGCTAGCCTCTGCTTCTGCCCTCCCGAGAGGTTGACGCCGCGCTGCCCCACGACCGAGTCGTACCCATCCGGGAAGCTCATGATGAAGTCGTGCGCCTGCGCGAGCTTGGCGGCCCACTCCACCTCCTCGTCCGAGGCCTCCGGCCGACCGAAGCGGATGTTGTCGCGGATGGTGCCGCTGAACAGCACCGCCTCCTGGAGGGCCACCCCCACCGACCTGCGGAGCAGCTCCTCGTCCATCTCCCGCACGTCGACCCCGTCCAGGAGCACCCGCCCACAGGTGGGATCGTAGAAGCGAGGTATGAGGCTCACCAGCGTGGACTTGCCGGACCCCGTCGGCCCGATGATGCCTATCATCTGGCCGGGCTCGGCGACGAAGGAGATGTCGCGGAGCACGGGATCTCCCCCGCTGTGGTCGTAGCTGAAGGTGACGTGCTGGAACTCCACCCTCCCCTGGACCTCCACGTCGCGCACGGGCGAGGTCGCCACCGCCAGGTCGGGCCGCTCGTCCAGCACCTCCGAGATGCGGTCGGCCGAGGCCTCGGCTCGGGAGAGCCTCACGATCAGCATGCTCACCATCATGAGGGACATCAGGCTCTGCACCAGGTAGGAGACGAACGCCACCAGCTGGCCGACTTGGAGGGAGCCCCCGATGGCCCACCGCCCGCCGAACCAGACCACGGCCACTATCCCGCCGTTGAGCATCAGCATCATGAACGGCATGCCGAAAGATATCAGCCGGATGGCGGAGATGTTGGCCTGTGCGAAGCCCTCGTTGACCTCGCGGAAGCGGTTGATCTCGAAGTCTCGCCTGGCAAACGCCCTGATCAGCCTTATGCCCGCCAGGTTCTCCTGCAGCACGGTGTTGATCCTGTCGAGCATGGCCTGCACCCTGCTGAACAGGCTGTAGCCCATCCGCAGCAGCACCGCCATCACCGCCAGCAGCACGGGCATGATCACGAGGAACATGAGCGAGAGGCGAGGGCTCGTGATCACCGCCATCACTATGCCCCCCACCGAGCATGATGGGGGCCCGCCACAGCATCCTGAGCATCATCATCACCACGTCCTGTATCTGGGTCACGTCGTTCGTCAGCCTGGTGATGAGGTTCCCGCTCTCGAGCCGGTCGAGGTTGCCGAAGGAGAAGCTCTGCACCCTGCGGAACAGCTCGGCGCGCAGGTCCGCGCCCATCCCCATCGAGGCAAGGAATGCAAACACCGTGCANGCCATGCCCCCCGCCAGGCCAACCACCGCCACGACGACCATCAGCAGGCCCGTGTGGGTCACCGTGCGCATGTCCGAGCGCAGTATGCCCTCGTCGATGATCTGCTGCACCAGCCTGGGCTGCAGCAGGTCCATCAGCACCTCCAGGATCATCGACAGGGGAGCGAGCAGCGCCCACAGCCAGTAGGGGCGAATGAACCTCAACAGCTTCCTGGTGGATCTCAACCCTCTTGCCCTCCTGCCTGGTTACTGGTTCCCACTTGGGAAGTCGAACAGCTTGCGGAGCACTGGCAGGGCCATCGCGAGGCGTGCCCTGTCCTCGGGGTCCAGCCGGTCCAGCCGCTGCTGCAGAGCGGCCGTCCTCTCCCTGTGGTGCTGGGTGATGGCCTCCTGCCCCTGTGGGGTCAGCTCGACCCACACGGTGCGCCAGTCGCTCTCGTCGTGCACCCGCCGCACGAAGCCCTGCTCCACCAGCCGCTTGACCATCCCGGTCACGGTGGGCGGGGTGACCCCTAGGTGGTCGGCCAACCCCTGCATGGTCATCCTGCCGTGCTTGAGGAGGATGAACATGAGGCGGCTCTGGCCGCGCTTGTCCTGGAGGTCGCTGCCTGGCCCGTGCCTGTGCCTGCCTTCCCCCTCGCACTCCGGCAGCCCGTGCGTCATGAACCGTCGGAGCATATGGAGCACCTCCAGCAGCTCCTCGGCCACCAGCTGCCCGTGCTGCACATCTCCCCGTATCGCGCGCTCTCCGCAATCCATCTTGCCCATCTCGCCTCTGTGTACGTCTATGCTAATACTTAGCTGAGCAATTACTTAGCTTAGCTAAGTATAAACTGGACTAAGTGGGATGTCAAGCCCGAGCGAGGCAAGCCTACGCCCGCGCCGGCAGGCGGCCATCGGGCAGGAGGGGCAGGGAGCGCAGTCGCTGGCCGGTGGCATCGAAGATGGCGTTGGCCAGCGCCGGGGCCACGCACACCAGCGGCGTCTCTCCGGCCCCAGCGGCAGGCAGGTCCCGGCGGTCGAGCAGCACGACCTCGATGCTTGGCAGGTCGGTGAACCGGGGGACCCTGTAGAGCGACAGGCGGCCGTTGCAGATGTTGCCCCCCTCGATCCGCACGCGCTCGTACAGCGCTCCCCCCAGCCCCTGCACGATGGCCCCTTCCACCTGGTTGCGCAGCAGGTCGGGGTTGTGGATGGCCCCACACTCGAAAGCTTGGACGATGCGCACCACCCTCACCTGCTGGGTGTCCGGGTCGACCTCCACCTCCGCGCAGGTGGCCACGTAGCTGCCCTTCTCCGTGCCGCAAGCTAGGCCGTGGCCTCTGTGCCCCCTCCGCCGGCGGCTCACCCAACCGTACGCCTCGGCGGCCGCGAGCAGCACGGCTCGGAGCCGCCCATCGGAGGTGTTGTCCAGCCTGAACTCCAGAGGATCCACCTCGAGCATGTGGGCTAGCTCATCCATGTGCGACTCCCGGGCGAAGTGGTTGGCGGTCGCGGCCAGGGCCCTGTACGATCCCTGCCGCAGCGGGGACTTGCAGGGGTGGTACTCGATGTGCTGGTGTGGCACGTCGTAAGGCGTCATGATGGCCGCCGGCCCGGAGTTGTAGTTGTGGAACTCCCAGGCGCGCAGCTTGCCATCCCGCGTGGCGCCGCTGCGCACGTCGATCACCCCGGCCGGTCGGAAGTAGGCGTGAGCCAGCTCCTCCTGCCGGGTCCAGTGCACCTTCACGGGCACGCCCAGGGCGCGGGCGACGCGTGCAGCCTCGATGGCTGCCTCCCCCGTGTGCTTGCCACCGTAGCCGGAGCCCGCGTCGGGCACGATCACGCGCACCTGGTCCTCCGGTAGCCCAAAGAAGGCAGCCAGCTCCGCGCGCACCCCGAACGGCCTCTGCGTGCCCGTCCACACCGTCAGGCGTTCCCCCTCCCACACGGCCGTCGCGGCCCTGGTCTCGGGCGGCACGTGCGCGATGTAGGCCACCCTGTACTCCGCTGCGTGCCTTATCTCCGCCTCCCCCAGGCCCAGCTCGAGCGATCCCTGCTGATGCAGCAGCGGTTGGGGGAACGGGCGATCGGGATCCGGCTCCATGGGGTGCGCCTTGAGGTACTCGTACAGCTCCTCATCGGACGGCACCTCCGGGCGCTCCCACTCCGCCCGCACGGCCGCAGCTGCTTGGCTCGCAAGGAAGCTGTCCTCGGCGGCCACCGCCACGAAATCCCCGTCGCGCACCACCCGCACGCCCTCCATGGCCTCCGCCTCGGTCGTGTCCACGTGCAGCAGCCTGCAGCCGGGGAGTGGCGGCCGCACCACCTTGGCGATGAGCATGCCCGGCAGGGCCACGTCGGAAGGGTAGCGATGGCTGCCCGTGACCAGCGCCTCCATGCGCGCCCTCGGCAACGGCCTGCCCAGCACCGACCAGGACGANGTGGGAGTCAGGGGCGCATCCTCCCGGTAATCCTCCGCAAGCTCCTCCCCGCCGGCGAGCTCGGCGTAGCCGAGGCTCNTGCCGCTGGGGGGATGGGATACCCTGCCCTCGGCGGCCACGAGCTCCGATCTCGGCACGCCCAGCCTCTCGGCGGCCCTGTCCAGGAGCACCTCCCGGGCGGAGGCAGCCACCAGGCGCAGGGTGTGCGCCATCGTGGGGGTCGTGCGGCTGCCGAACGTGCCCGCATCGAAGGGCACCAGGGCCGTGTCGGCCATCACCAGCCGCACCATCTGGGGCGGCACGCGCAACTCCTCGGCAACCGCCTGCGCCAGGGAGGTCCGGATGCCCTGGCCGACCTCCACCTTGCCGGTGAACACCGTCACCCCGCCATCGGGATCTATCCTCAACCAGTCGCCGATGCGTCGGGTCTCGGCATCACGGGGCATCTCCCTCCTGCTGCCGCTCTGCCCCTCAGGTCCGGCAGGATACCTGCGCGTCTCCATCAGCCCCTCACCTCCTTGGATATCTCCGCGGCGCGCATCACGGCCTGGAGGATGCGTGGGTACGTGCCGCACCGGCAGATGTTCCCCTCCATGTAAGCCTCGATCTCCGACCTGGTGGGCGATGGGTGCCCTCGCAGCAGCCCCACCGCGCTCATGATCATGCCCGGGGTGCAGTAGCCACACTGCATGGCTCCGAGCTCGATGAAGGCGCGCTGCACGGGATGCAGCTCTCCGCCCACGGCCAATCCCTCTATCGTCGTCACCTCTTGCCCCTCCACGGACGCCACCGGCAGGAGGCACGAGCGCCGGGGCTCCCCATCCACCAGGACCGTGCAAAACCCGCAGACCCCCTCTCCACATCCGGGCTTCGCGCCCGTGAGCCGGAGCTCCTCGCGCAGCACGAAGAGCAGCGGCTTGTCGGGGCAGGTGCTGACCCTGCTCTCCCGGCCGTTGACAACCAGGGTGATCTCTCTCATACTCCTCTCCTCCCGAGAAGCTGCGATACGTCCCTTGCATTCTATATTATTTCGGTGCTCACGAACATATCGCACCGACCCAAGCGCTTATAAGCCACAAAAAAGGCTGGGGATTAACTCCCCAGCCGCTCGAGGGAAAGGGCCGGTTACCTGCGCTCGCCCACGCGCGGGAACAGCTCCCCCTCCAAGGTCTGTCCCGGCGACAGCGCGAGCGGGTCGGTAACCACGTGCGGTTGTCCTGTGTAGACGGTGTCGGCGTCCATGTAGATGATCACGTGCGCCACCCTGGGCTCGTGGGTGACGTTGGGGTTGGCCATGTGGGCGCACCTGCTGTGGTGGAAGGTACAGTCCCCTGCGCGCAGAGGCAGCGTCACCCTGGCGTCCCACTCTAGATCGGGACACAGGCTGAAGAGGCTGCGCGGGTCCTCCAGGTTCTGCGCGGCCAGCTCTGTGCGGGTATGCGATCTGGGAATGAACGTCATGCACCCCCTCTCGACCGGCACATCACACAGCGCCACCCAGGCCGAGAGCGAGTGCGCGGAGCGCGCGTGCGGCCAGTAGGGCTGATCCTGATGGAATTCGGTGGCCGTGCTCTTCTGAGGTTGCTTGATAAGCACCTGGTCGTGCCACAGGCGTAGGGGCACGCCCGCGAGCGCCTCAGCTATCCTGGCCAGCTTGGGGTGCAGGGTGAGCTCACGAAGCACCTCGTCCTCGCGCCAGGCGTTGACGAGCTGTGTGAAGACCGAGCCCTTGTGGAGGCTCTGCATGCGCTCGGAGAGCCTTAGCGCTGCCTCTCGAAACCTCTCCACCTCCTCCGGGGAGAGGACGCCGCGCACCCTGATGAAGCCCTGGCTGCGGTAGAGCTGCACCGCCTCGTCGGTGATCTGGTCGGCCGTGGTGGTATGGGTGATCTCCACTGTGTCCAGCATCTGTGCTACCTCCTTCCTGTAGCACGATCTTCTCACAGCCGCAGGGCCTACACTAGACGGAAAGGCGCTAAAAGTAGCACAATATTGACTCAAAGGACCCA
>Ga0065724_100640_pt1 | contig 10347 bp, 10 predicted proteins | sample TheenrcSG05JP960_FD_59111 | JGI IMG/M metagenome (GOLD analysis project Ga0065724, IMG submission 59111) | Thermophilic enriched microbial communities from mini bioreactor at UC Davis - Sample SG0.5JP960 | ecosystem: Engineered > Solid waste > Grass > Composting > Bioreactor | place: USA... | reverse complement strand
AGCCGCTGTTCGACGTCGAGCAGGTGATCGACCCCGCCCGCCCGCGTTGACGGTCGCGGGCGGGCGCGGGGTCGAGGCCTTCTATTTACGGTCGGCTTTTACGGCCCTTGCCGGTCGGCCAGCTGGGCCTGGGCGAGCCGGATCATTTCACGCACCATTTTCCCGCCAATCTGTCCCCCGATTTTGCCCGCCTGCTTGGCGGTCAGATCGCCGTTATAACCAGGCTTGAGAGGAATGCCGAGTTCTTTGGCGACTTCGTACTTGACGCTGTCCGGGCGGTCCGGATCGACGGGCAGCCCTTCGCGCGCCATGACGCCGACTTTCAGGCGGTCAAGCGAATGCTCGGCTTCCGGAATGAGCGGACGACGATTGCGTCTGGCCATGTTCCGGTCCCTCCGGCTAGGCGGTTTTCGGCCTTGCGGACGGTAGGATGCCCGCCCGCGGTCCGGTTTATGCATACCGACGGCTATGGTAAAATGAAGGCGACCCTTTCAGGAAAGGATGAAACCGGTTTGAACGGGGAAACGGTCATTCAGACCAACGGTCTCGTCAAAGCGTTCGGCGACGTCCGGGCGGTCGACGGCGTCGATCTCGAAGTCCGGCGAGGCGAAATTTTCGGCCTGCTCGGCCCGAACGGCGCCGGCAAAACGACGCTGATTTCCATGCTGACCACAATTTTGACGCCGGACGCCGGTTCCGCCAGCGTTTGCGGATACGATATCCGGACGGAAGCCGAACAGGTGCGGCGGGTCGCCAGCCTGGTCCCGCAGGATTTGGCGCTCTACGGCGGACTGACGGCGAAAGAAAATCTGGATTTTTTTGCAAGCTTATATGGTCTTCGCGGTGAAACCAAACGCCGTCGAATCGAAGAGGCGCTCGACGTCGCGGGACTGCGCGAATGGGCCGGACGGCGGGTGTCGACGTTTTCCGGCGGCATGAAGCGGCGGCTTAATCTCGCCGTCGGACTGCTCAATCGGCCGCAGGTGCTGTTTCTCGACGAGCCGACCGTCGGCGTCGATCCGCAATCGCGCCGGCACATTTTCGAATGCGTGCGACGGCTCGTCGCCAAATACGGCATGACGGTCGTCTACACGACGCATTACTATGGAAGAGGCCGAGACGCTTTGCGACCGCGTCGCGATTTACGACAAGGGCCGCATTCTCGATCTCGACCGGACGGACGCGCTGCTGGCGCGCCACGGCGGCAGGCGGATCGAGGTGCGGCCCGCGCATGAAGAAGACGTCGAACGGCTCGGCGACGTGTTGAAGGATACGTTCGGTGCGGAAGCGGTTACGTTTGCGGAGAACCGGTGGGTCATCCGCGCGGATGATCCGCTTGATTCGCCGGAGCGCGCGATTGCGGCCGTGAAACGCTCGGGTGTCGCCGTCGAATCGTTCGCCGTGCGGGAAGCCGATCTGGAAACCGTTTTTTTGCGGCTGACGGGCAAATCATTGCGGGACGAGTAGCGGCCGAAGCCCTGAAGGCAGCGACGGGCATCGGCCGGTCGTTTTTTTTCAATCTATCGCGGGTGTGCGGGAGGTTGCGAGAGGGATGGCCAAAGTCTGGCATCTGGCGGTGAAAGATTTGCGGCTTTTGATGCGCGACGTGCCGGGACTTGTGTTTTTGTTCATCACGCCGATCGTCATCATCGCGGTGGCGAGCTTTGCGCTGTCCGGCGTTTTTGCGAACGAGGCGAGGCCGTTCGATCTTCCGGTCGTGCTCGAGGACGACGGAGAAGCGGCGCGGGCGTTGGTGGATGCGCTAAGCGGCATCGGTGCGTTTCGCGTACTGACGACGTATGAGGGCGACGAGGGCGGGCAAGCGCAGATGACGCGCAACAAGGCGAAACAGCTGCTGAAGGACACGAAAGCGGCGGTTGTGATCCCGAACGGTTTTTCGGACGCGCTGGCGAAAGGCGAACCGGCGAAACTGATCGTACTTAGCGATCCGTCCGATCGGGTGATCCCGTCGGTCGTCCACCAGACGATGACGCAATTGGCGACGCAACTGGCGCTTGCGCGTTCGGGCCAGCGGCTGCCGCCGGTCGAGGTCGTGCAGGAAGTGCCGGTCGACGCGAGCGGCGAACGCCCGACGCCTTTTGAGGCGAACGTGCCGGGTTACGCCGTCATGTTCATGTTGCTCGGCACGACGATGGGCGCCGTCGCTCTGCTGGAAGAGAGGGAAAACGGCACCTTGCGCAAGCTGCGGACGCTGCCGGTGTCGGCGGCGGACATTCTCGGCGGCAAGGCGCTGTCCAATTTTTTGACGGCGCTGGTGCAAAGCGCGGTGCTATTTGCGGCGGGCCGGCTGCTGTTCGGCATGCGGCTCGGCGAGAGCATCGCCGGGCTGATCCTGATGATCGTCTGCACGGCGTTTGCGGCGACGGGGCAGGCGATGCTGCTCGCCTCGCTTTGTAAGACGCGCGCGCAGGCCAACGGCGTGTCGATTCTCGTCGTGCTGACGATGTCGGCGCTCGGCGGTTCGTGGTGGCCGCTCTACATCGAGCCTGAATGGATGCAGAAGGCGGCGCACGTCACGGTGACGGCGTGGGCGATGGACGGCTTTACGGCGCTGCTCGTGTACGGCGGCGGGCTTGCGGACGTGTGGCGGCCGGCCACGGCGCTCGCGGCGATGGGCGCGGCGTTTCTGGCGGCGGGGTGGTGGCGGTTTTCGCGGAAGGAGCGCTTTTTGTGACTGCGGAAGAGGCAGGGGCGGCGGGTCAAGACAAATCGTTCGGCAAATTCCTCGTCGTCTGGTCCGGCCAGCTCGTGTCGGTGGTCGGCAGCGGCCTGACCGCGTATGCGCTGGCGGTCTACGCGTTCGAGCGGACGAACGCCGCCACGGCCGTCGCGTTGATCACGCTGATGTCGTTTCTGCCGTCGATTTTGCTGCGGCCGATCGGCGGGGTGCTAGCCGGCTTCGGCGACTGATCTTCTGACCGAGGATCAGTATTCGAAAGGAAGCGCTTTCGTCTAGCTGGCGGAATCGTCGAAGTTTCTGTTTTCCCCGTTTCTGGCCGGGCTGCTTCTCAGTGCCACGAACGTCGAAACGGTGTTGGCGATCGATATCGGCACATTCCTGTTCGCCGTGTTGGCCGTATTGGTCGTTCGGGAGCGGATGAAGCCCGGGCGGCGGGACCATGCGGACGGCTCCTGGACGGCGGATTTGCGGGAACGGGTGATCGCGTCACGCCGGGGCGTCGCGTTGCTGATTTTCATGATTTCGGCCGTGACGTTTTTCCTGGGCTTTTTGCAGACGTTGATCGCGCCGATGGTGCTGTCGTTCGCCGACGCCCGGACGTTGGGGGCGATCCAGTCGGTGAGCGCCGTCGGCATGCTGGCCAGCAGCCTGTTGATCGGGATGATCAGCGTGGGCAGGCGATATGCCGGCATTCTCGCCGTCGGTCTGACGGTCGCCGGGGCTGGCGATGGCGCTGATGGGCCTGACGACGAACACGTATGCGATCATTGCCGGCGGGTTTCTGTTTCTGAGCGCGCTGCCGTTCGTGAACATGAGCGCCGACGTGCTTGTCCGCCGCAACATTCCGAACGAAAAGCAGGGACGAGTATGGGGAATGGTCGGCGTCTTGTCGCAGCTTGGGTTTATCGCGGCTTACGCCATAGCGGGGCCGCTCGCCGACCACGTGTTCAATCCGCTGCTGGAGGAGGGCGGCCTGCTGGCGTCCTCCGTCGGCCGGCTCGTCGGCGTCGGGCCGGGGCGGGGCATCGGGTTTCTGTTCGTCATCGCCGGCCTGCTGGTCGTCGCGATGGCCGCCGTGACCTACGGGTTCCGGTCGATCCGCGCACTGGAGAAAACGGCGGCAAACAGTACGTGAAAAAAAAGCCCTTGCCGGTCCGCCTCAGGTCCGACGACCGTTCCCGGTCCGACGGTTGGTTCGACGGCCGATACGACAGCCGGTCCAATTACAGGTCTGATTGCAGGGCCGGCAAGGGCAAACGTAAAACGCGCCGAAACCACGCGGCGGGGTGCCGACTTCATTGCCAGACGACAAAGAAAAATTGGTGGATCGAGTAATTTTCCCTCAAAAACTTACCCCATTCCAACCATGCCGCCAGACCGTCTTCCATCTTGAGCAAACGTTCCGGATACGGAATCGGACCGGCGTCATCCTCGGCGGACACAAGCGCTTTCAGCTTTTCTCCGGCGTTTTGGGGGTTATAAGCGGTTCCTTGTCGAGTTGTTTCGACAGCTGGTCCAGCCATTTGCCGAGCGGGACTCCTTCTTCCGAAAAAGCGTTTTGCGCATGAAAACAGACGTCGTCTGCGGCATCCGAAAAACTGTAACAGCCCTCTGGTCTTTCCATCAAACGGTGAGGCGGAATGCAGACATGATGAGCGGAGAACGGAACATCGTGATATTCCATCGTATAATAAGGCTTGTTGGAGGCATCGACGTCGATAAAGACGTGACTTTCAAATTTTCCTGGAAGTTCTTTTGACGGCTCCGCAAAAATAATCTGGTTCGGCAGCGTTTTCAGCCCGATTCCCAGCGTCGATACGAAAAGCGTGAAGCGATATTCGAGACGGTTGACGAACAACGGACAAACGTAAGCTGCATCGCTGTTCATCAGCCGCTTCAGACGGCTCCGCAGCCGGTAAAGCAGGTTGTGCTGTTCGATGGAAACGGGATTGCCGAGATCGTGCAAGTCGAAAAAGAGCGCGCGGGGATGTGTGTTGAGCGACAGCTTCTTTCTCTGTCGCACGATCGTCGCGGAACTCGAATCTTCATACATGAACGGCTTCCGGAATTGCAGGTAAAACGGCTTAAAGCCGGCGATCTCGTCTTCGCAGACCTCGTCGTAGTCCAGCCATTTCGCATGCTTTCTGGAAAACGTCTCGATCGTCGTGCCGAAGAGCGGATAACAAATCATGCTGAAAAAAGCATCGAAAGCCATCTCCACGAGTTCTTCCGAGTAACTGGCTTCCATCGGTTCGTCCTGTTCTGGATAAGATGTCATGATGCCCTCCTCTTTTCTTGCCAAGAATCAAAACATCCATTATACCATTCTTTTTGTTGGATGTCCAGAAAAATTTTCCAGGCGAACTTCGTTCAGCCGTCACGTATGGAATGCTCGTAGGGGAAAGAAAAAGGCCGCGGTGCAGGTGCGGACGTACCGACTCGCGCGTTCATCCGCATCTTTTCGATTGCGCTCATATTGCCGCACCTGCAGGCGATGACCGCACCCGGGAAGAAACAAAAAAATTAATCATCTTCTCACACGCCGATAACACTTTCGTAATCGACGTCGAGCACAATGAAAGAGGAGAAAGGAAACCTTAGCCTTCTTGCAAAGAAAGGGGATAAAACCATGGCGGTCTTTTTCGCCGTCAAGTCGGGCGAGACGTCGATCAGGATCGACGATGTCGTCGATGTAGAGGCGATGCGGAAACGGATCGTTTCAGGAGTCTATTCGGCTTCGGATCTGGCAAGATGGCAATCGGTGCTGTACGAAGAGCTGGAGCATTTGCGTTCGGAATTGGATGCACTGATGAAAGAGTTGAAAGATCGCTGTTCAGGCGTTCGATGATCCCTGTACGGAAGATGCTGCGTTGATACTGCTGATGATTGGGCCATATCTGTCGTGCTGTTTTTCGCCGGAAAGAGTGACGTGCGTGATGGATGCGACAACATTATTTTATACTCCGATTCTTGAAGACAGGTGAGGCGGATGAAATGGGGAGGGAGAATTAGATTAATCGGGCAATTTGATGCTTGCTGCTTCAAGTTCTTTTCGGATTTGTTCTGCTTCTTCGTCTGTTAACGCATAAGCAAGTAACAAGCCTTTAACAAGATCGGAATCGTAAATGATTCCCTTTTTTGCGTTTTCCCGCGCTCTGTCCAACCTTTCTCGAAACCGCTCCGGTATCATCATCATCTCTCGATCTCAGAGTATATTCTAAATTTCTTGATTTCTTGTATCAAACCCATAATCCGTTTCGTGCATTTACTAGATGGTGAGGAAGGAGTTTCAATCCCTTCAAGGTACGATCCCAACAGGCGCGGATCGGGACGGCGAGCCCCTGCCGAACAAGTTTCAATCCCTTCAAGGTACGATCCCAACGTCGTCCAATTCCAGTGGTTCATTGGCGTAATACCATGTTTCAATCCCTTCAAGGTACGATCCCAACCAAGGTGACCATCTGGAAGAACGCCATGGAACGGTACGGGTTTCAATCCCTTCAAGGTACGATCCCAACCCGGTCCATTACTTTTACTCATAGGCTTTTTGCCGCGTTTCAATCCCTTCAAGGTACGATCCCAACTCTTCATATTTACTACGAACTAACTTTTTTCTAAGCGGTTTCAATCCCTTCAAGGTACGATCCCAACAGCAAACATGCGTTCGCGCAAACACACGCAAAATTTGGTTTCAATCCCTTCAAGGTACGATCCCAACTGTCGTGTTGGACTACATCACGGGCGTGGTGGCGGCCGGGGTTTCAATCCCTTCAAGGTACGATCCCAACATTGATGTTTGACGAGAATGGCGATTTGATTATCGCTTGTTTCAATCCCTTCAAGGTACGATCCCAACCGATTTCCTGCTAACCTAAGCAGATTTCAAATCCTTGTTTCAATCCCTTCAAGGTACGATCCCAACCAAAGAATTGTTATTATCACCGGAATTGAAAAAATTGTGTTTCAATCCCTTCAAGGTACGATCCCAACTAGACGTCCGATTCCTTGAAGGGGATTCTTCCTGATACATGTTTCAATCCCTTCAAGGTACGATCCCAACACGAAACCGGCCGCATTCGGCCGGTCGCGGGAAGCCGCAGTTTCAATCCCTTCAAGGTACGATCCCAACCATCTTGCCTACATCCGCGAACTAGGATACGAACTTCCGTTTCAATCCCTTCAAGGTACGATCCCAACGCGCGCTTCCGGTTGGGTTGCATCCGATCATTTGTACGGTTTCAATCCCTTCAAGGTACGATCCCAACTCGCCAGTAATGTTCTAACTCCGGCGGTTGATAATCGGTTTCAATCCCTTCAAGGTACGATCCCAACGATGCGCCAGCGTCACGCCGCCTTCCGGCGTGACTTTGTTTCAATCCCTTCAAGGTACGATCCCAACGATTGTAAGTTTCATTGTGGATCACCTCCTTCGAGTCGTTTCAATCCCTTCAAGGTACGATCCCAACGAGCCGTTGCGTGGACGTGAGTTTTACGCAGCGCAACAAATGTTTCAATCCCTTCAAGGTACGATCCCAACACAGTGTTTGAAAGCCGTAAACCGGAGACCAAGGCTTTGTTTCAATCCCTTCAAGGTACGATCCCAACCCGAATCCTCCAGAGGTATTCTTGGGAAGAATGGGGTTTCAATCCCTTCAAGGTACGATCCCAACACAGGAGCGCTACGCCGAATACGCGACCGTGTTGCGGGTTTCAATCCCTTCAAGGTACGATCCCAACCCATTAGTCCGGTCACCGAATCCGACGGCGACCAACCGGGTTTCAATCCCTTCAAGGTACGATCCCAACCGTTTGAGCCGAACGATTTTGCACCGTTTAACTTTAGTTTCAATCCCTTCAAGGTACGATCCCAACGCGGAAGTTGAAGGAATAGAAATAGTTGGAATCAGAAGTTTCAATCCCTTCAAGGTACGATCCCAACTCGAAAGCGCCATGAACCTGCCGGAGCTGAAAGGATGTTTCAATCCCTTCAAGGTACGATCCCAACATAGAAATTCGCGAGCCGAAAATCCCAGCGATCGAAGTTTCAATCCCTTCAAGGTACGATCCCAACCCCGGCGCGTCTTTTCGCGCGACTTCTTCGACGTTCAGGTTTCAATCCCTTCAAGGTACGATCCCAACGAGACGGGCATTTTCGATTGACCACCACGCCTCCCGTTTCAATCCCTTCAAGGTACGATCCCAACCATTTTACGTCACCTTCCTTCCTGTGAGCCTGGCTGAGTTTCAATCCCTTCAAGGTACGATCCCAACGCCGAAGCGCAAGCGGAAGCGCAAAGAACACAACAGGTTTCAATCCCTTCAAGGTACGATCCCAACCTGATTCCACGTCATATTGTACAGGTTATTCCATACCGTAGTTTCAATCCCTTCAAGGTACGATCCCAACAGATTCCGGATCACAATTCGAGGAACATCATCTACAGTTTCAATCCCTTCAAGGTACGATCCCAACCCGCACTCGCAGCCCCGGGATAAATCTAGCAATCATCGTGTTTCAATCCCTTCAAGGTACGATCCCAACAAAGACGGAAGACAAAAACTACCAAAACAAAACCAGAGTTTCAATCCCTTCAAGGTACGATCCCAACTCAGTCCGGTCACCGAATCCGATGGCGACCAACCAGGTTTCAATCCCTTCAAGGTACGATCCCAACGGTAGATGAACTTGACCCGCCTGGAGGTGTACGGAAGTTTCAATCCCTTCAAGGTACGATCCCAACGCGCGCCCCGCTGAGGTGAAGGTGGGGCGTTTTGACTGTTTCAATCCCTTCAAGGTACGATCCCAACCTCATGTCAAAAGTGGAAAAACGAATCCAAAATTCCGTGTTTCAATCCCTTCAAGGTACGATCCCAACGAGGATGGTTTTGAAGAAAAAATCGTTTTTAAAAAATGTTTCAATCCCTTCAAGGTACGATCCCAACCTTTCGACGAAAAATCGCGTTTGCAGCGCAAAAATAAAGTTTCAATCCCTTCAAGGTACGATCCCAACACATATGTTTGGAGGGATTGAAATGGCCTCATTCCGGTTTCAATCCCTTCAAGGTACGATCCCAACCGATCATATCGCCGGACCCGAAGGCGCCGGGTGGACGTTTCAATCCCTTCAAGGTACGATCCCAACCGCATCACTCCTTTTAGATGGTATTAATGACTTCGCGTTTCAATCCCTTCAAGGTACGATCCCAACCATTTCGACTCGTTCTTCGGTTTCTCTTCCATTTTCTTGTTTCAATCCCTTCAAGGTACGATCCCAACGTCGTTTGGCGAATCCGCGTTGGCGAAGCAGGGCAAGTTTCAATCCCTTCAAGGTACGATCCCAACCGTCGGATACCACACCCGAACGGTATGGTATCCTTCGTTTCAATCCCTTCAAGGTACGATCCCAACGATAACCAGGTAGCACACCGCGTCGCGGTATTGTCCGTTTCAATCCCTTCAAGGTACGATCCCAACCCCGCTTTAAGGAACTGCGGAAAAAATACAATTTGGAAGTTTCAATCCCTTCAAGGTACGATCCCAACCAAAAATCCACTGTGAATTTCCGCTGAGTCAATTTGACCGTTTCAATCCCTTCAAGGTACGATCCCAACACAGACCGAAAGGAGGATTTAAAAATGGGTAAAATAGGTTTCAATCCCTTCAAGGTACGATCCCAACACGAAGGTTATATTTTGGTGGAAAAAGACTCATACAAGTTTCAATCCCTTCAAGGTACGATCCCAACCGCGTCGGATTTGTCGGGATCGAGACGACACGATCCCAACGTTTCAATCCCTTCAAGGTACGATCCCAACGGAAATACGGGCTGGTAAACCGTTGAAACAAGCGCGTTTCAATCCCTTCAAGGTACGATCCCAACATGCCGTCCACCCCTTCCGCAAAAACTGGGAAATTTTATGTTTCAATCCCTTCAAGGTACGATCCCAACAACAAGACTAGAAGACGAAAGCTTTGATAATTTCGTGTTTCAATCCCTTCAAGGTACGATCCCAACGAACAAACGGCGGCGTTTAATGAGGTACTGGCGCGGGTTTCAATCCCTTCAAGGTACGATCCCAACCGTCCGCGGAAGCGCCGTCGTCTTTGCCAACATTCCCAGTTTCAATCCCTTCAAGGTACGATCCCAACCTCGTTGACGGCGGCATGGATGCGCTATTTGCATGGTCGTTTCAATCCCTTCAAGGTACGATCCCAACCAAGGCTTCCCGGACCGCCGAGCGATCCGGAAAACCGTTTCAATCCCTTCAAGGTACGATCCCAACCTCGCCGCCGTCCGGCGAAAGGACGGCGGCGGGAAAGAAGTTTCAATCCCTTCAAGGTACGATCCCAACCGTCGCCGGTGGCGGCATCAAGAGAAAGATGCAAAAGTTTCAATCCCTTCAAGGTACGATCCCAACCTTTTAGACTAGTATAGCAAACCGGCGAAAAACGAGTTTCAATCCCTTCAAGGTACGATCCCAACACGCTGCGGGATACGCGCCCAAGCCCCCGGATCACACACGTTTCAATCCCTTCAAGGTACGATCCCAACCCCGGAGGAACCGCCGTGACGTTTGATACGCCGTATCGCTGTTTCAATCCCTTCAAGGTACGATCCCAACCCGAACGATGACCGGCGACCTGG
>Ga0065724_100667_pt1 | contig 10400 bp, 8 predicted proteins | sample TheenrcSG05JP960_FD_59111 | JGI IMG/M metagenome (GOLD analysis project Ga0065724, IMG submission 59111) | Thermophilic enriched microbial communities from mini bioreactor at UC Davis - Sample SG0.5JP960 | ecosystem: Engineered > Solid waste > Grass > Composting > Bioreactor | place: USA... | reverse complement strand
CTACACGGAGAACGTGGACGGAGTGCCGGGCAGAGCGATGCAGGGTGAGGGGGCCTCGACGGGCCCAGCACGCCACCGGTGGCATACCCGCGCCTGTCGGCACGGAGGGGTAACGCACACGGCGCTCCTACGCGGGTGCGGTCGGCTGCCGACGGTGGTCTGCCTCATCGCCCACCGGTACCCGATCGACCACCGCCACCCCTGTAGGGGTCGGGCGTGCCTGACCCTGCGGGTCACGCGTGCGTGACCCGCCCGGGTCAGGCGTGCGTGACCCGCCCGGGCCGATAGGCCCGGGAATCAGCACCCGCTCCCACACAATCCTTCGTAGACGGACGCGGCCGGCCATGGCCCCCCTCACCCCACTCCCCTCTCCCGCACCGCGCGGGAGACGGGGTGCCGCGAGAGCGGCGGGGGTGAGGGGTGTTTGACCAGGCGCAGCACGCCTCGACCCGACGGGATATTGCGCGCGACAGACGCGTTGCCCCCTCGAGGGAAGCATGGGGACGCCGAGCGCCAGCAGGGCAGAGCGCGGGGACAGCTCTCGGGCGAACACACCGTGCCGTGTCCCTACCTGGGGTTTCACCCTGCACGCACCTGCTTCGCACCGCTATCCTGGTCGATCAGGAATGCTGGACCGTTCCGGGAGACACGTCGATGAGTGAACTCACCCCGACGATCCGAGCCTTCCTCGCACGCCAGCGGGTGGGCCATCTCGCGACCGTCGACCGGTCGGGTGATCCGCACGTCGTGCCGGTGTGCTACGCCGTCGGCGAGCGCACCCTCTACATTCCGATCGACGAGAAGCCAAAGCGCACCGATCGCCCGCTCAAGCGCATGCGGAACATTCTCGAAACCGGCCGGGCAGCCGTGGTCGTCGATCGCTACGACGAGGACTGGACTCGCCTCGGCTGGGTCCTCCTGCGCGGCACGGCCGAACTCGTCCACCCCGGCTCACACGAGCAGCACGAGGCCATCGCCCTGCTCCGGCAGCGGTACCCGCAGTACGCGACGATGGCACTCGAAACACGACCAGTTATCGCCCTGCGGATCGAGCGCGTGACCGCGTGGGGATTCTTGGATTGAAAGCCTGCTCAGCGCAGGACGTGAACGAGCGTGTAGACCCCCATGAGGATCATGAGGGCACCGGCGATCACTCCGGCCCAGCCACGACGGGCTGCTGCCGTTCGTGCGCCTTGCAACGTAATGATCGCTGCCGCAGCACTGGACACGCCGATCATGAACGGCCGAGCCTCGTCCGCCCAGGCGCTCCGCCGGAGGAGCGTGGCGACGACGAAGAGAACCGCGAGCACGAACGCGCTCACCAGCGGACCGAGCCAGACGCTCCGGGTCGTATGTACCGGTGATGCGGTCGACGACACGTCAGCACACCTCCCGAACGCGTGATGCCCCACTGGTTGTACCACGTCGCCAGCGATGCCTACGAGACGGTCTGCAGAGGCTCCGAAACCAGCAACGCACTGTCGGGCTGACCGATCTCGAGTTGCCACAAGAAGTCGGTGATCCATTCGGTCGCCGACTTGAGGTGGCGCCGGTACGAGCTGAACGGGATCCCCAGGCGCTCCGCCATCCGTTCCTGGGATTCGACCGGATGGAGATACGCCGATTCCGCCACCGCCTGCCAGCGCCGATATTGCGGCCGGAGACCCAGCTCGCAAATCGCACGTTCGAGCATCCTCCGGAGCACTTGGATCCTTTGCCCCTCGCTCGCACCTGGACCGGCCATCCGCTCGACGAATCCTGCAGTCAACAGTGGATTCCCGCGCAAGCGCTCGGGACGGCTGACATCGCGCAGCGCACGCGCGACTGCCTGGGCGAAATGGTCGCGATCGAGAGACGGCTGAGCGAACTCCTCGTCCGCGAACGGGACCGGACGCGTCAGCCAGTCGAGCATTAGCTGCCGGCTCCAATCGCGACACCGGATGTCGAGTACTTCCCCGGCATCGATCCGAGCGACCGACCGCAGGCCCAACTGTTCCCAGTACGCCGGCGCGTCTTCCTCTCCCAGGTTAGAAACGAAACAACTGCAGCTGATTTCCGAGGAGACAACGATCCGCTCGACATGAGTCGCCAGCGCGAGCGCGAGCATCCGGTCCAGGGAACCAGAGCGTGCTGGCTCGACCCATGTCGCGTGAACGAGTGCGCGTCCCCCAGGGCGAAGGCGCACTGCGCCAGCCAGCGTCTCGCGCAGTTTTCCGTTTTCTCTGGTGCTCTCCCACACGGAGTGATCGATCGGCACGGCAGCGGTCCAGGCAACCAATCGTCCGGTGGCGCTGCGAAGTGCACGCGCCTGTCCCAAACCATGCGCCAGCCAGGTACGGAAGAGTTCGCGGAACGGCTCCGGAACGAACGTGAGCGCAGCGCTCAACTCGTCACGGTGGAGCACGCTCACCTCGAGCCCGTCCGCCAGGGCGAGCACGAGTGCACGCCGATAGGCTCCTGTCTCGTCAGCCAGTGCGAGCAACCGAAGGAGGTGTGGGAAGCGGACCAGACTCGTGCCGCGTCGCAGAGCCTCGATACTGGCAGCGCGCAGCTGTTCGCGCAACTCGAGCAGCAGCTCCGCATTCCGCCAAGCGAGCGACTCGACGAGGAAGGTAGCGAACGGTTCACGGACCATGAGCCCGTACGGCGTAACGAGCGTGATCGGATGCGTGCAGAGCGAGCGGAACAGCGATCCAGCTTCCTGCCTCCCGAGTGCCGACCGAAGCGTCGTCTCGCTGGCGACTCCGACGAGTGCGATGCCGGTCAAGGCTGTCATAGTGTCTGGGTCCGCCGCATCGGTCACGGAGTGCAGAATCATTTCGGCCACGTCCAGCACCGCTGCAGCGGGCAGCGCTCCCTGTTGGGCTCGCTGCGTGAGCAAGCCGAGCGTCAATGGATGCCCGCAGGCCAACGTCACAATCTCCTGCACCAGCGACTCGGGGAGTCCGAATTTGCGGACGTAGCTCGCCGCTGCTTCGTCCGACAGCGGCCCGAGCCGGATCGTCCGTTGCAGGACACTCCACTCCGGATCCTGGAGCCACTCGACCGGTGGCGTCTCCCGCATCGCGACGACGAGCAAGAGGTCACCGCTGCCGTTGAGTTGCGCCGCCCGGAGCGCGGCGTCGAGTGGCCCGCCCGACTGATAGCCGTCGAGCAGCAACACGCGTCGACTGCTCTCTGCGAACAGATCCTCGAGCGTGCGAGCAGTCGAGCCGAACTGTTGGGCAGCCTGCCGGGCGATAGTCTCCGAGGTCGTCGTACTGGTGCAGTGGATCATCGCACAGGGCACAGCAAGCTCGTCGCAGCAACGCGCGAAGGCACGCAAGAGCGCACTCTTGCCGGATCCAGGTGGCCCGCTGAGAACGCACAGCCCTTTCAGTCCGGGAGCGAGCAGTGCACCGACGAGTTCACCGAGTTCCGCCTCGCGATCGATGAACCGTTCACGGAGAAACGTCGCGATGTGGTCGTGTATGGCTGCCATGGTCCTACCGATCCTTTCGGGGGTGGCCCTATCCGTGCCATTGCATGCCCGCCAGCACCCCCATCGCCGACGCCGCGCTGGATTGGGAAATTTTTCCTAGCCCTAGAGTACCAGAATTCCCACTCAGGCGCAAGACCAGTCTTTCGTTCTCGTCTAGCCGATTTTTCGCGATGCATTCTATGATCGAGCATCTTGCGGCTACTGGAAAACTAACCATTGCATATGTCATTTTGTTCAAATCCTGCCAGGAATCTGCTCAGCCTTTGCCCGGAATCTGATCGTGCAGCGAATTGAACCTTTGCCACGTTGTCACCGCAGAACAGGCCTGCTACCCTCCCACGCCGTCGAGCGAGGTGTACGACCACCCTCGCTCGGAAGCGGAAGGGACATTGGGGATCGAACGCTCGATGACGAACCGATCAGCCTATCGCAAGCCATGCTCGGCAGGATTCCGCGTTTCGACTCACCAGTGCCTCCAGCCTCGCCGCTCTCGCACACTCACCACCCGAAGCCCACCGACCGTCTTTTGCACATACTGAGAGAGTTTGAGCTGGACCTCTCCTCCATTCGTCCTGATCAGGCGTAGTCGTGAATGCTCATGGACTTTAGGAGTCCTGTGCCTTTCCTGGCACATGCGCCGTTCCGTAGTCAAGAGAGCATGGAGCGAGCCGGCCGACGCTCTTGCGACGACAGCCAAGGAGGTCATGACGTGCAGCACTGGAAGCCCCTGCGCGACCGAATCGGTGCCGCGAGCGCCATCGTTCTCGTCATCGCGACGCTCTCCGTCGCCTGGCTCAGCCGCAGCAGCGGTGCACCCCAGACGCTGACCCTGGCCCCCGAAGCAGACGCCTACGTCTACGAGGGCAAGTCGAACCAGAACTACGGAACAGCAACATCGCTCCGAGCCGACGGCTCGCCGATCATGCGGAGTTACCTCCGCTTCGACCTGACGACTGTCTCGAACACCATCACGCGTGCCACACTCCGCATCTACGCACAGAGTCGACACCGTACGGGCTATGAACTCCGGCCGGTCTCCGATACCAGCTGGGGCGAACGCACGATCACCTATCAGAACGCACCGGCGGTCGGCAGCACCGCCATCGCGCGTTCCGGACCCTTCGCGTCCGGTCAATGGACGAGTATCGACGTGACCTCGGCCGTCCGACCCGGCACGAAGGTGAGCTTCGCTATCGTCACCAGCGATCCGACCCAGATGAACCTGGCTAGCCGCGAAACCGGGCCGACCGCGCCCCAGCTCGTCCTCGAGTTCGCCGCGCCGTCCTCTCCCACCCCGACACCAGTACCGCCCACGCCAACTCCGAGCCCGACTCCAGCGACGAGTCCGACACTCACGCCCGGCACACCCCCAGCCGGTGACAGCCTCACCTTCCCGATCCGAGCGGTCTTCTACTACCCATGGTTCCCAGAAGCTTGGAAGCAGAGCGGCATCTTCCCNTTCACCCATTACCATCCGACACTCGGCTACTACGACACGGGTGACGCCACGGTGATCCGCCAGCACATCGCCGCGATGCAGTACGGCGGGATCCAGGCCGCCATCGCTTCCTGGTGGGGTCAAGGGCATCACACCGACGTCGACTTCGCCAAGATCCTCCAGGCCAGCGACGGTACCGGCTTCAAGTGGGCGATCTATCACGAGCAGGAAGGCCAGCGCGACCTCACACCGGACGAGATCCGCAGCGACCTCACCTACATCCGGGACCGCTACGCCAGCGACCCGGACTATCTCCGTGTCGGCGGCAAGTTCGTCGTTTTTGTCTACAACGCCGACGATTCATCCTGTGAAGTCGCCGACCGTTGGGTACCGGTCGCACGCGAACTCGGTGCCTATCTCGTCCTCAAGGTCTTCAGTGGCTATCGCACTTGCGCCAACCAGCCCGACTCCTGGCACCAGTACGGACCGGCCGTCGCGGCTGACCAGCAGCGTGGCTACTCCTACACCATCTCGCCCGGCTTCTGGCTGGCGACCGAAAGCCAGCCTCGGCTGGCTCGCGATCCCAACCGCTGGGCACAGAACGTGCGTGACATGGTTGCCAGCGGTGAACCGTGGCAGCTGATCACGACCTTCAACGAGTGGGGCGAAGGAACGGCCGTCGAGTCAGCCGACGAATGGGCGAGTCCATCCGGGTTCGGTGTCTACCTCGACATCCTGCACACGAACGGTCAGGGCTCTGCACCATCGCCGGAGCCGACTCCGACCGCGACGCCGGCTCCAGGACCCACGCCGACCCCGACAGCAACTGCACCGCCCGCCAGTACCGATCCGGTGACGGTCGTCGCAGTCGGCGACGTCGCCTGCGACCCGAGCTCGTCCAGCTGGAACAACAACAACGGCACCGCCACGGCTTGCCGGCACAAGTACACCGCCGAACTCGCCAAGCGCCTCGCACCCACCTACGTGCTCGCACTCGGTGACCTCCAGTACGAGGACGGTGCGCTCGACAAGTTCCAGCGAAGCTACGACCCGACCTGGGGCCAGCTCAAGGCGATCACCAAGCCAGTGCCCGGTAACCACGAATACCAGACCAGCGGTGCCGCTGGTTATTACGACTACTTCGGCTCGCTCGCCGGCGACCGCACGAAGGGCTACTACGCCTTCGACCTCGGCAAGAACTGGATCGCGATCGCGATCAAACTCCAACTGCTCCAAGGTCGGTGGCTGTGGCGTCGGTTCACCGCAATACCAGTTCGTCCAGAGCGTCCTCGAAGCCAACCGCGGCAAGAACGTGCTCGTCTTCCTGCATCACCCGTACTGGACGACTGGGAATTACTACGGCCAGTACAAGTCCAGCCTGGGCGACCTCTATCGCCTGTTCGACCAGTACGGCGTCGATCTCTCCCTGGCTGGGCACGACCACAACTACCAGCGGTTCGCGATCCAGAACGCCGACTCGGTCTGCAACACCGGCAGTGTCCGCCACTTCGTCGTCGGTACCGGCGGCAAGAACGTCTACGATGCCGATGTCCACGCCGCCGACGAGCCGTGCGACGAAGTGCGCATCGATAACGCCTACGGCGTGCTCAAGCTCGCTCTCTATCCGGACCACTACGAGTGGGCCTTCGTCCGCGAGGACGGAACAGTGCTCGACCAGGGCAGCTCACCGGTTCGTTAGGGCGAGCTCGCAGGCTCGGGCTCGGGGCGGTCGGGCGACCGCTCCGAGCCCGCTCGCTTCTCGGTCGGCTCTGGTTTCCTGTAGACCCACACCACCTCGCGTGCCAGGACCGACGCGAAATGGGGGTTCACCTGCGGCAACTGCTCCCATTCCGCACGCGTGTAGACGATCGCCTCGGCCGGTACCGGGAGTTTCTCGAGCGGAAGGTCGACTGGCCGCTCGATCGGCGGCCGCTCGGAATGCTCGACGATCACGACGAGGTCGACATCGCTCCCGACCCCCCAGTCACCCCGCGCATAGGAGCCGAAGATGCCGACGGCGAGGAGCCCGGGGACGCGCAACTCACGCGCCCAGTTCGCGACCGCCCGGAGGATCTCTTCGCGATTCGGCCATCTGAGTACGAACGAACTCGAGGATCGCACGGGCATAGCCGATCGCCTCCTCGCTCTGCCGTGGGCCGAAGTACCGGGCCGGTGGTCCCTCGACGAAGGCATCGGGATGGCGGGACGTAATGTAATAGGCGTCCACGCGACGGGCGGCATCGCGCAACGCTTCCGGTACCACGAGCGGCAGCTCTTCGAGGAGACGCGTCACCGCATGCCCCCACACGACNTGCCCGAGATGCNGGTGGAGNGCCTTGANCGCCTTCTCGGCCGCCTGTTGTGCCGCGAAGCACGCCCACTCGTGCCGCCCCGCAGCTGCCGCGATCTCGGCGAGTTCCAAATCGTGCTCGGCTTGGGTGAACCAATCCGCTGCCCGGCGTACCACTGCTCTCGCTCGTCCCCCAGCGACCGAACCGCCTCGGAACCTGATCGTCCCGAGCATACCACCTCGCTGCCGCCGCGACGCGCTCGGCTGCCAGCGAGCGACTGTACCCCCGATCGCGTATGATTAGTAGGAGCTAAATTCGGAAGGAGGCGACGTGAACGAGCCACCGACCGAGGTACCAGCCGCTGCACCAGTGCCCCACCGTCTTCGCTTCGTGCGCGGGCGCCTCGCCAGCGTCCTCCCCTATCTCGGCCCGGCCTTCGTCGCGAGCGTCGCCTACATCGATCCTGGTAACTACGCGACCAATATCGAGAGCGGGGCACGCTTCGGCTACACGCTCCTCTGGGTCATCTTTNGCCGCNAATCTCGCCGCGATGCTCATTCAGTCGCTGTCCGCCAANCTCGGNATTGCCACCGGCCGCAATCTGGCCGAGGTCTGCCGCGAGCGCTTTCCNCGCCCGGTCGTCTGGGCCATGTGGGTCGTCGCTGAACTGGTCGCCATGGCCACCGACCTCGCCGAGTTCCTCGGNGCTGCCCTCGGCTTCGCGCTCCTCTTTCACTTTCCGCTCTTCATCGGCGGCCTCCTGACCGGTGTCGCGACGTTCGCCATCCTGGCTCTGGAGCGCTACGGGCACCGGCCGATCGAAGCGGTGATCACGACCTTCGTCGGCATCATCGCTGGTTGCTACGTCGTGGAGACGATCCTCGAACGTCCCGATTGGGGTGCGATCGCCAGCCATGCCGTGATCCCGCGGTTCGCTGGGCCGGAGAGCGTGCTGCTGGCTACCGGTATCCTGGGCGCGACCGTCATGCCGCACGTGATCTACTTGCACTCGGCCCTCACCCAGCACCGGATCGTGCCGCGCACCAGCGAGGAGGCCCGCCGGATCTTCCGCTTCGAGGTCCTCGATGTCGTGATCGCCATGGGTATCGCCGGGCTCGTGAACGCCGCCATGTTGGTCATGGCAGCCTCGACCTTCCATACCCGCGGACTGGCCCATGTCGGCACGATCGAGGAGGCGCACCGGACGCTCGAACCCCTGCTCGGCCCGCTGGCGAGTGCAGCGTTCGCCGTCTCGCTCCTTGCCTCCGGACTGTCGTCCTCGACCGTCGGTACGATGGCCGGGCAGGTCGTGATGCAGGGCTTCCTCCACCGAACGATCCCGGTGTGGCTCCGCCGCGGCATCACCATGCTCCCAGCGCTCGTCGTCATCGCGCTCGGCCTCGATCCGACCCGGACACTGGTCATCAGTCAGGTCGTCCTGAGCTTCGGTATTCCCTTCGCGCTCATTCCCTTGATCCGCTTCACGGCCGACCGTAGGCTCATGGGAGCGCTCGCCAATCACCGGGTAACGACCCTGGTCGCGAGCGTGCTCGCTGCCCTCATCGTGGCGCTCAACCTCTTCCTCCTCTGGACGACGTTCGCTAGCGGTGGCGTATGATGACGAAACCGTTCGACCGGATCCTCGTCGCACTCGATGGCTCCCGTCTCGCCGAAGAGATCCTGCCGGTCGCGGCCGGGATCGCGCACCGTTGTCGTGGAGAGCTCGTGCTGCTCCACGTGCTCGAAGCTGCGCCGCCCGAAGCGATACACGGCGAACCACACCTCACGACTGCGGAAGCGGCTGCACGGTACCTGGAAGCGGTCGCTGCCGACCTCCGGCGAGCGGGAATCGCCTGTCGCGTGGCCGTGATCGCGGCCGACCATGCTGCGGTCGCGTCCTGTATCGCCCGGCAGGCGCGCGCCTTCGATGCCGACGTTATCGCACTCACGACCCATGGAAGCGGTGGTCTCCGTGGTTTCCTCTTCGGTCGGATCGCGCAACAGGTGCTCCAGGAAGCCGAACGCCCGACGCTCGTCGCTCGTGCCGGGCAGCGCCGTACCGCACCGCTGCGCGCCCCCGCACCGCCGCAGCGGCTTCTCGTTCCGCTCGACGGCGCACCGGCCAGCGAGCAGGTCCTTCCGCTCGCCTGGAACCTCGCCCAGTGCCTGACCGCGCACATCACGCTCGCCCGGATCGTCCCCACGCTCGACCGTCTCAGCCTCAGCGAAAGCGCACCAGCCGTCTTCCTGCCGACGGCGACTGCCGCACTCCTCGACCTCGAGCGACGACACGCTGCGGAAGACCTGCAACGCCTGGCTGCTTCGGCACCGGCCAGCCTCGCTGTCACGACGGTCGTGCGTCAGGGAGACGTGATCGAAGAACTCGCTCGTCTGGCGCAGCAGGCCGACCTCGTGGTCATGACGACGCACGGCCGAGCGGGGCTCGCCGGCTGGCTCGCCGGAAGCGTCGCCGCTCGCCTTCTCGAGCGAGTCACCATCCCGCTTCTCCTCGTCCCGGTCAGCGGTCAGGAAGAGCCCGAAAGTTGACGAAATGCCGCTTGCTGCGTATGCGAGCGTGCACGCGCTTCGGCTCGCCGCCTCGCGGCCAAGAGCGAGCACCTCGGCACGGTTACGTTCCGGGCGTCTCTTCAGCGGCGACGAAGAGCTCGCTCACGGTGACGTCGAAACCTGGCAGCACATCTCCGCCNGTGAGCTTCTCGTCCGGCCCNAGCTCGCGCGCTGTCCCGTCCGGCCAGTACACCGTCACCGTCCGGCTCTTCGGCCACAGCACCCACACCAGCCGCGTCCCGGCCGCCAGATAGTCCCGCACCCGCTCGTGCACCTCCTCCGCCCGGTCGTGCGGCGAGACGATCTCGACGGCCAGATCCGGTGTCCCCGGCCAGAACCCTTCCGGGATCCCCTCAGCCGGCACCCGTTCCCGCCGCACCACCGACACGTCCGGAATCCGTACCGTGTCCGGATGGCGCCGCAGGATATACCCGAGACCGTCCCCGAAGACGAAACCGAGCCGCCGGCTCGTAACGAACTGGTGGAGCAACAGGACGAGCCGCACGACGATCGCCGCATGGATTCCCCCAGCCCCCGGCATCTCCACCAGCTTCCCTTCGTGCAATTCGTAGCGCACACCCGGCCGTTCCGGGAGTACTTCGAGATCCTCAGCTGTCAGGAC
>Ga0065724_100210_pt1 | contig 10446 bp, 12 predicted proteins | sample TheenrcSG05JP960_FD_59111 | JGI IMG/M metagenome (GOLD analysis project Ga0065724, IMG submission 59111) | Thermophilic enriched microbial communities from mini bioreactor at UC Davis - Sample SG0.5JP960 | ecosystem: Engineered > Solid waste > Grass > Composting > Bioreactor | place: USA... | reverse complement strand
GCCTCGGCCACCTCCTTCTCCCGCTCCTCCGGGGTGCCCTTGGAGCCCATTTCCCCCCGGGTGAGGTCCAAAATCCCCGTGGAAAGCCCCTCGGCCTTGGCCCGGGCCAGGGTCCCGCCACAGCCCAACTCCCCGTCGTCGGGGTGGGGAGCGAGGACCAGAAGGTCAAGCATTCTCTTCCTCCAAGATCTGCCGAAGCGCCTCCGCGAGCGCGGGCACCTTGTGGGCCACGATATCCCAAAGGGTAGCGTCGTCTAAGGCAAAGTAGGCGTGGGCTAAAACGTCCCTCAAACCAGCGATCGCCCGCCACTCCACCGAGGGATAGCGGGCCCGGACCGGATCAGGCACCTTCTTGGCCGCCTCACCGAGGACTTCCAGATTGCGAAGCACGGCATCGTAAACCAGCTCGTTTCGGACGAAAGTGTCAAAATCAAGACCCTCGGTATAGCGCATGACCTTTTCACAGACCTCCAGCATGTCCCGAAGGAAAAGTCGATGACTACGCGACACGGACAGCCTCGCCCAACACCTCGGACACCGCCCAGGGCTTCAAGGCCCCCTTCATCACCAAGTCCACGGGCCGCCCCAGGAGGCTCTCCAAAAACTCTTTCACCCGCCAGTAGCCCTCAAAGCCCGGCGGAGTGGCAAAAGCTACCAGCAGGTCCACGTCGCTCCCGGGCTGGGCCTCACCCCGGGCCAAGGAGCCGAAGAGGTAAAGCTCCGTCACCCCCAGGGCGCGCAACTCGGGCCAACGGGACCGGAGCAGGGCCAGGACCTCCTCCTTCCGCACACCTCCAGTCTAGCGTGCCTCCACCCGCTCTCCAAGCCGCCTCTCCGTCCCTTCCTGGAGGCGCTTTAGGTTTTCCCGGTGGGTCCAAAAGATGAGGAGGGCCATGAGGAAGACCGTGGCCACCTCCCAAAGGGGCCTGCCCAAGGCCAGGGAGAGGACGAAGGCCGCCAGCCCCCCGGTCATGCTCCCCGCGGAGACGTAGCGGGTGAGGAGGATGACGCTTAGCCCTATGGGAAAGGTCCAGAGGGCCAAGACGGGGTCCAGGAAGAGGAGGGTGCCGAAGCTCGTGGCCACCCCCTTCCCCCCGCGGAAGCGGAGGAAGACCGAGTAGTTGTGGCCCAAAACCGCCATCAGGGCCACCCCGCCCAGCATCCAGTCGGAAAGGCCAAAGGCCCGGGCCACAAGGACGGCGATCCCGCCCTTGAAGACGTCAAAGAAGGCCACCACCAAGGCGGGCCCAGGCCCCAGGGCCCTGAGGACATTGGTGGCCCCGATGTTGCCCGAACCCACCTTGCGGATATCCACCCCGTAGGTTCTGGCCACCAGAACCCCGGCGGGTATGGAACCCAAGAGGTAGGCGAGAAAAAGGACCAGGAGCACGGATCCCATGCCATGCCATTCTACCCCCCCATTTGGGGGATAGGCATAATCCACTTAAGGGTTTAAGATGTCGCAAAATGCGGGAGCGCATAGGGTTCACCCTGCTTGAATTCCTCATCGTGCTAGGGCTTCTTGGCCTCCTCCTTAGCATCGGCGCCCTTAGCACCTCGAGGCTTCTAAGAAGCGAGGAAAGGTCAAGCTTCCTCACCGCCCTGCAGACCTTCATCTGGCAGGGGGCCACGGAGGCGGCAAGCCGGGGGGAAGCTCTCCTTCTGGACTATGACGGAAGCCGCCTCAGGCTCCTTAGGGAAAGCAACAAAGCCCTCCTCCGTGCCCTTCCCTTGCCTCAAGGGGCAAGCTTAAGCCTAAACCAGGGCCCCATCCTCCGCTATAGCCCCCCAGGGAAGGTGGAAAACCCGGACGGAAGCCCCCTCAATGGGCCCCTTACCTTCACCCTAAGCCTAGGGGGGCAAAACTACAGGTACACCGTCTCCTTAATCGGGGAGGTGAAGAAGGAATGAGAAAAGGGCTTACCCTGATAGAAGTTCTCGTAGCCCTGGTCATCCTCTCCGCGGTCCTCTTGGGCCTCTCAGCCCTCTTGGCGCAGAGCCTAAACCGCACCCAAGCAAGCGGGCAAAGGACCCAGGCGGTGCAGATCCTGAACTACCTGGGCCGGCGGATCATCGAGGGGGATACCCGCCTCCTTCCCCAGTCAGGGAGTCCCTTAACCATAGACTACGGTAACCTGAACACGGCCTTTCCCGAACTGCCCAGGGAAAGCCGCTGGCAAAACCCCGCCAACCTCAACCTCTACAAGGCGGTCATCCAGACCGAAACCCCGCCCCAGGCGGTGCAAAGCCTGGGCCTCCTCCAGTACCGCATCCGGGTGTGCTGGAGGGAAGGGCAAGCCGAAGCCTGCACCGCGGCCCTCACCTACGCGCCCCCTGGAGGCGGGGGTGGAGGGCTCGGGCCACTTCCGGGGGTGAACTGATGAAAGGGAAAGGCTTTACCCTGGTGGAGCTCCTCGTAGCCCTTCTGACCCTGGGCATCCTTTTCCTCGCCGCCTCGGAGGTCACAACGCGCTTTCTCCAAACACGGGCTCAGCTGGACACCAAGGCGGGGTTGCAGGGAAAGCTGAGAAGGATCGTAGAGGTCTTTACCCAGGATTTGAGGAGCGCGGCCTTTGGGGGTATCGGAAGCATCCCCTACCCCTCGGGGGCCCAAGGCATCTCCTTCGTCCTCATTGAGGGTGGGGCCGGTTATCCGGTAAGGCCCCATGACTCGGGAAACAACGAAAGCTTTAAACAGGCAGCCGAGGCCAAGATCGTAGCCTTAGTGGCAAACCGGGACCAGCTGGGTATCCAAGATGGGGACCAGGTCCTCTTGGTGAACGGGGCTGGGCAGGCCACGGTCCTGTCCGTAACCCGGGTGAACCCCGTGGGCCAAAACCTTTGGCACGTGGTCCATCCTGGCTGCGGCAACACCATAGACTACACCCCAAACACCCTCCTCTTCCGGGCACGAACCCTGGGCTTCCGCTTTGACCCGCAAGCGGGGACCCTTTTCGCCCGCTACGGGACGGGGGGTGAGGTCCCCGTGGCCTTTAACTTAACCAACTTCCAAATAGACTATGTCTACGAGGGAAGCGGTACCCTAAAGATCAATCCGCCCGTCTACGCCTGGAAAAACCCCCAAGGATCCCCCCCGGTGCAAACCGGTGGCCTGGTCCTCAGGCGGCTTGTCCTCAGCCTCGAGGCCGAAGGCCAAGGAAGGGGAAGGCCTCAAAGGATCAGCTACTCAAGCGCGGTGGAGCTTCCGAGGACGGGAAGCTACGACATCCAAGAGCTCCTGCCTTGCCAGTAAGGAGGTGACGACGTGGGACGCAAAGGCATGGCCCTGATGGTGGTGCTTACCACCCTGATCCTGGTCTCGGGGATCGGTACCCTCCTCTTCCTCCGCACCTTGAACGAGATGCGCCATAGCCAGTTGGACGAAAAGATCGTCCAGACCCTGATGCTCGCCCGGGCCGGGGCCCTTGTGGGCGGGGGGTTTCTTTCGGGCCCCTTACGGGATCAACTGGATGCCCTGGTCCAAGGGCAGGCGAGCACCACCTCCTGCTGGGCTTTGGGAGGAGGTGATTGCTCGGCCCAAGAGCCCGATCCTATATTGACAGCGCAAGCCCTAAACAACCTGGCCCGAGCCCTTCAGGATCGGGTGGATCAGCTGACCTGCAACCAAGACTTTAGCCCGGAGGCAGGGCTTTCCATCACCCTACGGGTTCACTTCACAGACTCGGCCTGTGGCCAAACCCCGCCAACGGGCATCCAACTCCCCCCGGGTCGCTTCGTGGAAGGCGCTCCTCGGAGCGCAAACCAGGCCGCCACCCAGACCTATGCCCTCCCCTTCGTCCTAGTGGCCCAAGGCGGGGCAGGGATATACCGGAGGAACGTGGTTGTGCAAGGGGAGTACCGCTTTACCTTAGGCCGGTCCAGCTTTGCCCGCTACGCCCTTTTCACCCACATCCACACACTTCCAAACGGCACGGACACGGACATATGGTTCACCGACGGCACCCTTTTTGACGGCCCGGTCCACACCAACACCTACTTCCGCTTCTACCGTAGGCCCTGGTTCGGTGGACCCGTGACCTCGGCAGGCTGCACGAACCCAAGCCAAGATGGCCAGGCCTGCGGTAGCCAGAGGGCAGGGGCTTACTTCTATGGCCAAGTCTTCCTAAGCCCAACCCAGATGCAGCCAAGCCCCAGTGCCCCGGTGGTGACCAACAGGTATGGCACCCACGCCCCCATCTTTGCCGGAGGGATAGACTGGCAGGCCAGCTTCATCCCCCTACCCCAAAACGCCCAGGACCAAAAAACCGCGGCCCAAAACGGGGGATTGTACTTTTCCCAAGGGGTAAAGAGCCTCAAGCTCTCCTTCCAGTGCGAGAACGCAAACGGCGCCAAGGTGGCCTGCGACACTCCCCAGGCCATCAAATACCAATACATCGAGGCCCAGATTTGCCGAAACAGGGCCTGCGACCGGGTGGTCTATCGGTATACCGAGGGTGGGCCCCTAGAAAAAGAGCAGAATAATGGCCGGTTCCAACCGGTACGGCCAAGCTTTAACGGGGTGATCTACGTAGAAGGTAAAGTGGAAAGCCTAGAGGGCCCAGGGAGAAACGGGAACCAGCCCACCCCGGCCCTCGCCAGCTTTGCCCAGATCACCGTGGCCGCAAGCGACACCATCCGGATACAGGGGGACCTCACCTATGAGATCCCTCCCTGCACGAGTCCGCCCAGGCGTAACCCGGACGGCACCATAACCCCTGCGAACTGCCCCAACCCCCAGGCCCGAAACATCCTTGGGATCTACAGCCAGAATGGGGATGTCCTGATTGGAGAAAATGCCCCGGATAACGTCCAGATCCACGCCACCTTGATGTCCTCCTCAGGGGTGGTGGCCGTGGAGAACTACAATCGAACCCGCGCCAGGGGCACGGCCTACCTCCTTGGGGGCATCATTGAGAAGTACTACGGGGCCTTTGGAACCTTTAATTCAACCACGGGCCAACTACAAACGGGCTATGACCGGACCTTTGTATACGACCCACGCCTACGAAGGGGCCTTGCCCCGCCCTTCTTCCCCACCACGGGAAAGGACCAGGTCCTCGCCGTAACCCTCTTCGCCTACGGCCAGCGGGAACAGCTCTACTAGCTGCTCGCCGAGGTGTAGCTCCTAAGGGCCAAAAGGAAGAAGCCCCGGGCTAGGAGGAGGAGGAAGAGGGTGAGGAAGAGGGCATAGAAGGGGGTTTCCCCTCTCAGTGCCGCCTCCGCGGGCACGGTGGTGAGAAAGGCCACGGGAACCACGAAGGTGAAGAAGACCCGGTACAAGGCCGGATAGGCCCCCACGGGAAACCGGCCCGCCTCCAGTAGCCCCCTAAGGACCTCGGTGGCGTTGTAGATCTTCACGAACCAGATACTGGTGGTGGCCAGGAGGAACCAGAGGCTATAGAGCATCAAGGCCCCCAGCACCCAGTACCCGGCGAAGGCCAGATAGTCCCAGGGTCCAAGCCCCAGGCGCATCCCTGCATAGAAAAGAAGGCCGAGCCCCAGGAGAAAATCCCCCAGGCCCCAAGGGGAAAAGACCCTCAAGGAAAGCCAGAACTGGGAATCCAAGGGCTTCAGAAGGACGAAGTCCAGGGTGCCCTGCTGCACGTGTTCCACGATCTTGTTGAGATTTGGGGCCAGAAGGGTGCTCCCCAGGCCCTGCAGAAGGGTGAAAGCCGCCAGGACCAAAAGCGCCTCCTCCCAGGCCCACCCTCCGGGCCGGTACCCTCCTTGGTAGAGGAGCACCAGACCGAACAGGGCCCCAAGAAGGGTCAGGGCCGAGGAGAGAAGGCCCAGGAGGAAGTTGAGCCGGTACTCCATCTCCGCCGCCAGGCTGAGGCGAAGGAAAAGCAGGAAAACCCTCAGGTACCGCACAGGGAACATTAGACCACAGGATAGACTATAGGGGTGTCGGCGGAACCCATCATCCTTGCCCAGGACCTCACCAAGCACTACCGGGTGGCCCTGAAGGAGGAAAGCCTCCTCGCCACCCTGCGCCACTTTCTCCTGCGCCAGTACCGCACGGTGAAGGCGGTGGAAGGGGTGAGCTTTCAAATCGCAAGGGGCGAGGTGGTAGGCTTTCTGGGCCCCAACGGGGCGGGTAAGACCACCACCTTGAAGATGCTCACCGGCCTGATCCACCCCACCCGGGGTAAGGCGGTGGTGGCGGGACACATTCCCTGGCGGCGGGAAAAGGCCTTCTTGAAAAAGATCACCCTGGTGATGGGCAACAAGCAGCAGCTCATCTGGGACCTGCCCGCCCTGGACACCTTCCGCCTCAACGCCGCCATCTACGATATCCCCGAAGGGGAGTTCCGGAAGCGGGTTTCGGAGCTTTCGGAAATGCTTTCCCTAACGAATAAGCTCCACCAGCCCGTGCGCAAGCTCTCCCTGGGGGAAAGGATGAAGGCCGAGCTTCTGGCGGCCCTTCTCCACCGCCCGGAGGTGCTCTTTCTGGACGAGCCCACCCTGGGCCTGGACGTGAACGCCCAGGTGGCGGTGCGGGAGTTCATCCGGGAGTACAACCGGCGCTACGGGGCCACGGTTCTCCTCACCAGCCATTACATGGCGGACATCGCCGCCCTGGCGGAACGGGTCTTGGTGATCCACCAGGGAAGGCTCCTCTACGATGGACCCCTGGCAGGGCTTCTGGAACGCTTCGCCCCCTACCGGGAGGTGGGGCTCACCCTGGCCTACCCCCTGCCCAGGGAAGCCTTCCTGGCCTTCGGGGAGGTCAGGGACCTCGAGGGCCTAAAGGCCCGGCTTCTGGTGCCCCGGGAGAGGCTTACGGAAAGGGTGGCGGAGATCCTTAAAAGCCTTCCCGTGGAGGACCTCGAGGTCCGGGAGCCCCCCCTGGAGGAGGTCATCGCCAAGGTCTTCCAAAGCCCCAAGGAGGCGGTATGACCCCATGCCGGCGCAAGGGCTTCGGTGGCCGGCCCTGGGGATGGCGCGGAGGAACGATGAGAAAGGCAGGGACCCTCCTCTCCGTCTACCTGGCCTACATGCTGGAGTACCGGGCGGAGCTCTTCCTCTGGGCCCTGGCGGGGGCGCTTCCCCTCATCCTCCTCGGGGTCTGGACCGAGGCCGCAAGGGGTGGGGAGTTTCCTCTAAGCCCGGGGGAGTTCGCCCGCTACTTCCTCATGGTCTTCCTGGTGCGCCAGGCCACGGTGGTCTGGGTGGTGTGGGAGTTTGAGCGGGACGTGGTGGAGGGGAGGCTCTCCTTCCGGCTCCTTAGGCCCTTGGACCCCTTCTTTGACCACCTGGCCGCCCACACCGCCGAAAGGCTCGCCCGGCTTCCCTTCGTCGTCCTCCTCACCCTCCTCTTCTTCGCCCTTTTCCCCGAGGCCCGCTTTCTGCCGGAGCCCGGGGCCTTCCTCTTGGGCCTCGGCCTCACCGTCCTCGCCTTCCTCCTCCGCTACACCATGCAGTACACCACCGCCCTCCTCACCTTCTGGACCGAGCGGGCCACCAGCGTGGAGGAGGTCTTCTTCCTCCTCTACCTCTTCCTCTCGGGGACCATCGCCCCCCTCGAGGTCTTCCCCGAACCCCTGAAAAGCCTCGCCCTCCTCACCCCCTTCCCCTACCTCGTCTACCTCCCCGCCGCCCTCCTCGCCGGGCAGGAGGTCGCCCTCTTCCCCGGCCTCTGGATCATGCTCCTCTGGGGCGTGGGCTTTCTCCTCCTCTCCCGCCTGCTTTGGCGGCTCGGCCTCAGGCGCTACTCGGGCCAGGGGGCATAATGGAGGCATGGCCACCCGCTACCGCTTCCGCGTGGAGGAGTTTGAGCGGGCCTTCCAGGGAGTGCCCCACGTGGAGCTCCTCCGGGGGGAGGTCTACCGGATGGGCCCCATCGGACCCAAGCACGTGCACAAGGTGGCGCAGTTGGATGCCAGACTTCAGGAAGCCCTGAAGGGAAAGGCCGTGGTGGCGGTCCAGTCCCCCTTGCGCCTCTCCGAGGACTCCGAGCCCGAGCCGGACCTCATGGTGCTCAAACCCCCTCTGGAGCGCTACGCCGAGCGCCTCCCCACCCCCGAGGACGTCCTCCTCCTCGTGGAGGTAGCCGACACCTCCTTGGAGTTTGACCGGGAGGTGAAGCTTCCCCTCTACGCCGAGGCGGGCATCCCCGAGGTCTGGCTCGTGAACCCAAAGGAGAACCTCCTGGAAGCCCACCGGGACCCCCGGGGCGGTCGCTACCGGGAGATCCGGCTCCTCTCCCCCGAGGAAGAGGTAAGCCTTTCCGCCCTCCCCGAGGTCAGGCTCCCCTGGGCGTAGCCACCGGGTAGAGAAGGGCGTAGGCGTACCCGTCGGTGAGGGCCTTGAGGGAGGCCTCGAGGATGTTCTCGCTCGCCCCCACGGTGGCGAAGCGCTCCTCCCCCCGCTTCATCTCCACCATGACCCGCACCCCGGAGTTCGTCCCCGCCTCCTGGCCGGAGAGGATCCGCACCTTGTAGTCCGTGAGCTCCACCTCGGAAAGCTCCGGATAGAACTGCAACACGGCCTTGCGGAAGGCCCTATCCAGGGCGGAGACGGGCCCAAAGGGGCTTTCCGCGGCGGTGTGCTGGAGGCTCTCCCCCACCCTAACCCGCACCGTGGCCTCGGCCCAGGCGGTGGAAAGGCCCCTTCCGTGGACGAAGACGCTAAAGCCCTCCACGCTGAAGGGAAGGCTCCCGCCCTTCAGGCGGTGGGCGAGGAGGTAGAAGCTCGCCTCCGCCCCCTCAAAGGCGTAGCCCTCGTACTCCAGGGCCTTGACCTCCTCCAGAAGGCGCCTGGCCTCCTCCTTGCTTAGGTCCACCCCGAGCTCCTGGAGCTTGGCGAGGAGGTTGGAGCGGCCCGAGACGTCCGAGACCAGAAAGCGCCTTTGGTTTCCCACCCACTCCGGGGGGATGTGCTCGTAGGTGCGGGGGTTCTTGAGGACGGCGGAGACGTGCACCCCGGCCTTGTGGGCGAAGGCCGCCTCCCCCACGTAGGGGGCGCGGCGGTTCGGGGTGAGGTTGGCCCTTTCGTCCACGAAGTGGGAAACCTCCCTGAGCTCCCTCAGCTTTTCCGGGGAGATGGCGGGGATCCCGTACTTGAAGACCAGGGTGGGGAGGAAGCTCGTGAGGTTGAGGTTGCCGCACCTTTCCCCGTAGCCGTTGATGGTCCCCTGGACGTGGGTGGCCCCGGCCCGCACCGCCGCGAGGGCGTTGGCCACGGCGAGGTCGGCGTCGTTGTGGGGGTGGATGCCCACCCGGACCCCCGGAAACCGCTCCACCACCGCCTTGGTGATGGCGTAGACCTCCTCGGGGAGGCTCCCCCCGTTGGTGTCGCAGAGGACCAGGGTGTCGGCCCCGCCCCTGAAGGCGGCCTCGAGGGTGGCGAGGGCGTAAGCGGGGTCCTCCTTGTAGCCGTCAAAGAAGTGCTCGGCGTCGTAGACCACCCGCCTGCCCCTCCGGGCGAAGAAGGCCACCGTCTCCTCAATCATGCGGAGGTTCTCCTCCAAGGAGGTCTCCAAAGCCTCCAAAACGTGGAGGGTCCAGCTCTTCCCGAAGAGGACCACCACCGGGGTCTCCGCCTCCAGAAGGGCGAGGACCGAGGGGTCTTCCTCGGGGGCGAGGCCCTTTCGCCTCGTGGCCCCGAAGGCGGCAAGCCTCGCCGCCCCCAGGTCCACCCCCCTCATGCGCTGGAAGAACTCGGCGTCCTTGGGGTTGGAGCCGGGCCACCCCCCCTCAATGAGGTGGATCCCGAAGGCGGCGAGGCGCCTCGCGATGGCCACCTTGTCGTCCACGGAGAGGCTTACCCCCTCCCCTTGGGTGCCGTCCCTTAAGGTGGTGTCCAGGATCTCCACCATGCCTAGACCCCGCGGTGGACCTCCTCAATGGAGGGCGGGTGCCGGGTGGCCCGGCCCGAGGCGAGCTTCCCGGCGGCGTCCAAAAAGGCCAAGGCGCTCGCCTCAATGATGTCCGGGGAGACCCCCACCCCCACGGCCTGGAGCTCGCCGAGCCGGAGGCGCACCGTGACCTGGCCCAAGGCCTCGGTGCTCCCGGTGATGGCCTCCACCCGGTAGAGCTCAAGCTCCGGCCTCAGGCCGATGGCCTCCTGGATGGCCTTGAACACGGCGTCTACGGGACCGTCCCCGGTGTGGGTGGCGAGCCTCTCCCCGTCCGGGGTCTTCACCTTGACCGTGGCCGTGGGAAGGAGGCCCGAACCGGAGAAGAACTGGACGTGCTCCAGCTGGAAGAAGTGGGAGGTGGGCTCCCGCTCGCTTTCCACCAGGGCCTGAAGCTCCTCGGCGGAAAGGGGCCCCTTCTTCTCGGCGATCTCCTTGAAGCGGGCGAAGAGCTTCTTCACCTCCTCCTCGGAGAGGTCCTTGTAGCCCAGGTCCTCGAGGGCCTTCTTGAAGGCCGCCCGACCCGAGTGCTTGCCGAGGACGAGCACGGCGGGCCGCCTCCCGATGAGCTCGGCGTCCATGATCTC
>Ga0065724_100220_pt1 | contig 10461 bp, 9 predicted proteins | sample TheenrcSG05JP960_FD_59111 | JGI IMG/M metagenome (GOLD analysis project Ga0065724, IMG submission 59111) | Thermophilic enriched microbial communities from mini bioreactor at UC Davis - Sample SG0.5JP960 | ecosystem: Engineered > Solid waste > Grass > Composting > Bioreactor | place: USA... | reverse complement strand
GTTTTCACCCACAATTGTCCCGAGGTACTGTCAGGCAAAAAGATATGCAAGATTATTTGTGGGGAGGGCGGGACTACAATCCTTAAAAACTAGTGCACCTCCACCCTGCACCAACCTCCAAAAACAGCTCGTTTGAGCCGATTTTTGTTCTTTGTTGCAACACCAGACTGCAGAATCGAAACAGAATGTTTCACCTATAGTTTCACCAGGGTGAAACGCGTTCGTTCGGGTCCGGGCCGCCCACAACAGGCCAGGATGCCGGGCGCTGGTGAAACAAACAGGTGAAACATGCGCTTCCGTTTCGAACTCCGAGCCGACAGGACAGGTGCTGACGGCACCGCGCCACTCTACCTGCGCATCACACATCACCGCCGGCTCTATCGCGTGGCCACAGGGATTCGCCTTGCGCCCGCCGACTGGAACGATCGCAAGCAGGAGGTACGCCGGAGCCATCCCCTCGCAAAGGCCCTGAACACCCGTCTCCGGGATCTGCTGATCGAGGCCCAGCGCCTGTCCCTGGAACACCCGAACGACCCCGAAGCCGTCCGTGCCGCCCTGAAGGGTCCCCGTGGCGATGTACTCGACTTTGCCCGTTGCCACATCGAACGGCTCACAGAGCAGGGCCGCTACTGGGAGCAGCGCAAATACCAGACGCTGCTGCGCAAGCTGTACGAAGTCTTCCACAGGCTTGACTGGGAAGACCTGACGCCGCGCGCCCTTGAACGCTTCGAGCAGCAACTGCGCACTAAGTGGGGCAACGCGCCTTCGACGATCTACAAGGAAATGACACGCCTTAGCCGGCTGGTGCGCCTGGCCATTCGCGAAGGGCTGCTTCCGCGCGATCGCGACCCGTTCCAGCGCTACGAAATGCCTCGCCCGGGCCGTCCCGTACGTCGCAAGCTTACCCTGGAAGAAATTCGCGCCCTCGAGGCGCTCGAACTTCCCGAGGGATCCCGGCTGGCGCTCTATCGGGACGTGTTCCTGTTCTGCGTCTATGCCGGCGGCATGCGCTTCGGGGACGCCGTGAGCCTGCGCCGGGAGGCCATTGGCCCCGACGGCTGGCTCCGCTACACGCAGATGAAGACCGGCGCGCGCGTGGAGCTTCCGCTTGTTCCACCCGCCCTGGAAATCGTGCGTCGCTGGGAACGTTCGGGTTCGCCCTTTGTCTTTCCGCTGCTCGAGCCAGGAGACGACGCTGATCCCTGGCGACTCCGGCGTCGCATCGCCCCAAAGAATACGCTGGCCAATCGCTACCTGAAGCAGATTGCCCGGAGGGCCGGTCTGGCCGTCCCGGAAGAAATTACCACACACACGGCCAGACATTCGTTTGCCGACGCAGCCCGCCGCGCCTCAGGAGACGTGTTCGCCGTCAGCCGGGCGCTCGGGCACACGAAGCTTTCCACCACGCAACGCTATCTGTCCGAGCTGGACCGTGACGCCGTCGCACGCCTGATCGAAACCGTATGGGGCCATGAAAAGGATACCTGAAAACGAGTTCCCCTCCTGGCCTTTCTGGCCTGAAAGCGCGCCTCACCCGGGCATACCAAAACATCTGATAAAGGCCAGGCGCAAAAAAGAAGAATTGGAAGTTGACACCTGGTACCGGATCTTCTGGGAGGACTACGACCGTGCGCGCCAGCAGGGCCTTGCAGAACTGGAGGTGCGCTACCGCACGCTGCACCGCTTCTGGCGAAGTCTTGAACTATTCAAGCGACGGGTCGAGCGTCCGCTTGCGCTGCTGTTGAAGGTGCTCGCCGAGGGACAACTGAAGCTTCCCTATAAAGAGGGGCGCGCCCTTGTGGCCCGGGGACAGCCCGGCGCCCGTGAGCTTTATGAGCTCAACCTTATCGGCCAATTCTGGGGACAGGAGCCGCAGTCGGCGGTGGAGCTACCAGCGCTTGAGATTCGCCGCCGAATGGATTTCCTTGAAATCGAGCTACGCGCCTTTCCCCGGGCACGGGCCGATTCTGCTGACGGCATGCCGCCCTTTTTCAAATACAGCCACCGCTGGCCTCGCTGGCTTCCCCGTCCGCTCAGGCTGACGTTGCCGCTCAGGAATGTCGTCGGTTCCAAGCTGGACCCGGAGGCGGCGTTGCGGCGCGAGCTGGCCATGCTGACGCAACTTCCCTTCACGCTGCGCACGTTGCTGGAAAGCGGCCCCCTCGAGGAGCAGTTGCGCTGGCAACTGGGCATCGTAGCCGTGGCCCGCTGGCATCTGATCATTGATCTCGATCCACCTCGAGACCGGCCGGAGTTGTTGCTTAAAAAAGAAGATCAGGACCTCCGCACCCGGCTGCTCTACAAAGGCTGGAAAGAGCAACGGAAGGCGCTTTTTGAGATTTTCCAGCAGGCCTATAAAGCGGAAAACCCCGACGGCCGGAAGAAGCTTCCCAACCTTGCTTGGGACCGCATTCTCGAACGCGTGGCTGAGCGACTCATGACGCTTAACATAGACCCTAAGGACATCGGCTACAAGCCAGAGGATTTCGATCCTTCCACTCCCGGTCGAGTTGATCGCTGGCGGGCGTGGTTCGATCAGCGCAAGCGGCGTGCACGTAATTAGAAGTCATCCGAAAATAAAATTCGCAATTTCGACCTGCTAATCGGTGAGGTTTATAGCCTGCTATTTGCAGCACAACCAACGTGCTTATAGTCAGGCACGAAGCGAAGCGGAGTGCCGTCTCGGAAAGCGCTACTGCGGCTGATGCCTTCGTGGCTTACTACAAGCACGTGCTTCCGACACGCAGATCTCCCCTTGTTTTCCGGATAAGTTCTAAGCAGCACGCACGAAAATAGTAAATAGCAGCCAATCCGTCGCTGACACTATCTGAATAGCATCTGCTCATTCGCTGACACTATGTTATTTCGTCAGCGACGAAAACCCGCATATCTATCTTGTGTCGCTGACATTCAGAGCGCATATTATGGGCGTCACAACAACCTGAAGATGCAAAATGGAACCGATTATTCTCAGCAGATCCGCCGATCTGGAAAAAATTGTCCGTAAGGCTGTGCAGGAAGCTGTCCTGCTTGCTGTGCGCGAAGCGGTGCGCCAGGCCGCCCGGCCGCCCTATTTGACCGTCGAGGGTCTGTCAAAGATTACCGGCTGGAGCAAGCGGCGGATTCGCTACCTCGTGAAAGAACGCCGGTTGCCGCACATTCGCCACGGCCGAAAGATCCTTTTCAAAACCAGCGAGATCGAAGCCATCCTCGAGGAGGCGAAAATCCCGGCCCGGTGGGAGTGGTGGCGCGAAACCGAATAAAATGAACTGCCGACTGCAAGGGCCTACAGTCGGCAGTTGTGTAAGGGTCAGACAACCCTCAACTAAAACCGATAGCTGCTATGAAAGCAAACGTACACTCGGTTGAAAGGATCCGGCTTTTGCTCGGCCGCCTCGAGCACGTCCGCGAAGTCGCCGTATCGCAAGAGGATCAGCAAAGCGGGATCGTGGCGAGGTGGATGGCTCGATGCCCGGGCCACGACGATGAGAACCCGTCGCTCTCGATCGCGCTGACCGCCGACGGGCGCGTCCTGCTGCATTGCTTCGCCAGTTGCACCGCCGATCACGTCCTGGCCAGCGTCGGTTTGTCGTGGCGCGACCTGGCACCGGACGCTTCGGGCGATGGCGCCGCCGTAAAGCCGCCACCGGTGCTGCTCCATCAGGTTGATTACGAAATCCGCGACCCGAGCGGTCGCCTAGTCGCTGTCCACCGGCGGAAAGACTTCAGCGACGGTACCAAACGCTTCGTCTGGCTTCACCCCGGCCCGGACGGACGCCTCAAGCCCGGGCTGGGCGGGCTCAGCCCGGCAGATCTGCCCCTGTATGGCGTCGATCGGCTCGACCGCGCGCCCGGCGGTGATCGTGGTCGAAGGCGAGAAAGCGGCCGAAGCACTCAAGGCGCTGGGCGTGAATGCGGTCGGAACTGTGACCGGCGCCAGCGCTACGCCCGGAGACGAGGTGTTGCGCCCGCTGCTGGACTTCCAGAGTGTGTTCTTGTGGGCGGACAACGACGCGCCCGGGCGGCAGCACATGTTAAAGGTCGGCGACCGCCTCCGGCGCCTGGGCGCCCGGGATGTGCGCGTGCTGGTGTGGCATGACGCGCCGCCAGGCGGCGACGCGGCCGACTTCGTTGAACACTACGGCGACCATACGCGCGAGAAGCTCCTCGAGCTGGCGGCCGTTGCCGCCCCGTTCGACGCCTGGGCTCAGGATGTGCAGGCGGAGCAGGCGCATAAAGAAATCGAAGCGAAGCAGCCCGAGCCGGAGCGTGCCTGCGTGGTCCGTGTCGCCGACGTGGAGCCGGAGCGCGTCCGCTGGCTCTGGCGCGGGCGGCTGGCGCTTGGAAAGCTTACCCTGCTGGAAGGTGATCCAGGCACCGGCAAGTCCACCCTCTACGCCGAGATCGCGGCGATCATCTCACGCGGGCGCCCCTTCCCTGATCAGGCGGAAACGCCCGTCGAGCCCGGCAACGTGGTGATCGTCACATGCGAGGATGGCGTTGCCGACACGATTCGCCCGCGGCTCGACGCGGCGGGGGCCGATCCGCGGCGGGTCTTTGTTCTCCGCGAAGTGCTGGGTGCCGACGGTCCACGCACGCCTGTGCTTCCCCAGGACGCCGCCCTGATCGAACAGGCGGTGCGCGACGTCGGCGCCTGCCTCCTGATCGTGGACCCGCTCAGCGCCCACGTGGACGCGTCTGTGAACATGTATCGCGACCAGGACGTGCGGCGCGTCCTTACCATCCTTGCGGGCATTGCTGAGCGGTGCAACTGCGCCGTGCTGGCGGTTCGGCACTTGAATAAGGCAGTCGGGCTGGACCCGATCTATCGGGGCGGCGGGTCGGTCGGAATCATCGGACAGGCGCGCTTCGCCTTCCTTCTCGCGAATCACCCTGAGCAGCCTGAGGACGCCGGCGTGCGCGTGCTGGCGCCCGTCAAGTCGAACATCGGGCGCCCGGCGTCGTCCCTGGTCCTCCGGCTCGAATCCTGGGACAGAAACTCCGACGTGGCGCGCATTTGCTGGGAGGGGACCACGACGCTGAAGGCGCGCGACCTGCTCCGACCGCCACGGGAGACGAAGCAGGACGAAGCCGCCGAATGGCTTCGCGAAACGCTTGTTAAAGGTCCCAGGCCGGCGCGGGAGATTTTCGAAGCGGCGCAAGCCGCGGGCTTTTCGGAGAAGACGATTCGCCGGGCGCAGCGAGCGCTGGGCGTAGTGGTGGAGCGCCGAGGTGAAGAAGGTCGGCGAGGCGGTGGAACCTGGTGGTGGCGCCTTCCGGGAAATAACGACTTGGAAGACTATTTAGATGGCCAAATTTCAAAAGTTGACCATCTAAATCACAATGGCGCTCAAAATCCTTCAAAACGCGCGAAAAACGAAGATTTTGCCTGCGATTTAGATGGCCAACTTAATGCTGACCGTCTAAATGTTGGCCATCTTAATCCGATGTCGGCTCGGCCGTTTGAAAAGCAGTCGCCAGGCCCGGGCGACGGTCTCGGCGGGTCTGACCCTGACGGTCCATCCGTCGCTTCCGTCGCCCCGGCCGGCGACGCTACGGATGACCGCACGGATAGCAGCGTCGCCGAGGGCGAATGGATACGGCTGTTCCCCGAGGAATGGGAGAATGAAGATGAAGACGAAGGCGAAGACGAAATTCCATTCTGACAAAGAGCGCCTGTTGCGCCGTCTCGAGGTGCGGCTTCCGGGCGCCGACACAGAGACCGGCCGGGAGGCGCTAGCCTACCTTCAGCTGCTGCTCCGGCTTCCACGGCCGGGCGACCGCGTACGCCTTCCCGACGGCCGCACCGGCATTGTCCAGGAAGTGCGGCTGCATAGCTGCTACGGCCTGGGGCCGCCGGACTGGGGCTGGCGCGTCGTGGTGCGGCCCGAAGGAGGCCTGCCTTACGAAGACGTGTTAATTAGCCCGCTCAAACTGAAATGAACGACAATCTGAAGCACAGAGCTTCTTCGGCCGATTACCGGGCTAGCCAGGCCGAAGCCTACCGCGCCTTCTGGGAGGCCTGGGAGCGGCTCTTCGGCCCGCCGGCCTTAGAGTCGATCCGCGGCCGCCTCGTGGTGCGTAGCCCGGGCCAGCTACCCCTGCGCCTACCAGATGTAGGCCAGCAGGTACAGCTGCGCGGCCGCCAGGGCCTGGTGCTGGAAGTCTTCCGCACGGCCGCGGCGGTCGAAGCCGATGGTGAAAGCCCGCCCTACGGCTGGCGGTTGCATGTGCTCCTAGAGGGCGGCGCCGTGGTAACCTGTAAGCCTCAGGCACTGCGGTGCCCGTAATGCAACACCCTGCGCTCGCGGCGCCCGGTCTTGCGCAAAACCCGGGCCAGCTGCCTGTGCGAATTGCCTGATAACCACTGCAGCGAAACAGGCCAGCGGTCACTTCCAGATACGCAAACTTTGCGCATCATGCCAGATACCAGGTCTGCAAAACAATCGAACCACCCGTTACATGGCGCCACAGGCCGCATGCGTCCGAATCGTCCTGATCAGCGGCCAGGCAGCCTGTCAGGCACTGCTTGACGTCGTGGGAGTGTGGTGCTGGTAACGACTCCTGAAATTCCCGCCGCCTGCCGCTGGGCGATTGGCGCCAGCGCGTGTGCGTCCGCCGTGGCGTCGGCGCCGGCCCTGGCTCATGCCCAGGTGGCCAAGCCCCAGGGAGGAGGGGGGTGGGGCCCCCTGAAATCCGGATGCTGGCTCCGTAGCTTGCGAGCCAATTTCACCTGGCCGTCAGGCAAGCGCTCCGCCGGAATTGTTTCCGGATTGTTACAGCTTCAAGTGTTCATGTAACGTCCATCCGGTGTCTGTCAGGTAAAGCGCGTTTAAAACACAGAAGCTAGAAATGTACCCGATTCGGAGGCTATCAATCGTATCGCCGCAAGGTGGCCCGGCCTTAGTCATGCGGAATCCACTGTTCGAGTCAGAAATCTGGTTGGTCGGAGTTGCGCAGCCGCAGCGCGAATCCTCCGAGGATCGCGCTACACCGACTACATTGCCGAAGAAGCCCGAGGAGAGGTCGAGACCCAAAATCAGCTTGGAGCAGAAAATCTACGGCCGGGCGAAGGCGGAGATGTACTTCGAGAGCGAGGTCCTGCGTTCGATGTTGCTGCTCGGGCGATTGAAGAACCCGGCGGGGGAGCTTACCGTGACGTTGCATCCGGATGGCAAGATCTCCCTTTCGGAAGCCGTGTACACGCCGTCTGGCGCTGTCTGGGATACACGGTCCCTGGAAGCGGAATGGCAGAAATGCTTAGAACTGGCAAGGGAAGAATTATCGACGCTTTCGGATCCAGAACAGCCGTCGAGCGGCGGCACTTCGAGCGACTCAGGTGATTCAGCGAAATGAGTTGCTTGGGTGCATTTGGACTTCCTGACCTGATCAGAAAACCCAACTTGTTGACCGTAATGTGCTGACCACTGAAGAAGCAGGTTTGAAAGGTAGTTGATTCTCAGAATCCAAGGTCTATATAGAGTTGCAACTTTATACTTCCTTTCTTTTCTTCTTGGTGAGCGCATGCGCTTGCTACAAAACAATTCAATCAAATATATTGTATTGTTTAACAAAAAATTAGAAGTTTTATGAATTGCGGATTTGCCGGTTATATCTGTGATTTTTTAAAAATGCCAGAAGAAGCTTTGATAGGTCAATTAATTAAAGGAGTGGCATCTACAGGTGTTGATCAACACAGAAATTCACAAATAAATGCATGGAGAGAATAAATTAAGATGTTAAAGAATCAGCTTTGTGATTTAAAGGATGGTTTCATTATTCTCGAGTATGAACTTCCTAGACGATTTCGACGTCCGGATGTTATAGTACTGTATCAAAACATTGTTTTTGTTATTGAATTTAAAATAGGTTCACGTCAGCATGATAGTACTGCGATTTGGCAAGTTCAGTCTTACGCTCTAGATCTTCGCGATTTTCATGCTGCATGCGAAAACAGAATTATCGTTCCTATACTCTGTGCAACCGGGATTGATGAAGGTCCTTGTTGTAACTTATCATTTAACAAAAGCATAAGCTCTGGCGTTACCGAAGTTATTCTTGCTGGAGCGAAAAATTTGGGCTATTTAATTACTCAAATTATCAAAAATATTGAAGATACTTCCAACTCAATAGATTATGCTTCATGGATCAAAGCAGCTTATAAGCCTTCTCCTACAATAATTGAAGCAGCAGTGCAACTCTATCAAGGTCATGGAGTTCGTGAGATATCTCATCGCTATGCACATAATCTGGATAAAACTGTTAATATGCTTGTCTCTGAAATAGAACGCGCATCATATGAAGGCAAGCATGTTATATGTTTTATCACGGGAATTCCTGGATCTGGCAAAACTTTAACAGGGCTAGAAGTTATACATGACCCAGATTTACGGAAGGATAAAGTTGCTGCAGGAGTTTTTCTCTCAGGAAATGGTCCTTTGGTTAAAATTGTTAGGGAAGCATTAGTAATGCATCAAGTCGCACGAGGACGATCGCGCAGAGAATGCCAACGCGAAGTAACCACCTTTATTCAAAATGTACATCAGTTTCTTCGTTATTATCGAGAACACCCTAATGAGCCTCCCCACGAGCATGTAGTCGTATTTGATGAAGCTCAGCGTGCTTGGAATCAAGAGCAAATGAAACGAAAGCATGGAGTGGACAAAACTGAAGCCGAAGAGCTTTTAGAAGTTATGGAAAGGCTTACTGATTGGGCAGTAATTATTGCGCTTGTTGGGGGCGGACAGGAAATCTATCTTGGTGAATCAGGTTTGGAAGCATGGGGAAAGGCGTTGGAAAAGCATATAGATAAGTGGGAAGTGGTCGCTTCACGAGAAGCTCTAGTAGGCGGAGCGAGCGTAGCTGGCCATAGATTGTTTCCCGAGAGTGTTCCCGAGCGTGTTCGTTTACGCGAGGAGCCACTAGCTCACCTTTCAGTGGGAGTACGAAGCCACCGTGCCCGTCGATGGGCCGACTGGGTGAATAAATTTCTTTCGCTACGACTTGATGAAGCCAAAGAAGTTGTACCTGACTCAAGAGAGTTTCCATGTTTCATAACTCGCGATCTTGAAAAAGCGCGCAAATGGCTTAGAGAAATGTGGCTTCAAGAGCCTTCCTATCGGATAGGACTGGTTGCGACTTCTGAAGATCAAAGATTGAGGGCTTATGGAATAGAAGTCTCCAGTTCTTTTCGAACTAGTTATCCTTATGAGAAATGGTTTTTAGCTCCTCCTTCCGATGTTAGGTCTAGTTATTTTTTGGAGGTTGCCGCTACTGAGTTCGAATGCCAAGGTCTTGAGTTAGATTGGGTAGGCGTCTGTTGGGGAAGTGATCTCACCCCTGACAATCAATTGGCTAATTGGATATATAGAAAATTTAGAGGGTCAAGATGGCTTCATGTGCGAAGCGAAATTGAACGTGCATATATAACAAACCGCTATCGTGTGCTTCTGACTCGAGCTCGTAAAGGTATGGTAATTTGGGTACCACCAGGATCAAAAGATGATCCTACGCGAGATCCTAAGCAACTTGATCATGTCTACAAAGCGCTCAAAGCTGCAGGTTTATCAGAGTTATAGGCAATGCTTTGATGTTGATTGTTGTTATCAAGACCTACTTCGTTACCGGGCGAATAATCACAAGTTTATGATTTGTTGGTGGTTTTGCGCAAAACAAATTCTAATGACCTCAACTGCCTTAGTAACGACGAAACCTATCAGATCAAACTATCATTGATTTTGCCTGTTTCCAGCTTTCACGGCCGCACGCATAGTCATCTGCGTCGATGTTGATATAGCTTCTGAAGCGCCACTGAGTCGTGTTTGCCAGTCACTGACCTGCGGGTTACATAGAGCAGTGCGCTGATCTTTGGCACATGGTTTCCTTTATCGCTTTTGAGGCGGAGGCAACGCCAAAAATCTTCTTAATGGCTAGCGTTGCACCGCCGAAAGCCTTCAATGCTGCCGTAGCTATTTAGCTACGGAAATATTGACAGCACCCGTAGAAAGCGCATAGCCCGGTCTCCCCTTCAATGCTGCCGTAGCTATTTAGCTACGGAAATCTCAGGAAGTCCGACAGCGAAATCATCAAGCTCNNNCGCCTTCAATGCTGCCGTAGCTATTTAGCTACGGAAATTGGCGGACGGGACCGGTCGATGGGTCAAGCGTGATGCCTTCAATGCTGCCGTAGCTATTTAGCTACGGAAATTGACGGCTTCGGCGGGAGAGGGTCGGCGCTTCATTACCCTTCAATGCTGCCGTAGCTATTTAGCTACGGAAATGCCCCGGCGTGTAGCGAACCTCACCGGTTGGCTCATCCCTTCAATGCTGCCGTAGCTATTTAGCTACGGAAATGATCTCGGCGCCCGTCGTGGGTCTGGGCGGGGGCCTGGGCCTTCAATGCTGCCGTAGCTATTTAGCTACGGAAATCAGCTTGCCACGCTGCTTTTCTCCAGCCGTGCGC
>Ga0065724_100673_pt1 | contig 10579 bp, 8 predicted proteins | sample TheenrcSG05JP960_FD_59111 | JGI IMG/M metagenome (GOLD analysis project Ga0065724, IMG submission 59111) | Thermophilic enriched microbial communities from mini bioreactor at UC Davis - Sample SG0.5JP960 | ecosystem: Engineered > Solid waste > Grass > Composting > Bioreactor | place: USA... | reverse complement strand
CCCCCGGCCCCTCTCCCAACCTTGGGAGAGGGGAGCGATTCATCGTCTCATTCCCCCTCTCCCAAAGTTGGGAGAGGGGGTCAGGGGGTGAGGGCGAACGCAACACGCAACACGCAACACGCACTTCGCAGGGAAGAGGCATCGATGCAGAGCGCCACAGTGACGAACCCGCTGCGGGAGGGTCTACCGCTGGAGCGGACCCCCGCTCCCTGCGCCATGGTGATCTTCGGTGCATCGGGTGACCTGACCCGCCGCAAGTTGATGCCGGCGCTCTATAACCTGGCGTTGGAAGGACTCCTGCCGCCCGGCTTCAGCGTGGTCGGCTACGCCCGGCGCGATCTGGAACACGGCACGTTCCGCGACCAGATGCGCGAGGGTGTCAACCAGTTCTCACGCCGCCGACCGGTCGATCCCGATATGTGGGAGGTGTTCGAGCAGGGGATCTCCTACGTCCAGGGAACGTTTGAAGATCTGGGCGACTACGAGCGCCTCGGCCAGGAACTGCGCCGCCTCGACCGCGAGCGCGGCACGCAGGGCAACCGCATCTACTACCTGGCGACGCCCCCCGACCAGTACGAGACGATCGTTGACAACCTCGGTCGCGCCGGATTGAACCAGCCGGCCGAGCCGGGGAGCTGGACGCGGCTCATCGTCGAGAAGCCGTTCGGGCGGGATCTCCAGAGCGCGCGGGCGCTCAATGACCGCTTGCTCCGTATCTTCGACGAGGAGCAGATCTACCGGATCGACCACTACCTGGGCAAGGAGACGGTCCAGAACATCCTCGCCTTCCGCTTCGCCAACGGGATCTTCGAGCCGATCTGGAACCGAAACTACATCGACAACGTGCAGATCACGGTGGCCGAGAGCATCGGGATCGAAGGCCGGGGCGCCTACTACGACCAGTCCGGCGCGCTGCGCGACATGGTGCAGAACCACATGCTGCAGCTCCTCAGCGTCATCGCCATGGAGCCGCCGATCGCCTTCGAGGCCGATGCCGTGCGGGACGAGAAGGTCAAGGCCCTCCGTGCCATCCGGCAGGTGGATCCGGCGCGTGTGAACGAGATCACCGTGCGCGGGCAGTACAGCGCCGGCTGGGTCGGCGGCCAGTTCGTGCCGGGCTACCGCGAGGAGCCGCACGTCGATCCCAACTCGATGACCGAAACCTTCGTGGCCCTCAAGCTCTTCATTGATAACTGGCGCTGGGCCGGGGTTCCCTTCTACCTCCGCACCGGTAAGCGGATGCCGCGCCGGGTCACGGAGATCGCGATCCAGTTCAAGCGCGTGCCCCATCCGCTCTTCCGCGGCGCGGCTGCCGAATCGCTGGAACCAAACGTGCTAGCCATCCGAATTCAGCCGGACGAGGGCATCTCGCTGAAGATCGCCGCCAAGGTGCCGGGTCCGCAGATCCGTCTGCGCTCGGTCAACATGGGGTTCCTGTACGGCACCTCGTTCCTGGTTGAGTCGCCCGATGCCTACGAGCGGTTGCTGCTCGATTGCATGCTCGGGGACTCGACGCTCTTCACGCGCCGGGACGAAACCGAGGCAGCCTGGCGGCCGATCACGGCGATCCTGGAGGGGTGGGCCGAGGCGCCGCCGCCGTCGTTCCCGAACTACGAGGCAGGAACGTGGGGGCCACCCGAGGCCGACGAGTTCCTGGCCCGTGACGGCCGCGAGTGGCGCCGTCCCTAGGACACCGGTAGGTGCGGTCCGTCAGGTGGTGGCTCATTCCAGGTCGTCACCGTCCTGACCGGTTCCGTCCGGACGAAGGCTCGCGTGCCAGGATGGCCCCTCCAGAGAGGCTGCAACTCGGACGGAGCGGCCGCCCCGCCGCTCCGCGTCTGCCGGTTCCGCTTCCGTGGACCCGGCGAGGGAGACCAATCGCGCTTCACCGGCGCAGTGAGCACATCGCGCGCATAGGGGGAGGGTACATGGGCGAGGTCGATATCAGCCGGGAGGTCATCGGGGTCTCTGGACCCGCCGTCGATGTNGAGGCGATCGAGCGGGAGCTGTCGAACCAGTGGAAGGCGCCGGACCTGGTCGCGCTGACGCAGATGGACGTCGTGCCGACCCGGACGAGCGTTCTCAACCTGGTGCTNGTCGCCCCCGACCGGGTGGCCGCCGCCCGGCTCACGCGCATGATGGGCCAGCTCTCGGTGCACCACCCGTCGCGCGTCGTCATTTTCGTGATCGCCCCGGCCGCTGCTGACCCGAGCCGCGCGATCGAGGCGCAGGTCACGACTCAGTGCTCCGCCATCCCCGACGCGCACATCGCGCCCTGCTTCGAGCAGATCATCGTCCCGGTCCCGCCCCGCGCGTCGCACATCATCGCCAGCGTGATCCCCGCGCTCGTGTTGCCGGACCTGAAGACGTTCCTCTGGTGGCCGGGGTTGCCGCCGCTGCGCGACCCTGGGATGGTCCGGGTGGCCCGCGCGGTCGATCGACTCATCATCGACTCGCTCGATTTCACCCACTGCATGGTGAACCTGACCCGGGTCCATGACCTGTGCCGGCACCTGGAGCAGGGGTGCGCCATCAGTGACCTGAACTGGGCACGCATGATGACCTGGCGTGAGGTGATGGCCCAGTTCTTCGACGCGCCCGACCACCGAATGGGCGCTCGATGCCGTGTCCCGGATGACGCTCCGCTACGGTCACGCCCGCGGCGCGGCGGACAACGCCGCGCAGGCGTTGCTCTTCGCTTCCTGGATCGCGAGCCGGTTGGGCTGGCAGGTACGCGGCGCCGAGCGCTGGGGGAAGGACGCCATGATCTTCACGGCGCGCCGCCCCGACGGGCGCGACCTGACGATCGTGCTGGAGCGTGCACCGGTGCCGCGCCGCTACAACGGGATGCTGCTGGCCGCCACGCTCACTGCGGACGACGGCCGCCGCAGCAGCGAATTCCGCGCCGCTCGGGTCGACGAAGACCTCGGCACGATCCGGGTCAGCACGCTGGTCGACGGCGTGCCCCGGCTTGAGTACGCCACCCGCTGCATGACCTCGGACGCCGGGGAGCTGCTGGTGCATGATCTGCGGCGACCCGGACACGATACCCTGTACGAGGACGCGCTCGACGTCGCGCGGGCCTTCGTCGGTGCGCTGCGGAAGCGGGAGGAAGCATGAGAGAACAAACGGTCGTTGTCGTGCCGGACGCGGAGGCGTTGGCCGAGGCAGCAGCGCGCCGCTTTGTGGCGATCGCGCGCGAGCAGATCGCCGAGCGCGGGCGGTTCACCGTCGCGCTCTCCGGCGGCTCGACACCGCGGGCGCTCTACCGCCTGCTGGCGGAGCCGCCCCAGGCGGACGCGATCGACTGGTCGCGCGTGCACGTCTTCTGGGGCGACGAGCGATGCGTGCCGCCGGACCACGAGCAGAGCAACTACCGGATGGCGCGCGAGGCGCTGTTGGACCACGTGCCGATCCCCCACGACCAGATCCACCGGATCGAAGCCGAGCGCGAGCCCTCCGATGCCGCCGCGCACTACGCCGCGACACTCACGCGCGTCTTCGACCTGGGAGTCGGCGAGATGCCCGACTTCGGGCTGATCCTGCTCGGCATCGGGGCCGACGGCCACACGGCGTCCCTCTTCCCCGGGACGTGGGCACTGACGGTCCGGGGCGTCCCCGTGGTGGAGAACGTCGTGCCGCAACTCGACACCGTGCGCATCACCCTGACCGTGCCGGTGCTGACCGAGGCGGACAACATCATGGTGCTCGCGGCCGGAGCGGATAAGGCACCGGCGGTGCAGCGCGCGCTCGAAGCCCCCTACGCACCGGAGCAGACCCCGGCACAGTACATCCGCACCGCCTCCGGCACCGTCGTCTGGCTGCTCGACGAAGCCGCCGCCAGCCAGCTCACCGGGCGCCGATCGGCGGGGTAGGGGCATACGGGCTCCACTCCCGATCACATGGTGTCTCCAGTCCGGCAGGTGCCCAGGGGTGAGCGCCGGGCACGCGCCCCGGCGCGGAACCCTCCGGCCACCCGTGGATCCTCGCACCACCCGCTACCACGCGCGGATGGCGACTTGCGACCGTCCACTACCTCACCGTATCCGCCCCGCGCGTAGCCACCATGGCATCAGGCCCTGCCTCCCCCACCCTTGCCCGGCGGACCGGAAACGCGTGTTATGGTTCCATCGTGGACCATAGTGGCGGAGCGGGATGCAATATCCCCGGGCCTGGCGCGGTGGGGGAGTGGAGAGGAGCGACACGGCATGACGAGCGGGAACTGGGACACGCGTGCGGCAGTCACCTTCCACAACGCCACCAAGTATCTGGCTGTGCCCGACGCCACGGGGGCGGAGCAGATCCTGATGGGCACCCCGCCCGCGCTGGAGCCGCCGATCTGGGAGGAGGACTGGTCGCTCGAGCCCTTCCCCTTCAAGATCTACGAGACGCTCGACCCAATCGAAATCCCGCGGGATGTCACGCCCTCGGCCATCCCGGCCCTGGAGGCCATCGCCCGCACCGGCGCCGAGCCGCAGGGGCCGGCGGTGCCCGACCGCGCCACGCTTGCCCGCATCGCGCTCCTCTCCAACGGGCTGCTCAACCGCCAGACGCGGTCGCGGAGCGGCCGGGTCATCCAGTACCGCACTGCGGGCGGCACCGGTGCTCGTTACCACCTGGAGATCTACTTCGTCTGCGGCGACCTGCCCGACTTGCCGGCGGGGGTGTACCACTACGCCGCGCACGATCACAGCCTGCGCTGCCTGCGCGCGGGCGACTTCCGCCAGACCCTGGTCGAGGCGACCGGTGGCGAGCCGGCGATCGCCCAGGCGCCGGTCGTGCTCGCCATGACCAGCACCTTCTGGCGCAACGCCTGGCGCTACAAGGCCCGGGCCTACCGCCACACCTACTGGGATGCCGGGACGTCGCTCTCGCATGTCCTGGCCACCGCCGCCGCGGTGAACCTGCCGACACGGCTCGTGCTCGGGTACGCCGACGCACCGGTCAATGCTCTGCTCGGCGTCGATGGCGAGCGCGAGGCGACCGTCGCCCTCTGCGCCATCGGGAGGGATACCGCTCCCGCGCCCGCCGCGCCCGAGGTGACGCCGATCGACTACCCGACGCGTCCGATCTCCCCGCGCGAGGTCGTGTTCCCCGCCATTCCGGCGATGCACGCTGCGTCGACGCTGGCATCCGGAGAGGAGGCGACCGCCTGGCGAGCCGACCCGCTGCGGCGCACGCCACCGGAGCCGCAGGGCCGGCTCATCCCGCTGGAGCCGCTGGCGCCGGAGGATCTCCCGGACGCGCCGATCGAGGAGATCATCTTCCGCCGCCGCTCGACCCGCCACTACGACACGGAGGTCGAGATCTCCTTCACGGCCTTCTCGACTCTGCTCGACCGCTCGTCGCGCGGCTTCGCGGCTGACTGCCTGGCGCCGGGCGCGCCGTCCCTCCACGATAGCTATCTGATCATCAACGGCGTGGAGGGCCTGGCTCCCGGGGTCTATCTCCACCACCGCGACCGCAACGCCGTCGAGCTCCTCCGCGAGGGCGACTTCCGCGCCGCCGCCACCCGGTTGGCCGTGAACCAGGGGTACGCGGGCGCGGCCCACGTCAACAGCTATTACCTGACCGACCTCGACCCGGTGCTCGAGCGCTACGGCAACCGGGGCTACCGGCTGGCGCAGCTCGAGTGCTCCCTGTATGCCGGCAAGCTGCACCTCGGCACGCACACCCTCGGCCTCGGCGCGGTCGGTTCGACCTCGTTCGACGACGAGGTCGTGGAGTTCTTCTCTCCCCACGCCGCCGGGAAGAGCTACATGTTCGTCACCGTCTTCGGCAAGCGCCGCCCCCGCACCCGCTGAGCCGGGGCGCAGCATCACCAAGTCGTCACTTGAGCCACTCGGGTGGTGGCACTCCGGGCTGCGGCGTCACGGGGAGGAGTGCTGACTCCCTGCTCGCCGTCGCGTGGTTCCCGCGCCCATCGGGTGGACCGAGATCTGATCGTTATGGACAAGCCGGGCGAGATTCCCGTCAATGCGTCCCCGTCTGCGGAACACTCGGGACTGCGCTGAGGACTGTGCGTGATTTCTTGACAAGGCCAAATATCGTGCCTATTCTGAGACTGTCTTAAGACAAATGTCTGATCCCGCGCGCTGACCTGATGTGCATGGTCATCCTCGCCCGTTCCTTTGTCAGGATGGTCATGACAGGGTAACGCGACCTACAACCCATCGTTAGCGCGGGCATGCTGCTGATTGGAGAGACCTTGCAGTCAGCCTAACAGACCGTCCAATGCATTGAATGTGCCTGCGTCGGACGTAGAGGGCGGCGATGACGCCGGGACGGTGGAGGAAGGGAGCGTGGCTGTGGGGAAGACCGGACGTCGCCCCTGGGCGCATCTGGCTGGTAAGCGCAGCCGCCGGGATGTCCTGAAGCTGGCTGGCGCGCTGGGGATCAGCCTACCGTACGCTGCCTTTCTCGCTGCCTGCGGTGGAACCGAGCCTATTGAGGAGCTTGGGCAATCGACCGCGACCGCTCCCACCGCCACCAGCGATGCGGCACCTGAGCCGAGCGCGGGCCAGGGCGGGACCATCTCGGTCGGTCTGTGGCAGGAGCCGGAGAGCCTGACATGGGCTACGGGTGGGGCGTCGTTCGCCGAGCGCGCTGTTCTGCTCACGCTCCACGAGCCGCTCCTCCGCGTTGGGCCAAACAACACGCTCGAGCCCGGGTTGCTCGAGGAGGTGCCGACGGTTGAGAACGGCGGGATCTCCGCTGATGGGACCGTCATCACGATCAAGCTGAAGCCCAACCTCCGCTGGTCCGACGGCGAGCCCCTCACCATCGAGGACTATGTCTTCACCCATGAGAAGGTCGTTGACCCCAATACGGCGGCCACGCAACTCCTTGGGTGGGACAAGATCGCCTCGATCGAGACGCCAGACGAGTTGACAGCGGTGATCACCCTCGCGGAGCCCTATGCACCGTTCGTCAATGTCACGATGGCGAGTTGGTTCGGCGGTCTATTCCCGAAGCATATCCTCGGCGACGGGCGAGATATCCGCACCGAGTTCGGCCGCGCGCCGATCGGGACCGGGCCGTTCAAGTTCGTCGAATGGCAGGCGGGCAGCCACATCACGGTCGAGCGCAATGAGCATTACCATCGCGGGCCGGCGAAGCTCGACAGAATCGTCTTCAAGATCATGCCCGACCGAAACACGGTGGTGGCGCAGGTCAAGAACGGCGATATCGATCTCGCGTACGATCTAACGGAAGCGCAGATCCCAGAGCTGCAGGACATCGAAGGGCTCACGCTGTACACCACCCCGGGGACCACCGTCGAGCGGTATTTCTTCAACTTCCGGAACCCGGAAAACCTGCACGAGCCACACCCGGTCCTCAGCGACGTGCGCGTACGGAAGGCGATCGTCATGGCGATCGATCGCCAGGAGATTGTTGATACGCTGCTGTACGGCCGCACGGAGGTCGCCGTCAATGAGTTGGGCACGACGCCCTACTTCAACGACTCGTTGACCCCACTTCCCTACGACCCCGAGCAGGCCAAAGCGCTGCTCGATGAAGCAGGGTGGGTGCCCGGCAGTGATGGCATCCGCGAGAAGGACGGACGGCGCCTGTCGCTGCTCCACATCACGACCGCGGGCAATGCGCTCCGCGAGCAGATGCAGGTGGTCGTCCAGCAGTATCTCAAGGATGTCGGCATCGAAATGACGATCCAGAACTACCGCCCGGCCGAGCTCTGGGCCGGTTGCGACTCGAACGGCATTGCGGCCCAAGGCAAGTGGGATTTGGCGGGTTGGGCGGAGACGATCCCCGGCATTGACCCGGACATCAGCCTGTTCTGGTCCACCGATCAGGTAGTGGATTGCCAGACCAACCCGAGCGGCTACAGCTCCTGGGGGTACTCGAACCCGGAAGTGGATCGGCTCCTCGCCGAACAGGCCCGGACCATCGATCCCGAGAAGCGTGCGGAGATCATCCGGCAGGTGCAGCAGGTCCTCCACGACGATGTGAATGCCATCTGGCTCTACTACCGCCTGGACATCATCGCCGCGTCGAGTCGCCTCCAGGGGATCCAGCCTACACCATTCGGCGGCTCGTTCTGGAACACCGGTGATTGGTTCCTGTCGAGCTAACGCGCCGGGATCCCAAGGACTTGGGCATGCCCTGTCGGTGGGAGTGAGTTGTGGTCCGCTACATCGTCCGACGTCTCCTGCAATCGATCCCGCTCCTGATCGGGATCACCATTGTTGCCTTCGCCCTCATCCACGTGTCGGGCGACCCGATGGCGGTCTACAACAACAACCCGCGGATGTCGCCGGAGGCCAAGGCCGCGATCGCGGCCAAGTACGGCTTCGACAAGCCCCTGTACATGCAGTACTTCGTGTGGGTCAGCCGAGTCATCCAGGGCGACTTCGGCTACTCGTTCTCGACGTTTGAGCCCGTCTCGAAGATGATCGGGGAGCGGCTCCCGAACTCGCTCATCCTGATGAGCGCGGCCTTCTGCATCACGCTGCTGGTGGCGATCCCGTTCGGCATCTACTCGGCCGTCAAGCAGTACTCGTGGGGCGACCACCTGATCACGGGGCTGGCCTTCGTGGCCTTCGCGTTGCCGACCTTCTGGCTCGGTCTCCTGGCCATCATGCTCTTCTCGGTGAAGTTCAAGCAGTGGGGGTTGCCGAACCTCCCGGCCGGTGGAATGTACGATGTCAGCGTTGGGAAGACCTTTGGGCAGGTCGCCCAGCACCTGATCCTCCCGGCCAGCGTTCTTGGGCTTGTTTCCGCCGCGACCTATATCCGCCACCTGCGAGCCAGCCTCCTGGAAGTGATCTCCCAGGACTACGTGCTCACCGCACGTGCGAAGGGCCTTTCCGAGCGGAAGGTCATCTACCGCCACGCCATCAAGAACGCCATGATCCCGGTCGTGACCTTGGCGATGATGGACATCCCCTGGCTCTTCGCCGGCGCGCTGATCACGGAGCAGGTCTTCGCCTGGCCTGGGATGGGGCGTCTCTTCTGGGAGCACGCGGTCAAGGTCGACTATCCGGTTTTGATGGGGATTCTCGTGATCGTTTCGTCCCTGGTGGTTCTCTGCAACCTCTTGGCGGACATCTTGTACGCCGTGCTCGACCCGCGCATTCGCTTTGCATGAAGGGGCGGTACCGGTGTCCACGCCATCCGGCGAGCGAACCATGGCCGATCGAGCGGTGCTGCGCCGCGCGGAGGATGTGTTCGCGACCACGCAGCACCGGACCTGGCGGCAACTCGTCTGGCAGCGCTTCAAGCGTCACCGTCTCGCGATGGCTGCATTGGGAATCATCGGTGTCTTGCTGGTCCTGACGATGCTCGGCCCCATCTTCATCGATCGCGACCGTGCGTACCGGCCGAACCCGCGGATCATGAATCAACCCCCGTCGCGTGCTCACATCATGGGCACCGACGAGGTTGGGCGCGACATCTTCGCCCGTATCATCTATGCGGGACGCATCTCACTAACGATCGGCCTGGTGGCCGTGGCGATCTCGGTCGGCATCGGCACCATGATCGGCGCACTTGCCGGGTTCTACCGCGGCTGGACCGACACGCTCCTGATGCGCTTCACCGACCTCATGCTCTCGATCCCGTCCGTTTTCCTGCTCATCGCGCTGGCCGTCTTCCTGGGACCCAGCGTGCGGACGATCATCATCGTCCTCGGGCTGCTCTCCTGGATGCCCCTGGCGCGGATCATCCGCGCGAACTTCCTCTCGCTGCGGGAGAAGGAGTTCATCGAGGCGGCGCGCTGCATCGGCGCGTCGAACGCGAGCCTGATCTTTCGCCACATTCTGCCGAACACCGTCGCGCCGATCGTTGTCGGCGCCACCCTGGGTGTCGGCACGGCGATGCTGACGGAGACGGCAGTCTCGTACCTCGGTCTCGGGGTCCAGCCGCCGACGCCCTCGTGGGGCAACATGCTCTACAACGCGCAGAGCCAGATGTGGAACGCCCCCTGGATCTCGGTCTTCCCGGGACTGATGATTCTGATCACCGTGCTCTGCATCAACTTCATCGGTGATGGGCTGCGCGACGCCCTCCACCCGCGGGCCAAGCCGTAGGCGTCGCGGAGAGGGGGCAAGCCAAGGATCGCACCCCCGCGAGGTGGCACCTAAGAGAGATCCTTCGACTCGGACGGAGCCGCCGGGGGCGGCTGGCCGCGCCCCCCAGCTCTACCCAGGACGACAGCAGCGCGGGAGTGGGCGGCGGTGAGCCGCGATGAATTCGTCAACGTTCAGAACCCCACGGGGCCGATGAGGAAAGCTCGCTCCAGCGGGGTGGGGTATCAGTGAGTACAGCCCAGCGTCGGATCCCGCCGGTCGGCGCGTGCCCGGGGGTCGGGGGCGTGAAGGATCACGCGCCGTGGCACGTGCCCGGGGCTCAAGCCCCGGGCTGACAAGAAAAGCCGGCTGAAGCCGGCTGGGGCCAGGACTCACACTCCGGCAGGGGGTCTCACCTTTTGGCCCGTGCCCGGGGCTCAAGCCGCCGGGCTAGGAAGCGAAGCCCACTGAAGGGGCTAGGGACGCTGGCCCCGGCAGACTGCCGGATCGGACATGCCTGTCGGTAGCCATCGCGGCCCCTTCAGTGGGCT
>Ga0065724_100531_pt1 | contig 10627 bp, 10 predicted proteins | sample TheenrcSG05JP960_FD_59111 | JGI IMG/M metagenome (GOLD analysis project Ga0065724, IMG submission 59111) | Thermophilic enriched microbial communities from mini bioreactor at UC Davis - Sample SG0.5JP960 | ecosystem: Engineered > Solid waste > Grass > Composting > Bioreactor | place: USA... | reverse complement strand
GGCGGGGGGCGGCGCTGTTTCTTGCGCGCTTGGCCGAAGTGACCGGCAGCGCGCGCTTCCGCCGCCTCGCACGAGCCGCTTGGATGGGAATCGAAGAATTGTGGCGGCCTGCCGCCGGAATAGCTTTTGGGGAACCAGCGGGATCCGGCGAACCCCAGCGCCCGGGCGCAGCCGTGCCGGATAACCCTTCCGCGTTTCACGGAATCGGTTCGACGGCTTACCTTGCACGGTCGCTTGCCGAAATCTGGAACGACGACGAACTGTACCGGCTTTACGAATCCCAACTGCAGCGTTTGGCAGAATACCCGCTGTCGGACGACGCACCGGCCGACTTTTTAGGCGGCTCCGCGGGGGTCGTCGTCGCCTGCCTGCGTTTCTACGACGCGGACAAGCTCGCGCCGGCCCGTCAAGCCGCCGAACGTTTCGGAAACCATCTTCGCGCCCGGGCGAAAGCAATACTGGAAAACGGCGGCTCGGCGTTTTTGACGGGTCTTTCCCACGGCTGCTCCGGCCTGTCGTGGGCGCTCGTCGCGCTCGGCCGAACGATGGGCGACGGCGAAGCCGTCCGGCTCGGCTTCCGCCTGATCGAAGCCGAAAACCGGCAATTCGCCCCCGCCAAGAACAACTGGCGCGATTTGCGCCCCGGTGTGCCGCCGACGGCCGACCCGGTCTACTGGTGTCACGGCGCTCCGGGCATCGGGCTCGCCCGCGCCCATTTGCTGGCCGAACCGGACGGTCTCAGTCGCGCCGAGCTCGGTTTACTCCGAAAAGACGTGCACACGGCCGTCGCCAAAACGCTTGCCGCCGGCTTTCCGTCCGTCGCGGAGCTCGGCCTCTGCCACGGCGCGTTCGGCAATCTAAACGTTTTGCTCGAAATCTCCGAAAAAATAAATGATGAGTCTCTTTTGCGTTCGATCGAACAACAAACCGAAATTTGCCTCAGCAAGCTGCCGCTTGCCGACGGCGTAGACGGTTGGAATACCTTGAGCCATTCGCTCGGCCTCATGCTCGGCCTGACCGGCGTCGGCTATGCGCTGCTGCGGCTCGCAGTGCCGCGCGCAGTTCCGTCGGTATTGTCGCTTGAACTACCCGAAAGAAAGGGGGGCGCATCATGAACATTCGCCACCGGCGCCGCGTGCCGGTCGTCACGCAGATGCAGCAGACCGAATGCGGGCTATGCTGCGTCGCCATGATTTTGCGCTACTACCGCAGTTATGAAACGCTGGGCGACTTGCGCGCACACCTGGAAGCTGGCCGGGACGGCATCCGCATCCGCCAGCTCCATCAGCTTCTCGGCCAGCTCGGGTTCGAATCCCGTCTGTACAAGGCCGACTGCGAAGGACTTCGTTACGTCAGACTGCCGGCGATCCTGTTCTGGAACCGGGACCATTTCGTCGTCCTGGAAAGCGTCCGGAAAAACCGCGCCAGCATCATCGATCCGAATTTCGGCCGACGCACGATCGCGTGGGAGGAACTGCAGCAATCGTTCGGCGGATTCGTCCTGACGGCGGAACCGACAGAACGATTCGTCCCGAAGCGCGAGCGACCGCGCGTCTGGACGCCGTACCTCCGCGAAGTGTTCCGGCATCGGCCGCTTTTCGCCGGCGTGTTCGCGTTGTCGCTGGCAACGTATCTTTTGACGCTGTCGATCCCGATGCTGGTCCAGTACCTGATCGACGGCATCATCATGCAGGCCAGGCCGGAGCTGTTGCGGGCGGGCGTCGCGGCCGCCCTCGCCATCGCGCTGCTTTACGGCGCGCTTCAGTTCCTGCGCGGCAAATGCTTGATCCGCCTGCAGATCGCGCTCGACCGAGAAGTGACCGGCCGCGTATTCCGCCATCTCTTAGAAGTTCCATATAAATTTTTCGAGGTCCGGTCGTTCGGCGACATCATGTTCCGGCTGGGCAGCCTGCGCGTCGTGCGCGACCTGATTTCGGAACAGCTGATCCGCGGCGTCATCGATTTCGGCGCACTGCTGTTCATCACCGGCTACATGCTGGCGAAATCGCCGCTTCTAACTGTTGCGGCGCTTGCGTTGTTCGCCCTGAACGGATTTCTCATCATCTACAGCCGGCCGTTCATCGTCGAGGCGAACCAAAACGAAATCGTCGAGCTGACGAAACTGCAGACCATCCAGGTCGAGACGATGTACGCGATCATGAGCGTCAAAACGTCGGGAATGGAAGACGTCGTCTATCGTAACTGGCGGCAAAAATTCCAAGACGTGCTTGACAAGTTCCATATCCGTGCCGGCCTGCAGAACCGGTTCGACTCAATGACGGCCGCCGTCCAGACCGTGTCGCCGTTCGTTGTGCTTCTGGCCGCCGCCGCCCTTTATTTCCGCGGCGACCTGACGCTCGGCGAAGCGGTCGCTTTTCACGCGTTGACGAGCATGTTCTTCTCGATGAGCGTGTCGCTGTTTCACATGTATAACAACTTTCTACTGGCCAGCGCCTATCTCGAGCGCGTCAAGGACATCACGGACACCGAGCCGGAAAAAAAGCCGGAACATCCGATCCCGCTCAAGCTGACCGGCGACATCCGCCTGGAAAACGTCTCGTTCTCCTACACCCGTCACGCCGCACCCGTCGTGCGCAACGTATCGCTGCACATCCGGGCCGGGCAGCACGTGGCGTTCGTCGGTCCTTCCGGCTCCGGCAAAAGCACGCTCGGCAAAATCATCGCGGCGCTGTACGAGCCGACTGCCGGCCGCATCTACTACGACGGCATCGACACGGAGCAGCTCGACCGCACCGACTTGCGCAGGCAAATGGGCGTCGTACCGCAGGATATCGCGCTGTTCAACAAATCGATTCTGGAAAACATCCGCATGAACGAGGCGCATATCGACCTGGAAACCGTCAGGCAAGCCGCGCGCGTCGCCCAGATCGCCGACGACGTCGAAAGCATGCCGATGGGGTATCACACACTCGTGTCGGAGATGGGCATGAATCTGTCCGGCGGCCAAAGACAGCGGATCGCGTTGGCGCGCGCGCTCGTCCGCTCGCCGAGCGTCCTCGTGCTCGACGAGGCGACCAGTTCGCTCGACGCCGTCAACGAGGCGAAAATCGCCGAACATTTCCGGCAAATGGGCTGCACGCGCATCGTGATCGCCCACCGGCTGTCGACGGTCAAAAACGCGGACGTCATCTACGTGATGGACAACGGCGAAATCGTCGAAAGCGGTACGCACGACGAGCTGATGCGCCTGGACGGCCTATACGCCCGTTTGTACCGGTCGCAGGACGTTGAAGCAAAGGCGGCGGCCGAAGCGGCAGTCACGGCGGATGCGGCGACGCCGGCGGCAGGTTTGGCCGCAGCGCCGGTTGCAGTAGAAAGGAGAAACGGACGATGAACTGTTTTGTTGCGGAGCGAGACGTTTCCGTCCGGCAGATGATTCGGAGCGTGATCGAAGAACGCGATTTCGGCCGCGTCGTCGGCGAGACGGACGACGCGCGCCTTCTGACGGCGGGGCTGTTGACGGCGACCGGCACGGACGTCCTGCTGCTCGACTGGTCGATGACGGGTCCCCGCCGCCCCGAGATGATCGGTCGGCTCCGCGGCGACGCCTACGTCGGAACGATCGTGCTCCTGGCAGAACCCGGCTCGAAGGAAGAGCTGTACGCCGTCTATGCCTACGGCATCGAATCGTGCTTGACGAAACCGATCCATCCCCCGGAAATCGCATGGACGCTGTCGCACATCCGCGAAAAACTGGAATTGCGTCGGACGATCGAGGCGATCCGCGAAAAGTTGAACGCGGTCTTGGCCCCGGCGCGGCCGACAGCGTGCGACGTCAAGACGTGCGCCGAATATCTGCTGAGAGAAATCGGGATCGCCGGAGAATGCGGGTACACCGACCTCGTTCAGCTCGCCTGCATCTGGTACGAGTCGCCCCACCGCGAATCGGGAGAGACGCCGCTTCTCAAACAGCTCTATGAAATCCACGTCCGCCGCAAGCTCGGCGCCGCCGCCCGCGAGCAGGACGTTCGGCGCGAGATCAAGGCGTGCGAGCAGCGCGTCCGGCGCGCGATCGGCCAGGCACTCATCCAGATGGCGTCGCTCGGGCTGACGGACTACGCGCACCCTGTTTTTGAGAAATATGCTTACAAATATTTCGATTTCCACGAAGTCCGGCGCATCATGAACGCCTTGGAGGAAAACGAAAAGCCGGATCCCGGCAAAACGTCGGTCAACGTCAAAAAATTTCTCCAACCGTTTTTCCTCGATCTGAGGGCAATGGCGGAAAAACCCGGCACGAGAACTCGTCCGGACGTTTTGACGCTTCTCTTTGACGTTTCCCGCCGATCGGGAGTATAATGTCGATAAAACCGATCGGAAATTTGGAGGAACGAAGATGGACGTCATGACCGCCATCGAAACGCGGCGCGAAATCACACAGTTCGACGATCGGCCGATTCCCCGCGACGTCCGCGACCGGCTCGTCCGCGCGCTCTGCCTGTCGCCGTCCGGCAACAACCTGCCGTCTCGGGAATTCGTGCTGGTCAGCGACCGCTCCATGCTGCGAACCCTTGCGCGGACAACGCCGTACATGCCGTGGCTGGAACAGGCCGCACTCGGCGTCGTCATCATCGGCGACCCGACGGTCAGCAAATATTGGCTGCAAGACGCGACCATCGCCGGCGCCTACCTCTGGCTCGCCGCCGTCTCGTTCGGTCTCGGCGCGGCGTGGGGTGCCGTTTTTCACTCGGAAGACGCGGAAGAGACGGCACGGCGTGAACGCTACGTTCGAAACGCTCTCGGCATCCCTCCTGCCAAACGCCCGGTCGCCATTATCGGGGTCGGCTATCCCGCTGCGCGCCCTGCGCCGAAAGAGCCGATCCCGCCGGAAAAGGTCGTCCATTACGAAACGTACGGCAGAGGCGGAGGCGGAACTGCAGGATGAAAACAGTCGGCCTGATCGGCGGGATGAGCTGGCAGTCGACTCTGCTCTATTACCGCTGGATCAACGAAGACGTCCAAGCGGCGCTCGGCGGCCTTCGCTCCGCCCGCATCCTCCTGGACAGCCTCGATTTTGCGCCGCTTGCGCGAGCCCAAGCGGAAGGCGACTGGAACACCGCCGTCCGAACCCTTGCCGAATCGGCCCGGCGGCTGGAAGCGGCTGGAGCCGACTTCCTGCTCGTCTGCGCCAATACGATGCACCGCGTCGCGGACGACGTCCAAGCTTCCGTCCGCATTCCGCTCGTGCATATCGCGGATACCGTGGCGGAAGCGGCGCTGGCCTTCGGCGTCGCGAACGTCGGGCTGCTCGGCACCCGGGCGACGCTGGAACACGATTTCTACTCGCGCAAGCTGGAGTCGTTCGGGCTGAAAACCACGGTACCGGAAGCGGACGACCGCGCGGCGCTCGACCGGATCATTTTTGAAGAGCTGTGCCGCGGCATCGTGCGGGAAGAGTCGCGCGCGGCCGTCCTCGCCGCCGTCGAAACGCTGCTCGGCCGCGGAGCCGACGGTATCGCGCTCGCCTGCACCGAACTCGGCCTGCTGCTCAATCCCGAGCAGACCGATCTCGGCGTCCCGCTGCTTGACTCCGCACGCCTTCACGCGCGCAAAGCCGCGCGGCTCGCGTTGGACGACGCGTTGTTAAACGCGGTAGAGGGGATCATCGACGACCGGAGCGACGCCGCTCCGCCGTACAAGATTTAGAGCGACCACCCCGCCAAACCCGAACGCGGGCGTCCCGGTGCAGCATCGCTCGGCACCCGCCGCCTCAAGCGGCGCCTCCGTCGCCCCCCGCCCGAACCGGCGGTTCGAACGAATACCGCAGCCTGCCGCGCGCCTCGTGCCGTTCGAACGCCAGGCGGATCAGATCGTCGAGCAATTCCCGGTACGGTTTGCCCGTCGCCTTCCAGAGCAAGGGATACATGCTGTGCGGCGTAAACCCCGGCATCGTGTTGATCTCGTTGACGAACACGGCGCCGTCCGAACGCCGAAACGAAAAAATCGACGCGCGCAACGCCCCGCCCCGTCGACCGCGCGGAACGCGCGGACGGCCAGCTCGCGTATCTGCTCCGCCGTCGCCTCCGGCAACTCTGCCGGTATGACGAGCTTCGATCGGCCGTCGACGTATTTCGCCTCGTAATCGTAAAATTCGTTCGACGGAATAATCTCGCCGACCACCGACGCGGCCGGCTCGTCGTTGCCGAGCACGCCGACTTCGACCTCACGGGCGTCGACGAATTCCTCGACGACGACCTTGCGGTCGTAGGAGAACGCAAGCTGCAGCGCTTCCCGCAGCTGCGCCGCGTTTTTCGCCTTCGAGATCCCGACGCTTGAGCCGAGATTGGCCGGCTTGACGAAACAGGGGTAACCGAATTCGGCCTCGAGCTCCCGAACGACCGCGTCGGGCTCGCGCTCCCACCGCACCGCCGTCACCGCCGCGTGCCGGCATTGCGGCAGCCCGTTCTGCGCGAACAGCTGCTTCATCACCGCCTTGTCCATGCCGGCCGCCGACGCGAGCACGCCGGAGCCGACGTACGGAACGCCGGCCATTTCGAACATCCCCTGGACCGTCCCGTCTTCCCCGAACGTCCCATGCAACAGCGGAAACGCAACGTCCGCCTCGCCGGAAAAGATCGCCGCCGCCGCTTCCGCCCCCCGGGCCGTCGGCGGACAGCCGCCGAGCTCGCCGAACAACAGCCACGCCTCGGACGGCGCAGGGGCGGATAGTGTCGGCCCGCGCCGCCACTCGCCCGTTTTCGCGATGTAAAACGGCAATACTTCGTATTTGTCGAAATCGAGCGCCCCGACGACCGATTTCGCCGTCACGACGGACACTTCATGTTCCCCGGACTTCCCGCCGTACACGACCGCGATCCTGATTTTTCGCGCCATGTCGTCGCCTCCGTCAAAACGTGTCGGATATCCGCACGAACGCGTAAGCCGTCCGCTCCGTCCATGCGGGCGAATCGCGATAAGCCCAGAAGCGGTGCCGGCTGTCGGACGTATTCGCGTTGACGAGCGGACGACCGAAACCGTCGCGCGTCGTCACGACCGCGCTGTGCTGAAACCGCCCGTCGCCGTTCCAATCGTAGAAAATGACGTCGCCGACGTCCAGCTCTTCCGGCGACGCAACCCGAATTCCGCGCAAGCCTGTGCGCGATTGCTCCAAATACCGAAGCAGGCTGTCGGCGACCGCCCAGCTGTAACTCCAGCGCTCCGCGCCGCCCACGCGTCCGACGTACCACCAGCCCGTATTCCTGTTCCCAGTATAGTGCATCGGCGCGCCGCCGGCAAACAGGCATTGCGATACGAAATTCGTGCAGTTGACCTCCATCGCCGTATACGCCGGATTTCGCCGGTTCCACCACAGCTCGGCGTATTCCGCGGCGCGACGTCGGTCGTAAAAAGCGCGGACCTCCTCTTTCGGTTTCGTCCGGGCCATGGCGCCGACCTCCCGCCGATTCCGGCTTTCTTCCCTAAATATATGCGAAAAATAATGCGGGCGGGACTTCCCAACCGTCGCATTTTCGGGTATACTGGGAGCAGGTTTTATAGTTTGAAATTCCGTTTCACCAGATGAAACAGATCGCGTTCGACACCGAAATCGCCGTAACGGCCGAAGGAGAGGGTTCATGGTGAATGTCCAAGACCGTTTTCAAATCAAACGCAACTTGACCGTCGACGGCCGGACGTACGCCTACTTCAGCCTGCCCGACCTGGAGCGCGTGTTCCCCGGTATCGGCCGGCTGCCGTTTTCCGTCAAAGTATTGTTGGAAGCGGCCGTTCGTCAGTTCGACGGCCGGGCGATCACCGAAGACCATGTCCGCCTGATCGCGACGTCGGCCGAGCGCCGTCAGGACCGTGAAATTCCGTTTATTCCCGCGCGCATCGTGCTGCAGGACTTTACCGGCGTGCCCGTTGTCGTCGACCTCGCCGCCATGCGCGACACCGTCCGGAAAGCCGGCGGCGACCCGAAGCGGATCAATCCGCTCGTACCGGTCGACCTCGTCATCGACCATTCGGTCATGGTCGATGCGTTCGGGTCGAAAGACGCGCTCGAGACAAACATCGAGCTCGAATTCAAGCGCAATGAGGAGCGTTACCGTTTCCTACGATGGGCGCAAACGGCGTTCGACAATTTCCGCGCCGTCCCGCCGTCGACGGGCATCGTGCACCAGGTGAACCTCGAATACCTCGCTTCCGTCGCGGCGACGAAAACGATCGGCGGCGAGACGCTCGTCTTCCCCGATTCGGTCGTCGGCACCGACTCGCATACGACGATGATCAACGGGCTCGGCGTACTCGGCTGGGGCGTCGGCGGCATCGAGGCGGAAGCGGGCATGCTCGGCCAACCGCTTTATTTCGTCATGCCGGAAGTAGTCGGATTCCGGCTGACCGGCAAGCTTGCGGAAGGGGCGACCGCGACCGACCTGGCGTTGACCGTGACGCAGATGCTGCGCAAAAAAGGCGTCGTCGGCAAGTTCGTTGAATTTTTCGGCCCCGGGCTCGACCATCTGCCGCTAGCCGACCGCGCGACGGTGGCGAACATGGCGCCGGAATACGGTGCGACCGTCGGCTTTTTCCCGGTCGACGAGGAGACGCTCCGCTATCTGCGCCTGACCGGCCGCGATCCGCATCGGATCGCGCTCGTCGAGGCCTATTACCGTGCGCAGGGTATGTTCCGCACGGCCGACATGCCGGACCCGGTCTTCTCCGACGTCATCGAACTCGATCTCGGCGACGTGCGTCCGTCGCTCGCCGGGCCGAAACGTCCGCAGGACCGCGTCGAACTGTCGGCGGTGAAGGAGTCGTTCAACACGATTATCCGGACGCCGGTCGACAAGGGAGGCTACGGCCTGAGCGAGGACAAAATCGCGCAAACGGTGGAAGTGCGCCATCCCAACGGCGAGACGTCGCGAATCCGCACGGGCTCGGTCGTCATCGCGGCGATCACGAGTTGCACGAACACGTCGAACCCGAGCGTCATGATCGGTGCCGGCTTGCTTGCGAAAAAAGCGGTCGAACGCGGCTTGCGCAAGCCGCCTTACGTCAAAACTTCGCTGACGCCGGGATCGCTTGCCGTCACCGATTATTTGATCAACGCCGGTCTCATGGACGCGCTGGAAGCGCTCGGTTTCCACGTCGCCGGCTACGGCTGCGCGACCTGTATCGGCAACAGCGGGCCGCTGCCGGACGAAGTCAGCGCCGCGATCGCCGAACACGACCTGACCGTCGCTGCCGTCCTGTCCGGCAACCGCAATTTCGAGGGTCGCGTCCATCCGCAAGTGAAGGCGAACTATCTGGCTTCGCCGCCGCTCGTCGTCGCGTACGCGCTCGCCGGCACCGTCGACATCGACCTGACGCGCGAGCCGATCGGCGTCGACCGTGACGGACGGCCGGTCTATCTGCGCGACATCTGGCCGACCGACGAAGAAGTGCGAGAGGCGATCGACCGCGCCATGTCGCCCGAACTGTACCGCGCGAAATATGCCGACGTGTTCACGCAGAACGAGCGGTGGAACCGGATCGACGTGCCAAAAGGCGAGCTATACGCCTGGGATCCGAACTCGACGTACATCCAGAATCCGCCGTTCTTCNNGNANCTNNGCGNNGGAACCCGGCGACATCGCCGACATCCGCGGCGCCCGCGTGCTCGCGCTGCTCGGCGATTCGGTGACGACCGACCACATTTCGCCGGCCGGCAGCATCAAGCCGGACAGCCCGGCCGGACGTTACCTGCTCGAACGCGGCGTCCGCAAAGAAGACTTCAACTCGTACGGCTCGCGCCGCGGCAACCACGAAGTCATGATGCGCGGCACGTTCGCCAACATCCGCATCCGCAACCGGATCGTCCCCGGCGTGGAAGGCGGCTTTACGAAATATTTCCCGACGGGCGATATCATGCCGATCTACGACGCCGCCATGCGTTACAAGGAGGACGGCACGCCGCTCGTCGTCGTCGCCGGCAAGGAATACGGCACCGGCTCGTCGCGCGACTGGGCGGCCAAAGGCACGTTCCTGCTCGGCGTCAAGGCCGTGCTGGCGGAAAGCTTCGAGCGCATCCACCGCAGCAACCTCGTCGGCATGGGCGTCCTGCCGCTGCAGTTCCGCGAAGGCGAAAACGCGCAGACGCTCGGCCTGGACGGCACGGAAACGTTCGACATTCTCGGCCTGTCGAACGACATCCGCCCCGGCACGACCGTGCGCGTCGTCGCGCGGCGCGACGGCGGCGAGACCGTCGAGTTCGAGGCGATCGTCCGGCTCGACAGTGCGGTGGAAATCGATTACTACCGTAACGGCGGCATCCTGCAGACGGTGTTGCGGCAAATGATGAAACAAGCCGGTTGACAGGTCGAAACGCATCATCCGCAAGAAACAGCAAGCCCTTGGCGTTCCCGAGTCCGGGAAACGTCAAGGGCTTCGTACTGCAGGAGCTTATTTCCGGGAATGTCGACATGCGTCCGCTTACCGGTTATGGTCCGCGAGCGCGCGGATTTGATCGATCGACAATCCCGTCGCCTTTGCAATGACCTCGACGCTTATCCCCATCGCCAACAGGTTCCGCGCGACTTCTTCTTTGCCTTCCGCCCGTCCTTCCGCACGCCCTTCCTCGCGCGCACCCTCCAGCATCGACGCCTGGTCGCGCAAAAACTTCTGCCGCGCC
>Ga0065724_101592_pt1 | contig 10700 bp, 10 predicted proteins | sample TheenrcSG05JP960_FD_59111 | JGI IMG/M metagenome (GOLD analysis project Ga0065724, IMG submission 59111) | Thermophilic enriched microbial communities from mini bioreactor at UC Davis - Sample SG0.5JP960 | ecosystem: Engineered > Solid waste > Grass > Composting > Bioreactor | place: USA... | reverse complement strand
CGGCGGCGCCAGCTTCGGCTGGCGCAGTCCGGTCACGGCGGCCAGCCGAGCGCGGCTGACGCGCGCCGTCCCACGCACGATCGCCAGCACGCAGTCCCCGTCCTTGCCCTGGAAGAGGAGCGACTTGACGATCTGATCCGGGGGTACGCCCAGCGCCTCCGCCGCTAGTGGGACGGTGGGTGTCGGTTGGTCGGGGAACAGGATTTCCGCGTCGACGCCGTGCTCGGCGAGGTAGCGCGCCAGGCGGTCCGGGCCGGTCTGCGGCCCCTCGCCGGGGTTGGGCGGCTGGGCCGCCCCGTCAGCCTTCCACGGTGATGATCCGCGCATGGAGCACTGCCGCAGGCGTCTGGATCTCGACTTCCTCGCCCTCACGGTGCCCGAGGAGGGCACGACCGAACGGGGACTCGTTGGAGATACGGCCGGCTGACGGCTTCGCCTCGACGGCGCCGACGATGGTGTACGTTTCCTGCGCGCCGTCGATCTCAATCGTCACGGTCGAACCGAGCCGCACGACGCGTGCATCGCCGTTGGGTGCCTCGTCGATCACCTCGGCGCGGCGCAGGATATCCTCGATCTCGCGGATCCGCCCCTCGATGAAGGCCTGGTCGTGCTTGGCCGCGTCGTATCCGGCGTTCTCGCGGAGGTCCCCCTCCTCGCGCGCCGCCTGGAGCGCCTGCGCGATCTCCACACGCCGCCGGTTTACGAGATCGTCCAGCTCCTCCCGGAGCGCCTGAAGACCTGCCTTGGTGATGGGAATTCGCTCCCGCTGCATAAGCCCGTTCGCTCGCTTCCCGCGCTATCTGCGTGCTTACTCGCCTTGACGTCTACAAAATGAGAGGCAGCGATACCAATCGCCGGCGTCGCAACCCCCGGCGGTTGGACCGCTTGCCCTGGCGCGTAGGCAAAACTTTACACCTCCAGCGTCTCGGCTGCAACCGGTGTGCCAGCGGCCCGGCGCTCCCGCCGCGCACCGGGATCCGGCCTCCCACACGCGACTGCTTGCAGGGCCGGGTCTGGCGAGCAGTCTCTCCTGCGTGCGACACTGGCGGGGGTGGAAGGAGGTGACACGTGGCACAGTGGGGAACGGTCGCCATCATCGGCGCCGGAACGATGGGCCGGCAGATCGCGCTGACGCTGGCCGGGAGAGGCGTCCCGGTCCGCCTCTACGATCCCGCACCTGACGCGCTCACCGCCGCGCGCGATCGCATCGCCGCCGACGCCCCGCAGTTGGTCGAGGAGGGCTTCTTCTCCGGCCCCGCCGACGCCATCAGCGAGCGCGTCACACCGGTCGCGACGCTGGCCGAGGCGGTGCAGGGCGCCTGGCTCGTCATCGAATGCGCTCCCGAGCGGCTGGAGCTCAAACGGGCGCTGTACGGTGAGCTGTCGGCGCTCACCCCGCGGGACGTGATCCTCGCCACCAACAGCTCATCCTTCCGAAGTCGCCTGCTTGCGGACGCCACCCAACACCCGTCGCGGCTCCTCAACACCCACTTCTACAACCTCCCCTGGCAGCGCAGCGGCGTGGAGCTGATGACCTGCGGGCAGACCGACCCGGCCGTCATCGACCGCGTTGAAGCCTTTTTGCGGGATGTCGGCTTCGTGCCGGTCATCGTGCGCGGCGAGAGCACCGGCTTCATCTACAACCGGATCTGGCGCGCCATCAAGCGGGAGAGCCTGCGTGTGGTTGCCGAGGGTCTGGCGACCCCGGAGGAGGTGGACCGCCTCTTCTGCCTGGCGATGGGCACGCAGCTCGGCCCCTTCGGGCTGATGGACCGCGTCGGCCTCGACGTGGTCGCCGACATCGAGCGGCACTACGCGGCGGAGTCCGGCCGGCCCGAGGACGGGCCGCCGGCCTTCCTGGAGGAGATGGTGCGCGCCGGCCGGCTTGGCATCAAGACCGGCCACGGCTTCTACGACTACCCCGACCCACCCTTCACCCGCCCCGGCTGGCCCCGCCGCTAGCGGCGGGGAATAAGCCACCCAAGCAGCCGATCGGATTTATGTCATGCTGAGCGGAGCCGGGCGCCGGTGACGAAAACGACGAGCGGGCGACGGCCCGCTCGTCGGTGCAGGGAACGGGATACGGAGCCGCGCTAGACGGCCGCGACCGCCTGCGCCTCGCGTGCATAGACTTCCGGGCGGCGGTTGGCCACCGACGGCAGTTGCTCGCGGATGCGCTTGAGCTGCGCGAAGTCGAGGTCCGCGATCGCCATGCCGACCCCATCCGGCGCGGTGGCCAGGACGGTTCCCCACGGGTCGATGATCATGCTGCGCCCGTAGTTGGCTCCGTCAGGCTCGTACTTGCCGGTCTGGTTCGCGGCGACGACGAAGCACTGGTTCTCGATGGCGCGGGCGCGGAGCAGGATCTCCCAGTGGTCCTTCCCGGTGAAGAGCGTGAACGCCGCCGGGACGAACAGGATCTCCGCGCCGCGCAGTGTCAGGGCGCGGTACAGCTCCGGGAAGCGGAGGTCGTAGCAGATCGTCATCCCGACGGTGTGCCCCTCAATCTCCGCGGTGACGATCTCGTCGCCCGGCGAGACCGTGGCGGACTCCTGGGCGCTGACGTTCCCGGTCAGCTCCACGTCGAAGAGGTGGATCTTGCGGTACTTGGCGACGCACTCACCCTGGCGGTTGAAGAGCAGGCTGGTGTTGTAGGTGTGGCCCGGATCCTCGCTGACCTCCCGCATCGAGCCGGAGAGGAGCCAGATGCCCAGCTCGCGCGCCTTGGCCGCGAACGCCTCGCTGGTCGGGCCGGGGATCGGCTCGGCCGCGGCCAGCCCACCCTCCTTGGGCCCCATGTAGTCGACACATTCCGGCAGAACCGCCAGGTCGGCACCCGCCGCCGCGGCCCGCTCAACGAGTTCCAGCGCGACGCGGATATTCTCCGCCTTGTCGTGCCGCGAGTTGGTCTGAAGGACTGCCACGCGCATGGGGCTGCTCCTTTCTGGTGTTGTCAGGCGGCCCGTCCGGGGGCCGGGCCACCTGCACGCAATGGTTCGTCGTCGCTAGCGCGGCTTCACCATGCCGGTCTCGGCGGGCACCTGCGCCCACGCCGCATCCGCCGTGACGGCCGCGAAGTGATCGATGAAGGCCGCGGTGAACCCGACGATGCGCTCGATCCATACCTGCCCGCGCTCGGCGGACGCGACACTCGGGTCGCCGGTGACGCCGTTGGGCGCGACCTCGTCGCTGTCGAGGTACACGGTGCCGGGGAAGGACTGCCCAGGCACCTTGACCTTGCTGTAGCCCAGCGGTTCCCAGCCGGCGAAGGGCTGATAGGTACCAGCGGCCATCCGCTCCCGGACGACGTCCTCGGGGAACATGGCCATCATCGCCGAGGTCTCCGGCTCCGCACCGTGTCCGTAGGCCTTCTCGACATCTTCGTAGGTGTCGCGCATGAGATTGTACCCCAGGAACCAGGGATAGACGTTGCCGATCACCAGCCCGTGGGCGGCTTTCAACTCGCGCGCCACCTGCTCGCACACGCCCTCGTTGCCGCCGTGGTTGTTGACGAAGATGAGGCGCCGGAAGCCCTGGGCGATGAGCGAGTCACACACGTCTCGCAGCACCTGAGCCAGCGTCTCCTGCCGGATCGAGATGGTGCCGGGGAAGTGGCTGAAGACCGCCGAGCAGCCGTAGTTGATGCCGGGCGCCACGACCGCCAGGGCGTTGGCCCGCTCGGCGGCGCGGGTCGCCACGAAGTGGGCCACCATATTGTCAGCGTTCACCGGCAGGTGCGGGCCATGCTGCTCGACCGTGCCGATGGGCAGGAGGAGGATCGGATTCCGGGGGATCAGTTCCGCAACCTCCTCCCAGCTCAGCCGACCCAGTTCCACCGTCCGCAGTTCCGACATCCCCGTGTTCTCCTTCGTGTCGATCCGGGCCGAACCGGCCCGGTCGTGAACCCTCTGTGTTACCCGGCGCTTATCCCGTCCCGCGCAGGCGCGGATCAAGCACGTCGCGAAGCCCGTCGCCCAGCGTGTTCAGGGCCAGGATGGTCAGGCCCACCATGCTCGCCGGGGCGATGAGGAGCCATGGATTCGACTCCATGAAGTCGCGAGCCGCCGACACCATGTTCCCCCAGGATGGGGTTGGTGGCTGGGCGCCCAGGCCGAGGAACGAGAGGCCCGTCTCGACCAGGATCGCGAACCCGAGACTGAGCGAGATCTGGACGAGGATCGGCGCCATCACGTTCGGCAGGACCGCGGTGCGCAGGATGCGAAGATCCTCTGCGCCAATGGCGCGCGCNGCCTGGATGAACTCCGCTTCCCGGACGCTCAGGGTGGCACCGTAGACGATGCGCACGAAGCGCGGTGTGTACACGATCGCGATCACGATCACGACGTTGCGCAGGTTGGGACCCAGCATCGCCACGATCGCGATCGCCAGGACGATCGTCGGGAAGCTGAGCAGGATATCCATCGCGCGCATGATGAGGGTCTCGATGACCCCGCGGTAGTAGCCCGCGAACAGCCCGAGCCAGACACCGACCAGGGTGGCGATGGCGACGGATGCCGTCGACACGCCGAGCGATACCCGCCCCGCGTAGATGAGCCGGCTGAGGACGTCACGGCCGAAGTCGTCGGTCCCCAAGGGGTAGTCGCCCCCTGGGGGCAGGAGCGGCATCGTGAGCGGCTCGGTTGCATCATGCGGCGCCAGCACCGGCGCGGCGATGGCGGTCGCTGCCACGATGATCAGGAAGGCACCAGCGATCACGACGCGCGGGCTGTGCAGCGCGCGGTACCACGCTGTGTTGTGCGCTTGCTTGCGACGCGTCCGGGTGCGTTGATCCCCGCGCCCGGCCGTCATCGCATGATCCGTGGATGCGATGAGTCCGCTCCCTCCTACGAAATCCGGATCCGTGGATCAAGCACCGCGTAGGCGATGTCGACCGCGATGTTGATCAGAATGGTCAGCACCGCGATGAGGAGCACCACCCCCTGCACCACCGGGTAGTCGCGGGCGCGCACCCCGGCGATCAGCAGCGAGCTGAGCCCGGGCCAACCGAAGATCGTCTCGACAATCACGGTACCGCCGAGCAGGGTGGCCAGCTCCAGGCCGACCACGCTCACCACCGGGTTGATCGCATTCCGGAGTGCGTGGCGCAGGATGACCGTCCGCTCGCTCAACCCCTTGGCCCGCGCGAGCTTGATGTAGTCCTGCCGCACGACCTCAAGCATCGACGAGCGTGTCATGCGCATGATGACGGCAACGGTCGAGGCCGCCAGTGTCAGGACGGGTAGGATCACGAGCTTGAGATGCTGCCCCGGGTTCTCGCTCCATTCGACGAACTGGGTTTGCGGGAGCCAGCGGAGGCGGAGCGCGAAGATCAGCAGCAGCACCGTCCCCACGACAAACCCAGGGAGCGAGAGACCGAGCATCGCCGCTGCGCTGAGCACAAAGTCCGGCAGGCGGTTGGCACGAAGGCCCGCGATGATGCCGAGCGGAAGCCCGATGATGAGCGACAGACAGGTCGCGAGCGCGATCAACTCCAGTGAGTTGCCGAGCCGGTCGCGCACGTCGGTGGCGACCGGCCGGCCACTGGTGATGGATGTACCAAGGTCTCCCCGGAGCACATCCGCCATCCAGCTCACGTACTGGCGGTAGATCGGTTGGTCGAGGCCCAACTGGTGGCGCACGCGCGCCACCTGTTCTTCAGTCGCCGTCTCGCCAAGGATGGCCCGTGCCGGATCGCCCGGCACGAGCCGCAGGAGCAAGAAGACGACGGTGGCGACCACCAGTAACTGCACGAGCAGATAGAGGCCCCGACGGGCAAGGTACTGGGTCATGCTACTTGTCCAGCCACGTCTCGCGTAAGGTGATCTGGGACCAGCTCCCCGCGGCGAGGTGCGTGTAGCCCTTCACGTAGTCCGCCATCGCCTCACCCTGCTCGCGGCGGATGAGGTAGACCCAGGGCAGAATCTCCAGCACCCGCTTCTCGACCTCATGGTAGATCTCGTTGCGCAGGGACTCGTCGGTCGTCTCGCGCCCCTCGGTCAGGAGCTGGTCGAGCCGCTCGTCGCTGAAGTGGAACTGCTTGGCAAAGTTGCCGTTGCTCCCGACGAAGTCGGACAGGAAGTCCGGGTCGTTGAAGTCAGGGGCGGTACCCCAGACGTGCACCGGATACTTGGCATCCTGCACCGATTGGCGGAAGGTCAGCCACTCCTCCTGGATCAGGTTGGCCTCGATACCGGCGTTCTTGAGCTCGGCCTGGGCGGCGATGGCCGGTCGCTGGATCACCGAGTAGGTCGACGTGGTGAGCATATCGACCGTCAGGTTGGAGAACCCGGCCTCCTGCAGGAGGGACTTGGCCTTCTCGTAGTCGACGTTATAGGTGCCTTCGAGATCCGGAGAGTAGCCAACCCAGCCCTCGGGGATGAGACCGCCCGTGATCGGCGCCCCGTGGCCGTTGAAGGCGATCTGCACCATCTTCTCGCGATCCAAGGCATAGGCGAACGCCTGGCGCACGCGCAGGTCGCTGCCCGGCTCCCGGTCATGGACGAAGCCGAGCCAGCCGAAGCCGAGGACCTTATCGGTCTGCAGGACGATGCCGCTCTGCTGCGCCAGAGCATCCATCTGCGTGTAGGGCACATAGTCGATGAAGTCGACCGTGCCGGTGCGCAGGGCGGTCACCCGGGCGTTGTCATCCGGCATTGGGATGAAGGTGATCCCATCCAGGTACGGCAGATCGGTGATGAAGTAGTTCTCGTTGCGCACGAGCTCGATTGAGACGCCCGGCTTGCGCTCGACGAACTTGAAGGGCCCGGTGCCCATCATGGTCGTCTTGGGATCGACCCCACTCTCGATCCACTTCTTCGAGACGATCATGCTGGGGTTCATCGCCAGGATGTACGGGAGCGTTGCCAGCGGGGTGGACAGATGGAACCGGACGGTGTTGCCGTCACCGGCCTCCACCCGCTCCAGCGCGGCGAGCCGGCCGGCAATCGAGGCAGCGGTATCCGGGTGCTTGATCCGCTCGAAGGTGAAGACCACATCCTCAGTGGTCAGCTCGTCCCCGTTGTGGAACGTCACGCCCTGGCGGAGCTTGACCTCAAAGGTCTTGTCGTCGACCCAGCCGAACTCCTCGGCAAGGTCGCCGATCAACTGGCCGTTGGCGTCGTAGGTCAGGAGGGTGCTGTAGACCATGAGCTTGACCGCGCCAGAGGCCGCGCCGGTCGAGACATGCGGCTCGAAGTTCGACGGATCGGTCGAGAGCCCGTAGCGCAGGATGCCGCCTCGCTTGGGTGTGCCGGCTGCCTGGCTCGGGGTCTCCGTTGCCCCGGGCGTTGCGGCGGAACCGGAACCCCCCGAGGAACCGGAACCACCGGAGGAACCGCTCGAACCGCTCGGCGTCGGCGTCGTCTCGGAGCTCCCACCACCACAGGCGACCAGCAGGCTGCCGGCGGTCAGCACACCCCCGATCTTCAACGCCTGGCGACGTGACAGGGTCGAGCCGGGGATCCAAAGATCACTTGTCGGATTCTTGGGCGCACGTCGATCGCGCGTCGTCTGATCCTCAGCCATCCGTTCCCTCATTCCTCCTTCAGGGGTTCGTGGCTCAGTACCCTCGGTATGGCATATGCTTGTAACATCACAGATATATACTGTCAATGGTACTCGCCGTTGACTGGCAGCTATGCGACACCACATACACGCACGCGTGGTTCCTCTCGGGTCGCGCATAGCACAGCCGCGACTATGGTGAATCCTTTAGAATCTTGGGGGTATGCATCGCCGAGCAGTTGACCCACCGCGCATCCCGCTGGGCCTCCCGCCGCAGCGGTGTTGCGTCGACTGTACGTCGCGGCGCCACTGATTGTCAACGGACCGAGGGAGACGACACGATGGTGCTGCCGAATCCGACCACCAAGGCTGAGGCCGCGTACTGGAAGCTGAGGCGCCTGATCATCACGCAGGAGATCGGCGCCGACGAACCCCTCGACGAGGGCCTCCTCATGGAGCGACTCCAGGTTGGACGCACTCCCCTCCGCGAGGCACTCAAGCGTCTTGCAGCAGAGCAGCTTGTCGTCGCGTTGCCGCACCGCACTCCCGTCGGTGCGCCCGTTCAGCCTAACCGACCTGGAACCCCTCTTCGAAACCCGCATGCTCATCGAAGTGCCGGTGTGCGGCCTGGCAGCCCAGCGCATCACCCCGGCGGAGCTGCGGACGCTCTACGAGACCCTTGACATCCTTGCGCAGCATGTCGCCGCGCGGGATGTCTACCAGATGGTCGAGACGGACTACGTGTTCCACTCGCAGATCGCGCACGCGACCGGGAACCGGTTCCTGGCCGACGCGATCAACCAGTTCAACCTCGCGTCGCTCCGGCTTTGGTACCTGGCGCACTCCCGGGTGGGTGTCGAGCGCGTGGTGGACACGCATCGTCAGCTCATCGAGACGCTCGAGACGCGCGACCCCCAGGTGGCGGAGGCCGTCATGCGGGAGCATGTGGAGATGTCACGCCGGCGCGTCGTGCACGCGTTCATGTCGGGCCAGGACCTGGCACCGTCGTTCCAGCGCGTGCCGTGACGCGCTGCCGATCGCGCTTCTCCCGTGGACGCTACGCCGGGGCTTCGGCGGGGAGGCGGAGGGAGAGGACGCGGGAGACGCCGTCGTCACCCATGGTGATGCCGTAAAGGGTGTCGGCTCCCTCGATCGTCGCGCGGTTGTGGGTCACCACGACAAACTGCGTCCGGTCGGCCAGGGCTTTCAACTCGTCCCGCACGCGGACGACATTGGCCTCATCCAGCGCCGCGTCCACCTCGTCGAGGATGCAGAACGGGCTGGGGTTCACCTTCAGGATCGCGAAGAGCAGGGCGACGGCCGTCAGCGCGCGCTCCCCGCCGGAGAGCAGCGCGAGGCTCTGGAGGCGCTTGCCGGGGGGCTGGGCCAGGATGTCGACGCCGGTTGCACCGTCGTCGTCCTGCACCTGCAACAGCTTGGCCTTGCCGCCGCCGAAGAGGGTCGTGAAGGTGGCCTCGAACGCCGCCGCGACCTCCCCGAAGGTGCGGTTGAACTCCTCAGCCATCGAGCGGGAGAGCTCGGCCAGCAGCGCGCGCAGGGCCTCGCCAGCGGCGTGCACGTCGTCGAGCTGGCCGCGGAGGAAGGTATAGCGCTCCGCTTCGCGCTCGTACTGCTCGATCGCATCCTCGCCGACCAGCCCGATGCGGCGCAGCCGCTCTCGTAGCCGGTCCACCTCCCGCTCGGAGGGTGGTCGGGTCGGTGTCGTCGAGGTCGACGGCATCGAGGGCGGCGTCGATGTCCACCCCCTCGCCCCGGTCATGAGCGGCACGCTCGCGGAGGAGGTTGACCTCGTCCCGGCGACGCTCCAGCTCCAGCGCCGCGCGGTCCCGCTCGCGCTCAGCGTCGCGCACCCGCTGCTCGGCGCCGGCGACAGCCTCGCACGCCGCGCGCTCGGCCGCGGCGGCCTCCTCCCGCGCGGCACGCGCCGGGCCGAGTTGCTCTTCAGCCGCGGCCAGGAGCGCCGCGATCCGTTCCCGCTCGGCGGTGAGGGATTCGACCTCGGTATCCAGCGCGGCGATCGCGTCCGCGATGTCGCCCGCGCGGCGCTCAGCTTCGGCGATGGCGGCGGCGATTCGTTGCTGCTCGGCCGCCAGCCGCTGCTGCTGCGCGATCAGCCCGCGGCGGCGCTCAATCAGGCCAGCGAGGGCCGAGCGCTCGTCCTGCAGCCGGGCATCGGAACCTGCCGTCTCCGCCTCACGTAGGGCGACCAGCAGCCGCTCCCGCTCGGCAGCGGCCGCATGCCGGCGCGCCGCGGCCTCCTGGCCGGCACGCTCCGCCGCCTGCCGGTCCGCGTCAAGCCGCGCCAGCCGCTCGGCGACGTCGGCACGGCGCTGCTCCTCTTCCGCGCCGGCGCGTGCTTCGTCGTCCCGGAGTCGCTGCTGGCGCGTGAGCGCGGCCTCCGCCGCACGGCCGGCCTCGCGGGCGGCAGCGATGTCGCGGTCCAGCGCGTCACGCTCGGCGCGGAGCCGGTCCACCTCGGCGGCACGCGACTCCACCTCAGCTCGGGCGGCCTCCAGCTCGCGCTCCAGCCGGCGACACTCCGCCGGGAGATCGCGCAGTTCCCGCTCGCGGGCGAGGGTGCCGCTCTCCTTGACGCGCGCGCCGCCGGTCACCGCGCCGCTGCTGCGGGTGATCTCCCCGCCGAGGGTGACCACGCTCCAGCCCGGCGGCAGCGCGCGGAGGATGGCGCGGGTCGCGGTCAGGTCGTCGGTGACCACGACACGGCCGAGCAGCCCGGTCACGATCGGCTCGACGCGCGGATCGTAGTCGATCAGCTCGACGGCAAGGCCGCGGACTCCGGGGTGATCCAGCCGCGGTGCGCGGACCGAGCTGCCGCGGACGGTATCCAGCGGCTGGAAGGTGGCGCGCCCGGCCTGAGTGCGCTTGAGATGCGCGATGGCCTGCTCCGCGTCGCGCCAGCGCTCCACCACGATGTCTTGCAGGTGGCCGCCGAGCGCGGCTTCCATGGCCGCTTCAAGTTCCGGCGGGACGATGAGGAGCGACGCCAGGGTGCCGACGATGCCCTGGAGCTGCCCAGCGCGGGCGGCGTCCAGCACCGCGCGGGTTCCGGCGTAGAGACCGGCCCCGCTGTCGCGCAGCCGGGTGAGCGCCTCGAGGCGCGTCGTGCGCTCGACCAGCCGACGCTCGACGGCCTTNACTGGCGCGCTCGGCCTCGT
>Ga0065724_100380_pt1 | contig 10708 bp, 9 predicted proteins | sample TheenrcSG05JP960_FD_59111 | JGI IMG/M metagenome (GOLD analysis project Ga0065724, IMG submission 59111) | Thermophilic enriched microbial communities from mini bioreactor at UC Davis - Sample SG0.5JP960 | ecosystem: Engineered > Solid waste > Grass > Composting > Bioreactor | place: USA... | reverse complement strand
CCGACACCGACGCCGACACCGACACCGACGCCGACACCGACACTGACACCGACGCCGACACCCGGCTCGGGCACCAACCTGGCGCTCGGCAAACCGATCGTTGCGTCGTCGACTGTTTACACCTATGTTGCGACGAACGCCAACGACGGCAATGTTACAACTTATTGGGAAGGAGCGCCAAACTCCTACCCGAACACACTGACCGTCGATCTCGGAGCCGACGCCGACATCACGTCGATCGTCCTGAAGCTGAATCCCGATCCCGTCTGGTCGGCGCGGACACAGACCATTGAAGTGCTCGCGCATAACCAGAATACGACAACGTTCACAACCTTGGTTCCGACAGCGACGTATTCCTTCAACCCCGCCACCGGCAACCGGGTGACGATCCCCGTCTCGGCGAGAGTCAGCGCCGTCCAGCTGAAGTTCACGTCCAACTCCGGCGCTCCAGCGGGACAAATCGCCGAGTTTGAAATCCTCGGCACACCCGCGCCGAATCCGGATTTGATCGTGACCGCCGTCACGTGGTCGCCCGCCTCACCGGTGGAAACGGACGCCATCACCTTAACCGCGACGGTCAAAAATAACGGCACCGCTTCGTCCACCGCGACGAACGTCAACTTCTACCTGTCGGGTCAGCTCGTCGGAACCGGTACGGTCGGCGCGCTGGCTGCGGGAGCGTCCGCCAACGTGTCGGTCAATATCGGCGCAAGGACGGCCGGCACGTACAGCGTAACCGCCAAAGTCGACGAAAACAACGCCGTCATTGAACTCGACGAAACGAACAACAGCTTCACGGCGGCCTCGTCGCTCGTCGTCAACCCGGTGCCGAGCTCGGACCTCGTCGTTTCGTCCGTCAACTGGACGCCGGGCAACCCGTCGGGCGGCAACACGGTGACGTTTACCGTGACCCTGAAAAACCAGGGCACCGTCGCTTCAGCGGACGGCGCCCACAACGTGACGCTGACGCTGAAAGACGCCGCTTCCGGCGCGACGGTGGCGACGCTCTCCGGCGCCTACAACGGCGTGATCGCCAGCGGAGCGACGACAAGCCCGATCACGCTCGGAACTTGGACGGCCGTCAACGGCAAATACAACTTGACCGCCCAGGTCGCCGTCGACGCGAACGAATTGCCGGTCAAACAGGGGAACAACACGCTGACCCAGCCGTTCTTCGTCGGACGCGGCGCCAACATGCCGTACGACTGGTACGAGGCGGAAGACGGCGCGATCGGCGGCGGCGCCGTCATCGTCGGGCCGAACCGGAAAATCGGCGACCTCGCCGGCGAAGCGTCGGGCCGGAAAGCCGTCGTCCTGAACACGACCGGCAGTTACGTCGAGTTCACGACCAAAGCGAGCACGAACACGCTGGTCGTCCGCTTCGCCATTCCCGACGCACCGGGCGGAGGTGGCATCAACGCCACGCTCAACGTCTACGTCAACGGCACATTCGCCAAGGCGATTCCGCTGACGTCGAAATACGCGTGGCTGTACGGGCCCGAGGCGAACCCCGTCAACGACCCGAGCGCCGGACCGCCGCGCCACATTTACGACGAAGCAAACATCATGTTCGACTCGACGATTCCGGCCGGAAGCAAAATCCGCCTGCAAAAAGATTCGGACAACACGGCGGCGTACTACGCCATCGACTTCATCAACCTTGAACAAGTGTCGCCGCTGCCGAATCCGGATCCGGCCCGATACGTCGTCCCGGCGGGCTTTACCCACCAGGACGTACAGAACGCGCTCGATCGCGTCCGCATGGACACGACCGGAACGCTCGTCGGCGTCTATCTGCCGCCCGGAACGTACGAAACGTCGGGAAAATTCCAGGTGTACGGCAAACCGATTCAGGTCGTCGGCGCCGGTCCCTGGTACACGCGGTTCGTCGCACCGTCGAACCAGACGAATACCGACATCGGCTTCAGCGTCGCCAACACGGCCAACGGTTCGACGTTCGCCCATTTCGCCTATTTCGGCAACTACGTCATCCGCATCGACGGACCGGGCAAAGTGTTCGACCTGGCGAACGTGTCGAACATCACGATCGACGACATCTGGGTCGAACATCAGGTGTGCATGTTCTGGGGCACGAACGTTCAGAACGTGACGATCAAAAATTCCCGCATTCGCAATACGTTCGCCGACGGCATCAACATGACCAACGGCAGCAGCAACAACCGCGTCACCAACATCGAGGCTCGCTCAACCGGCGACGACAGTTTCGCGATCTTCGCGGCGACGGACGCCGGCGGTGGCAACATGACCGGCAACATTTACGAAAACTTGACCGCCGTCCTTCCGTGGCGCGCGGCCGGACTTGCGGTATACGGCGGATACGGCAACACGTTCCGCAACATCTATATCGCCGACACGCTGACGTATTCCGGCGTGACGATCAGTTCGCTCGATTTCGGCTATCCATTCGCCGGATTCGGCGCCAACCCGCCGACCGTCCTTGAAAACATCACGATTCTGCGGTCCGGCGGCCATTTCTGGGGGGCTCAGACGTTCCCCGGCATGTGGCTGTTCTCGGCGTCGAAACCGTTCCAGGGCATCCGCATCAACAACGTCGACATCATCGACCCGACGTACCACGGCATCATGTTCCAGACGAAATATACCGGCGGATCGCCCGAAAATCCGATCACGGATACCATCTTCACCAACATCACGATCTCGGGCGCGCGTAAGAGCGGCGACGAGTTCGACGCCAAGTCCGGCTTCGCCATCTGGGCGAACGAAATGCCCGAACCAGGACAGGGCCCGGCCGTGGGATCGGTCACGTTCAATAATCTAACGATCGTCAACAGCGACATTCCGATCCGAAACCTTTGCCCGAACTTTACGATCACGATCAACCCGTAAAAATACGCCGTCCGAAACGCCGACAGCCGCGCGGAACTTTTCCGTGCGGCTGTCTTCGATTCGAGCGAAGCAAACGGCGAAGAATTTTCGTTCACCACGCGCGCGTATTCCGTTTTCCGACCAGCAGATAGACGCCGGCCGCGATCAGCACCAACGCCACCGCCGTCGCTCCGCCTGCGACCAACAGACTGACCGCCAGGCCGATCGCCGAAACGACGGCCAGCACGATCGCCGGCGCCAGCGCTTCGCGTCTACGGCCGAACAGGTACAATTCGAAGAGCCCGACGGCCGCTCCGAACGGAAATACGGGCCACAAAACGCCGAGTGCCCCCCACCCGAACGTCGCGCAATAAAAAAACAGCATCGCGTACGTCAGCAGCATGCCGCCCGGAACGAGCGCGAGCGCGGACAGCCACCGATTGAAATAGAGCACATGCAACGCAAGACCGGCGATCAGCACGAGCATCGGCCACACTTTTGCCGCCCCAATAACGAAAAAATCCCCACTGTCCCAGCAACAAAACGATTCCCGCACCCACGGCGGCCGCTCCAAGGGCCGTCCGCCTGTTTTTCGACATCATCCCGTCGCACCACTCCCTATTCCCGACGCCGTCCGGGCAACCCGTCCTGCCCCCATTTTAGCGGAAAAAGTCGGTTTTGAACAGACGGCGCCCGAGCAGCCCGAGCGCAATCGTCAGCGCGACGACGGCGGGCGGTATCGCTTTCAGACGAAAATCAGAGCCTAAGACTCGCACGACGTGCGGATCCTCGATCAACATGCCGCCGGCTGTATAAGCCAGTACTGCAGCTCCGGCGACGACGAGTACAGGAAACCGGTCCAACAGGCGAACGGCAAGGCCGCCTCCCCATACCGTCAACGGAATACTGAGCGCGACGCCGACCGCCGTCGCAACTGCGCTTCCTTCCGACAACGCCGCGACGGCGAGCGCGTTGTCCAGACTCATGACGAAATCGGCGAAAACGATCGTGCGGACGGCTTCCCGCAAGCGCGGCGCCGCTTCACTCCCCGACCCCCCGAACCGGACCGAGCTGATTCCGCCGCCGTCTTGTGTCGAAAGTTTAACGGCGATCCAGACGAGGCATGCCGCGCCGATCATGCGCACGTAAGGTACCGCAAACAGCCAAGCGGCAAAGACGGTCATCACCAGGCGAAGCGCGACGGCGAAAGCGGTCCCCCACGCGATCGCTTTCCGTCGTTCGTCCGGCGGCAACCCCCGGCCGGCCATCCCGATGACGATCGCGTTGTCGCCGCTCAACACCAGGTTGACCAACAGAATTTCCAGCCACCACGCCCAGTCGCCCATCGGTCCGGACTCCCCCTACATGTCTCTTTACTCACAGGGTATGTCCGTCCGGAACCCGAACAGAACCAGGCCCCATCAAAACAAGGACTCGATCGCTTCCCGATCGCGCAGAGGGCCTTGCGGCGTCACTTCAAGCGTTTCGACGCGTTCCGCGGCTTCCCGCTCGAGAGAAGAAAGCCAGTCCCAGTAATGTTCGAACCGCTCCACCACGCGCAAATTCGGATTGGTGCTCGGCGATTTCGGCACGAAAAGTGTGCAGCAGTCCTCATACGGCCGGATGGAAATGGAATACGTCCCGATTTTCTCGGCCAGCCGGACGATGTCGGTCTTGTCCGTCGCGATCAGCGGTCGAATCACCGGTAAGTCGGCGACTTTGCCGATGACGTGCAGACTGGCGAGTGTTTGGCTGGCGACCTGTCCGAGACTTTCTCCGGTCACGATGCCCCGCGCTCCCCGCAGGCCGGCGATCGTCTGGGCGATGCGGAACATCGAACGGCGCATCATCGTAATCAGCAAATGTTCGGGGCAAGCCGACTTCAGCCGGAGCTGGATGTCCGTAAACGAAACGAGATGCAGCGTCATTTGACCGCAATAACGCGCCAATACCGCCGCGAGATCGATCACTTTTTGCCGGGCGCGGTCGCTCGTATACGGCATGCTGTGGAAATGGACCGCCTCGATCGCCAGCCCTCTTCGCATGGCCAGCCATCCGGCGACTGGGCTGTCGATGCCGCCGGACAATAAAAGAACCGCCTTTCCGTTCGTCCCGACCGGGAAGCCGCCGAGGCCGGGAATCGTATCGGAATAGACGAACGCCTCCGTATCGCGGATTTCAACGGACACTTCGATGTCCGGCCGATGCAGGTCCACTTTCAGATGCGGACGGCGCTCCAGCACGCGGCTGCCCAGCATCGGGTTCAATTCGCGAGTCGTGTACGGAAAACGTTTGTTCGCCCGACGGACCGAAATTTTGAACGTACGCGGTTCGGGACGTTTGGCGTCGATTGCGGACAGTACCGCATCCAAAATCGCGTCGAGCTCAAGCGGAACGCGAATGACGGGACTGAACGATACGAGTCCGAAGACGGTCCCCAGCGCTTCCCGAACGCCTTCGTAAGGTTCGCCGTTCAGGCGGACGTACAGTCTGCCGTAATCTTTTTCCACCACGGCGTTCGGAAATGCGGCGATCGCCCGTTTAACCTCGCGAACGGCCTGGTCCTCAAACCAGGCGCGGTTTCGTCCTTTTAATGTCAATTCGCCGAAACGCAACAACACGTCCTGAACGTCCATGCCTCGAAACTCCCTTTTCTTCCGCAGCGCTCGTCAGACTTTCATACGAACAACCCGTTCCAACGCGCGGCTCAGCCGCTCGACAAGCAGATCGACGTCGTCCTCGGCATGCTCGGCCGACAGGCTGATGCGCAGTCCCGACATCGAAATCACGCCACCTCTGCCCATGGCTTCTAAAACCCGGCTCGGCTTGTCTTTCCGCGAAGAGCAGGCGGACTGCGTCGAAATGTAAATCCCGTCTGCTTCCAACTCGTGCACGATCGTCTCGGCCTTCACGCCCGGCACCGACAGGTGCACGATGTGCGGAGCCGCCTCCGGCGCGTCCTCGGGGCCGTTCAGCGTCACTCCGGGCAGCTCGCGCAGACGGTTCCGCAAACGCCGGCGGAGCGCGTACATGCGCTCGGCGTCCTGCTTTTGGCGCTCCGCAGCAAGACGGGCTGCTTTCGCCATGGCGACGACGCCGGCGACATGTTCGGTTCCGGAGCGCAACCCCATCTCCTGGCCGCCGCCGGACAACAGCGGCATCAACTCCACGGCGCCGCGTTTGTACAAAAAACCGGCCCCTTTCGGGCCACGAAATTTGTGCGCGGAGAAACTCATCAGATCGACGCCCCAGCCGCGCGGATCAATCGGCAATCTGCCGAAACTCTGAACGGCGTCGACGTGAAACAGCGTTTTCGGTCTAGATGCGAGCAAACGCCCGATTTCCGCGATCGGCTGCACGCTGCCGACCTCGTTGTTGACGTGCATGACGCTGACGAGAATCGTATCATCGCGCAAGGCGCGCTCCACGTCGCCGACGCGCACGATACCCTTGTGGTCGACCGGCAGATACGTCACTTCATATCCGAACGACTCCAGCTGCCGGAATGCCTCGAATACGGAAGGATGCTCGATCGCCGTCGTCACCAGGTGGCGTCCGCGCTCTGCGTAGCGAAAGGCGGCGCCCTTGATCGCAAGGTTGTTGCTCTCCGTACCGCCGGACGTAAACACAATCTCGTCCGCATCGACGCCGATCACGGAAGCGATCGTTTCGCGGGCGCGACGGACGAGTGACTCCGCTTCGGCGCCCAGCCGGTGCAAAGACGACGGATTGCCGACGTAGGACCGCATCACTTCGGCATAAACGGCAACGACCTCCTCCCTCGGAGGCGTCGTGGCGGCGTGATCGAAATAAAGCTCCCGCATCGCAACTGCTCCCCTTCAAGCACTTCAAACCGATGCGAACGCGGCCCGCCAAACTTTCTGCACGTATTCGATCGTCTCCTGCGGCAAAAGGTGAGCGCGCGCGGCCAAATCCGCAGCGGTCCGAACGCCAGCGCGGTCGATCCGTCCCGGCCCGGCGTTGTACGCCGCCAGAGCGACGGCTACATCGCCGCCGTAACGGCGGATCAGCTGGGACAAATACTTCGCCCCGCCCATTACGTTGGCCGCAGGATCGAACGGATCGGACACGCCCATCGCCCTTGCCGTAGCGTCGGTCAGCTGCATGAGTCCTTTGGCGCCCTTCGGAGAAACGGCGTCGGGCCGGAAACCGGATTCGACCTCGACGACGGCAGCCAACAGGCGCGGGTCGAGGCCGTATTGCCGCGCCGCACGGTCGAGAAGCGCCCGATATTCGTCGGGCACCGACGCCGGCACGTCAGCATCCGGAGCGGCTTTTTGCACATCGCCGGGTTCAACTCCCTCCGGGGGCGCAAACGGCAGGTGGACGGCGAAAGCGGTAACGGACGGCCGCAGCACCGATGCAACGGAATTGGTGGAAAAAGACGCCGTTTCCAATAACGCTTGAAAAACGCCTTCACCCGCCGCCGGACTTTTCCCGCTTCGGCTTTCATCCAGCAATGTCGCCCACAAATGCCATACAAGCCATTGTTCCAGACGACTCGTCACCACGCGCATCGCGTTCAACCTCAGCATCTATTGTAACACGGGATTCGTCGCCCGAACAAAGGGGCCCGTATTCGAATCGGGCCCCCGTCGTCATACGATCGAAGCCAAAAACGCCGTGAAACCGATCGCTGCCGACCAGACGCCGATCGCCCGCTGTCCCAGGAAAAAGGCGATCATTCCCGCCACGGCCGCCGCGGGTCCGAACGCCGCCCCGAAAAAAAACAACGACAAAACCGCCAGCGCGAGCGCCGTCCATCCGATCCAGCGCGCTTCGGCGTCGCTTACGGACAATTTTTCCGCGCCGCCGTTCATTCGTACGGTTTCCTCCGAAACGTGCGGCAGCACGTCTGCGACGACGTCTGCGCGGCGTCCTCGTAAACGACTCGATACGTGTCGCCCGCGAATTCGACGTCCTCTTTCCGGTTCGCGTGGCGGTCCGTCGTAATCAGGATCGCGTCCGCCCCGCAGTCGTCGCCTTCTTTCCAATACACACAATTGGATACGCTGCATTTGACCGTCGGCACGGCGGCCGTCACCTCCCCAGACCTAGCATGGTCCGGGAAGAAACTCGAGATGCGCTCGGCCCGCCGCCAATTCGTTCAGACGCGTTCGCCTCTCAACCTTTTTTGGTGAATGTATTCGGTTTCATAATAAGACAATTCCTCGCGGAGCGGTTCAAAAATGCCGGCCAGCGCCACCGTCAAATCGCGCACTTCCCGGCACGGCTTTTTGCGGAATTTGATCGAATCCTGACCGGAATAGGCATATCGCGCGTCTTCGGAATAACACTCGTGCTGCGGATAAAAAAACCGGTTGACGCATTGATGATAAACGTCGTAAAGCGCGCGTTCCGCCTGGTCCGCGTTGAACTGCGGCCGCCGGAGCGCCTGTCCGAGTTTTTCGTACACGACTTCGCTGAAGACGAGCAAATGCCGCATGTCGGACAGATAGCCGCGGTAAAATTCGTCCATGGCGGGGTCGTTGCCGGGGTTCAGCCGAGGAAGCGAAAAATCGTTCAGAAATGTTTCCAGCAGGGAAACGGCTTCTTTCAATTTCGCGCGCGACGATTCGCACAACGCCTTGATCTCTTCCGCCGTTTTTTGCACGACGAACAACCTCCTTCATGTACCATCGTACCTGAAAAACGCGCATAAGAAAAGTTTCCGACGACCATCCTAACGCCCGGATAAACGGAAAGCGGGGAGAGTCCGCCATGAACCGGCGACAAAAAACGATCGTGCCCGTCGTCGCGGCGATTTGCGCGGCGGCGGTCGGTTTCGTCTGGACGGCAACGCGCCCGAACGTCCGGACCGCGTCGGAAACGGAACAACGAGCCCTCCGCATGGCGCAGGTCGCCGAAGACGTCCGACTTACCGGCGAACTGTGCCGTGAACAATGCCGCCGGCACGTCCGCCAGGCGGCGGAAGAAGCCAGCTCTTCCCCGGAACCTATCAAGACCTTACAAGAATGGCATATCCGTCGCGACGATCTGCCCTTGCTCCTCTGGGTACCGGAAACCGGCGGCGAAAACGTCCGCATCGGCGAACTGGACGGACGTCTGGCCGACGTCGTCGCGCCGCTTCTGGACGAAGCCGGTCAGGCTTTGCGGCAAGGCCGGCCGTACGCGTCGCCGACGGTGTTCGACCGAAACGGCGATTCCTATTTCGTGCTTGCGGAACCGTCGGGACGACGGGGCGGCGGCCTGATCGCCGTTTCGCGCCAAAAGATTATGTCTGAAATTTACAGACGCCAGCTTCGCCATCTCCGGCTCGACCCGCCGCCGGCACCCGGCGACCGCCGCTGGAAACCGCAAGGTTCCCGGCCGGACAGTCATTACAAAACCGACGAACTCGTCGTCAAATTCCGCCGTACGCCGTCGGCGACCGATCTCAACCGATTCCGCCTGGAGGCCGGGGCACAGGTCGTCCATCAAACCGGCCGAATTTTCGTCTTCCGCTCGGACCGGCTCGGCGCCGAAAAGCTGCGGGACTATTTCTTGAAAACCGAAATCGAATACGCGGAACCGCATTATCTGTACGAAACGAACGAAGTGGTCCCCAACGACAGCCTTTATCTCCGCTATCAGTGGAACCTGCCGCAAATCGCGGCGGACCGCGGTTGGGACATCTCGAAAGGCTCCGACGACGTCCTCGTCGCCGTGGTCGACACCGGCGTCGACCGCGACCACCCCGACCTGAACGGACGCATCAGACCGGGGCGAAACACGATTCGGCCGGACGCCCCGCCGCTCGACGACGTCGGCCACGGCACTCACGTGGCGGGCATCATATCCGCCATCGTCAACAACGCTACGGGCATCGCCGGCATGTCGTGGAACAACCCGATCCTGCCGGTCAAGGCGCTCGACGACACGGGAGCAGGCAGCACGCTTTCCGTGGCCCAAGGAATCATCTGGGCGACCGACCAAGGCGCGAAAGTCATCAATCTAAGCCTCGGCAATTACGCCGACTCGGACTTTCTGCACGACGCCGTGCGTTACGCCTACGAACGCGACGTCGTACTCGTCGCGGCAGTGGGAAACGACAATACGGACAAGCCGGGCTATCCCGCGGCTTATCCGGAAGTGCTCGCCGTCGGTGCGACCGGACCGAACCGGAAAANAGCCGCCTTTTCCAATTACGGCGACTATCTCGACGTCGTCGCGCCGGGCATCGGCATCGCCAGCACGTATCCGAACGGACGATACGCCGCGATGTCCGGCACGTCGATGGCGAGTCCGCACGTCGCCGCGCTCGCCGCGCTCATCCGCTCCGTCAACCCGCGGCTGACGAACGCCGAAGTGTACGACATCATCCGGCGGACGGCGGACGATCTCGGCCCGAAAGGGCGCGACCCGTACTTCGGTTACGGTGAAATCAACGCACAAAAGGCCCTGGAAGAAGCGGTCGGCCGGACAGCCGCCCCGCCCGCATCCTGGGCCGAATGGTTCGCCCGTTGGCTGGAACGTTTGACGCAAATCTTCTGACCGGGTAGCGGAAAGTTTGCCGTAAGCCGGGTTCTGTTCTTCCGGNGNNATCNCGGNCGNCGCCGGAAGCGACAATCATCTATCTAGCCCCGCCGTTGCCGGCGGGGTCAAGCGACCAACCCGGACGCACCCCGGGCCAGGGTTTGCGGCGTAGACGCCGCGGCGTCCTGTTCGGTCTTGCTCCGGGTGGGGTTTACCAGGAAGCGAGTCGCCAGGCTTCCTCGTGGTCTCTTACACCACGGTTCCACCCTTGCCTGTGCGGCGAAAAGGCCGAAGCCCGCGCCGCCATCGGCGGTCCGTTTCTGTGGCACTATCCTTCAGCTCGCGCTGACTGGACGTTATCCAG
>Ga0065724_100336_pt1 | contig 10764 bp, 9 predicted proteins | sample TheenrcSG05JP960_FD_59111 | JGI IMG/M metagenome (GOLD analysis project Ga0065724, IMG submission 59111) | Thermophilic enriched microbial communities from mini bioreactor at UC Davis - Sample SG0.5JP960 | ecosystem: Engineered > Solid waste > Grass > Composting > Bioreactor | place: USA... | reverse complement strand
GCGGTGTCATCCGCTTCGCCTGACGGCGGCGTCACCAGTTTGCGCCGCGGGCTCCACTGGGCTCGCTCCCAGTGGAGCCTCGTTCTTCCTCGCCTGCCTCGCCAGCGGCGAATCGCGGCGACACCATCCTGCCCTCGCTCCGGCCACTGTACCCAGCACCGACCATCCTCGTCTCGCGACAGGCATCGCTGGGTACGCGCCAGGTCCGACGCGCCGTGTCGTACCAGTACCGANCGCTGGCACGCAGGCTTCGTGGAACAACGCACTGGTTTCCAGATCGTGCACCTCACTGTATACCTGAACTGTCTGACGCGAGCCCGTGCCTCGCGAGCTGCATTCATCGACGATGGAATACTTATGACAAGTGTCCGCTANTGACCCGCTGGGGGTCGATCGCAGTCTCGTGCTGAGTCTCGAGCTGGAGAGGCAGGTTGCAGGAGGAGAGATGGCCAGCACACGTCACTGGTTCGAGACGATCGCCGAAGCGCAACGCCGCGCGAAGAAGCGCCTTCCCCGCTCGGTGTACGATGCGATCATCGCCGGCAGCGAACGCGGCGTGACTCTGACGGACAACGTCGCGGCATTCGCCGAAATCGGGTTCCTACCCCGCATCGCTGGTGCTCCGGCCCAGCGCAATCTGGCGACGACGGTGCTCGGTTTCGAGATCGCCTTCCCCGTCATCATCTCGCCAACCGGCGTCCAGGCGGTTCATCCCGACGCCGAAGTGGCGGTCGCCCGCGCAGCCGCGGCAGCTGGCACCATCATGATCTTGAGTTCCTTCGCCTCCAAGCCGCTGGAAGAGGTCGTGGCCACAAACCCCCGCACCTTCTTCCAGATCTACTGGCTCGGTACCCGCGAGCGCATCCGAGCTCTCCTCGACCGGGCCCGAGCGGCCGGAGCCAAGGGTATCGTCGTGACGCTCGACTGGTCTTTCGCCACCCGCCGCGACTGGGAGAGCCCCTTCATCCCCGATCGCCTCACGCTCCGGAATATGCTCAAACTCGCGCCGGAGGCGCTCGCCCGACCCGGCTGGCTCTGGCAGTACCTCAAGCGTGGGAAGCTGCCCGATCTCACCGTTCCGAATCTCGCTCTGCCCGGCCAGCGGCCACCGACCTTCTTCGAAGCCTACTTCGAGTGGATGCAAACACCGCCGCCGACCTGGGAGGACATCGCCTGGCTGCGCAAGCAGTGGGACGGCCCATTCGTCATCAAGGGCGTCCTGCACCCGGAAGACGCCCGTCGCGCCGTCGACATCGGTGCCGACGCGATCTCCGTCTCCAATCACGGCGGCAACAATCTCGATAGCGCACCGGCCACGATCCGCGTCCTCCCCACCATCGTCGAAGCGGTCGGTGAGCGCATCGAGATCCTGCTCGATGGCGGGATCCGCCGTGGCAGCGACGTGGTCAAGGCCCTCGCCCTCGGCGCCCGCGCTGTCCTCATCGGTCGTGCTTACCTCTGGGGTCTCGCTGCCAACGGTGAGGCCGGTGTCCGCAACGTCCTGGAACTCCTGCGCAGCGGCATCGACGAAACCCTACTCGGGCTCGGCAAGGCCTCGGTCCACGATCTCTGTCCCGACGACCTCATCCTGCCACCCGGCTTCGTCATCGGCCCCTCGGCTGCTGTGGCCCACTGGCGGTGCCGCGAACCGAGCGAGCACCCGCTCCCAGTCTGACCTACCCCGGCTTGGTTACGTAGTGTCCCGGCAGGCAGAGCGGTCCGGGACACTACGTGCCTGCCGGTAACCCGCGCGAGCTTGGCTTGGCCCGACGGCAGCGCGGCTCGATGTCTCGCCCTTGCCCCTGCCGCCGTTCAGCACGGCGCCTTCGCTGTCTGTTCCACATAGCCGAACAGAGCCATTGACGACACTTCAGGACTGATGTTAGCGTACGGCTAGTGCCGGAACGAGTTCGCACGGAGCAGGTCGCTCCCGCCGGCGGTGCTCGTGGGGTACGGAAAGGGGGATCCGGTGAAAACGCGCGCAGCCGTCCTCTGGGGGCCGACGCAACATTTCGAGATCGAAGAGCTCGAGCTGGACGAGCCGAAAGAAGGCGAGTTGCTCATCAAGCTCGTCGCCACCGGTCTGTGCCACTCTGACTGGTACTTCGCCACCGGTGACAGCCCCGGCCGGTACCCCATCGTCGCCGGACATGAAGGTGCAGGGATCGTCGAGAAGGTCGGTCCCGGCGTCACCGATTTCCAGCCAGGCGACCATGTGGTGCTGACCTTCATTCCACCCTGCGGCAAATGCCGCTGGTGCCTGAGCGGCATCCCAGTGCTCTGCGACCGCGGCGCCAACGTGACGATCGGCGCGCAGCTCGACGGCACCTTCCGCCTCCACACCAAGGACGGCCAGGACGTCGGCCAGTTCGCCATGATCGGCTGCTTCAGCGAGTGGACCGTCGCACCGACGGACGCCGTGGTCAAGATCGACCCCGAGATCCCGCTCGATAAGGCCTGTCTCGTCGCCTGCGCCGTCCCGACCGGTGCCGGCGCCGCGATGTTCCGCGGCGGCGTCCGTCCAGGTGACACGGTTGCGGTCTACGGTGTCGGCGGTGTCGGCATGAATGCCGTCCAGGGTGCTGTCCTCTCCGGCGCTGTCCGAGTGATCGCGATCGACCGCGTCCCCTGGAAACTCGAGAAGGCGCGCGAATTCGGTGCCACACACACTATCGACGTGAACCGCGAGGACGTCGTCCAACGCGTCATGGAAATCACCAACGGCGTCGGTTGCGACAAAGTGCTCCTCACGCTCGACCACGTCAAGCCGGAGCATGTCGGGATCGGTGCCCAGATCACGCGCAAGGCCGGACGCCTCGTCATCGTCGGCGCCTCCGGCCGCGGAATGGACCATATCGCGGTGACGCCCCGCGAGTTCATGCTGCTCGCCAAGGAGATCGTCGGCACGATCTTCGGGCACTCGAATCCGAAGGTCGATATCCCACGCTTCCTGGAGTTGTACAAGGCTGGCAAGTACAAGCTGGATGAACTGGTCACCAAGACCTACAAGCTCGACGAGATCAACGAAGGCTATCGTGACGTCGTCGAAGGACGCGTCATCCGCGGCGTGCTCCTCTTCGATCACTGAGTACGTCGCTGGCTCGACGGAGTCGCGCTCCGTCGACACCCAACTTCGCACACTCCTCGCGAGGTGACCCGGCCCTCGATCGGGGTGGCTCGGAAGTCCGAGTTACCCCGATCTCTTTTTGTCTCCAGCAGTCCTGCGAGAGACAGGCGCACCCCTCCGACTACCGTCACCATCAGACCCAGCGCACGACATGCGGCGTCCGACGACCTACCGGATGGAGCGTCGCGCCCCCCGAGCCACATCCCGTTCCCGATCCCACTCCCTGCAGGCACACCGCCTCCGATCTCCGCGTCCGAGTTGGGACGGCGTCCCGTCCCTCGACCCGCACTCGATCGACCGGCGCACCTTGGCCAGCTGCTCGTTGCCGGCCGGAGATTGGCTACCCCGTGACCAAACGGGGAACCGACTCTGGGGCATCTGCAGGCATGGCCGGTGTTGCCCTGACGGTTAGGCTTCTCTCAGCCGCATTCGCGAAAGGAGGCGAAGCGCTCCCAGGACGCGCCCGACCCGACGACACACGCGGACGAGCAGAGACGCCACGAAAGTGAGGCCCCTGATGGACACACGAAAGCGTGCATTCCCCCAGCTTCCGCTGCTCCTGGTTCTGACGTTGCTACTGGCTCTGACGCTCCCGGCAGTAACGCACGCGCAACCGGCGGCTGCTCCCTGCCGCGACTTCCCGGAGACCGGTCACTCGGTCTGCCACGGCTTTCTCGCTTTCTGGGACGAGTTCGGCGGGCTGCCGTTGTTCGGCTACCCCCTGACCGATGAGATGACTGTCAACGGAACAGTCGTCCAATATTTCGAGCGTGCTCGGTTCGAGTGGCACCCTGGTGCTGCACCTGACCNTCATGACGTCCTGCTGGGACTCCTCGGCACGGAGCAAGCAGCCAGCCGGCAAGGCCAATCACCGTTTCAACCAGCGACACCTGAACCNTCGGCACGCTACTTTCCGGAAACAGCTCACAATCTCTCGGGCGCCTTCCGCACGTACTGGGAGACCTACGGTGGGCTCGCGCTCTTCGGTTTTCCGATCAGCGAGCCATACGTCGATCACGGTATGACGATCCAGTACTTCGAGCGCGCTCGTTTCGAGTCGCATCCTGGGAAGGCACCGGAGCGTGCGGACGTGCTGCTCGGTCTCCTCGGAGCCGAACAACTCCGTCTTCGCTCACTGACGACGGTCGCGACCGGCCTCCGCAACCCGCGTGGCATGACGGTCACCACCGACGGCACCGTTTACCTCGCTGAGGCAGGGAACGGTGGAGACACCGTCTGCATCCCCGGCCCCGAGGGCAACGACGTGTGCTTCGGGACGTCCGGCGCGATCACGCGCATCATCGGTTCGTCGTCCGAGCGCATCGTGACGGGCCTTCCCTCGCTGGCCGAGCCCGACGGCTCCCGCGCGATCGGCGCGCACGATGTCCTAATCGGGCCTGACGGCATGCTGTATGTCCTCTTGGGTCTCGGCGCCGATCCCGCGGTTCGCGCCCAACTGCCACCGGAAGCTGCGCACCTCGGTCAGCTTCTCCGCATTGCCGCCGATGGGACACGCACGGTCATCGCTGATCTCGCCGCGTACGAGACCAGCCATGACCCAGACGGTGCCGGCCCGGACAGCAATCCGTACGCCATGCTGGTGGACGGTGACCGCTTCATCGTCGTCGACGCCGGTGCTAACGCGCTCCTCAGCGTCACGATGACTGGGGAGATTACCACACTGGCAGTCTTCCCACCGTTCATGGCTCCAGCACCACCGTTCCTCGGCCTTCCACCTGGAACCGAAATCCCCGCGCAAGCGGTTCCGACCAGTGTCGCGAAGGGCACTGACGGTGCCTACTACGTAAGCGAGCTGACGGGATTTCCCTTCCCGGTCGGCGCCGCCCGTCTCTGGCGCGTCGTGCCAGGCCAGGATCCGCAAATCGTCAGCAGCGGCTTCACCAACCTCATCGATCTCACGGTCGAGCCAGACGGTTCGTTCACTGTCCTCGAGATCACGGCGCACGGCCTCCTCGCCGCTCAGCAAGGCTTCGTGGAAGGAGCACTCGGCCAGGTTACCGCTGATGGGACCTACGTACCGATCCTCCCGACCGGCCTCGTCACCCCCACGGCATTCATGCGTCTCCCGGACGGATCGCTCCTGGTGACGCAGAACAGCCTGAGCGGCGACGCAGCGCAGCTGGTGCACGTCTCAGGATGACCGGAAGGCAACGCGGGAGTGCGGGACTCATCCCCCACTCCCGCGCCCTGCCACGGCAGTGAACTCAACGGTGCGCTTTGACCCGCGCCCAGTACTCCTGCGCCACCTTGCTCAAGGGCACCGGCGCCACCGTGGCCCGCACCTCGAACGGCCGGTGCCGCTCGATCCACGGCTGGCTCCGCTCGCCCCCATCGAGCTCGCCCCAGACCACGACGACTTCTGTTCCCGGTGTCGCGTACGCCTCGTCGACCAGCCCGAGCGAGACGACCTTGCGCTCCGTCGCTAGGTACCCCGTCCACTGGGAGATCCCGATCAGCTCACCCTGCTGGTTCTGCACTCGGTCATACTTCCATACGGCATACTGCGCCACCGGGAGATCGAGGTACTTCGCCGGCGTCCCTTCTTCGAACAGCGCCGCTCGCATCAACGCCAGCACGTCATCGACGTTCCACACGAGCGTCACTTTCTTCCGGTGGGGCTGCTCCCGCAACCGCTCGAGTGCCGCCCGGCCGATGAACTCGTGGTCGAACTTGATGATCCGCTCGTAGCCCAGCTCGTACGGCGTCACGTAGTAGTCGGCAATGTTGGGCGAGTAGAAACTGCCGCCAATCGCCCGAGTCGCCTCGGCCGATGTGACCGGTAGCCACTCGCGGTACGGGCGAAGTTCTTCACCGGTGTAGATCGCCGGCAGCGGTGCCGCGAACCAGCCCGATTCCAGCGCGTTCGTGAAGTAGGCCAGTGGCCCGAGTCGGCGCAGGCCGAACCGTTGCCCGGCGTCGAGGAGCGCACCGAGCACCGCCTCCCGGTCCTCCCAGGGGCCCGACAGCTCGAATCCCGGTGACCCGGTCATGCTGTGCCGCATCACCCAGACCGGCCGCCCAGCGATCCGGAGTTCCANGAAGTTGAAGAACTTGATGTCCGGCACCGGGCCGCCGATCAACGTCTCGAGGAGCGGTGTCGCGTTCGGCCCTTCGATCTCGAAGCGNTACAGNGTCCGCCGGCCGGCCGGGTTCAAGGCGAACAGCGGGTCTTCCTCGATGCGCACATCGAACCCGCCGGTCTCGGCGTGATACTTGATCCAGTTCATCGTCATGTCCGCGCCGACCAGCACCATCGTCTCCGGTTCGATGCAGTAGAGGATCGCGTCACCGACGATATGCCCACTCGGCGCGCAGGCGACGAACTGCTTGGCCTTTCCTGGGCCGAAGTTCTTGAAGCTGTTCACGCCGAGATATTCCAACAGCCGCACCGCGTCGCGCCCACGGACCCACAGGTTGACCATGTGGAACGTCTGGTCGGACAGGCCAACCGACTCCCACCACGAGCGCTGTTCGTCGCGCCAGTTAGTGAACTCCGGGAGCACGTGGGGCGCCGGTTGCAAGAGCGTGACGTACGGCGTGATCGCGCTCTTCTGGTTCGCGAACAAGTAATCGACGATGCTCGGGACCGAATCGATCAGATCCTGGAGCGTGCGTGCAGCGTTTCCCGTCATGGTACCCCCTCCTGACTGCTCGAACCGCACCATATAGCCGACGCGTCGTCGGGGTGGGCTCCGCTCTCCATGGCTCCCCCCTGAGCATCCCCACGCGCCGGCCGCCCGAGGTGCACCACCCAGTCGCCGCGAGTGCTTCAGTTCTATCGGTGCTCGACGCGCCTGCACGGCAACCGACCGATCGTCTTACCTGAACCGGAGTCTCGGGTTAAAGCTTAACTGAGCCCGCTTTCGCCGCACAAGCACCGACCGTTACAAGCGCATGACACCGCACGGTGGACTGAGAGCGCACTCCGGGCATTCCGTTCCCTTCCGGTGCAGCGACTGAGACCCCCGGGAAACCTCGACTGTTCGATCATCCAGGTGGGCCATCTGACGACGGTCGCGACATCGCGCTCCGTGTATCCTGATCCGTCCTTATGAGGACCACCGCGACGGCCCAGAAGCGAACGATGCGCTCGGCACCCGCCACGAGTTCCTGCGCATCGATCTCGGCTTCCTTTCTGTGCAGACGACTGGACGCGACGCAGCACATGCTCACCTGAGAGCTGCTTCGCGTCGACTCGACCGGAAGTGCATCCTGGAAACGTCGAGAACCGTGCCCGGCGGCCGAGCGAGCACACGGCGCGCATAGCGAGGCGCATCGAAAGACGCCCCTGAGCTACGAGATGCTGGAGCGAAGCGCCTGGTGAAGACGAGCTCTTGCTGTGCCCCGAAATACTGCCGCACCAGCCGGGTCCTTGGACCAGTCGATCAGGAGCGCGGAGCCGGTTCCGTTCTCGCCGCCAGTCTCCCGGACACCGAAAGCAGGAAAGACACAGCCATATCCAGCTGCCTGTCACTGTACTCCGTGTTGTCCNGAGGCNGAANGCCACCAGCANCCNCGATGCCGAGNCGTGCANTCAGGCCNGCTCNCGNCGCGCNTANTTCTTCGGTANCAGCCAGCGAACNGGAACGNNNGTCTCANCGNNGTCGTCNGGAACGATCACCCGAGCNTCNGGTGCATAGTCGGAAATCAGTTCTCGACACATCCCACACGGTGGNACGACCTCGCCCCAGCGATTCACCGCGACGATCGTGTCGATCTCGGTATCATCATCGGCTGCTGCCATACCGATCGCGATCGCTTCCGCGCACACCGCAATGCGGCCGACCGTCGCCTCCAGATGCACGGCACGATAGACCCTCCCCGATCGCGTCCGCAGGGCACACGCGATGTGATGCCAGCCCTCTTTGAAACGCTGCGTGGTGAGATCACGTGCCGCAGCAACGAGCGCACGCTCGCTTTCCGTGAGTGCCATGACGCCCTCCTTCCCTGAGGTACGCACAGCGAACGCGGTCGATCCCGTTAGGGATACCGCAGCCAACGATGCCCGGGTGGATGTACCGAACAGCCCGCGGCAAGTGTGCCTGACGGTCGAGAGCGACGCATGCGCCATGCGAGGGGTTCGCGACTGGCAGACGGAACCGGTCTAGGGTGAAAACGCTCGGCTGACTCGGTTACACTCCCTTGACAGCCTCCCGCACTTCCTCGCACACTCCACAGTTGTCGTATGTGGACGGAGCAGGCCGATGACGGAACGATTCGAGAGTGCGCAACACTGGTTCACCGTTCTCGACGGTGCCGCCCGAGCACGCTTCGGTTCGGAACGCACCGACCACCTCGTCGACGAACTCCGGCTGATGGCCGAGACCATCGCTCGGCTGTTCGCGGAACCGCTCGACTTCGACGATGAGCCACCAGTCGATGTGCGCAGTGAAAGGCCGGGTAACCCGTGAATACCATCGCACAGCTGTCCATACGGGACATCCCAGCGCGCATCCGCCAGCACGATCTCTCGGTGCAGGAACTCCTCCAGGCTACGATCGAGCGTATCGAACGCACCGACTCGTTCCTCCAGGCCTGGGTCGAACTGGATCGCGAGGGCGCACTGCGTGAGGCCGAGCGGCTCGATCATCTCGCCGAACGCGGCACGGTGCTTCCCCTCCATGGTGTACCAGTCGGCTTGAAGGACGTGATCGACGTCGCTGGGTTACCCACCCGTGCCGGGTTCGCCCCGCTCGGCGACCATCCCGCTCAGGCGGATGCGGCCATCGTCGCCCGGTTGCGGGAACTGGGTGCCCTTATCCTCGGGAAGACACACACGACCCAACTCGCCTTCGCCGATCCTGCTCCGACGCGCAACCCGTGGGCACTCGATCGAACCCCTGGCGGCTCGAGTTCCGGCTCGGCTGCAGCAGTCGCCGCCCGTCAAGTGCCGCTCGCCGTCGGGACCCAAACTGCCGGCTCGGTCCTGCGCCCCGCCGCCTATTGCGGGGTCGTGGGGTTCAAACCGAGCCTCGGCTGGTTCTCCCTCCAGGGGGTCATTCCGCTCGCCTGGACGCTGGACCACCTCGGCCTGTTCGCACGCTCGGTCGAGGACGTCGCCTACACCTACGTCGCCCTCTGTGCCCACCAGCGCCTGGAGCTTCCGCTCCTCAGCGAACCGCCACGGCTGCTGTTCCTCGTCGACTTTCTCGAGCTGACCGAGCCAGAGGTGGCTGAGCACCTGCACGATGTCGTCCGGCGCCTCCGCGAAGCCGGTGCCCGAGTCGAGGAACGGCGGCTTCCGGTCGATGTCCAGCTCCTCCTGGCCGTTCACCACACCATCATGCTCGCCGAGATGGGTGCGCTCCACCAGCAAACNCTCGANCNNCANCCCGNNGCCTACTGGTCCNCGACTCCGGGCTGCGGTCGANGTCGGNCAGNTCGTNCCNNCNNGTGCNGTGCTGCACGCTCGTCGACTCCGCCGTCGCCTGGCGACGCTCCTCGATGAGTTTCTCGCTCGCGCTGACGCCGCGATCCTTCCGACCGCCTCCGGTCCGGCCCCGGATCGCTCCACCACCGGCGACCGTCGCTTCCAGGCCGTCTGGACACTGCTCGGCACGCCGGCGATCTCGATTCCGTCCGGCCTGACTCGCGCTGGTTTGCCACTCGCGCTCCAGCTCGTTGCCCGCTATGGACACGATCGGCGCCTCCTCCACGTCGCCGCCTGGTGCGAACGCATCCTCCCCGGCCTGCCCCCGCCACCGCTCGCCTGACGGCCGACAAAGGAGTGGTCTATGGCTGTGCTCACGCGACCGGAAATTCTCCGTCTCATCGAGGCTGGCGAGATCGTCATCGAGCCGTTCGATCCTTCACAGGTCGGTCCGGCCTCGATCGACCTGCACCTCGGTCGCGAATTCCGACTGTTCCGCCACGCCCGCGAGATCCTGCACGTGACTGAGGAAACCGACCACCGTGAGGTGACCGAACTGGTCACGGTCGACGACTACCTCCTGCTGTTGCCCGGCCAGGCCGTCCTCGGGATCACGGAGGAACGGTTGACCCTACCGGACTATATCTGTGGCTGGATTCAGGGCCGCAGTCGTTTCGCGCGTGTCGGGCTGATGGTCCACGTGACCGCCAACTTCATCCAACCCGGCATGGTTCGTACTCGACAGGTCCTCGAAATGAACAACGCTGGGCCGGTTCCCCTCGCGATTCGTCCCGGCATCCGGATCTGCCAGATCATCCTCGAGGAATGCGTCGGTCGCGCTCACTACACTGGACGCTTTCAGGGTCAAGAGCATCCCTAGCGATGGGAAGACAGGCCTTCTGACCGTCGTGGGTAGCGGCTGTCCAGCTACCCACGCACGTCCCTGTGTGTCCGAGCAATCAGCGTCTGCTGTGCAGCCTCGGCTCAGCGCACGATCGTTCGCCCCGCTGCCGCCACCGCTGACTCGAGCTCCTCAGCGGTCACGATGGCTAGATCACCGCGGACAGTCAGCTTCAACGCGGCCAAGGCGACGCCATACTGGAGACCGCGCTCCACGTCCCCCGTATCGAGATATCCGTGGAGGAACCCAGCCGCGAAGGCATCTCCGGCCCCTACGCGATCGACCACCGTGGCCGCACGTCCCGGCACGAGCACCGTCCGCCCATCGGCGGTCACTGCCACGGCA
>Ga0065724_100433_pt1 | contig 10769 bp, 9 predicted proteins | sample TheenrcSG05JP960_FD_59111 | JGI IMG/M metagenome (GOLD analysis project Ga0065724, IMG submission 59111) | Thermophilic enriched microbial communities from mini bioreactor at UC Davis - Sample SG0.5JP960 | ecosystem: Engineered > Solid waste > Grass > Composting > Bioreactor | place: USA... | reverse complement strand
CTCGGTGAAGGTCGGAACTCCGCTCTTGGCCGGGCCCGCCTGGGCCGCCTGCTCGGTCTCCCGAAGCTCTGGCTCAAGGACGAAAGCCGGAATCCGACCGGCAGCTTCAAGGNGCGTGGCCTCGCTGTCGCTGTCAGCCGGGCAGTCGAGCTGGGTGCCCGGACGGTCGCACTCCCATCAGCCGGAAACGCCGCGGCTGCACTGAGCGCCTACGCCGCACGCGCGGGGATTCCTGCCTACGTGTTTCTGCCCGCCGACACACCACCGACGATCGTGCGCGAGTGTCTCGCCTACGGTGCTCGTGTCTTTCGGGTGCGTGGACTCATCACCGACTGCGGCCGCATCGTTCGCCAGCTCGCCCGGGAACGCGGCTGGGCGGACCTCTCGACGCTGCGCGAGCCGTACCGGGCNGAAGGCAAGAAGACGATGGGGATCGAGCTCGCCGAGCAACTCGGTTGGCGCCTGCCCGACGTCATCGTCTATCCGACCGGTGGGGGAACCGGTATCGTGGGCATGTGGAAAGCGTTCGCAGAACTCGAGGCGCTCGGCCTCGTCGGTACCGAGCGTCCTCGCTTCGTCCTCGTCCAGCCAGAGGGATGCGCGCCACTCGTGCGCGCGTTCCACTCGGGCGCGGAGCGAGCCGAACCGTGGGACGACGCGACCACGCTCGCACCTGGCTTGCGCGTCCCGGCGACGATCGGCGATGCTCTGGTGCTCGACGCGGTGCGCCGGAGCGGCGGCACAGCAGTCGCCGTGAGCGATCGGGAGATCCTGGACGGGATGCAGCTCCTCGCCCGGACCGAGGGACTGCTCGTTTCACCGGAAGCGGGCGCGACCGTCGCCGCGGTCCGGCGCCTGCGCGAAGCGGGCTGGCTCTCCGGAGACGAAGAGGTCGTCCTCTTCCTCACCGGTAGCGGGCTCAAGCACCCGGAGCTCCTTCCCACCGATGACCAGGTGCCGGTCCTCGATCCGGACGATCCGCGATCGCTGGAACGCGTGGCCGCGAACGAGGCCGAGCACCCAGCAACGTAGCACGATCTCCCTCGTTTCAGCGCANCGGCTGGCACTGTGGACAGAAGGTACTGCTCCGTCCGGCGATCCGCACCCGTGCGAGCGCGGCACCGCAGCGCGGGCACGGCGTGCCTGGCTCCTTGCCGTACACCTGGAGCCGGAACTGGTACGAGCCCGCCCGTCCGGTTCCGTCCCGGTAGTCGCGGATCGTCGTGCCGGCGCTGGCGATCGCCTCGGTGAGGACGGTGCGCAGGGCGGTAAGCAGCCGTTCGACGTCGGCGAGCATCAGGCTCTGGCAGCGACGCGCCGGATGGATGCCAGCCCGGAAGAGCGCTTCGTCCGCGTAGATGTTCCCGATCCCGGCGATGAGCGTCTGGTCGAGCAGCGCCGCTTTTACCGGACTCCGCCGCACGTGCAGGCGTTCCCACAGCTCCGCTGCCGTGAGCGCCGGGTCGAGCGGTTCCGGGCCGAGCCGGGCCGAGAGCGCTGCCCAGCCAGCCGAGTCGAGCAGGCCGATCCGGCCGAAGCGCCGGACGTCGTGGTAGCGGAGGAGGAACCGGCCGCGCCGGTCGACGAGCGCTGGTGGCAGCTGTCCTTCCGCTCGCAAGACCAGCGCCAGGTGGCAGTGCGCACCCGCTGGTGCAGCCGGATGGCTCAGGCGCAGCTCGCCCGTCATGCCGAGGTGGATGAGGAGCCGGTCTGCGCTGTCCAGGCAAAGCGCCAGGTATTTGCCGCGCCGTTCCAGCGTCTCGATGCGCCGCCGCCGGATACGTTGCGCGAAGACCGGCCAGGGATCGAGCAGAATATCGTCGGGGTGCGCGCCCCGAAGGGCAGCGACGACCGTCGCGCCGGCGAGCACCGGGGCGAGCGTGCGTCGCACGGTTTCGACTTCCGGGAGTTCCGGCATGTCGACCTCACGGAACGAGGAGGGAAGGGATGACCGACTTCTGTATCTTCTGCGAGATCGTCGCGGGCCGCCAGCCAGCCCGCATCGTCTACCAGGACGAGACCGTGACCGTTTTCTGGGACATCCACCCGCAAGCCCGTATCCACCTCCTGATCGTCCCCAACCAGCATATCCGCTCGCTCGCTGAAGCGGAAAACGTCGATCCGGCTCTGCTCGGTCGCTGTCTGCAAGTGGCCGCGAAAGTCGCTCGCGAGCAGGGGATCGCTGAGAGCGGCTACCGCGTCGTCACCAACGTCGGGCCGCACGCTGGCCAGAGCGTCTTCCACCTGCACTTCCACCTCCTCGGTGGCAACCCGTTGCGGCTCCCGCTCGGTTGAGTGCCTGCGCGAACCCGGACATCGCAGGACAACGATTCGGCCGCCGTGCCGGGTGTCCCGGCACGGCGGCCAGCTCGTCTCACTCGAGCGCTCACGGCCGGGCCAGAATCGGGCGCGGCACGATCGGGTTCGCCCCCGCTTCGACCAGCTCGCGTGCCAGCGCTGGCAGATCCCCTTCGAGTACCTGGCGGACACGCTCGAGGATCNCGTCGATCTCAGCCGCGAGCAGACGATAGACCTCCTCCTCGCCCGNCGTCGGCCGGTCGTCCGCGCTATCGACGAAACTCTGCAGGATCGCCAGGCGGGCAGGAGCCCGCGGCGGGAACTGCCGCGGGTCGTCCATCCGCGGCTCGAGCAACTCGTCGAGCAGCGAGCCGAGCCGCTCGCTCAGGCTGCGCACCCGCTCGCGGAGCGTCTCGCTGGCCCCGGACGCCTCGAGCCGTTGCTGCCATTCGACGAGCTGGTGGCGCGCATCGCGCAGACGGTTGATCGCGTCGTGTGCTTCCGACACCTTATCGCGGATCCGCAGGAGGAGATCGTATTGCCGCTGGAGATCCTCCTGGGTCACCGAAAGACGTGGATCGCGCCGGACCTCGAGCGGNTGCGTCCAGCTCCGGTCACCGACCGTGAGCCGAACCTGGTAGGTGCCGGGCACGACGCGTGGCCCCACGAGATACCCCTCGTACTGGCTTGTCGCCGATGACGCGTCGAGCCCCTTCAACGCGCAAATCCCAGACGAAGCGATGGAATCCCGGCGTCTTCTCGAGCCGCGGTGGCAGGGANGGCTTCTTCTCCTCCGGGATATCCGGGTACGGGTCGGCCGGCTTCTCGCTCGAGGAGCGCCGGAGCTCGTGTCCTTCGGCATCGAGGATGCTCAGCGTCACCTCGGCCGGTTCCCCAGCGAGGTAATAGGTGATGATCGCCCCGTCCGGCGGNTTCTGNCCNGCNTCGAGCGGCACCACGTCGCGCACCCCGGTCGGCCGTTCGGTCACCCAGGCAGCGTAGACGATCGGCCCAGCCCAGCGGTAGCTGACCGCGTTCGGCACCTCGCTGCCGAAGCCAGGGTACGTCTTGAACCGCACCGTCGGCCGCGGCGCGAAGAGGTAGGCCGGGCCGTCCAGTGCCGCCGGATCGAACTGGCGGAGCGGCGTCAGGTCATCGAGGATCCAGAAGCTCCGGCCGTGCGTCGCCACGACCAGGTCATCGTCCTTCACGACCAGGTCGTAGACCGGACACACCGGGAGGTTCCCCTGCCAGCGGTGCCAGTGCTGGCCGTCGTCGAACGAGATCCAGAGCCCGGTCTCGGTGCCGAGGTAGAGGAGGCCCGGCTTGACGGGATCGACCCGGAGCACGCGGCAGATCGCCTCTTCCGGCAGATCGCCCCGCAGCGACACCCACGTCTTGCCGCCGTCGCTCGTCTTGAAGAGATAGGGCGCTGGGTCGTCGAGCCGGTACCGATGGGCAGCCAGGTAGACGGTTTCGGGGTCGTGGGGCGAAACCTCGAGCGACGCGACCGTGGCCCACTCGGGAAGCCCTGGTGGTGTCACGTTCTCCCAGGTCGCTCCTCCGTCCCGAGAAACGTGCACGAGACCGTCATCGCTGCCGGCCCAGAAGACACCCGGCTGATGCGGCGATTCGACGAAGGCGAAGATGGTGCAATAGACTTCGGCACCCGTATTGTCGCGCGTGATCGGCCCACCCGATGGCTTGAGCTTCTCCGGATCGTTCCGCGTGAGGTCGGGACTGATCACCTCCCAGGTGTAGCCGAGGTCGCGCGAGCGATGGACGACCTGCGAGCAGACGTAGAGCGTATTCGGATCGTGCGGAGAAAAGAGAATCGGGAAGGTCCACTGGAAGCGGTAGCGCAACGACTCGGCCCCCTCGGCCATCGAGGTCTCGTACGGCCAGACGGTGATGTTGCGCTGCTCGCCGGTCCGGCGGTTGTAGCGGATGAGCCGGCCGTTGCCTTCGCCGCTGCCGATCGCACCACCGATCACGATGTCCGGGTCGTCCGGCTTGACGGCGATATGCCCGCTCTCGCCACCACCCGGCTCCTCCCATTCGCTGGTCGTGATCGCTCCGTTGACCGAGCGACTGGGTACGGCGATCGCGGTATTGTCCTGCTGTGAGCCGTAGACCCAGTAGGGGAAGCGGTTGTCGACCGTGACGTGGTAGAGCTGCGCCGTCGGCTGATTGAACTGGGTCGACCAGGTGCGACCACCGTCGAAGCTGACGCAGGCGCCGCCGTCGTTCCCGTTGATCATCCGCAGCGGGTTCTTGGGATCGATCCAGTGGTCGTGGTGGTCGCCGTGCGGCGTCGGTACTTCGCTGAACGTCTTCCCGCCGTCGATCGACTTCCAGAGCTTGAGGTCGAGGACCCAGAGCGTATCCGGATCGACCGGATCGGCGCAGAGGTGGTGGAAATACCAGGCACGCCAGCGCAGGTCGCCCTTCTCGCTCACCCGCTGCCAGGTCTCGCCGTAGTCCTCAGAACGGAAGAGGGCACCGTCTTCCGCCTCGACGAGCGCCCAGAGCCGTCCCGGTTTGGCCGAGACAGCCAGCCCGACCCGCCCGATGATCCCTTTCGGGAGGCCCGGCTTGCGGGTCAGCTCCTCCCACGTCTCGCCGCCATCGGTCGAGCGGAAGATCCCGGAACCCGGGCCACCGCTCTCGAGCTTCCAGGGCCAGCGCCGTGCCTGCCAGAGCGCCGCGTACAGGATGCGCGGATTGTGCGGATCCATGACGAGATCGATCGCGCCGGTATGCTCGTCACGGTAGAGGACACGTTCCCAGGTCCGGCCGCCATCGCGACTGCGGAAAACCCCACGCTCCTGGTTAGGGCCGAAGGCGTGCCCGAGCGCCGCCACGTAGACCAGGTCGGTATCGTGCGGATGCACGCGGATCTTCGCGATGTGCCGGGTATCGCGCAGCCCCACGTTGATCCAGGTGCGGCCGCCGTCGGTCGATTTGTAGACCCCGTCGCCGTGCGAGACGTTCCCGCGAATGCAGGCTTCGCCCGTTCCCACGTAGAGGACATTGGGGTCGGACGGTGCGATGGCGATCGCACCGACGGCAGCAGTCTGGAAAAACCCGTCCGAGACGTTCCACCAGGTCGTGCCCCCGTCCTCGGTCTTCCAAACGCCTCCGGCGCAGGCACCGAAGTAGAAGACCATCGGATCGTCCGGATGCCCGGCGACCGCGACGACCCGCCCGCCACGATGCGGGCCGATGCAGCGGAAGCGCAAGGCACTGGTCAACCCAGCCACCAGATCGTTCGTCATCCTGACCGTCCCTCCTCCCACTTGCCGGTTGCGGCGCTCTCTGCCCGACCCTCGCTCTGGCGCCGCCCGGTAGTGTCGCACAATAACGACGCCTCTAGAAGAGGTAGCGGACCGGCAAAAACAGGCATGGCGGACACTCCGGGAGTCGAGCCGCCATGGTCGTCTATCCGTGTCATGGGCCAAGATGCACAGCTTGACAGCTGGAGAGCAGGCGATTAGAATCCGCCGCAGTGTCGCGACGTGCGGTTGTTTCGTCTGGGCCAGGAAGCGAGCGATGACGCGGAATTTCCGCTTCGTCAAGCACCGACCGCTACCGGTTCCCCCGTGCCCGGCAATGGTTGGTGTCTTCGCCTTCTGGCCACGTATCTGCGAGTGTCCCCGCTCCGCCTGATCCACTGATTCCCTGAGCGATTCCGGTCGTGTCAAGGGACGCGCTGTCCTTCGTGGGCTCCGTACGGATACCCGTGTGGGTACGGAGTGTTCAGCGAATGGTGTCGAGACGGGAAACGAGGAGGAGTGTCGGATGCGGTGGACACGACGCACGTTCCTACAGGCAGGTGCGGCAGCAGCCCTCACCGGTCTCCTGGCCGCCTGCGGCCAAGAACGAGCCACGACCCCCACATCGAATGCAGCGGGGAGCGGTGCAGCGACCCCGTCGAGCAGGCGCGCGAAGCTCGACGTGCTCCGCCTGGACTATGCCTACTACAACCCGGTCAGCCTCGTCTTGAAGCAACAAGGTTGGGTCGAACAGGAGTTCGCGGCCGACGGCACCAAGGTCGAGTGGGTACTCAGCCTCGGCAGCAACAAGGCCAACGAGTTCACCGCGAGCGGTACCGTGCACTTCGGCTCGACCGCCGGGAGCGCAGCGCTGCTCGCCCGTGCCAACGGCGTGCCGATCAAGACGATCTGGATCTACGCACAACCAGAATGGACGGCACTCGTCACGCGCAAGGAGAGCCCCATCGCCTCACCAGCCGACCTCCGCGGCAAGAAGGTCGCCGCGACGCGCGGCACCGACCCCTGGTTCTTCCTGTTGCGCGCGCTCGACAGCGTCGGCCTCTCCTCGAACGACGTCACGATCGTGCAGCTCCAGCATCCCGACGGCGAGCAGGCACTCCTGCGCGGGGACGTCGATGCCTGGGCCGGACTCGATCCCCACATGGCGCACGCCGAGCTGACCGCTGGCGCGAAGCTCTTCTTCCGCCGCCGCGAATGGAACACCTACGGCACGCTCAACGCGCTCGAATCGTTCATCGCCGAGCACCCGGATGTCGTCGAGCGTGTCCTCGCCCTCTACGAGCGCGGGCGCCAGTGGGCGCTGCAACATCCTGACGAACTCGCCCAGATTCTGAGCGAGGCCGCCAAGCTCGACCTCGAGATCGCGCGCAAGGTGCTCAACGAGCGCGTCGCTTTCCCTGACCCGGTACCGGGCGAGGCGCTGCACAGCACGCTGAGCGAGATCGTCCCCTTGATCCGCAAGGAAAACCTCGTGCCGTCATCGGCTGATCTCGACGGGGCACTGGAAACGCTGCTCGAACCGAGCCTGGCCGAGCGAGCGCTCGCGAACGGAGGAGCGTGATGGCTGTGCGCGAACTGTCCGCACCGACCGAACGCAGCCGGAGCCAGCCAGCGGCACGCCCGTGGGTGTGGCGCATCACCGGTTGGCTCGTCCCCTGGATCGTCCCGGCCCTCATCGTCGCTGGTTGGTGGGGCATCGTCGCCGCTGGCTGGATCGCCNCGTACCAGCTGCCGCCACCGCAGACCGTNGTGGCCACCGCNCGCGAGATGAGCGCGCGNGGCGAACTCGCCACCCACCTCGTCGCCACGCTCGAGCGGCTCGCCTGGGGCTACCTGCTCGGTGCCGTCCCGGGGATCGTACTGGGTGCGGTGACTGGCCTGGTTCCCTGGTTGCGTCGTGCGCTCGATCCGACCGTCCAGGGCTTGCGCGCGATCCCCTCGCTCGCCTGGGTACCGCTGTTCCTTCTCTGGTTCGGCATCGGGGAGCAGGCGCGGATCCTCCTCATCGCCCTCGGTGTCTTTTTGCCCGTCTACTTCAACGTGCTCGCGGCTGTGGGCGGCATCGACTGGCGCCTCATCGANTTCGCCCGNGTCTACCGNNTGGGACGCTGGCGGACGTTCCGCTTCGTCGTCATTCCCGGTGCACTGCCTGGTGTCCTCACCGGCCTGCGTGCCGGCTTGAGCCTGGGCTGGATGTTCGTCGTCGCCGCGGAACTGATCGCCGCGAGCAGCGGGCTGGGCTTCCTCCTGGTCGAGGGCCAGTCGACGATGCGACCGGACCGCGTCCTCGTCGCCCTGCTCTCGTTCGGCGTGCTCGGCAAGCTCTCCGATTCGCTGCTCGCTCGACTGGAGCGTACCGTGCTCGCCTGGCGCGAGACGATCGCCAGCGTTCAGGACGGGGAGGGAACAGCATGAGCGGCGCACGCGTCCGGCTGGATGCGATCGCGATCGACCTCGGTGGCCACACCGTCCTGACCGACGTTTCCCTCGACATCCCGGCTGGCTCGTTCGTCGCCGTCGTCGGCCCGAGCGGGGTCGGGAAAACGACGCTGCTCCGCGCCCTCGCCGGCACGGTTGCGGCGTTGGCGGGCCGGATCCGGATCGAGCGTCCCGGCGACGGCTCGACCCCGCAGATCGCCTTCGTCTTCCAGGAGCCGCGCTTGCTCCCGTGGCTCCGCACCTGGGAGAACGTCGCGCTCGTCGCGCCAGGGGTCTCGGCTGCCGAGCGTCGCCGGCGTGCCGAGGCTGCACTCGCCGCTGTCCACTTACCAGAACGGGCTTTCACTGCTTGGCCACGCCAGCTCTCGGGCGGGATGGCCCAGCGGGTCGCGCTGGCCCGGGCACTGGTCACCGAGCCGGATCTGCTGCTCCTCGATGAGCCGTTCAGTGCCGTCGACGCACTGACCCGCTTGCGCCTGCAGGACTACCTCCTGGAGCTGTGGGAACGGTTCGGCTTCACGGCCATGCTCGTCACCCACGACGTCGACGAGGCGGTCTACCTGGCCGACCGGGTCGTGCTGCTGGGCGGCAAGCCAGCGACGGTGCGCGAGCAGTTCACTATCGAGCTGCCCCGGCCCCGCGACCGTGGCGATGCCCGGCTGGCCGCACTGCGGGCGCGGATTCTCGCGGCGCTCGATGCCCAGCTCACCGACCAGACGGCGCTGACGCGCGCCTGACCTGCTCGTGACCCAGGAGAACGGGCCGCCGCGCTCCGGCACCCTGGCGGCCCGTTCGCGCGCCCTCACCGCCGGAAGGGGAACGGCTCGCGCAGCCGGATGCGATGGAACTCCTCGGCGTACTGCAGGCCGTGGCGGACGCCCCGCTCCAGCGCCGCCTGGCGCAACCACCGCTCCAGCAGGTGGAACCGGTCGCCGAACTGGCTCCGGTGCGCCTGCAGTGCCGCGAGCTTGCGCTCGATCGTCGCCGAGATATCGACTGCATGGTTCAGCACCGGCGCGTTGATGACCCAGACCTCCTGCACGTGGTGCGGCTGCAGCCCTTCCGCCAGGAGTTCCGGGAAGTCCCAGGCGTTGCCGGCAGCCGGGTAGATCGCCGCCAGCGCCGCTTCGCCCGACCGCCAGATGGTCGGGGTGGTAGCGGCCGACCTGGTAGGCCGGTACCCAGTTGCGCTCGGGCGAGGGGACTACCACGATCTGCGGGCGGTACCGCCGGATTACCCGCACCAGATCGCGCCGCAGTTCCAGCGTCGGCTCGACGCGACCGTCCGGATAGTCGAGGAACTCGACGCCGCGCAGTCCCAGGATGCGGGCTGCCTCGCNCTGCTCCGCCTTGCGCNNCTCGCTGATGCGCCGGCGNGCCTCCGGGCTCACGTCCGTGGCGTCGTCCGGCCCACCGCCGCCCCCCGTCGGTCACGACGACGAGCCAGACCGCCCAGCCCTCCTCGACCCAGCGGGCGACCGTCCCGCCGCACCCGATCTCCATGTCGTCCGGATGCGCGACGATCACGAGTGCACGTTTCTCGTCGGTCATCGAGCCGTCTCCTTCCGTTGCCCGATCGCGCTGCGGCAGCGCNCCGCGCTCTTCCGGCACCGGTCACTCTAGCACGCTCATCCTTGNCCCGCTCGCTGCCGACACCTAGAGTTGGGACGGGCAGCGGGATCGAGCTCGGAGGAGGACAGTCGATGCGCTCGCTCGGTGCACTGTTCGCCATCGTCCTGCTCATCGCGACGTTCCCTGCTTCGCTCGCGCGAGCGAGCGAGGACAACATCTACCTCCCGGTGACGCACCGGGTTACCGCGGGAACGGACACCAGCGATCTCTTCTCGGCGCTNGACGCCGAGCGGTCGCAGTACTTCCGTATCTTCCCGCCGGACGAGCGCGAGCGCGTCACCCCGACCGACACNTACCCCGCTGCCGCGATCGCACTCCTCGCTGGCCGGTTCCCGGACGGAACGCTGTACACCTGCTCNGGCGCCCTGATCGCTCCGACCGTCGTGCTGACNGCCGCACACTGCCTCTACAGCGCCGAGTTCGGCGGCTGGTTCGACCGGCTGCNGGTCGCTCCCGGCGCCGATCGTGCCGGTGACAGCGTCCGCACGCCCTTCGGCGTCGCCGAGGCGACCGACGGCGCCGTCCCGCGCGGCTGGATCGAACGGGACGAGGACGTCCGCTACGACGTCGGCCTCGTCCAGCTCGACCAGCCGCTCGGCGAGCAGACCGGTACCTTGCCGCTGGCACCGCTCGACGAGCGCACCTTCCAGGACACGACCTTTTCCTACCTAGCCTTCGGCTATCCCGGTGACAAGCCGTTCGGTACCCAGTGGCGGGCTCCTGGGCAAGGGGTCGCGCTCGTCACGCCGGAAGTCCTGCGCCTGCAGGCTGATCTCTTCCAGGGGATGAGCGGCGGGCCGCTCGTCACCCTCGAGGACTACGGGATATTCGGAATCATCAGCACCGAAAGCCCCTTCAGCAACTTCGCCCGCCGGGNCGACACGAACGTGGTCACCTTCGCGCAGTCCTTCTGCGCGGAGATCGGCTGCCAGGTCCAGGTCCTCGCACCCGGCCAGCCGGCCCCGCCTGAGGCTCCGGGCCGGGAAACGCCGCAGCAACCGCCGGCGCTCCCGTCGCCCGAGCAGCCGCTCGCCTTCACCGACGTCCAGCCCGCGCGCTGGTCGACGGTGCTCCCGGGGCAGGTGCGGATCAGTGCGACCGTCG
>Ga0065724_100674_pt1 | contig 10869 bp, 8 predicted proteins | sample TheenrcSG05JP960_FD_59111 | JGI IMG/M metagenome (GOLD analysis project Ga0065724, IMG submission 59111) | Thermophilic enriched microbial communities from mini bioreactor at UC Davis - Sample SG0.5JP960 | ecosystem: Engineered > Solid waste > Grass > Composting > Bioreactor | place: USA... | reverse complement strand
AAGGATTGATCGAGGCGGCCGCCGGTACGGAAGCGGATACGGTCGTCGCTGCCGTGGTCGGCAGTGCGGGGCTGAGGCCCGTTTTGGCGGCGGTTGAGGCGGGAAAGCAGGTTTGTCTCGCCAACAAAGAAGCTCTTGTCGCCGCCGGCCATCTCGTGACGGCCGCCGCCGTCCGAAAGGGCGTCGCGATCGTGCCGGTCGATAGCGAACATTCGGCGATTTTCCAGTGTCTGAACGGCCGCGACACTTCCCGCGTAGCCCGGCTCGTACTGACGGCTTCCGGCGGCAGTTTCCGCGATCGAAGCCGGGAAGAACTGGTCGGTGTCACGGTGGAGGAGGCGCTTCAGCACCCGAACTGGTCGATGGGTGCGAAAATCACCGTAGACAGTGCGACGATGGCGAACAAAGGGCTCGAGGTGATCGAAGCGCACTGGCTGTTCGGCGTGCCGTACGAACGCATCGCGGTCTTGCTCCATCCGGAAAGCGTCGTCCATTCCCTCGTCGAGTTCGTCGACGGCAGCGTGCTCGCCCAGCTCGGGGTTCCCGACATGCGGGTGCCGATCCAGTACGCTCTCACTTATCCCGACCGTCTGGACAGTCCGGCGCCGAGGCTCGATCTGACGCAAATCGGGTCTCTCCATTTCCGGACGGTTGATTTCCGACGATTCCCTGCTCTGGCGATGGCGTTTGAAAGCGGCAAGATCGGCGGTACGATGCCGGCTGTGTACAACGCGGCCAACGAGATCGCCGTCCGCCGTTTTTTAAGCGGCGAGTTGTCCTTTCTGGATATCGAGGCGTGCGTCGAGTCGGTGTTGAGTCGGCATCGCCCGATTCCGGATCCGGATTTGGAGACGGTCTTGGAAGCCGACGCTTGGGCAAGGGAAGAGGCGAGCCGATTTCGCGCCGGATGAGTCGTCGGGGCGTCCGGTCCGGGACACCCGCTTGCGACGCTTTCCTTGCTTGTATGACAGCAGACGTTCGTGTTAATCTAAATTCCGAGGAGCGCCGACGGTTCGTACGCCGCAGGCGCGGGGAGGTGGCGGTTTGTTCACACCGCAGACCGTTTTGTTGGTCGTGTTTATGTTTTTCACGCTGGTCACCGTTCACGAATGGGGGCATTTTTATTTCGCGAAACGGGCCGGCATTTTGGTACGCGAGTTCGCGATCGGCTTCGGACCGAAGCTGTTTTCGTTCCGTCGGGGAGAAACATGGTACACGCTTCGGCTACTGCCGATCGGCGGGTTCGTCCGGATGGCCGGCGAAGATCCGGAAGTCGTCTTCGTCCGGCCGGGCCAAACGATAGCCGCCGATCTGAAAGACGGCTGCATCAGCCGCATCTACACGGACCGGCTGGACGAGCGCAACGCCGAGCTGCGGGGGGAAGCGGAAGAAGTCGACCTGGAGCGGGAGCTGATCATTCGGCTTCGTATCGGCGACGAGCGTAGGACGTACCGCGTCCTTCCGGACGCCCATGTCGTCGTGCGCGGCAGGCAGATTCAGATCGCGCCCTGGAACCGCCAGTTTGGCAGTAAGACGGTCGGCCAGCGGGCGATGGCGATCGCCGCAGGGCCGATGATGAATGTATTATTGGCGTTCGTTCTCTTTATGGCTGCGGTCGCGCTTGCAGGCATCCCGGAGCGATACCGGGTTCACGCCGTTGTCGGCGGCGGCCCTGCCGAACGGGCTGGCTTGCAGGCCGGCGACGTCATTCTTCGCATTGACGGCCGGGAAGTCGGCTACGACTTTGAAACGTTGTCAGAACTTATCCGGAATTCAAACCGTCCCACCGTCTGGGAAGTGTTGCGCGACGGCAGCGTGCGGTCGCTGACCGTTCCGCCGCCGGGACCGGACGGTCGGATCGGCGTCGAGCTGGCGCCGCACGGCAAGCGGCGCGCGACCGTCGGCGAAGTCGTTGAAGGCGGGTGGAACAGCTTGGTCGGCGCGACCGGGCGGATCTTGGAAGGATTCCGGTTGCTTCTGTCCGGTCGGTTTACGCTCGATGATCTGACGGGACCGGTCGGCATCGTGCGCGTGTCGGGCGAACAGGCGGCCAAAGGGTTGCCGGAATATACGTTCTGGTTCGCCTTGCTCAGTCTGTACCTCGCCGTTTTCAATCTGCTGCCGTTTCCGGCGCTCGACGGAAGCCGGCTGATGTTTCTGGCGCTGGAAGCAATCCGCGGCAAACCGGTCGATCCCAGCCGCGAAAGCCTCGTTCATTTTATCGGGTTTGCCATGCTGATGCTGCTGATGCTTGCCGTTACCTATAACGACATTTTGAATCTCGTCCGCCGTTGACGCGGAAAGGAAGGAGGCCGGCCGACGCCGATGGCGCAGGACAAGGCTTTCGTCAAGGAAATTACGCCGCAATCGGAAGATTTCTCGAGATGGTATCTCGACGTCATCACGAAAGCGGAGCTGATGAGTTACGCTCCCGTGCGCGGCTGCATCGTCTTTCGCCCGGACGGGTATGAGATATGGGAGCTCATTCAGAAAGAATTAGACGCGCGGTTCAAGGCGACGGGACACCGCAACGCCTACTTTCCGCTCTTGATTCCGGAAAGTTTTTTGCTTAAAGAGAAGGAACACGTCGAAGGTTTCAATCCCGAACTGCCGTGGGTGACCGAGGCAGGCGGTGAAAAGCTCGAGGAACGCCTTGCGATCCGGCCGACGTCCGAAACCGTCATCGGTCATATGTTCGCCAGCTGGATTCAGTCGTATCGCGATCTTCCGCTGCTGATCAACCAGTGGGCGAACGTCGTCCGGTGGGAGAAGCGGACGCTGCCCTTTTTGCGGACGACCGAATTTTTGTGGCAGGAAGGCCATACGGCGCACGAGAACGAAGAAGACGCGCGCCGCGAAACGTTGCGCATGCTCGACGTGTACCGGGAATTCGCCGAAAACGTGCTTGCGCTGCCGGTCATTGCCGGCCGAAAGACGCGGCTCGAAAAATTCGCCGGCGCGCTGGAAACGTATTCGATTGAGGCGATGATGCGCGACGGGCGCGCCGTCCAGGCGGGGACGTCGCATTACATGGGGACGAATTTCGCGCAGGCGTTCAACATTCAGTATCTGGACCGGGAAAACAAGCGACAGTACGCGCACACCACATCATGGGGCGTCAGCACTCGGCTGATCGGCGCCGTCATCATGGCGCACGGCGACGATCGCGGCCTTATGCTGCCTCCGAAAATCGCGCCGACGCAGGCGGTGCTCATTCCGATCGGTCCGGCGAAGGCGCGGGAGGCCGTCGTCGCCAAAACGCACGAACTCGGCGAGCGCCTGAAGACCGCCGGCGTCCGCGTCAAAGTCGACGATTCCCCAGACCAAAGCCCGGGTTGGAAGTTCAACGAATACGAGCTGCGCGGCGTTCCCGTTCGGCTTGAACTCGGGCCTCGCGATCTGGAAAACGGCGCCGTAGTGTTGGTGTCGCGCGTCTCCGGCGAAAAGCGGACCGTGCCGCAGGAACGCGCGGTGGAGGAAACGCTGCGGATGTTGGAGGAAAATCATCGTCTCATGTACGAGCGCGCCAAGCGCTTTCTTCACGAGCACACGCGGCCGGTGGAGACGCTGGAGGAGTTCCGTCTTTTCCTCGAAGAGACGCGCGGATTCGGCGTCGCCGGTTGGTGCGGCGAGGATTCCTGCGAACTGCGCGTGCGGGAAGCGACGGGCGCGACGAGCCGCAACATTCCGTTCGAACCGCCCGAATCCAAAACCCGTTGCCTCGTCTGCGGCGAACCGGCGGCGTATACGGTCGTTTTCGGCAAGTCGTACTGAGAATGCGGGGAGGGGTTCCGGTGAGCCATCCGGGGGAAAAGCGCGAGCGGTTCGAGCGGCTGTTGTCCGCGGCGGAGTTGGCGGAAGGCGAGGCGGCGCATTTTGCGGACGTCTGCGTCGAACGCGTCGAAGTGTCGAAAGCGGAGAACGCCTGGACAATCGTCATGCGCGGCCCGAGGCTCATCCCGCAGGACGTTTATCGCCGATTTTGTCGCGCGGTCCGCGACAAATTCCGCCATGTGCAGCGCATCCGGTTCGTCATGCTGTACGACGCGTCCGTCGACGACGCGGCGCTGGTGAATGAGTACTGGAGTCAGTTTACCGAATGGGCGCAGCATGAACTCGCGTCCGTCAACGGTTGGCTGGCCAAGGCATCCGTCGATGTCCGACCCGGCCTTCTAACGGTGGAATTGCCGGACGCGTTCGGGTTGGAAATGGCTAGGAGGAAAGAGATTCACTTACATATAAGGGAATTTTTTAAAAAATCATTCGGTCGCGACTATCAGGTGCGGCTGACCGTCGGCGACGCACAACCGGATTACGAACAGTTTTACCGCCAAGTCGAAGCGGAAGACCGGGCGCTGGCTCGGGAACTGACGGAGGCGCAAGAGGCCTCGAAAGGGCCGGAACCGGAAAAACGGTTTGCGTTCGGCGCCAGGCTCGACGGCGAGACGCCGGTCCGCATGGCGGACATCCGGGACGAAGAAAAACGCGTCACCATCGAAGGCGTCGTCTTCCGCCTGGAGCGCCGCGAGCTGAAAAACGGTTCGGCGTTGTTTCAACTGGCCGTTACCGACTACACCGATTCGATCTATGCGAAATTGTTCGCCAAAACGAAGGACGAGCTTCGCCTTTTTTCGGCGTTGCGCGAAGGCATGTGGCTCCGCCTGCGCGGCCGCGTCGAGTACGACCGGTTCATGAACCCGCCGGAACTCGTGCTTGTGCCTAGCGACGGAGTCGAAATCGAACCGCCGCCCGAGCGGACCGACGACGCGCCGGAAAAACGAGTCGAATTTCACCTACATACGACGATGAGCACGATGGATGCCGTCGCTTCGGCCGAAGATTATATCCGGACTGCGGCGGCCTGGGGACACGAGGCGATCGCGATCACCGACCACGCCAACGTGCAGGCGTTTCCGGAAGCGTATAAGGCGGCGAAAAAATACGGCATCAAACTGATTTACGGCATGGAAGCCAACGTCGTCGACGACGGCGTGCCGATCGTGGTGAACGCCGAAGACCGCGACCTGCAGCAGACCGATTACGTCGTCTTCGACATCGAGACGACCGGTCTATCCGTCACGCAGAACCGCATCATCGAAATCGCCGCCGTCAAGATGCGCGGCGGTCGCGTCGTCGACGAATTCGCGACGTTCGTCAATCCGCACGAGCCGATTCCGCCGCACATTCGCGAACTGACGCGCATCACCGACGACATGGTGGCCGGCGCCCCGGATATCGAACAGGTATTGCCGAAGTTTCTGGAATTTGTCGGCGACGCCGTCCTGGTCGCCCACAACGCGCGGTTCGACACCGGCTTTCTGAACGAATGCTGCCGTAGGCTCGGCCTGCCGGTTCCCGCCAATCCCGTGCTCGACACGCTGGAATTAGCCCGGCTTTTTTATCCGACGCTGAAGAATCACAAGCTGAACACGTTGGCGGAAAAATTCGAAGTGCGGCTCGATCAGCATCACCGGGCGATCGACGACAGCCGGGCGCTTGGTGAAATTTTGTTCCATATGCTGAAAGACGCCGTTGAACGCGGATTCGGCAACCTGAACGAACTGAACGCCCATGTCGGCAAGGATTTGTCCAACCAGCGTCCGTTTCACTGCTGCCTGTACGCACTGAATGCGCAGGGCAAGAAAAATCTGTTCAAACTCGTTTCGCTGTCGCATACGGAGTATTTCAACAAGGTGCCGTGCATTCCGAAAAGCAAGCTGGCGGAATACCGCGAGGGGATCCTCGTCGCCTCGGGGTGCGAAAAAGGCGAGCTGTTCGAAGCCGTGCTGAATAAAAGCGAGGAGGAAGCCGAGCGCATCGCCGAGTTTTACGACGTGCTCGAGATCCAGCCGCCGGACTTGTTTTTGCATCTCGTCGACAAGGGGCTGGTCGGCAGCCGCGAGGCGCTCGTCAACGCCAACCGGAAAATCGTCGAGCTCGGCAAAAAACTCGGCAAGCCGGTGATCGCGACGGGCAACGCGCATTATATCCACCCGCGCGACAAGATTTTCCGCGACATCACGATCCACAACATCACCGGCTTCAGCCCGCTGAAAGAACAGCGCAAGCCGGACGTCCATTTCCGCACGACGGCGGAGATGTTGCGGGAATTCGCCGAGCTCGGCGAAGACGTCGCATACGAAGTCGTCGTCAAAAACACGCGGGAACTGGCCCAAAAGTTCGAGACGTTCGACCTCTTCCCGAAACAATTGTTTGTTCCGAAAAATGGAAGGCGCCGGCGAGGAAATGCGCGCCAAATGTTACGAGGCCGCCAAGCGCATGTACGGCGACCCACTGCCGGAAGTCGTCGCCGCGCGGTTGGAAAAGGAACTTGTTCCGATCATCAAGGCGGGATACGCTGTCAACTATCTGATCTGCGAACGTCTGGTCAAAAAATCGAACGAAGACGGCTACCTCGTCGGCTCGCGCGGTTCTGTCGGCTCGTCGATCGTCGCGACGATGCTCGGCATCTCCGAAGTCAATCCGTTGCCGCCGCATTACTTGTGCCCAGCGTGCAAGTACAGCGAATGGTTCACCGACGGCAGCGTCCGAAGCGGCTTTGATCTAGAGGACAAGCCGTGCCCGAAATGCGGTGCGACGATGAAGGGCGACGGTCAGGACATCCCGTTTGAGACTTTTCTCGGCTTCAAGGGCGACAAAGTGCCGGACATCGACCTGAATTTTTCCGGCGAATACCAGGCGCGCGCCCACCAGTACACGAAAGAACTGTTCGGCGAAAAGAACGTCTTCCGCGCCGGCACGATCGGCACGGTCGCGGACAAGACCGCGTTCGGCTTCGTCAAAAAATACGAGGAAGACCACGGCAAGAAATGGCGGGCGGCCGAACTGGAGCGCCTGGCCGCCGGGTGTACCGGCGTCAAGCGCAGCACCGGCCAGCATCCCGGCGGGATCGTCGTCGTGCCGGACTACATCGAAGTGGAAGACGTGACACCGGTTCAATACCCGGCGGACGACACGTCGTCGGAGTGGAAGACGACTCATTTCGACTACCACGCGTTTGAGGACAATCTGCTCAAGCTCGACATTCTCGGCCACGACGACCCGACGATGATGCGCATGCTGTACGAACTGACCGGCGTCGACCCGACGACGATCCCGATGAACGACAAAAAAGTGCTGAGCATTTTCCGGTCGACGGAGGCGCTGGGCGTGACGCCGGAACAGATCCGCAGCCCGGTGGCGACGTACGGCATTCCGGAAATGGGCACGAAGTTCGTCCGCCAGATGCTGGAGGAGTGCCAGCCCAAGACGTTTTCCGACCTGCTGCAGATTTCCGGGCTGTCGCACGGCACCGGCGTCTGGATCGGCAATGCGCAGGAACTGATCCGAAGCGGCGTCTGCACGATCGAGACCGTCATCGGCTGTCGAGACGAAATCATGCTGTATCTCATCTACAAGGCAGGCATGGACGCCTCGCTTGCGTTTCAGATTACGGAAAGCGTCCGCAAGGGCAAAGGTCTTACGCCGGAATGGATCGAGGCGATGAAACGCCACGGCGTGCCGCAGTGGTACATCGACTCGTGTCTCAAGATCGAATACATGTTTCCGAAAGCGCATGCCGCCGCCTACGTCACGAGCGCCGTCCGGACGGCGTACTATAAAGTGTATCATCCCGTCGCTTTTTATGCGGCGTTTTTCACCGTGCGGGCGGAGGATTTCGACGTCGAGCTGTGCGTCAGAGGCTACGACGCGATTCGGCGCAGACTCGAAGAGATCGAGGAAAAAGGTTCGCAGGCGACCGCAAAGGAAAAAAACATGATCCCTGTGTTGGAAATGGCGCTCGAAATGACCGCCCGAGGCTTCTCGTTCCGGTCGATCGACCTATACCGGTCGGACGCGACGCGGTTTTTGATCGACGGCGATGCGCTCATCCCGCCGTTTTCCGCCGTCGCCGGCATCGGCGAGAGCGCTGCGAACAACATCGCGGCGGCGCGCCGCGACGGTCCGTTCCTGTCGGTCGAAGATTTCCAGATGAGGACGCGCGTGTCCAAGACCGTTGTGGAATTGCTCGCCGGTTTCGGCTGTTTCGACGGTATGCCGGAGACGAACCAGCTGTCGCTGTTTTGACGGTTGCCGAATTTGGCGGTTTGTGATATGATAAACCTTGTACCTACGCGATAACGCCGGAGTCGTGCAAGAGTGGGGAAACCCACTCTTTCCATTTTGCCCGCCTGCGGCGATTCGGGAGGATGGCGGTCCGTGGTCGTTCACGGAGAAAAAATCAAGGAACTGGTCGAAACGCTGATGCGGCCGGTCGTAGAGCAGGAACCGTTCGAACTGGTGGACGTCGAATACGTCAAGGAAGGCCCGAACTGGGTGTTGCGCGTTCTGGTCGACAAGGAAGGCGGCATCGATGTCGAGGAATGCGGACGGATCAGCGAATATTTGAGCCGCAAGCTGGATGAAGAAGATCCGATTCCGAACGCCTATATTCTCGAGGTGTCTTCGCCAGGCGCCGAACGTCCGCTGCGCAAGCCGGAAGATTATCGGCGCGCCGTCGGTAAAGCCGTGCGCATCACGACGCGCGAGCCGATTGGCGGAAAAAAGGAGTTCGAAGGCATTTTGGAATCTTACGACGGCGAGACCGCGGTCGTAATTTCGCACGGCCGCAAGAAAAACCGCGTCGCCGTGAAGGTCGACCAAATCGCCGAGGCCCGGCTGGCAATCTTGTTCTAGTCGCGATGCCGCCTTGAAAGCGAAAGGGGGAAATCCGCCGGATGAATGCCGATTTTATCGAAGCGCTGTCCGAACTGGAACGCGAGAAGGGCATTTCGCGTGAAGTGTTGCTGGAAGCGATCGAGGCCGCGCTCATNTCGAGCTACAAGCGCAATTTCAACACGGCCCAGAACGTCCGCGTCGANATNGACCGGCACGACCGGAGCGATCAAGGTGTACGCCCGCAAGACGGTCGTCGAGGAAGTGACGGATCCCCGTCTGGAGATTTCCGTGCATGCGGCGCGCGAGATCAATCCGAACTACCAGCCGGACGACATCGTCGAGATCGAGGTAACGCCGCGCGATTTCGGCCGGATCGCCGCCCAGACCGCCAAGCAGGTCGTCACGCAGCGCATCCGCGAGGCGGAGCGCGAAATGATTTATAACGTGTTCGTCGATCGGGAACAGGACATCGTCACTGGTACCGTCCAGCGGACCGACGCGCGGAACGTCTACGTCGATCTCGGCAAGGCGGAAGCGGTGTTGCCGCTATCGGAGACGATGCCGGGCGAGGCGTTTCGTTCCGGCGAGCGCGTCAAGGCGTTCATCCTGAAGGTCGAAAACACGACGAAAGGCCCGCAGATTCTGCTGTCGCGCACCCATCCCGGGCTTTTGAAACGGTTGTTTGAATTAGAAGTTCCTGAAATCTACGACGGGGTCGTCGAAATCAAATCGGTCGCCCGTGAACCGGGCGTCCGATCGAAAATCGCCGTTTATTCCCGTCATCCGGAAGTCGACCCCGTCGGGGCATGCGTCGGCCCCCGCGGCGCGAGGGTGCAGGCGGTTGTCAACGAATTGCGCGGCGAAAAAATCGACATCATCCCGTGGTCCGAAGACGTCGCGACTTATGTGGCGAACGCGCTCAGCCCGTCGAAAGTGACGGATGTCCAGATTCTCGAAGAGTCGAAAGTCGCCCGTGTCGTCGTGCCGGACCATCAGCTGTCTCTGGCGATCGGCGTCAAGGGGCAGAACGCGCGCCTTGCCGCGAAATTGACGGGCTGGAAAATCGACATCAAGAGCGAGACGCAGGCGGCGCAAGAATTCGGCTGGAGCCCCTTCGGCGAAGAACCCGTCCGTGCGGACGACGCCGACGAATGGTCGTAAGGCATGAATGGCCCTAAGGCAGGTGACCCGCCATCAAACCGAAAAAAGTGCCGCAGCGCAAGTGCATCGTATGCCAGAAAACCTTGTCGAAAAGAGAAATGGTTCGCGTCGTTCGAACGCCTGAAGGTCGGGTGGAACTTGATCCGACAGGCAAGAAAAACGGCAGAGGAGCCTATCTGTGCGGAAGATGGGAAGGTTTCCAACAGGCTCGCAAGTCGAAGGCGCTCGAACGCGCCTTGAAGGTCGCGATCACGCCGGACATGTACGCGGAACTGGAAGCGCAGTTTGCCGAGATTCGCTCGAAATATGAGGGGGTTCCCTGTGAAAGGTTCGATGAGGCGTGATGTGACGCTTTCCAGACTGGGACTGGCCATGCGGGCGGGAAAGGTCATCAGCGGCGAGGATGCGGTGGTGGGTGCCGTCCGTTCCGGCAAGGCCCGGCTCGTCATCGTGTCGGAAGATATTTCGGAGAACACGTACAAGAAAATCCGCGAAAAATGCGCTTTCTACGGCGTTCAGCTCTTGCAGGGCTATTCGCGTTGGGAGCTCGGCCACAGCATCGGCAAACCTGAGCGGGTGGCGGTCGCGGTAACGGATGACAATTTCGCGAATCTGATCCGAAAGGGCTTTGCGGAAATCGGCGGAGGTGGAACCGATTGAGCCAACAGGAGAAAATCCGTGTCTATGAATACGCCAAGTCGCTCAACATGAGCAGTCGGGAGATTTTGACGATCCTCAAGAGGATGAACGTTCCCGTCGCCAACCATATGAGCGTGATGGAGCCGGAAGCGATCGAGGCCGTCGAGCGGTTTTTCCGGGAAGTGAAAGCGAACGCCGCGGCCAAGCGTGCGGCTCAGGCGTTGGCGGAAGCCGAGGCCAAAGCCAGAGCCGCCGTCGAGACGTCCGCGCCCCCCAAACCGGCGGTTGACGAGAACCGCCGGCGCAACGGGCAGGCGGCAGCGACGCCGCAAATGCGCGCGAAGCCTCAGCCTTCGGGAGCTGCTCAGAAGCCGAACGTCCGGCCACCGG
>Ga0065724_103260_pt1 | contig 10882 bp, 15 predicted proteins | sample TheenrcSG05JP960_FD_59111 | JGI IMG/M metagenome (GOLD analysis project Ga0065724, IMG submission 59111) | Thermophilic enriched microbial communities from mini bioreactor at UC Davis - Sample SG0.5JP960 | ecosystem: Engineered > Solid waste > Grass > Composting > Bioreactor | place: USA... | reverse complement strand
TCCTTGCCGCGCATGCGCTCGAAACGGCACAGGATGTCCTGCAACGTGTTGTTGAGCGCATGCCCCATATGGAGCGACCCGGTGACGTTGGGTGGCGGAATGACGATGCAGTAGGGCTCGGCGTTTACCCGCTCCGGTCGGCCGCAGCGGAACACCCCCGCCTGTTCCCATTCCTGATAGATCCGCTTCTCGATGTCGGCTGGCTGATATGTCTTCTGGAGCATGGGTGAGCCTGGCCCGGTTNGCAATTCGTNAAAATTCGCACGGGTCCTACGCCCCGCATTCGTTGCCTGTCAACACGGGGGCTGAGTTCAAACGTTTTTCAAGAGGCTTCGCGGCCCTCCCGCNAGAAGGGGCCGCAGCAAGCAACGCAAGCGCGGGGGTGATCTGGGCGCAAGCCCGACTGGAACTCAGGACCTCGTGTTCCCGCCCGAGTTCTGAGCCTTCGCCCGCTCAGCCATCTCCGCCCGGAGCGCCCTTTCTACGATGCGCGGCAGATTGGAGTCGAGCCACTCGCGCAGCATCGGCCGAAGGAGGTCCGCCACGGCGTCTTCTAGCGTGCGCGGCTGAGAAGTGGACGCCGCAGGTGATTGAACCGGCGTTGTAGCCGCGGATCCAGAGGCGCGAGCAGGCTCGGGAGACGGTTCGCCCGGGGCAACTTCCTTGACCCGCGGAGCCTCACTCGCGCGCACAACCTTTTCGGATCTGTCACTCTCCGGAGATGGCGCTGGTCGAGAGGTGCCCAAGCCTAAAGCTCCCATCGTGTCAGGCCGCTGCCCAGCCGGCAACGCAGTACCGAGCGGTGAAGCGGCAGGACGGTGCACGTCGGCAGGCGCCCCAGGCCGTGGTGTCGCTACCGACGAGGGAGCCTGTCCTGCCGGATTGGCTGCGTTTGCCTCGCTCTCCGGCGCGGGGAAGCGGGGCGCGGAAGGTTTTGGGATCTCGTTCGCCTGCCCAAACGGACGCGAGAGGAAGTCAGCCAAGCCGGAGCGGCCGGCATCCCGCGACCTTTCGGCTGATGGGTGTGTGCCCGCGGGCTGCGATGCCGGAGCCGAAGGACTTTCGGCACGCGGGCTGTCCGCGCCGCGTTCGCTGGCATTTCGTTCCGGTGCCTGGCGCCCACCTCCCAGTTGGCCGAGGAGACCACCTCCCAGAAGACCGGAGCCGCCAGACGACGACTGCTGCTGTGTGCCCGATGGCGGGCTGGGTTGCCGCCCGAACAGCCAGCTGCCACGCTTTTCCTCTTCGGCTGGCGGCTTCACCGCCGGCTCCTCTCGGCCTGCAGCTGCCCGGCGCTGAGGTGTACCATCCATCAGCTCGGAAAGGGCTTCCTCGACGCTGTAGGCGCGATCATCGGATGGATCATCGTTACGGGAAGGAAGCGGAAGGACAGGATCGCTACCTCGACCCAAGCCCTTGGACTCGCTAACCGCTGTTTCCGATCCGTCACCACTGCTCGGAGATGGTCCGGGGCGCGACCCTATGGGCTCCTCGGCAATGATCTTGCGGATCGACGCCAAGATTTCTTCCATAGTCGGCTCCGGAGCCTTGTCCGATTTATGCATCCCCACCCTCACTGCTCGATGGCGACCCAGGTTGCCCCTGCTGAGTGCCTCGCGCGCCTAACCCCAAGCGGAACTCTTTTCTCGTACAATGTGCACCCGATGGCATCAATGGATTAGCATCAGAGCGATTGTGCGTTTTCTGGGGCTTGCGCCATGCAGAGTGTCGCATGGGAGCGCGCGCCATAGCGGCGTATACGGATAATTCGGCTAAATACGATTGCCTCCCGGGGCCGCGGCATTGCGGAAATGCCCAAATGTTCGTAGCGCCCATGGGGCGCTACCTCCAAAACCTAGTCTGTATCGGCGCGAAAATATGGAGTTACTTGGAGGGTTGAACCTGGGTGTTCCAGAGATCCAGGTGCTCCCGACGGCCGTCAGCATGGGTGATATCGATACCCCACCACTTCCGGCGGACCTCGTGATAGTGCGCTTCAGGATCATACACGGCCGAACCCAGCCCAAGATGCTCAGCGTCCAACCGGCCGATAGCGGCCAGAAGCGTATAGGCGCTCACCACGATGTCACGCTTGGTGGTGACGAGGTTGACCTCGGAGTTCAGGAGCTCCTGCTCGGCGTTGAGAACGTCGAGGAGCGTTCTCTGGCCCACCCGCTCTTCTTCGCGAACACCCGCCAAGGCTATGCGGTTGGCCTGGACTTGAGCCTGATCCGAAACCAGCTGTGCCCGCGCGGCCTGAAGCCGCGACCAGGCCGAAACGACATCGGCGAGAGCCTCGGTGCGGAACTGCTCGACCTCCTGCAGCCGGCTGACGTGGGTGTGCTTGGCCTGCCGGACCCGTGCGGAGACCTCGCCACCCTGATAGATCGGCACGACGACACGGCCTGTTACGCTCGTCGTCTCTGTTGAATCGATATTCTCGTTGGCGAGACCCCAACGGCGATCGTAGCTGGCATCAACGGACACTTCCGGCAACAGCTCGCCCCAGATCCGGTCGACGACGTGCCGCGCCGCTTGTTCTCGGTAGAGCGCGGCAACGATGCTCGGATTTTCCTGCTGGGCGATAGCCAGCGCTTCCTCTTGGGACTTGGGCAGCAAATGCTCAGGCACCGTAAGCTCGACTAGATTGCTCGGCGGATGCCCGATAACCCGTTCGTAAGCTGCCCGGCTCGCGCGCAGATTCGCCCGGGCGAAATCAAGGGCCGACACGGCACCAGCCCGGCGCGCTTCGGCTTGCGCAACGTCCGTGCGGGTCACTTCGCCGACCGCAAATCGGTCCTGGGTGGCCCGCCACTCGCGGGTAAGCACATTGACGTTGTTCTCGCGCAACCGAACCACTGCCTGATCGCGAACCACGTCCGCATAAGCGATGACGGCTTCAAGCAGCACGTCCTGCTCAACGATCTTCAGATTGGCGCGCGCCGCCCGCACCGTCGCCTCGGCCTCGCGCACCGAATTCAGGGTGCGGAAACCGCGAAAAATCGGCTGCGAAATGTCGACCCCGTAGCCTCGCGGGTTCGTCACTCTTGTGTCGCTGCCGGCACCGGCGTGCGTCTTTGTCTTCTGATAGCCGACGTCCCCCGAACCAAAGATTTGTGGGCGATAACCGGAGAGGGCGCGCGGCACCTCTTCGTCTGTTGCACGCAACCGAGCGCGCTCTGCGTCTAGCCGAGGATTGTACCTGTACGCTGCTGTTAGAGCCTGCTGCAGTGTTTCAGCCGAAACCTCGGAGCCAGGATGCAACGCCAGCAGCGCAGCCAATGCAGCGACCGCGGCGCCTCTCGGTACACCTCGCTTATTGCGCTCGTACATGCGGGTTCCTCGGAATTCGCAAGCCGGCCCTGACGCAACAAAGGGTGGACCGCATTGACTATGGAACTCAGAGTTAACTGATTCCGTCGTGGTCTGCACCCGAACCTAGTCTGTGGCCGGACTTAGTCTGTACCGGACGTTCCAACGTTCGGCCTTAGGTACCCTATTCGAGTGGCGATGGCGTAATGGGAATCCGCCGCAGCCCGCGCAAAAGGAAGCCGGTCGTGGCCTGATGACCACACCGGCCTGAGAGCCAATTTCGAAGTGAATTTATGAATTAGAAGACAAACTCCGGCTTGCGCTCGAAGCCAGGCAGAATCGGCGCACCCGCCTCGAACAGCGCCCGCGATGATACGGTGGTGCCGGAGCGCTGCCACAGCATGGCTCTGCTGATCTCTCCCTCATCCAGTACAGCGGCAAGCCGGCCGCCATCCTTCAGTTGGTCCAGCAGCGCCTTGGGCGGCTCCGTGATCGCGCCACTGACGAGAATCACATCATACGGCCCCTCGCTTGGCCAGCCTGCGGTCAGCGGGCCGACGACCACAGCGACATTATCGATAGAAAGCTCGCCGAGGATCGTGGTGGCTCGGTTGGCAAGCTCTTGATCGACCTCCAGGGCCACGACGGTCTGGGCCAAACGGGCGAGGATCGCGCTGCCATACCCGGTGCCGCAGCCGACCTCCAGCGCCAGCTCGCCCTCCAGAACCTCGAGCGCCTGAATGAGCCGCGCATGGACACTCGGGGCCAGCAGCCGGCGAGCGTTCCGCCCGCCCTCGGCGTTCATCGGGANCTCCCGGTCGATATAGGCCAGCGCCTTCAGATCCTCCCGGACGAACATCTCCCTGGGGACCTCGAGCATAGCGCGAATGATTCGCCGGTCGACGACGTCGGTCGGCCGAACCTGGCTCTCGACCATGTTCTTGCGCTGATCAGCGAAGTTCACCATCTCCTACCCCGAGATCCGAGAATGCTTCTGCCCGCCAGGATCAGCGGCAGGGCGCCGCGACCTTAGCGAAGCTGCGCTTGCTCTGCCAGAGCCCTTGTTGCAGCTATTGCGCAACCGGACGCAAAGCCGCAACCGCAGCGACCTCATTGCGGCGTCGGTCGCGACATGTTAGGAGGAGCGGGCGTCAGGGGACGTATCCCCGCGACGGGAGTGCCCCTTGCACTCCATATATTGGTCTGGGGCCACGTGGCGGAGTGGTTACGCAGCGGACTGCAAATCCGTATACGCCGGTTCGATTCCGGCCGTGGCCTCCAGATTTCCCAAGGAAAATCAGCGCCAATTGTGGCAAAGGACGCGACGGACGCGCCACTCGCGACTGTCGTCTAGGGACAAAAGTTGGGGCAGTTGTGTGCCTCACTTGCAATGGGTGTGTCCACTATCCAGGTCGATACAACTCATGCAGCGCCATCTCAGCCAGTGCCCCCGTCTTCTGGTGTCACGCCCTAATCCCTCCCTTATCGAACGCTGCTTTCCTGAGAAACATCAGAGCCACGCGAAAGTCCCTCTCGTCACAGTCGCTTGTGACATACCCAGCAGCTTTGGCTGCGGCGAAGTCTTGCGGCACCCTGCGGACAGCCTCGATCACGCGGGATTGGGGGATGTCAGGCCCGCAACCGCACCACTGCTCAATGAGACGGCAGGCTCGATCTGAATTAAGGGTTGTGCCGGAGCTCAATCGCACGGCTTCTCCTCCTGGCTCAAGGCGGCGCGGGCGATCGCTTCGTGCTCGTCGACTCCAGCGCGGACCGACCAATATCTGTGATGACGTACTCTATTCTTCCGTCGAATCGTATTTGACGTTTGACGTAACCACGGCCAGTTAGATATTCGATTGCGGCGGCCATTGCTGCGCCCCACATCAGGCCCGGAACGTTTTCTCCGGCAAGCGAACGGAGGACGTCGCGCTCGTAGTCGGTAATATCTTTGCTGCCCCAAATTGCTTGATATGCCCTTATCTCGGCTTCTAGCTCGGCGATGCGCACGGCTTGCTTGCGGGCCAAGTGTGGGTAATCTATGTCTGGACTGAACGGTGTCTCAGGCATCACTTCCCCCTCTCTCTCGGCCTCAGCATCCGAAAGCGCCTCCACACGGACCACTCGCACCCCTCCCCCATGTTGCATCCGTCTGCCGCCAAATAGTGCGTGGCTCGCCTGCCGCAGCCGCAGTGACACTTCCGTCGCCGCCGCGGGCGGGTGATTCTGACCACCGATCAGGTGATCGGTGTGGATCGAGTAGGCGCGCATGGGCCTCACTTCTTCCCCCTCCTTTGGGGCTTCTGGTCGGGTGCCTTCCACTGATAGGTCATTCCCGCTTCCTCGATACCGAGCCAGTCTAACACTCGCTTGCCGGGCGGAACTTCGCCCGCCAGGAAGCGCGATATATACTGAACTGATATGCCGATCTGGCGGGCCAGAGCACGTTGCGACCCGGCCTTTTCAACCTCTTTGGAAAGCAGCTTTCTTACGTCCTCAACCGTCATCAGGCGCTTCGCCATTTCTCCCCACAAGCTACACGATTTGTGCGCGACTGTCAATCTTTTATGTTGACATTCAGAACGCGTCAAGCTATATTACCAGCATCAGATAGGGAGAGACAGTGATGCACTCGACAGTCAAAAAGTTCCGCGACGCCGTGAGGCACATTGACGGCTCTTGGGTTAGTGGGTGGACTGACGGCTCCATTCTGGTCGGCTGCTCGCGACCTGGATTTGACATCGGTGCGCTGAAATCAGCGGTCGAACACGCGGGCTTCAGCGCTGAGATAGACGAAGATAATCGCCTCCTTAAGATCATCGAACAGGAAGAGATTGATATGTCAGCCTCTATGGAAATGCCGAAATACCAGAGCCACCAGAGGGTCTGGGCTCTCAAGATCGCAGCCATCGAATTTTCAGAGGACGGCTCGACGAAGATCACGCAAGCCGACAAGCGTTACGGAACCATTGAGACTGACTCAAGCTATAAGCTCAAATACCGCGGCTGCGAGGAAGACCTCGGCTATTACGTCGTATACGCGGACGGCTCCACCTCTTGGTCGCCTACGAAAGCCTTCGAGGAAGGATACACGCTTATTGGATAGTGGCACCATTAGAGAGGGAGAGAGGGATGGGAGAGGTAGAGGCGCGAGTTCCGAAGCAAAAGATCTACCCAGAGATTGGCGCCGGCATGTTCGGCGCCTCGGAGCAGCACACGAGCAATTCCAGAATTCTGGTCAAGCTCAACGAGGACAAGAACGAGGTAACGATCCAAGTGGACCGCCTCAACGGCGCCACTGGCCGACCGATCTTTGACTCTCTCGTTCTGAGAGGAAGCGAAGCCGACGCTCTACTGACCGCACTCATGGATGAGATTGGCTGACCGGCACCATTAGAGAGGGAGAGACGCCCGGCGGCAAGCTAGTGGATGGAACATATGACTACTCACCAATCAGACATCGTGGAGCAGCTGCGGTCCGTAGATGGGACAAAAGACGCGGGCTTCGTTATTGATCTATGCTGGGAAGCAGCCGCAGAGATCACCCGCCTACGTGAATTGCTGCGCCAGGCGCATGGCGTGATCGCCCATGGCCCAGCCAGCGGATTAGCGTGGAAGTACACCCTCGACAATATTGACGACGCCCTTAATCGCCCACGCGTCACGGAATGGGAGAAGATGCTGGCTAAGAAACTTGCAGGATCATCGGAATGACTGAACCCATGGTCACGGACGAAGACCGCGAGATCGCCCGCCGCTGGCTCAGCGAAGGTCAGATCAACGTCGATCAGATGGGACGAGCAGCCGTGCTCGTAGCCATCAGGCAGGAGTATCTAGCAGCACTGGCAGCAGAGCGGGAAGAGTGTGCGAGGGTGGCGGACAAATATCGTGAGATGTCCTGCGAATCTGCCGACAAAGCCCTCGAAAAGGGCGACATTGACGAGCATCAGGAACATGCTGGTGATGCGAGCATAGCTAAATATATCGCCGCCGCTATACGAGGGCTAGAGTGATGAATAACCCGGCACCATTAGAGAGGGAGAGAGGGATGGGAGACGTAGAGGCGCGAGTTCCGAAGCAAAAGATCTACCCAGAGATTGGCGCCGGCATGTTAGGCGCCTCGGAGCAGCACACGAGCAATTCCAGAATTCTGGTCAAGCTCAACGAGGACAAGAACGAGGTAACGATCCAAGTGGACCGCCTCAACGGCGCCACTGGCCGACCGATCTTTGACTCTCTCGTTCTGAGAGGAAGCGAAGCCGACGCTCTACTGGCCGCACTCATGGATGAGATTGGCTGACCGGAACCATTAGAGAGGGAGAGACGCCCGGCGGCAAGCTAGTGGATGGAACATATGACCACTCCATCAGACATCGTGGAGCGGCTGAGCGACTTGGCGCGCTGGTATCTAAACGAGCGGCCAACGGTTAACCCGCAAGAACGGCATCCGACTCTTGTCGAGCTGGGTGAGCCGGAAGCGCAAGAGATCGCGTCGGAGCTCTATAAGGCGATCAACGAAATCCTGAGCCTTCGTGCGGCTCTAGCGAATGCCAAAGCAGAAGAGCGGGAAAGGTGCGCAAGGGTGGCTGAGCAGAAGGTCACCCGCGTATCATTCGAGAAGCCGGGAGGCGAGGTAGAGGTCTACAAATGGAAGGATGGGCCAGAGATCGCAGCCGCCATTCGGGCGCTTACATGAGGGAGTGGCATACGAAGAATGCAGAAGGCGCGAAGTCTCCGTCTTTGCGAATGGTGCAACAAGCCGCTATAAGTGGGACGACCCCCCAGGCCAGGAGGGAGACTGACGCCGGGGGGTCTACGGCGGTGTTTGGACCTTGGGGAGCGAGGGTTTGGGGAAGATCCACTACCCGCCGATTCTCAAAATAATCAATTCTGCTTAACGCTTGGCGTCCAATTCTGCGGCTGAGCCGCACTCAATCTGGAAATCTGATCCTCAAGACGACGGAACCGCTCATTCTGGCGTTCCCGGTCCTCGTCTTTCAGGCGCTTGAACTCGTCGATCCGTTCGCTGAGCAGGTACGAGACCACGGTGTTGTTATGGGCCCCCTGCGCTTCGAGGCGTGTAAGCTGAGGTGAGACGAAAGAATTGACCAGAACCGTAATGGCCCCGCTGGCGGCAACGAGAATGGTAATGCAGGACACAACGACCGTGAGAATGTGCTTGATACCTGGCCCTTGCTTCCCGCTGATTTCATCCAGACGGGTGAAGATTTTGCTCAGCGTTTCGCTCTGATCGCGAAGCTGAGCCTTGATGCCTGACACTTCGGTGGTCAACACACCAAGCTGCTGGTCTACTTCGGTACGCCAGCGATCATTCTGCCCCGCAGCCATTACCCCCTCCTTAACGCTTGGCCGCGGCTAGAGCCGCATCCATGGCCTTCTCACGCTCGAGAACAGCTCGGCGGAGACCGTTGTACTTGGTGGCAACCGCACCATAGGCGCCTTTCCAGCAAGCCAGAGACGCCCCTACTTCCTCGCTGGCATAATCAGACACGTTGCCCGGCAGGTCGCATTGCGGCTCTTTCAAGGGCGCCTTGAGGCGGTCGGGAACCTTCGAGAAGGCCACCGGCTCAACAACGATCCGTTCCTCCTTACCGCACGCACCGAGCAGGGATGCGAGGGCAGCTATTGTCAGAGCTGGGACGGTTGCGAAGCGCCTTGAGCTCCTTCTCCTTGGCGGCAAGTTCGGCATCGGCCTTCTCCACGGCATTCAGGATTTCTTCGTCGGCTGTGTCGATTTGCTGCTGCTTGTTCTCAACGACAGCTTTGACCCTGCTCGACTTTTCAGCGAGCTTCGTCGCCCACTGTTCGTTGACGTGGCGCGTGACCTGGCAGCTGGTGAAGAACAGGGCGACGATGAATAGAGCGATGATGAGCGCGCACGCTTTCAACGAAAGCGTCACGTGCTTCTCAGCATAGGTCTCGATACGCTGCACGGTGCTACTCGTCTTCACGAGCGCGGCCAGCGTATCGAGCCGTTCCTTGATCTCTTTCATATTCATGGGCTACTTCCCGAGGTGCGCGCCTCTCTGCGCGTCTTCCACGCGGTACTTCTCGATACGATCGAACGCCCACCACAAAACACCGCACGCCGCCGCGATTCCGAAAACCGTCAGAACGACCGTGCTGTTGTCGCCGGCAACCAGCTCAACCGAGCGAACCGTGACAGACTTGATCCGCTCGCCGGTGCTCACGATATTTTCCACGAGACCAAAGCCAGTCACCGTGTCGACGGCGGTGCCGACGGTTCCTCCTAACACCCATTCAATTAACCGCTTGATACGTTGTGTTAGAGCGACCGTCCGTGATCCGCGTTTTTTCAGATCCTTGGCGGTGATTGTCTCTCTTTCACCAAGCTCAGCCGGCGCGCTGCTGTTCAGAGCTTCCGCGGTTTTCGGCCCGACAACACCATCATCTTCAAGGGCGTGTTCGGATTGGAAGACCCGCACCGCGCGTTCGGTCAGGATGCCGAACTTCCCGTCAATCAACCCCGTGAAGTAGCCGAGATCGCGCAGGCGCGTCTGTAGCACCTTGACGTCATCGCCCTCGCAACCCTTGCGCAACATGCGATTGATTCGCACGCCGGAGATGACCATGACGATCGGATCGTCGATCTTCGGCAGCGACTCGCCACTGCTTGCCGGCCAAACCACCTTGGCCTTCGCGACCCAGCGCCGGCGACCAGCCAGGTTGTGCGGCTTGACGTTATCGTTCGCGTTGCCGGTGTTCAGGATGTCCGACACCACGTCGACCAGATCTTCCTCGGCTGGGATTGCCAGCCCTTTGATCTTCCAGTCAGCGAAAGCCGAGCGGATCCCAAGCTCGGGGTCTGTGGCCAAAAGCTCCGGGTTCTTCACGAGATCGTACTTCGCGCCACCCGGCTGCCTCGCGATTTCTTCTCCAACCGCGAGATAGTTGTTGAGATGGGTGATCTGCGTTGGGCCGCGGCCAATGTACTTGTGGCCCATGCCAGGTGGCGTGCCCTCGCGATTAGAGTAGACCACTATGGCAAGCTCGACTGGCTTGCGAACCAGATAGCGCGCCAGCGCCTCGCGCGTCTTGAAGTGCGCGTATTGCGGCGTCTTGAGCGCCTTCCCGAGGCGGTAGCTGTAAACTTCGATGATGCGCGCCGGCGACGTGAAGTACATGTTCTCGGTCAGATTCTTGAGCGACATGCCGTCGGTTTCGGCGGCGATCTGACCAATAAAGTGCACCCACTGCAGGCGGCTGAAGTTGTAGTGCTCGCAAAGCATCGGGGCGAGCTTGACCAAAGCATCGACCCACGGCCTGAGAGCTCTGGGACCGAGAAAATCCTCGATCTCCTTGCGTTTCGGCGCGAATGCCATAGTCCCTCCAAAAGAAAAACCCCGCTCAACGGCGGGGTTCAACTGTAGTCTCGGAAGATTAAGCTGAGTTGTTATTCAGACATTACACTATTATCCTTCTTCCCCATCGCCTTCCCCGCCAATGATGGCGAGCTTTACTTCTTCCAGCTTCTCCACGACCTGCTTCAAGAGGCCAATTACCGTGGCCGTACCAGCAGCATCGGCTG
>Ga0065724_101834_pt1 | contig 10926 bp, 7 predicted proteins | sample TheenrcSG05JP960_FD_59111 | JGI IMG/M metagenome (GOLD analysis project Ga0065724, IMG submission 59111) | Thermophilic enriched microbial communities from mini bioreactor at UC Davis - Sample SG0.5JP960 | ecosystem: Engineered > Solid waste > Grass > Composting > Bioreactor | place: USA... | reverse complement strand
GGCCGAGCTGCCGGTCGGAGAGCGGCGCGTCGGTGGCGATCACGACGATCACCGAACCATCCGACGCCGGCTGCGTCGCACGGTCCCCGGGCGTCGGCAGCAGATCCGTGATCTCCCGGCCGACCGGTACGCCGTCGACCAGGAGGTCTTCACGTGCGCCGAAGTTCCCCTGGACCAGCACGCCGACGGTGAACCGGTGATCGTCGATCTCCACCACACGCGAGGACGTGCCGGTGCCACCCTTGAACCCGAAAAGCAGCATCCCCGTCCCGCCGCCGACGTTTCCCTCGGGGACCGGCCCCTCGGCGGCGGAGTCAAGTGCCGCGAAGACGTGCGCCTCGGTCACGTGCTGGGCCGCGCCGTCGTTGAGGAACCCGTCGAATGTCTCGGCCACGACCGGGATGACGAAATGCTTGCGGCCGATGGTGGGTGTCCGGCGCGCGAGCCACTCGACGCAGGCGCGGTGAGCGACACCCACGGAGTGGGTGTTGGTGATCAGGATGGGCGACTCCAGCAGTCCGTGTTCGTCGATCTGCGAGCGCCCGGTGATCTCCCCGGCGCCGTTGAGCACCGCGACGGCTGCCGGCACGCGCGATGTAAAGGCCGAGCCGCGATGTGGGTGGATTGCGGTGACGCCGGTGCGTGCCGGCCCGAACTCCGGCCGCGCCGGGTCGCCGTCGTGGATCACCGTCGCTAGCCCGACCCGGACCTCCAGCACGTCGGTAATCGCATTGAGCGGTCCCGGTGGCAGCGTGCCGATGACGATCCCGAGATCACGCAGCCGAGGGCGCCGACCCTCACGCGCTCCGCTCGCCTCAGCCATCACCGTACCCTCCCTCCCCGCGCATGGCTCGTGGACCGGCCGACCCTGATGGCGTCATGGTATCACCCGTTGAGGCGTTGCCGGCGCGTAATCTACGCACGGCCAGTGCTGGGATCCCGGGTTCTGTAGCGAATCGATCCTTGATGAATCAGCGAGGGTGGGAGCGGGTAGGGGATCGAACCTTTGTCCGCCACGACAGATTGCCGGGCCATGCGCGGGTTGCGCACGGCCCGGCATCGGCGGCCCGGCTCAGGCGACCGCTTGGCGCGCCTCGCGATCGGCGCGCGGGGGGATGTTCTGGTTCAGCCGGAAGAGGTTCGGCGGATCGTAGCGGGCCTTGATGGCCGCCAGCCGCTCCCACGTCGGGCTCGGGTAGGCGCGGCGAACGCCCTCCTCGCCTTCGTCGCTCATGAAGTTGACGTAGGCGCCCTGGTCGCCCTGGCGCAGGGCCGCGGCGAAGGCATCGATCCACTGCTCACGCCGGGCTCGGTCGTCAGGCCCCAGGTAGAAGCTGGCGAGGTTGACCATGATCCGGCTGGAGCGGTGGGCGAATGCGGTCGCGTCGGATGGCACCCGCGCCATCGCCCCGCCGAGCACCCGGAGCTGTGCTGCGCGCATCGGCGCGTCCGAGTTCTCCAGGTGGTCGACGATGCTCCGAGCGACGTCGACGTCCACCGTATCGAGGAACATCGTGCGCGTCACGGCCAGTGGCCGGAACTCGCCCTCCTCGGGCGGGTACATGTCCGGGTAGCGGGCCGGTCGCAGCATGTCCGCGATCGGTGTGGCGAGCTTCCGGAACGGCTCCACGGCCCGGAGTCCCGCTTCGACCTCACCGGCGTAGGAAACCAAGGCCATCAGCACGAGCTTGCCGTGCAGCTCGGCCGGGAGGAACGGCATCGGGGGTGCCGTCATGACGTTGGCGATGGTCGACAGTTCCTCCGGCGCGGCATCGGCGAGCTCGACGAAACCGGCGATGACCTCGGGGGTGGCAGGCAACATGAGCATCCCGCCGACGATGGTGTCGACCGGTTGGAGTCGGTAGGTGAACCGGGTCACCACGCCGAAGTTCCCGCCACCGCCGCGGATGGCCCAGAACAGGTCTGGTTCGTGTTCGGCGTCCACGTGGCGAAGTTCGCCGTCGGCCGTGACGATCTCTGCCGCGAGCAGGTTGTCGATCGTGAGCCCGTGCTGGCGCACGAGATAGCCGATCCCGCCGCCGAGCGTGATCCCACCGATCCCGACCGAGGCGGTATCGCCAAAGCCGGTGGCCAGGCCGTACTCGGCGGCCGCGGTGGTGTACTCGCCGGTGGTCAGCCCTCCTCCGGCGGAAGCGATTTTCTGCACGGTATCGATCTCCAGTCCCTTCAGCTCGCGAAGGTCGAGGACGATCCCGCTGTCGGTGGTGCTGTGGCCGGCCATGCTGTGGCCGCCGCTGCGGATGGCGAGATCCTGCCCGGCCTCCCGGGCCAGGGAGACGACCCGCCGGACGTCCTCCACGTCCGCGGCGCGGACGATCGCCGCCGGTCGGCGGTCGTCGAAGACCGCGGAGACGGTGAGGCGCGTCGGGTCGTAGTCGACGTCCTCGGGCACGATGACGCGACCGCGGACGGCGGCGCGCAGCGTCTGTAGCGAAACGTTCGTAGCGGTCATGTGACCCTCCATCTCGGGACTGCTGCGCCCTCTTGGGAAGGCGCCCGTCGGCGTCACCCGCGTTCGTCGAATGTATGTGAGCCCAGAGCGCCGGCTCTCCACCGCCATCGACTCTCCAGGCAGGGCACTCAGGGTCGGGTCGGCAGGGGTGCGGGTGGCCAACGGGACAGGTGCGGCCTGCCCGGGGAGGTAGGGAGGCGAGCCCAATTCGAGCGCCGTTGCGTCGTGGGGGGTTGCTGCTTGAACCTGGCGCGGCCGAACGTCGGTTGCTGTCGTCGTGGACGGCGAGATCGCGGCGTGGGGTTGGCGGCGTGACCGGAAGGGAGAAGGCGGCGGGCGCTCTCGCCCGCCGCCTTTGGTTCAAACCTCCTGCCGGGCCAGATCCGCCACCAGCACCGACAGCGTCAGCATCGCCGCCTCGCAGCGACTGAGCGAGTACTCGTAGCTGCGGGTCCGGAGAGCCATCGCTGTTGGCTCCGGACCGATCTCCTCGGTCCAGGCGACGAGAAGGCGAACCCGATCTTCCCGGTCGATGAACCAGCTCAGGGAAATGTCGAGGTCCGCCAGCGCCCGGTGCATCGCGGCGAGCGTCTCCCGAAGCTGGGCGTCGTCGGTGCCGTCGACGGTCTCCGGGCGCGGGGGGTCCGGCTCTGCCGAACCGGGGCTGTCCACTGACTGCCGTGCGTCCTCGTGCTCGAGATCGACCGCGAGGTCGGTGAGGATCTGTGCGAGCTGGTCGTCCAGCCGCGTGGTTGTCCGCGTCGTCATCACCTACTCCGTATTCTGCAGCCACACAGGGCCGCATCGTCCATCAATCGGCCGGGACAAGCGGGTTTCCACGAGACGACGGTTCGCGATACTCCGCGAGCCGCCGCCGGGGATGACCCAGCGAGGGAATGCGATGGGCGGGCGCTTCGACGCGTTCGCGCGCTTCGGTCCGTCCACCGCCTCGGCGCTGGCTCGCCGCTGGTCCGGATCATCGTGGTGGTGCGGGATGCGCCCGGCGTAGAGCATCACCGTAGGCACGGGTACGCCCCCTTTCCGTGGGCCGGGGTTCGTAACGGCGTCGGACGCCGTCACTCTCCGGGGCATCTGCGGCAACCGGCGGGCTTGATCAGGCGGCTAAGCCGGGCCGACTTGTCGACGGCTGCCGACGACCGCCCGTCCAGCTCTGCCGGTTGACATGTGCGACCCACCGCCGGTGCCTTTGGAAGGACAGATCGGGAGCCTCCAGGTCAGACATCGCTCGCACCCGGTGGTGCGCCGACGCGGACGATGATGGCGGACGGGAGCACCGGGGGCGTCCTCGAATTCGTTGGTTTGGTGCTCGATGGAATTGGGGATTGGGGTGCGGGTGGTTCGCGATTCGACCACCCTCACAACGTATCCGAGAGGTTCGGAGGTGCCTGCTTGGGGACGACTAGCCGAGCGCTACGAGGTTGTTGCGGGCCGCAATGACGACCGCCTGCAGCCGCGAGTTGGCGTCGAGCTTCCCGAGGATCGAGGTGATGTGGGTCCGTACGGTCGCGGTGCTGATGTAAAGGCGCTCTGCAATCTCTTTGTCGCTCAGCCCGTCGGCCAAAGCCTGGAGTACCTCCCGTTCGCGCTCGGTAAGCGGCTCGAACGCCTGCCGGGCTTCGCGCTGGCGGCGGCGCTCCTGATCCACGAAGCGGAGCGCTTCGACGACGTCGGGAACGGTGAGCAGTTGCTCCCCGGCGTTGAGCCGCCGGACGGCGTCGACCACGTCCCCGACGGGCACTGATTTGTGGAGGATGCCTGCCGCACCGGCCGCGACCGCCCGCGCCAGCCGCTCGTGGTCGGAGAAGTACGTCAGGACCAGCGCATGGGCGTTGGGGAGGGACTCGCGGAGCTCGGGGATGAGCTCTTCACCTGAGCCGTCGGGCAGACCAAGGTCTACGACCACCACGTCCACGCACAAGTCGGGTGTGTCAAGCGCCTCACGCGCTTGGGCCAACGATCCGGCCTGCGCCACTACGGTCAGGTCGGACTCCTGCTCCAGCATGAAGGCCAGCGGCTCACGGGTTGAGGCATGATCGTCAATCAGCATGACGTGGATCATCGCCCTGGCCTCTCCTATGTCCCGGTGACCCCCATCAGTTCGAACGCGAACGTGGAGCCGGCGCCCGGCTTCGACCGCACCGTGATATCCGAGCCGTGGGCGCGAGCGATTCGCCGTGCCAGGTACAGACCCAACCCGGCGCCAGCAGGTGATCCTTCGTGCCCATACCGGCCCCGGGCGAACTTGTCGAAGATGCGCTCGAGGTCGTCGGGGTGGATCCCCGGTCCATGGTCGGCTACTTCGACGCGGACACGTCCGTCGCTGGCCGTGGCGACTCGCAGCTCGATCGGGCTTTCGGGCGGCGAGTATCTGGCTACGTTGCAAAGGAGGTTGCGCAGCACCTGGCCGATCCGCTCGCGATCGGCCAAAACCAACTCATCGCCTGCGAGGCCGTCGAGGGAAATCCCGAGGGGTGCTCGACCGTCCGGGTGGGCCTCGGAGTGCGCCACGGCGAGTTCGACCAGGGAACTGACCGGGAGCGGGTGCGGGTCGACCCGAAAGTCGTCGCGCTCGACCGTCGCCATAGCCTGGACATCGGCGACCAGGCTATCCAGTGCGTCAGTCTCCCTGAGGATTGAGGCAAGCGTGCGGTCGCGTAGTTCCGGGTTGACGCCGTCCCGGGCAAGGAGTTCGGTCAGTCGCCGGATGGCGGAGAGCGGGTAACCGAGCTCGTGCGCGACCATTGCGGTGAAGTCGGCCTTGAGCCGCGTCAACTCCTCCAGGCGGCGGGCACGCTCGCGCTCGGTGGCCAACAGTCGAGCGCGCTCAGCCGCGAGGCGCTTCAACTCCAACGCGCCGCCGGCCACGATCACCGCCGCCATCGTCAAGCGTAGGACGTCCGCGGTGTTGAGCAGTGCGGAGTTGCCGTAGGCCGATGGCCAGAGCGAGTCGTGCAGCTCCGAGCCGGCAAGCAGGATGATCCCCAGGGGAACCCAGCCCCCGATCTCGCCACGACGGTAGCGCCAGAGGGAACCTGCGCCGGCGAAGACGGCGAGCCCGAAGGGCACGGCCGCGACTGCCCAATGCCAACCGGTCAGCCACGTCATCGGCGCGATGCCGCGCCGGGCGGCCTCATCCAGCCTTCCGATCATCACCAGCGGCGGGACCAGCCCCCACCGGCTCAGCGTGACGTACCCGGCGACGAACGCCGCGGTGACGGGTGCGACACCAACGGCGGACCGTTCGGTGAAGCGCTGCGGCTTTCGGGACACCAACCCGATGACGAAGAGGGCGGCAGCAAGCGCCCGCACGAGGATCATCTCGTAGAGGGATTGGTCCAGGCTGGTCGACTCGACCAGAATCGGCTCGACGTACCCGAACGCGAATTGCCCCAGGCCCAAGACAACGAACCCCGCGGCCAACCACCGCAGGCGCGCGCCCACGCCGTCGGCAACGATCAAGACCAGGACGAAGGCCGCGAAGAGCCGGGCGAGTGAGATCGCCGCCTCCATGCCACCGCGGAGACCGTTGGGGACGAACGTCGCGAACCCGACCCAGCCGGTCGCCAGGTTCACGACCACCCAGGCGATCATGACAAAAGACAGCAAGGCGGCCGCGAGCGGGATCCGGGGACTCGGTGTGATGGTACGGGGTAGGGCTGCTCGGCAGTCGTCGCCGTACCGGGCGACGCTAAAGGGACACGGAGGGGACTGCTCAGCGCGTCGGTCGTGTCCCTCACGCTTCGATGGGTATCGCGATCCTCCAGTTGAGAAGTCATAGTATCGGTAACCCAAAGCGTTCTCGTCTGGCCGATCGCGAACTATACCAGCTCGTGATTGCGCAACCAAATCCGTGACGATTCTGTCAGATGCCGTCGAGCGACCGCTCCCGCGTGATCGGCGGGTCGCCGTCCGGTGCGCCGTGCGGTTGTGACCGGGTTCGTCGCAGCTTCCTCGAAATCGAGGAGGGCAGAACAGTCGGTTTTGCCGACGTTCGTCGCGTCCTGCCTGCCTATCCTCGGGACCGTCCCTCACGTGTGGTGAGAGACCCGAACCACACGACGCTCTCGGATGAACGAAGGAGAGGTCGGGATGTCGACAGCTCGCAATTTCCGTACGGGGCTGCTCCTGCTCATCGCCCTTGGGGTGGGTGCCCTCATGCTGGGCTGCCGGACGACATCGGCGGAGGCGGTGCACGTCGTTGAGGTAGGCGCGGGCGAATTCACCTTCAGCGCCCCGCAGACGATCGAGGCAGGACGGGTCACGCTCCGGCTGACCAACTATGGCCAGGAACTGCACCACGCCCAGTTGATCCGGTTGAACGACGGCGTGAGCTACGACCAGTTCGCAACCGCGCTGATGGAAGAAGGAGAAGCCGCGGTGCCGGCTATGGCCACGCTGGTCGGCGGGGTCGGGGCGGTCAGCGGACACGGCAGCGCTGATGTGATGGTCGATCTGATCCCGGGGACCTACGTCATCGCCTGTTTCGTCCCGAGCGGCGACGGGCAGCCGCACTTCGCCAAGGGGATGATGGCTCCGCTCCTGGTGACCGGTCAGGCCATGCTCTCCTCCCTGCCGGAGTCGAGCGGCACCTTCACGATGGCGGACTTTGCCTTCGACATGCCGGACAGCTTGCCGGCAGGCCCCGCGACGTATCGCGTGGTGAACGCAGGAGAACAGCCGCATGAGCTGAACCTGCTGAAGCTGGCGCCGGGGAAGACGCTGGCCGACGCGCAGGCCTGGGAGGCGGCTCCGTCCGGTCCGCCCCCCTATCAGGCCGTGGGCTGCATCAACGGCATCAGCCCGGGAGGCGAGGGTTACATGCACCTCAACCTCCCGCCGGGCGACTACATCGCGATCTGCAATATCCCCGACCCGGCCAGCGGCCAGGCGCATTCTCACCTCGGGATGATCAAGGCCTTTACCGTCCGCTAGCCCCAACCCACGCGGCGCCAGCCAGGACCGTGCCGCGGTCCCAACCGGCTGATGGAACGAGCGGATCGAAAGGACAAGCAAGATGGCACAGGTACGTGACGTAACTCGCGCGCGCATCACCTCTGGCGCAATCGGCGCGCTCCGGGACCGCGTCTATGGCGACGTGATCCTGCCGGATGACCCGCGCTACGATGCCGCGCGCCGGGTGTTAAACGTGACCGTAGATCGTTACCCCGCGCTTATCGTCCGCGCCGCGGACGCCTATAACGTCATCCTCGGGATCGAATTCGCCCGTGACCACGACCTGCCGCTGGCGGTCCGGAGCGGCGGCCACAGCGCGTCCGGTCTGAGCACGACGAACGACGGTGTCGTGGTAGATCTCTCCCGGATGAACGCGATCGACATCGACCCGGAGCACGCGACGGCCCACGTGCAGCCCGGCGCGACGTCAGCCGACCTGGCCGGGCACGCGCAGCCCTACGGGCTGGCACTCTCGACCGGCGATTCGGCTACGGTCGGCGTAGGGGGACTGACGCTCGGTGGCGGCATCGGCTGGCTCGTCCGGGCGCACGGACTCACCATCGACAACCTGCGCGCGGTCGAGGTCGCAACGGCCGATGGCCGTCTCCTGACGGCCTCGGCGGACGAGCACGCCGATCTGTTCTGGGCGTTGCGCGGTGGCGGCGGCAACTTCGGCATCGCCACCCGGTTCGAGTTTCAGCTCCGGCCAGTGGGTACGGTGCTGGGTGGCGTGCTGATCCTGCCGGCGAGCCGCGAGGTGATCGAGGGCTACCTCGCCTACGCACCTCAGGCCGACGAGCGGCTGACGACCATCGCCGACCTGATGCGGGTTCCTCCCCTACCGTTCGTCCCGGAAGAGCAGCATGGGGAGCTGGCGTTCGTGGTGATGGTCTGCTTCGTCGGACCAGCCGACGAGGGACAGCGGGCGCTTGAGCCGCTCTGTGCGCTCGCCACGCCGATCGCGGAGATGGTCGCGCCGCTGCCGTATCCGGAGATGTTTGCCTTCACCGAGGCGGGTACGGTGCCGCATGGAAGCGCACTTCGCGCAGGGTTCGCTGATACGCTGCCTCCGGATGCCATCGACGCCATGCTCGCCGCGATGGAGAATCCAACGTCTCCGCTCGGTATCGTGCAGCTACGGGGGCTCGGCGGGGGAGATGGCGCGGGTGCCGGCGGACGCTACGGCCTTCGCGCATCGCGACCGCGCGCTCTTCGTCGCCATTGTCAACGTGTGGATGGACCCGGCCGAGGACGCCGCGATGCACCGCGCCTGGGTCACCCGCCTTTGGGACGCGATCCGGCCCGCTGCCTCCGGTACCTACGTGAACTTCCTCGACGATGACGGTGAGGAGCGCATCCATGAGGCGTACCCGGACGCAACCTTCCGACGCCTGGCCGAGGTCAAGCGCACGTACGATCCGGACAACGTCTTCCGCCTGAACCAGAATATTCCACCCATGCCGTGACGCTGCTCCCCGGATGGGGTGATCCCACGCGAGGTGCGTCTCACGAGGCACGTGTCGATGCGGGCGAGCCACGATGCCGTGGCTCGCCCACCTCACGTTCGGCGCAGCGTCGCTCTAGTCGGGCCCCTCATAGTCGGCCGGCTTACGGGTGTCGGAGAGCACGTCCGGTGGCGACTCCCCCAGCAGAAAGGCCCGGATATCGTCCAGGAACCGCTCCGGCTGGTCCTGGTAGGCGTTGTGACCGGCATCGGGCAGGTAGGCGAGCGTGGCGTTGGGGAGCGTGCGCAGATAGTCGATGGCCGAGTCCCAGGTCAGGTAGTCGCAGGACCCCTTGATCACGAGCGCGGGAGCCGTCTTTCCCGCCAGCGCGGGGCGCAGCCATGCCCACGGCTGGCGCGGTACTGAGTTCGTGTAAAAGCCCAGGCCGTGCAGCTCATCACCGAGTGGCTTGCCCCGGCAATGCAGAGAGGGACGGGTGCGGTTGTAGACCCGGTCGTAGCGGGCATCCATCTCGGGATCGTCCCCCAGCGCGTGGGCGGCCTGGGGATTGATCTGGACCAAGCCCCAGATGAAGGTCGCCCTAGGCCAGAGCAAGAGGCGGTACAGGGCCACCAGCTCCCCCGTCGTCAGCCAGCTCTGGATGTTGTTGCCGCCTGCGGCCGGGAGGGAGTACAGGCCACCAGGGGACGAGAAGATCACCCGCTCCACCGAGTCCGGGTACTGAGCCAGGAACGCGGCGGCGACCACGGCCCCGTAGGAGTGGCCGATCAGGATCAGGCGCTCCGCGCCGATCTGTTCCCGAATCGCCGCAAGATCCGCCACGTCGCGCTCCAGCGTATAGCCGCGCGGGTCGTCCAGGCGCGTTGATCGGCCGACGCCCAGGGTGTCGTAGACGTAGACGTCGAATCCGTCCCGGGTGAGCTGGCCGAAGTACTCCAGGTCGCCGCGCATGTCGGCTACGCCTGGTCCGCCGGGGATAAAGACGACAGGGGTGTCACGATGAGCGTCGGCGGCGGCTGGGCGGTACGCGTAGGCGATGTGCGAGCCGGTGGGCAGATCCCAGAACGCCAACCCGTCGACGGGCGCGGGTGGCAGCCGCGGATCTTGAAGCGGCACGAGCATTGTGAGGCAGAAGACGGAGATCCCTGCCAAGGTACCGACCGCGAAGGCGATCCGGCGAGTGCGCTCCCGGTGGCCAGGGGGCAACCGCCGTGTCGCCAGGGCAATACCACCTGCTGAGACACCGACGAAGACCAGCAGGCCCACTGAGAGAAACACGACCGGTGCGGCAGTGACCGCGGCCGTGGCGAGGAGCGCCGCCATGCCCAGTGCCGCTGCCAGCACGACGATCGCGCCCAACCCGAGCCAGCGCCAGCGCGTGATGGTCCTCGCCCCTCCCTCTGGTGACGCGGTTGGTGACTCGGTCATCGTATCCATCCCCGCCACGCACATGTCTCGACCATTGCACAGACCCCCATGTGCTAGCCGTTTGTGTCCACTGCCAGACGCGCTAGACGGCGCCTACCAGCCGCACACCCGGCATCGGGCCCGAATGGCCCTTCCGCCCTGGCTATTCCGATCGCATACGCAACGCCGTGGGTGGACGCTGCCGGCCGTCAGCGCCGTCGGGAGCGGGTGGTGGACATTGACGAAAGCATCCGCCATACCGGCTGCTGCGTCTCCCCCTCCTGCCTGAACGGCCCGGGCGACTGCCGAGCGTCGCCGAGGCGGGTGGCGGGAAGTTCGCCGCGCCGTGGGATCCTCACACCACCCTCCCCAGGCACATGCCGGGCGGCGGGCCTAGTCCGGTGCCGTTTCACCGCAGCGGAACGCTTCACCCGCTGCCGGCGGTCCCATGCGGTTGCCGTGCCTCGCGCGCGATCCGGGCACGAGTCGTGCGTGCCTGAGCGCCCTCATGGATCCACGGCGCCTCATCACGTTGGGATGCCTTTCCATGGCCCCGATCCCCCGGCAAACCGACCGTGGGTTCAACGGCTCTCACTCGGCGGGCGC
>Ga0065724_101366_pt1 | contig 10942 bp, 9 predicted proteins | sample TheenrcSG05JP960_FD_59111 | JGI IMG/M metagenome (GOLD analysis project Ga0065724, IMG submission 59111) | Thermophilic enriched microbial communities from mini bioreactor at UC Davis - Sample SG0.5JP960 | ecosystem: Engineered > Solid waste > Grass > Composting > Bioreactor | place: USA... | reverse complement strand
GGGTGGTGACGGCAACGCCCAGCGATCCGAGCAATTCCAGCACGGCGCCCCCCAGCTTGAGGATATGATCCGCGATGCGTTCCACCCCGATGTCGAGCAAAAGTCCGGTCGTAAACTCCAGGGCGTAGACGGCCGGATAACCGGGATACCCGAGCTCGAACCGGCGGGCGTCGGGATGAAATTCGAACGTTTCGAATTTGTCCCGGCCTTCGAGGCTTCGGACGCTTCGCCAGCCGATGTACCGCGGCACAAGCTCGAAGCCGCGTTTCGGATTGACGGCCAGGATGCCGCCGCCGTGCACGCCGAGCAGCCATTTGTACGAGCTGCACACGATCAGGTCTGCGTAGTTCAGGTCGACCGGAAAAGCGCCCAGGGACTGGGTCGCGTCCAGAACGAAGAGCGCGTTCGTGCGGCTGACGCGTTCATACAGCTTTTTGTAATCGATGCGCACGCCGTTCAGGTAGCTGACGTGGCTGGTCAGCACCAGTCTCGTCCGCTCGTCGATCCGGTTTAGAATGTCTTCCTCCTCGATGTCCCACTGGCGATGTTCGACGACGCGCACCTCCACGCCTTCCCGTTTGAGCAGCAGCCACGGCAGTACGCCGGAGGGAAACTCCAGATTGTGGACGATGACGTTGTCCCCCGGCTTCAGGCGCATCGCCTGGGCGATCATGGAAATGACTTCCGACGAACTGGACATGAGCGCGATCTGTTCGGGCGACCCGTTCAGCATGCGGGCCAGATTCTGTTTGCATCTCCACTCCTTCTCCGCATTCCGCTCCCGGCCGCCGGGNCCGAGGCTGCGCGCGGTCAGGTATTCCGTGACCGCTTCCAGCACCCCGCGGTGCGTCGGCGTTTCGGCACCGCTGTACAGCCACAGGCAGCGGTCCAGACCGATGAAATCTTTCTTGTCTATGAGTGCCTTCATTCTCGGTGTCTTCCTTTCGTTGCCCCTTTCCTGCCGCACGNTGCGCCATGCGCCGAGCCGAAAGGACCACTTCAGAGATTGGGCGGAATNTCGAGCCGTTCAAAACATTGATGCGCTTTTTCGATATGCGCGTGCGCACGGGACAGCAAGAACGGGCCGTGCCCGGGAAACAGGCGTTCGGCGCGCAGGCCGTGCAGCTTCCGCACCGTCTCCGCATACTCCGGAATGATGCAATCCCAGATGTACTGGACGACCACCTTGCCCCCCGCNAACACGGTGTCNCCGGAAAACAGGCTGCGCTTTCCTTCCTCTTCCCACANATAGCACACATGCCCGCGGGAATGGCCCGGCGCGTCGATCACGGCAAGCTCGATGTCGCCGACGGCGATCCGCTCCCCTTCCGNCACGGCCCGGGCGACCGGACAGGCCGGAAAGCGGTAATCGGCCGGATAAACGCCGCCGCGCTTGGCATGTTCGACGCTGGTCTTCTGCAGGTCGCCGTTTTCCAGCCAGGGNGCNGCCTCCCTGGANACGATCACTTCNATNCCGTACCGGTCGTGAAAAAATCGCGCTCCCGCGGCGTGGTCGGCNTGGACGTGGGTGAGCAGGCAGTATCGGACCTTTGCCATGTCGAAACCGTCCCGGCGGATGTTCTCCACGATGCGCTCCGGTTCGATGCCGCCGCCCGCGTCGATCAGCGCGCACTCGCTTCCGCCGTCGAGCAGATAGACGTTGCAGTCGGTCGGCTCGGTGAGTTCCATGCCGAACTTGCCGCTGCCCACCAGATGGATGCGGTCGGCGATCTTCATCGGGAATCACCCGGCACATAGGCGATGCACTCGATTTCCACGCACATCCCCGGCCGGAATTTGCCGATCTCCACCGTGCTGCGGGCCGGCGGATCGACGGGAAAAAATTCGGCGTACACCCGGTTGTAGTCCGCGAAACGGTCCAGATCGTCAAGAAAGGCGGTTACCTTCAGCACGTGCTCCAGCGAAGTGCCGGCCGCCCGGAGAATGTGGCCGATGTATTCCATCACCAGTCGGGTCTGGGCGGCAACATCGCCGGGATGCAGGATGCTGCCGTCTTCCAGGGAAAACGGGCACGTGCCCGACACGTACACGAGATCGCCGTATTTGACGGCCTGCGAATAGGCGCCGGCGGGCAGCGGAGCCCGGTCGGTGCGGATGATTTCCTTCTTCACGGCCATGGCCAGGCAACACCTCCGTTTGGTTGAACCCATTCCGTTTCCGTGGTGCGTCTTACGGTTTCCGGTAGCTTTGCGCCAGTTCCATATAGAATGCGGCCGCGCGCTCCACGTCCGCCACGGCCACCCATTCGTCCGCCGAATGGGCCTGGGCGATCGAACCGGGGCCGAACACGATGCTGGGGATACCCTTCCGTCCCCGCAGTTTGCTGGCATCGCTGCCGTAGGTTTCTCCGCGCGGCTCCGGCGAAAGCCCCAGGCGGACGGCCGCGTCCCGCGCCGTTTGCACAACCGGATCGTCCGCCGGCGTATCCAGGGCCCAGTCGAGCAGCAGCGGCTCGACCGTGCAGCGGATGCCCCTTGACGTGCACCAGGCGGACAGTTCCGTCCGGATTTGCTCCCATACGCCTTCGGGCGTTTCCCCGGGGACGATCCGGCGGTCGACCCGGATGGTGCACCGGTCCGGGACGATGTTGATTTGCTCGCCGCCATGGATTGTGCCGATCGACAATGTCGCCGGTCCGCACAGCGGGTCCGCGATGTTTTTCAGCCGGGGCGTCACTTCGCGGGCAAGATGGCTCACCACGTCGGCCATCGCCACAATTGCGTTTTCCCCTTCATGGGGAACGGAACTGTGAGCGGCTTTGCCGTGGGTGGTCACGGCAAAACGCACGCACCCCTTGTGGGCGACGACGATGTGCAAATCCGTCGGCTCGCCGACAATGGCGGCGGAAACCGGCAGATCCAGTTCCAGAAATTTCAGGATCCCCCCGCAGGCATGCTCTTCGTCGACCGCGGCGCAGAGCACCAGATCGGACCGCAGCTTCTCCGGGCGCTTCGCGCACTCCGCCATGGCGTACATCATGGCGGCGAGGGAACCTTTCGTGTCGCAGGCGCCCCTGCCGTACATCCGTCCATCCACGCATCTTGGTTCCAGCGGGTCGGGCATGCCGCCGAAGGACACCGTGTCCATGTGCGCTTCGAACAGCAGCACGGACTCCGGATGGCCGGTTCGCAGTTCGATGATCAGATTGTCCCGGCCATCATATACCGGCTGCCGGGACACCGCCAGACCGGCGTCCCGGCAGTACCGCTCGATGTAACGGGAAAGTTCCATCTCGCCCTGCGCGCCTTCCCCGTAATGGGGATTGACGCTCGGAATCCGGATCAGGTCTTCCAGAATGGCGACGGCCGGATGTTTCATGGAGCCGCTCCCGGCCTTTGGGCGGCCAGCGCCTTGGCGGCGGCGATTTTCGGTCCCCATTCCAGCAGCCATTCCCACGGCAGGCTTTCCCCGCCGACCATGCGCGGCACCGATTCGTCCGGGGCGTATTCCGGGCCGAGCACGCCGGCGAATTCCCGCTTGTATTCGTTGATGACCATCGGGATGTAATATTCGCCGATCGCCACCCCGGTCCAGTAATGCTCCTTCGTGTCGAAGTAGTGCTCCCTGATCAGCCGGTAATCCTCTTCGGCGTGGCGCAACGCCGCGAGGGCGAATTCGCGCAGCCGCACGGGATCGGGGGAAGCCAGGGCCTTCTCCTTCAGGTAGCGGTTGAAATACAGGCCGGCCAGGATGACTTCGCGCATGCGCCGCGCCATCAGGTGGGTGGCTTCCCAGTTTTCCCGCTGGATGCGGTTCATCGGGGACGAATGCTTCATGAGTTCCAGGATTTTCAGCACCCGGTCGGCCAGCATCAGGCAATGCTCCAGGTAGCGCGTCTCCTCTTCGCCCACATACTTGTTCGGCATGAACGGAAACGACGGCAGCGTCGGACAGATCTGCGTTTCGTGGATGCAGGGAAGGTGAAGGATCGCTTCCTCGTAAAGCGGACCGTTCGTTTCCCCGTGCAAATGACGGGCAGCGTGGGACAGAAACTCGTATCTGTCAAACCGCCAGCAATCCCAGCCGTATTGCGCCGTGGCCATGAAGTACAGCTCATGCCCGTACCATTCGAAGCCGTAGCCGTTGATGGCGTGGACCTTGGTATTGACGGCGCCCTGGAATTGCAGGATGTCGTTCCACAGATGCTGGAACGCGTAATTTTTGAGCCGGTCCGGGAACGTGTCCGGGATCAGATACGGAATGCGGCCCAGGCTCGCGGCGAACCCGCTGCCCTCACAGTTGCGCGACCAGATGCGATCCCGGCCGAAAATGTCGATCCATTTCAAAAATTCCCTGTCGTCATCCTCCAGGCCGGGCGCCCAGAACAGGACGACCCGTTCCGGCAGGCGGTCTTTCCACATTTGCAGATAGTCGCGGTCCTTCACGATCGGAGGTTCCCGCAGCCAGCGCACGCCGACGATCGTCTCCGGCTTCAGGACCTTGAGGTATTCTTCCAGCATCTCCACCGTCACGCTGTGCTTGGCGTCGTTGGGCGGCAGATGCCCGTATTTCCGCCGGCATTCCCCGCATTGGCAGAACCACTGCACTTCTTCGCTTTCCTCGAACACGAGCCCGTTGAACCCGAGCTCCTCGATCCTCTTCACGCTGGCGATCAGGTACTTCCGCACATCCTCGCGGGACGTGCACATGGAGTCGTAGTTGTTGACGTGGCCGGCCGCCTTCAGCTCCGGCGACAGCACGCTGCGGCTCTCGGGGTGGACGACCGGATAGCCGCCGCTGTAGGAATTCATGCCGATGTAGGCGTAAATTTCGATGCCCCGGGCGTTGGCGTAGCGGATCATGTCCTCCAGAAAAGGTTTTTTCAGATTCGGGTGGGTGAAGGACACTTCCACCCAGTCGTTGATTTCCGGTGCCCAGGTCTGCACCTTGATGTCCCGCATCACCGTTTCCGGATACTCCGGAAATTCGAACGGCCAGAAGCCGTACATGACGATGTTGAGGGCGCTGATCTTGTGCCGGAAGCACCAGTCGATGAAACGTTTCCAGTCTTCGCCGTACCACAGCTGCATGCCGAAGCCGATGCGGGCGAATCCGGCGTACCAGGTCAGGGTCGGGGAAATGATTCGCCGCTCGATGTCGGGATAGTCGACAATGTCCACGGCGGGAATGCCGCCCTCCCCCGCGCCTTCCGCCCATTGCAGGAAGGTGGCGAGGCCGTGGAGGGCGCCTTTCGCGTCCAGCGCGCAGAGGGTCACGCCTTCCGGCGCCACGCTCAGGCTGTAGGCCTGCGCGGGGAACGGGACGCCGGACAGTTCCCGTTCCCGCTCCGCGGGCATCGTCCCCGGGCCAAGCACGGCCAATTGGGCCGACGATGCCTCGCCTTTCATCTCCACCCCGTCAAAACCCAGTTTGATCAGTTCCTCGCGAACGACATCGGCGATGCGCCGCAGGGAAGGATCGACGAAGACGCCGATGGTGCGGCCGGCCGGAAACCGGCCGCCGCGGCGAACAAGGGATTTCGGTGTCGGAAGCAACGTGGAGGGCATGCGCTCCGTGTTGGAAGCCATAGCGGATCCTCCTTACCTTTTTGCTGTCGGTCGTCTCATGTTCAGGGCTTATCCCTTGTAAAACTGATCCACATTGTCTTTGGTGATCGGGACGTAGTCGACCAGTTCCTTCTTGGGGAACGATTGGCCTTCGATCAGGCCGACGGCCACTTCGATCGCGCGTTTGCCTTCGTCCGTCACGTTGTCCAGCACGGTGGCCGCCAGCCGGCCTTCCTTGACCGCCTTGAGCGCATCCGGAATGCCGTCGATGCCCACGATGATGATGTCGGTTCTGCCGACGGCCTCCACCGCCTGCAGCGCNCCCATCGCCATNTCGTCGTTTTGCGCCGCGATCGCGTTGATTTCGGGGAAGCGCTGCAGCCAGTCTTCGGTNATNCNCATCGCTTCGTCCCGNTTCCAGTTGGCCGTTTGCTGNGTGATCAGTTTGACGTCCGGATATTTGTCGAACAGCGCCTTTTTGCAGTCCCGCNCCGCGGGTAATTTCCGCGGAGTGGCCGATNTGNCCNTGCAGCAGNGCGACGTTGCCTTTGCCGNCCAGGAACTCCGCCAGCAGTTCGCCCATCATGATGCCNGATTGCTCCGGATCGGTGCCGACGAAGACGTCATAGTTTTCGTTCTGCGTGAACGTGATCGCTTCGACGAGCGGGATGCCCGCTTCCTTGATCCGGTCCACGGCGGGGCTGGAGCCCACGAAGTCCACGGAGTTCAGGATGATGGCGTCGACTTTTTGCGAGATGAGGTTGTCCACCTGATTCAGCTGGTTTTCGATGCTGTCCTGGCTGTCCATCACGATCAGTTCGACGTTCAGCTCTTTCGCTTTTTCCTGCATGGCTTCCACGAGGGCTTTGATGAATTCATGCCGCAATCCTTGCGTCGCGGCACCGATCCGGTACTTCGGCTTGGCATCGCTGCCGGAAGCGCCGCTCCCGCCCGAATCCGCCGGGCTTTGCGGAGCGCTGCTTGCGCCGGAACTTCCGCCGCTGCCGCCGCTTTCGCTTTTGCCGCCGCAGGCGGCCAGCACCAGCATGAGGGACACCGCAACCATCCACCACTTCCATAACCTGAAGCGCTTCATGTTCCTCCATCCCCTTTTCGGAAGTTATTTATCATCAGCACGGTGCGCCATGACGCACCATGTCCGACTGCCGGTTCAACCCCGTTTCGTGCGCTGATCCATGATGACGGCGCCGGCGATGATGAGGCCTTTGATGATCTGCTGCCAATAAGACGAAACATTTAGAAGATTCAGTCCATTATTGATGACCCCGATGATCAGCACGCCNACAATCGTGCCNAGCATCGATCCCCTGCCCCCGAACAGGCTGGTGCCGCCGATGACGACCGCCGCGATCGCGTCCAGTTCGTACCCGAGTCCGCTGTTCGGCTGGCCGGAGCTGATCCGCGAAGCCAGCAGGGCGCCCGCCAATCCGGCCAGGGCTCCGTTGATGATGTACACCCAGATCTTGACGCGATGGACGCGGATGCCGGACACGTGGGCCGCGTTTTCATTGCCGCCGACGGCGTATATGTAACGGCCGAATTTGGTCTTGTAGAGGATGAAACTGAAAATGGCCGTCACCAGCGCGAAAATGACCACCGGTACAGGTACCGGTCCGATATAGCCTTGGCCCAGGTATTTGAAAGCTTCCGATTGGATCGTGATCGGGCGGCCGTTGGTATAGATCAGCGCAATGCCCCGGGCAATGGTCATCATGGCCAGCGTCGCAATGAACGGCGCGACGTTCAATTTCGTGCTCATCACTCCCGACACGCCGCCGAGCAGGCTGGAAGCGGCAATGGCGGCGAGGAGCGCCGGAAACACCGCGTCCGGATTCTGGGCGACGATGCTGGCCGCGATCACGGCGGCCACCGCCATCAGCGCGCCGATCGACAGGTCGATGCCGGCCGTCAGGATGACCAGCGTCATCCCCACCGCCAGAATCCCGTTGATGGATACCTGCCGGAGCACGTTCATCAGATTGTTGAACGTCAGAAACGCGTCCGAAATGATGCTGAGGATCACGACGCCAAGGAGCAGGGCGAGAATCAGCCCGTATTTGCGCACCAGATCCGACACGCCGATGTTCATCGACGGCTTTGGCCCTGACAGCCTGGGTTTGGCGGAATTCCCGTCAGGCACTCTTATCGCCCCCTATTGCGCAGGCTAGAATTTGTTCCTGGGTCACGCTTCCGGCTGCAAACTCGCCTCTGATTCTGCCGCCCGCCATGACGAGAATCCGGTCGCTCATGCCCAGCACTTCCGGCAGTTCGGAGGAGACCAGGATGATCGCCACGCCTTCCTTCGCCAGGCTGGAAATCAAGCGGTAGATTTCCGCTTTCGCCCCGATGTCGATGCCGCGGGTCGGTTCGTCCAGAATCAGCAGCTTCGGTTTGACCATCAGCCACTTGGACAGCACCACTTTTTGCTGGTTGCCGCCGCTCAGGTTTTGCACCAGCTGGTCGATGCCGCTCATCTTGATGTTGATGCTGCCGGCCATTTCCCGGACCCGCTTCGTTTCCGCGCTTTTGGAAAGCACGGGGTTTCCGCCGCTCAGCGGCAAATAGGCCAGCGACATGTTTTCCCGGATCGACCGGCACAGCACAAGTCCGTAATCCTTGCGGTCTTCGGTAACCATGGCCATGCCGTGGCGGATGGCTTCGGACGGATGGCGGATGCGGAGCTTGCGGCCTTCCAGCCACACTTCCCCTTCGTCCAGCCGGTCAATGCCGAACAGCGCCCGCATCACTTCGCTGCGCCCGGCTCCCATCAGCCCGGCGATGCCGAGAATTTCTCCCCTCCGCACCTGAAAGGAAACGTTTTCAAAAGCCGGTCTGCGGGTCAGACCTTTCGCCTCCAACACCACTTCGCCGATATCGACTTTTTCTTTGGGAAAAATGTCCTGAAGCGGCCTTCCCACCATCATGGAGATCAGCCGGCCCGAATCCAGTTCGCCCGTGGGTTCCGTGCCGATGTACTGCCCATCCCTCAGCACGGTCACCCGGTCGGTCATGCTGAAAATTTCTTCAATCCGGTGTGAGATATAGATGATCGGAACACCCGATTTCCGCAGCTGGTCGATGGAGCGAAACAGCGCCCGGACTTCCCCTTCCGACAGCGCCGAAGTCGGTTCGTCCATGATGATGAGCCTGGCCTGCCGCGAGACCGCCTTGATGATTTCGAGCATCTGCTTCTGGGCTACGCTCAGGCTGCCGACTTTGGCGTCCGGTTCGACATGAAAGCCGAAGGCATCGAGCAGATCGCGGGCCTCGCGGTACATTTTCTTCCTGTCGACCAGAAACCTGGCCCGCGCGGGCTCCCGGCCCAGAAAAATGTTTTCCGCCACCGTCATCTCCGGGACCGGATTCAATTCCTGGTGGATCATGGCGATGCCCAGCTGGAGGGCGGTCTGCGGGCTGTCGATGCGCACTTCCCGGCCATAGAAGCGGATGCGCCCTTCGTCCGGCTTGACCAGGCCGGTCAGAATTTTCATCAGCGTCGATTTTCCGGCGCCGTTCTCCCCCATCAGGGCGTGCACTTCGCCTTTGTACACCCTGAGGGAGACCCGGTCCAGCGCCTTCACGCCATGAAACGCCTTCGAGATCCCTTCCATTTCCAAAGCGACTTCATTCACAACCGCGATCCCTCCTCGGGTCGATGCGGGTGATGTATCCGTCATGGATGCTCCGGATCGCGGATCCGGCCGTGCTCAGAACCAGAGCGTTTCGCCGTCTTCCCAATGCTTGTCCTCGTCCAGCGCGATGAACTCCCGGTAGGAACGGTAAATATGCCGCCGCATCACTCTTTCCGCATTGTCCGGATCCCTCTGTTTCAAGGCCTCGATCAATTCCCAGTGCTGGTCGACTTCCTTCTGCTTGGTCGATTCCCGGCCCAGAATGCGGTTCACCAGCGAGATCTGGAACGAAATCGACTCGTAGGCCTGGATGAGACGCTTGTGCCTGGACAGGGAGATGATGGTCTGGTGGATATGCAGGGATTCCTTGAGCAGCGAGTCCACGGTGTCGTCGTGCAGTTTTTCCTTCATGGACATGTAGAACGCTTCCAGGGCGTCGATTTCTTCCTGGGGTGCGATCTGGGTCGCGATGCGAATGGCCAGCCCTTCGATGACGGCCCGCAGCGAATAGATCTCAAACACGTCGCTCTTGTTGAGCTCGTTTACCACCGGCCCCTTGTTCGGCACGATGGTGATGATGCCTTCCCCCGACAGCTGGTGCATCGCTTCCCGGATCGGCGTCTGGCTGATGCCGAGCTCCTTCGCCAGCCTCGTCTCCACGATGCGGTCTCCGGGATTCAGTTCGCCGTTCAGAATCTGCTGCTTGATGTACTCGACCACGTCGCGGCTGATGTTCTGCTTGTCCGGAAACGGAACCTGGCCGGCCATCATTCGGATTCACCCTTCGTCTGATTTGCCATCACCGCGCAGTACCCTCCAAGTCTATATCCTATATTCTACATTCTATATTATATATAATATAGAATTTGGCAAGGGTTTTGTGAGATCAGATCCCCAAAAAAATTCCTGGTTTCCGACCCTTTCTATTTGATTGGAAATAAACTATAATGATTATGTGATTAGAATAATTACAAGAAAAGAAACATAATCGTATTTTAATGAGCAATTACGGAATGAAAGGAGAAGAAAACATGAGCGAAAACGCGAGCAGCCAGGCCCAATGCCCCTACCACGGAAGTGTCACCAGCCATGCTTCCCGGGGTACGCAGAACCATGACTGGTGGCCGAACGCCCTGAACCTCAGCATTCTCCGCCAGCATGACACCAAATCCAATCCCATGGACCCCGAGTTCGACTACGCCGTGGAATTCAGCAAACTGGACTACTTCGCCCTCAAGGAAGACCTCAAGAAGCTCATGACCGAGAGCCAGGACTGGTGGCCCGCCGATTACGGCCATTACGGTCCGCTCTTCATCCGCATGTCCTGGCACGCCGCGGGCACCTACCGCGTCGGCGACGGCCGGGGCGGCGGCGGCACGGGCAACCAGCGCTTCGCCCCGCTCAACAGCTGGCCGGACAACGTCAACCTGGACAAGGCGCGCCGGCTCCTGTGGCCGATCAAGAAAAAATACGGCAACAAAATCTCCTGGGCGGACCTCCTGGTGCTCGCCGGGAACGTCGCCATCGAATCCATGGGCGGCCCCGTCATCGGTTTCGGCGGCGGCCGGGCGGACATCTGGCATCCGGAAGAAGACATCTACTGGGGCGCCGAGCGGGATTGGCTCGCCGACAACCGCCACTCCGGCGATCGGGAGCTGGAGAACCCCCTCGCCGCCACGCAAATGGGACTCATCTATGTCAATCCCGAAGGTCCGGACGGCAAGCCCGATCCGGTCAAGGCCGCCCATGACATCCGCGTCA
>Ga0065724_100198_pt1 | contig 10993 bp, 15 predicted proteins | sample TheenrcSG05JP960_FD_59111 | JGI IMG/M metagenome (GOLD analysis project Ga0065724, IMG submission 59111) | Thermophilic enriched microbial communities from mini bioreactor at UC Davis - Sample SG0.5JP960 | ecosystem: Engineered > Solid waste > Grass > Composting > Bioreactor | place: USA... | reverse complement strand
CCTGGGGTCGGGGACTTGGGACAAGGCCTCGCGTAGGGTCATGCCCCCTCTTTACCCCAAGGCCGCATATTGGTCAAGTCTGGCCGGAGGTGGTGCTGTACCACCACGAACACTGGGACGGCACGGGCTACCCAAAGGGGCTCAAGGGGGAGGAGATTCCCCTTCCCGCCCGGGTCTTTGCCGTGGTGGATGTGTGGGATGCCCTTCTCTCCAAGAGGGCCTACAAACCCGCCCTCTCCGAGGACGCGGCCCGGATTGAACTCCTCTCCATGGCGGGCAAGAAGCTGGACCCGGGGCTGGTGGAGGTGTTTTTGCAGGTGGAGGGGATGGACAGTAAAGCCCACACCCCCTAGGGGTGTGGGCCTTGCACAACCTGGTCAGCGCCGCCACACCACCTGGACCGCGCTCACGGTGTAGGTGGGCAGGAGGTCGTTGTTGAGGCCCGTGGTGTAGAGGGTGAGGCCGCCGTTGACCGCAATTCCCTCGTTGCTGGAGCTGGTGTCCACCTCACCTCCCGCGGCGATGCCCCCGCGGTAGGTGGCGTTGCCGTTCAGGGTGACCTTGCCCGTGGCCCAGATGAAGGAGGCACTCTGGTCGTTGCTGTAGGACCCGTTGAAGGTGACGTTCCCGCCGGAGATGAGGAGGGGAGAGGCGTTGGCGGAGCTTTGCAGCCTGCCGTTGAAGGTGATGGTGTTCTGGGCCACGAGGGCGCTCGCCCCGGAGAAAAGGGGCTGGTTGTTTCCGTTGAAGGTTATTTCTGAGCCAGAAAAAACCTTGGAATCGGTGAAGGTGGGCTCAGCGTTGAACTGGAGCCCGTTTTTCCCGTAGACCGTGGCGTTGGTGAAGGTGGAGTCTGCCTTGAACTGGATCTCGCCGTTGCTGAGGATCTTCCCCCCGTTCACCGTCACGGTCCCATCCAAAACAGCTTTGTTCTGGGTGACCACCTGGGCATTCGTCCCCACGCTGAGGCTTCCCCGCTGGTTGCCCTGCGCGTCCACCTGCAGCTCCCCGTTCACCTCCAGCCGCGCCCCCGAGGCCAGGGTCAGGGCGCCGTCCTTGCCCACCTTGAAGTTGCCCTCCACCCGCAGGGTGACCCCGGAAGGAATGGTGAGGGAAGCGTTCAGGTCCGGCAGGTTCTGCACGCAGATCACCGCCCCGCTTTGGGCCCCGGCCAGAGCCGCACTCAGGGCGCTGAGGAGGTTGTTACCCGTCACGGATAGGGTGCAGGGGCGCCCCGCCGTGGCCTTGGCGTAGGGGTTGTCCGCCTGGGCCAGGCCCAGGTGGGTGCTCCAGAGGTTGCTCAGGTTGGGGGCAGGGATCCGGGTGGCGGTGCCCACCGTGGCCATCACCCCCTTGAGGCTGTCGTAGCAGGGGGTGTTGTACTTGGGGTCGTTTTCTTCAGGGGGGCTACCCCAGACCGGGCAGACCATGGACACGGGCTTGTTCCCTTGGCAGAGGAGGGGATTGTTCGAGGGGTTGCAGGTGTTCGCGTAGATGCCTCCGGTGATGAGGCTCTTGCGGGTGGCCTCGTCCACCTGGTCCAGGGACTTGCACTCCACCGTTCCCGAGGCGTTGGGGAGGCAGATCTGGGGGTCTTGGTCGTTCAGGGTGTACCCCCCGTCCCCGTGGAGCCGGGCCCCGTAGAGCTGGATCTGGCCGTTGATGCTGATCCTGCCCCCCGTGAACCACCCTTCTCGGAAGGCACTGCGCACCTCCACGGTGCGGGTGAGGACGGCCTTGGCGGTGTGCCTGGCCCCCCCTGAGGTGGCGGCGCTCACCACCTCGTACTGGGTGGGCGGGTTTCCCCCGGAGGGGGTGACGGTCACGGTGTAGCCGTCTCCTGTAAGGGTGGTGCTGGCCGTGGGAGGGTTGGCCCGGATGAAGGCCACGGCGTGGGCCACGCCTCCCTCCGCCAGGGCCTTGGCCTGGGCCTTTTCCCGCAGGTTCTTGGCGCTTTCCAGGTTGCCCTGGGCGAGGAAGGAGAGGGAGAGGCCCAGCATGAGGACCGCCACCATCACCCCCAGGGCCACGACGAGGGCAAAACCTTCTCTTTTCATCCGCCACCTCCTACTTGCCCAAGTTGGGCGTCAGGGTCACCACCAGACGCTCGGCCCGGGGATAGCCGTCCGTGAGGGCCGTGTTCGAGAGGCCAAAGGTGGAGAGGGAAAGCCCATCGGGGAAGGCCAGGCTTGCTCCTGGGGTGAACGCCCTGGCCCCCGTCTTGGCCTTGCCCTTGAGGCGGATGTAGACCGCCACCGCCGCCACCTTGTCCCCCGGGGTGCCCGAGGCCATGGTCACGGTGCGGTTCCCCCGGGTCCAGCCTCCCCCGGGGGCGCGGTAGGCCACCCGGAAGGCCTCCACCTCCCCCTCGAGGGCCCGCCCCAAGACGGGGAGGCCGTCCGTGCCGCAGGCGGGGAGGCCCGTGGCGGCGGGGCTGAGGCAGATGCCGGCGCTGAGGATCCCGCCCTCCGCCTTGTAGCGGACCGCCTTCACCCTCCCGACCCCCTCCGCGAAGCAGAGCCCCTCCATCCCCGCCTCGCAGGCGTAGCGCAGGGTGAGGGCATCCTCCTCCCCCTGGGCCGTCCCCTTCTTCAGGTCCAGGGCCGTTCCGGAGTCCATCCCGTACCCCGCCACGAAGAGTTCCCGGGAGAGGGCGGAGGCCAGGAGGGAGGCCTCGTCCGCCAGGAGGGCCTGGGGGCGGACGCGCCGCTCCAGCAGGGCGGAGGCGGAGAGGCTTCGCGCCGCGATGCCCAGCAGGAGGGCCAGCACCGCCACCGTCACCAAGAGCTCCACCAGGGTAAAGCCCCGCCTCATGGCGCAATCACCGTCCTCAAGGTCACCTGGGGGCGGTCCGCGGGCACGGCGAGGGTCACCCGGTAGAGGCTGCCCGTGCTCCCGCCGCAGGTGAGGCTCCCGTCCGTCCCCACGGCACAGGGCTCGTAGGTACACCGCCCCGTCTTCCCCCCAAGGGTCACGATGCCCCCGGTGCTGCTCCCGCTTGCCGCGCACACGGAGGCGATCTGGCCTGGGTTGCGCCGCAGGCCCTCCAGGAAGTTCTCCGCCTCCCGGGTGAGGGCCTGCACCTGCCTTCCCGTGCTCCCCGCCCGCAGGGAGGAGACCTGCAGGCCCACCAGGGCCAGGAGGACCACCGAGAGGAGCCCGAGGCTCAGGACCACCTCCAAGAGGGTGAGCCCTTCAGTTGCACGCACCCCGCACCTCCTCCACCGCCCCGCCTGCCCTCAAGCAGAGGCGGGCCTGACGGCTTCCCACGCTCAAGGTCAAATCCCCGGTCCCCGCAGGCTGGCCGAGGCCGTTGAACCGCCAGGGGCCTCCGCCAAAGGAGATGCCCTGGGGATTTAACTCGCGCAAGGTGGCCTCGCCCGCATCCCATTGCCCGTTGCCGTTGGCGTCCACGTAGACCCCCAGGCGCCCGTTCTGGACGACGAGCAAGGTAGGGGACTCCCGCCGCACCGCCTCGGTGCGGGCCAAAGCTGCTACCTGGCGGGCCTCGGAGAGGGCAGCCCGCAGGCGGAAGGCAGCCACCCAGTCGGAGCGGGCCACCAAGGCCAGGAGGATGCCCAGCACCCCCAGGACCACCAGCAGCTCCAAAAGCGTCATGCCCCTTTGCAAGCCACCACCTCCTCCCTGGGCATACCACGGTCTGGGGGGCGGGTGCATCCCCCAAACGGGGGGGTCAGGGGAGGAGCCCCGGCCAGGAGGTGGCGAGGCGCATGAGGGCTGTCCAGGGGAGGAGGGCCCACCAGGAGAGGTTGAGGGCAAGGAGAAGGACTGCCCCCGGCAGGCGGAGGCGCCAGGCGGCTACCCCTGCCCCGTAGACCAGGACGGGCAGGAGGACGGGCAGGTAGCGGGGGGAGATGGGCTGGAAACCCAGGGCGAAGAGGAGGCCCACGGCCAGGACAAAGGGGAGGAGGGCCTGGCGCTCCAGGAGGAGGCCCAGGAGGGCCAGGCCCCAGAAGAGTGCCCCCAAGGGGAGGAAGAGGGGGTCGGGCACCTCCCAAAAGAGGGCCAGCACCTCCTTCAGGCGGCTGGCGGGCTCCCCGTTCCAGTAGGCCACCTGGTGCACCCGGCCCACCTGTTCCAGGAGGGCGGGCACCCAGGGAAGGAAGGCCAGGGGAGGGAGGAGGGCCCTCCTCCCGAAGGGAAGCCCCAGGGAGAGGGCCACCGCCCCCGCCAGGTAGTGGGTCCAGAGGGCCAGGGCCGTGGCCCCGGCCCAGAGGGGGAAGCTCCTTCGCTTGGCCCCCAGGAGGGCGGCGGCCACCAGCAGGGCGGCCAGGGGGTACATGCGGAACTCCGTGTCCTGGAGGAGGGCCTGGGGCAGAAAGGCCCAAAGGCTCCCCCCCAGGAGGGCCAGGGGGGTGGGGAGGCCCTGGGCCCTCAGGGAGAAGAAAAGAAGGGGGGCCACGGCGCTTCCCAGGAGGACGGGGAGGAGGCGGAGGGGTACCTCCCCCTCCACCCCGAAAAGCCCCAGGAAGCTGGCCCAGGCCCCCAGGACCAGGTAGCCCAGGGGGGGGTGGAAGTCCTCCGTCCGCAAGGCCTGAAGGAGCTGGCCGGGGGGCAGGGTGCCCACCTCCAGGGTCCAGTCTTCGTCGAACCAGAAGGGGGGGTTCTCCTGGAGCAGGAGCCCTCGAGGGAGGAGGGCCAGGAGGAAGAGGAGGAGGGCGAGGGTGCGGTCGGTCATGGCCTCACCCAGAGGAGGAGGATCTGCCCCTGCTCGCCCAGGAGGCGGGCCCTTTCCCGCAGGAGGGGGAGGAGGTGGGGATGCTCCCCGGCGGCGATCCGTAGGGAGTTCAGACCGATCACCAGGTAGCCTTCTCGGAGGGAGCCTGGGTCCCCGTCCCAGAGGGAAACCTGGCAGGGACGGCACACGTGTTTGAGGACGCCTCCCAGCGGCTTGCTGCTGGCGGTCACTTTTCTCGGGGCGAGGTTCAGGGGGAGGGCCAGGAGGGAAGGCGAGCGGAAGGCCAGGTAGTCCCGGGTGGTGAGGGGAAGGGCCAGGGACCAGGCCAGGAGGGGAACGCCGAGGAGCAGGAAAGCGGTGCGCCAGGGGAGGAGGGAAAGGCCTAGGGCAGCGGTGGCCAGGATTAGGGGAAGGGGCAGGGTCACGTAGCGCACGCTGTAGGCGTTGAACCCCGTGGCCGCGGGGAGGAGGAGGAGCCAAAGCCCCAGGAAGAGGAGGAGGGTGAGCCCGGGGAGGCGGCCTTTGGGGTGGAGGGCTGCCAGCAGGCCGAGGAGCCAGAGCCCGGCCCCCACGGCCACCAGGGCGGGTTCGGGGCTGTGGGAGAAGGCGGCCATCTGGGCCAGGGCTTTCTCCGGCAGGCCGTTGAAGGGGCTCTTGTCGGGGAGGCCGGCCGCCTGAAGGGGCACCGCGTGGAGGCCCCAGGGGAGGAAGAGGAGGTAGGGGAGGAGGCCTTTTGCGCCGAAGGAAAGGGCGGGAAGGAGGAGGAGGAGGGGGAGGGCCAGGTAGTGGGCGTGGAAGGCCAAGGCCGCGGCCAGGGCGAAGCCCCAGTAGCGCCCCCTGGCCCAAAGGAGGAGGGCGAGGGCTGCCAGGAAGGCCGCCGGCGGGTAGACGTGGACCTCCGCCTCCCGCATGAGGGCCGCTGGGGCCAGGGCGTAGAGGAGGCCCGCGCCCAGGGCGGCGGGCCAGGAGGCGCCCAAGGCCCCGGCCAGGAGGGCGGTGAGGCCGGAGGTGCCCGCTCCCAGGAGGGCGGAGAGGATCCGGAGGCCCCTTTCCACCCCGGGATCGCGGTGGGTCAGGGGATCCTCCAGGCCCAAGGCCTCGGCCCAGAGGCGGTAGAGGGCGTAGGAGAGCGGGGGGTGGCTGTCCTCTCCCACCAGGCGGGAAAGGGCGGCTTCCGGGGAAAGGCGGAAGGCGGCGAAGTTGGCGGTCCACACCTCGTCGTACCAGAAGGGAAGTTCCAGGCCCACCAGCCCCAGGCGGAGGAGCAGGCCCAGGAGGAAGGGGAGGACGAAGAGGAGGAGGGGCCTCATCCCGCCCTCCCCCAGGCCCAGCGGAGGGCCCTTTCCGCCAGGAGGAAGAGGCCCAGGAGGAGGAGGGTGGCGGCGAAGGGGGGTAGGCGCACCCCCAGGGGCCAGGCCACCAGGAGGACCAGGGGCACCGCCAGGCCCGGCCCCTTGAGGAAGGCGGCGTAGGCGGGGCCGAGGCGGGCTCCCATCCTCCCGGCGGCCAGCCAGTAGAGGCCGTAGGGCAGGAGGAGGACCAGGAGGGGCAGGTAGGCTTCTCCCCGCGCCCCCAGGCCGCCCAGGACCCCCAGGCGGCCCGGGAGGGGAAGCCGCCGCCCCAAGGGGTGGAGGAGGAGGGGGAAGGCGTAGTAGAGCCCGAGGAGGAGGGGCAGCCACTCCCGGGCGTGGCCGAAGGCCAGGGAGAGGCCCAGGGAGGGGGCCAGGAGGGTGAGGAGGGGGTAGAGGGTTTCCGTCACGGCTTTTTCTCCCAAAGGAAGAGAGGGACGATCCCCCGGTCCAGGACCCTGAGCTCCTTTCGGGCGTGGGCGGCGTTCAGGAGTTCCTGCAAGGCTACCTGCTGGTCGGAGACCCAGCCCGGGTACTGGAGGAGGACCAGGACGCCCTTCTCGTTGAAGGGGGGCTCCTTCAGGTCCTCCGGGGCCACCAGGCGCAGCTGGCTTTCCGAGCGCCAGTAGTAGCGCAGGGAGACCAGGCGGCCCTTTTCGTCTCCCAAGACGGTGAAGGGCCCCACCTCCTTCTCCAGGGCGGCGAGGATCTCCGCCTTGCGGCGGAAGCCCTCGTCGGGGGGGCCGGGGCGGTCCTCCCCCCGGAGGAGGAGGCCCAGGTAGGCCACGCCCAGGGCCAGGAGGAGGAGGGCCTGGGTTCTCCGGGAGAGGGCGGAGGCGGCGAGGCCCAAGGCGATGGCCATGGGGGGGACGAAGGCCCCGATGTAGCGCAGGCTCACGGTGTTGAGGAAGAGGCTTGCCCCCCACCAGAGGAGGACCCCCAGGAAGGGGAGGAGGACCAGGATCCCTTCCCGTCTATCCCGAAGGCGCCAGGCCCCGTGGAGGACCATCCCCAGGAGGAGGAGGCCGAAGGCGTCGGGCTGGGCCAGGCGGTAGAGGGGCTCCAGGGCCAAGACCGGGTCGGGCCGGATGGCGGTCATGGCCATCCCTCCCCTTAGCTGCCCCAGGAGGGCAGGCATCCAGGGGAGGAAGAGGAGGAGGGGGAGGAAGTGGAGGAGGGCCCGGGCCTTGTTCTTGGCCTCGAGGAGGAGGAAGAGGTAGAGGGGGAGGAGGAGGAAGGGGGCCAGGTAGTGGGTCCAGAGGGCCCCCAGGCCCGCCCAGACGGCCAGGGGCAGGTGGCGCCGCACCGCCCCCAGGGGTGCTCCCCTTCAATCACCACCCGGGGGTAGCGGTAGAGCTCCCTGCCGATGCCCCACGCCACCGCCGCCCGCTTGAGCGCCCCGGAGATGCCCCCCTTGAAGGGCTCCATGTCCGTGGCCCCGGAGCCGTCCTGCTTCTCCACCCACTCCCCGGTCTCGGGGTTCTTGATGGCGATGCTGGCGATGACCCCGTGCTCGTCCCCCACCTGGGCCGGGGTGTAGCGCACCTGCCACCCGAAGGGCCCGAAGGCCTCGTCAAGCCGGGCCATGACCGCCCGGGCGTCGATGAAGGGGGCGATGGTGGTCTGCCCGTTCTTGCTGGAGATAATCTTCCACTCAATCTCCTCCGCCGTGAGGGGCCGGGTGAGCCTGGCAATCGCTTCCGCTGCCGTCATTCCCTCACCTCCTTCGCTTCCTTCCGGGGGGGCTTTGGCCCCCCAAGCCCTTCGTCTTAGCTACACGGGAGGGGGAGAGGGGATGAGCGTGTAGCTAAGACAACCCCCTCCCGCTCATTCCCGTGGGGCCTCTGCCCCCTGGCCCTCCTCCCCAAAGAGGTCCCGGAGCCACCGGTAGCGCTCGGGGTCTTCCTCTCCGGGCCTGGCCACGAGGCCCGTCTCCTCGAGGAGCCCCACCAGGAGGACGAGGGCGAGGAAGGGGCCCACCAGAAGGCCGAGGAGCAGAAGGAGCTCTACCACGGCCTCCTCCCCTTCAGGGCTCGCCTCGCCCGCCGTTCCCGCCGCTCCCGGGGGAAGGCCCCGGGGTGGAAGGGCGCCCGGAAGGACCGATCTTTGCGGAGGGCCTCGAGGGCCAGGGCCTGAAGCTTGGCGCGAAGGCTCATGCCGCCCTCCTCAAGTAGGCGAGGACGAAGGCCCCCTGGACGAAGAGCAGGACCGGGACGCCCCAGGCCAGGGGCAACGGGGCCCCCTCCTGCCACCGGAAGAGGAGCCACAGGGCGGCCAGAACGTTCCCCCAACCCGCCAAGTGCCCGACAAGCCTCCACATGCTTCCCTCCAAACGAAGCCGAGGGGCGGGTCTTCCCCGCCCCCCTGCCCTCCTTCGGCCTAGGCCACCGGGCGCTCCGCCGCCCGCGCCGTCCGGGCCTGAGCCCGCTCCCGCTTCTCCCGGAGCCAGAGGGAGAGGACCACGGCCACCTGGTGCTTGCAGGGCCGGGTCTTCCCCTGGGCGTAGGCCGGGCAGGTGCAGGTCTCGGCCTCGAGGTCCACGAGGTAGCGCTTCCCCGGCTGGGTTTCGCTCTCCACCACGAAGAGCCCCTCCATCCCCGCCACGGGGTGGACCTTCCCGAGGAGCGCCTTGGCCTTCTCCAGCTTGCCCAGGGTCTGGAAGAGCCTTTCCTTTAGAGGCATCGTCTACCTCCTTCGCCGCTTCCCGTGGGGCCGCTAGGCCCCCAGGCCCTCGGTCTTAGACACATGAGAGGGGTCAAAGAGGGAATGCAGTCAAGACACCACCGAGGAAGGCCCAGGGTGCCCACCGCAGGGCCAGGTGGACGGCAAACGAGTAGACTGGCCCCATGGAACCCCACCCCCTCCGCCTCCTGGAGGAGGGCAGGGACCGGGAGGCGGAAGCCCTCCTCCAAACCCCCCAAGAAGGCCTCCTGGAGGCCGAGCGCCTGGCCCTCCTGGGCTTTCTTGAGGGGCGGAAGGGGGACCTTCGGGCCTACCGCACCCTGGCCCTGGAGGCCGCCCGAAGGGCCCAGACCCCCTTCACCCTCTACCACCTGGGCCTGGCCCTACCCCCAAAGGCGGGGGCCCTGGCCCTGGAGGAGGCCCTCCGCCGCTTCCGGGGGGACGCCAAGGGGGAGGCCCGGCTCCACCTGGCCTTGGCCATCGCCCTGGAGCGCCTGGGCCGGCCCGAGGCCCTGGCCCACGCTGCCCTCGCCCGCCTCAAGGACCCCTCCCCCTGGACCACCCTCCACCACCTGCGCCTGGAGCTCCTCTTCGGCACGAAGCCCTTCCCGGAGGTCCTGGAGGAGGCGGAGCCCTTCCTGCCCCACCCCTTCCCCGGGGTGCGGATGCTGGCGGGGCACACCCTGGCCCTGACTCACCTCCTCCGGGGAAGCCCGAGGCGGGCCAAAAACCTCCTCCGGGGCCTTCTCCCCCTCCTGGAGCCGCAAAGCCTCGCGAGCTTCCTCGTCCTCGGGGCCCTGGCCCTGGACCCCCCAGAGGTCCGGCTCCTCCTGGAAGGGGCTAAGGCCTTCCTCCCCCGGGAGGGCTGGCCCTGGGGGTTTTACCTCCTCGCCCGGGGGCTTGGGGAGGGGGATGAGGCCTGCCTTCTCGCCGCCCACGGCCTCCTACGGGAGGACGGAGCCCCCTACGCCCTCCTGGCTGAAGCCCGCCTGAAGGCCCTCGGGGTGGAGGTGGAAGCCCCTCTGGCCCCGGAGCTTGCCCCCGGCCTGCGCCCGGAGGCCCGGGTCCTCCTTTTGGGAGAGGCCGGAACCCCCCTCCTTCGCTTCCTTGGGGGAGGCCCCCTCCCCTCCCTGGGCCCCAGGGGCACGGAGGCCCTGGCCCTCCTCCTCGCCCACGAGGCAGGCCTTTCGGGAGAGGCCCTGGGGGAGGCGCTTTACGGGGAGCCCAACCCGGGGGCCCTAAAGGCCCTCCTCCACCGCCTGCGGGAGAAGGGCTTCCGCATCTCCTGTTCCCCTTACCGCTTGGAAAACCCTCCCCCCTCGGACCTCGGAGCCTTCCTTAAGGCCCTCTCCCGGGGGGACCTGGAGGGGGCCCTGGCCCTCTACCAAGGCCCCCTCCTCCCCTGGAGCCAGGCCCCGGGGGTGGAGGAACTCCGCCTGGAGCTGGAGGAGACCCTGAAGCAGGCGGTGCTGGCCCAAGGGGACACGGAAAGCCTCTTCCTCCTGGCCGAGCGCCTGAAAGAAGACCTGGAGGTCTGGGAAGCCCTCCTGGAGAGGCTACCCCAGGAAGACCCCCGCCTTCCCATCGCCCAGGCCCGGGTGGCGAGGCTCCGCCGGGAGTACGGGGTGTGAGGCCGGGGGGACGCAGTTGGGGTCCCAGCAGGCCAAAGCGGGCCCGGAAGGCCGGGCCAGGAGGAGAAGCCAGGCCAAGAGCAAAAGCCAAAAGACTTTGCCCCTCATGCCCCCAGGGTGCCACGGGGAGGGTTACGCGGAGGGCCTGGGGTTACGCGAGGTTACGCGGGAGGTCAGGCGTGGAACCCCTTCCACGTAACCCCGCGTAACCTTCCCCCTGCTACCCTAAGGCCAGCCTGAGGACAGCCGAGAGGGGTGAAAGCCATGCAAGACGGGATGTTGCAGCTACCCGTGGCGAACCTCCAGGAACCCGCCCAGGCACCAACCCGGGGAGGGATGAACTACAAACCAAGCCGCTTCAACCACTTCCACACCCTGCCCACGGGCGAGAAGCTCGCCTTCAACTCCCTCTCCGGTGGCCTGGCCGTCTTGGATTCAGAAGGATGGGCGCGCTACACGGCCCTGGTCAAGGGGGAGCCCTTGGACCCCAAGAACCCTGTAGACCAGGGGCTCGTGGAAGGCCGCTTCGTCGTTCCCGAGAACTTTGACGAGCTGGCCTACCTTAACCCAAGTTGCTACCCAGCCATCTTCTGGGTCAGGAGACTGATGTTATGGGCCAGGACGAAGGTGAG
>Ga0065724_102597_pt1 | contig 11098 bp, 8 predicted proteins | sample TheenrcSG05JP960_FD_59111 | JGI IMG/M metagenome (GOLD analysis project Ga0065724, IMG submission 59111) | Thermophilic enriched microbial communities from mini bioreactor at UC Davis - Sample SG0.5JP960 | ecosystem: Engineered > Solid waste > Grass > Composting > Bioreactor | place: USA... | reverse complement strand
CGATCCGAGCCGCTACGCGCGCGTGCGCGACCTCATCCGGGCACAGGGATGCGACATCATCCTCAACTTCTCGACTGGGGGTGGAGCTGGTATCGTGCCGGACGAGGAACGGATCGCCCCCGTGCGCCTGCGTCCGGAAATTGCCTCGTTCGATGCCGGTTCCCTCAATTTCGGCGACCGCGTGTTCGCCAACTCGCCGCAGTTCCTGGAGGCGCTGGCCCGGGAGATGCAGGCCAATGGCGTCAAGCCTGAAATCGAGTGCTTCGACAGTGGCTTCATCGAGACAGCCAAGCGTTTCATCGAGCGCGGACTGATCCAGCCGCCGTACTGGTTCCAGATGGTGCTGGGTGTTCGCGGCGGTGCACCGGCGACCGTCGAGCAACTCGTCCACATGGTGCGCCAGCTTCCGGTTGGTTCGCTCTGGTCGGTCTGCGCGATCGGACGTCACCAGCTTCCGATGAACGTCGCGGCCCTCGTCATGGGCGGTCATGTGCGAACCGGACTCGAAGACAACATCTACTACTCGTACCGTGTCCTCGCGGAGGGAAACGCGCCGCTCGTCGCGCGGATCGTCCGCATCGCGCGCGAGCTCGGGCGCGAGCCAGCGTCACCGAGCGAGGCGCGCGAGCTGCTCGGTCTGCCTCCGTTCCAGGGGTGAGCGGCGATGGCGCGTCCACGCGTCGCGATCGCCGAACTCTCGCACGAAACGAATGCGTTCGCCCGGACACGGGTCGACCTGGCGTTCGCCGAGCGTTGCGGCATCGTGCGTGGCGCCGAAGTGATCGTTCGACATCGCGATACTGCTACTGTCATCGCTGGGTTCATCGATGCTGCGCAGGAGGCTGCACTGGAACTCGTCCCGTTGCTGGCTGTGTGGATCACCCCAGCTGGCCCAGTGACGCGGACAGCGTACGAGACGCTGGTCGGGGAGGTCGTCCACGGACTCCAGGCAGCTGCCCCGATCGACGGCGTTCTCCTCTCGCTCCACGGCGCGATGGTCGCTGAGCATGCGCTCGACGCCGACGGTGAACTCCTCCGTCGTGTCCGCTCGGCAGTCGGTCCGCAGGTGCCGGTCCTCGCCGTGCTCGATCTCCACGCGAACGTCAGCCCGCTCATGGTCGAGCAGGCCGATATCCTCATCGGGTACCATACGTACCCGCATCTGGACCAACGCGAGCGTGGTCACCAGGCTGGGCATCTCCTGGCGCGGCTCCTGCAGGGAGCGATCCGCCCGACCGCAGCGCTGGTGAAGCCACCGATGCTGCCGACCTCGCAGCGGATGACGACCGACCAGCCACCGATGCGGACGCTCATGGAACGCGCGGCGGAGCTGGAACGGGACCGCCGCGTCCTCGACGTGACGGTCGCTGGAGGGTTCCCGCCAGCCGACGTGCCGGAAGCCGGTTCGAGCGTACTCGTCACGACGGACGACGATCCAGCTCTGGCCAGGCAGCTCGCTGAGGAACTCGCTGCGCTGGCCTGGGAACTCCGCCACGGCTTCCTCGGCGGCGTCGCGACCTGGGAGGAAGCAGCCCAGGCGATCCGATCGATCCGGCGCGGCCCGCTCGTCCTCGTCGATATCGCCGACAATCCGTGGAGCGGCGGACCCGGTGACAGCGTCGAACTCCTGCGTTTCCTGCTGCGGGAAGGTGTGCGTCCGGCAGCACTCGCACTCGTGCGGGATCCGGACGTCGTGGACCATTGCTTCGCGGCAGGCACGGGAGCGACGGTGGAGGTACTCCTCGGCGGCAAGACCGACGACCTCCACGGTCCACCGCTGCAGGTTCGCGGTATCGTGCGGCTACTCTCTGACGGACGCTACGTCAACGCGGGACCGATGCTCGCTGGCGTCACGGTCGACCTCGGTCGCACCGTCGTCCTCCGCGTTGACGGCATCGATGTCCTGGTGACGGAGCGGGCCGAATCGCCGATCGACCTCAACGTGTTCCGCGCCCACGGGATCGAGCCGACCGAGCAACGCGTGGTCGCCCTCAAAGGCAAGGGGCACTTCCGGGCTGCGTTCGAACCGATCGCCGAGCGGATCGTTCTCGTCGAAGGCCCGGGAATCACCGGGAGCGATCTCAGTCGCCTGCCGTTCCGGAATATCCGTCGTCCGATCTGGCCGCTCGATCCGCTCTAGTGCTCGGTGTGGACGTAATCGGCGATTCGCAAGGAAACGACCTTCGACACGCCGTCCTCTCCCATCGTGACGCCGTAGAGCGTCCCCGCAGCCTCGATCGTCGCCCGGTTGTGCGTGATGACGAGGAACTGCGTTCGCGTCGCCAACCGCTCGAGCACGCTGCGGAAGCGGAGGACGTTCGCTTCGTCGAGCGCCGCATCCACCTCGTCGAGGACGCAGAACGGCACAGGATCGAGTTCGAGAAGTGCGAAGCGCAGGGCGATCGCTGCCAGTGCCCGCTCACCGCCGCTCAACTGCTGCACCGAGCGTACGCGCTTGCCGGCCGGTTGGACGACCAGCTCCACTCCCTCGATCGAGCCTGTTCCGTCGCGCGCGACGAGACGCGCCCGACCACCGCCGAACAGCTCGGCGAAGGTGGTCGCCAGCGCCCGATCCAGTGCACGGAGCGACCGGGCGAAGCTCCGCTCGATCTGCTGGTCGAGGTCAGCCGAAAGCTTCCGGAGCGTCCGGATGGTGGTGCGGACATCCTCGAGTTCCGCTCGGAGCCGCTCGTAGCGAGCGCGCTCGCTCTCGTATTGCGCGATCGCTGCCTCGCCGAACTGACTGAGCTCGCGCCAGCGACGGCGTAGCTCCGCGACCCGGCGCTCCAGCCGGTCAGGTGGATCGCTCACTGTTGCGGCGGCCGAGCGGAGTTCGTCGCTGAGCCGGGCTGGATCTTCCGTCCACGCGAGTTCCCAGGCGGCGTTCTCGAGGACGGCACGCTCAGCCACGCTCGCCTGCTCGGAGGCCGCCTGTGCCTGCGCGATCTCGCTCTCGACCGTGTGCAGCGCTCGATCGAGCCGGTTACATTCGGCTGCGAGTGCTGCGAGTTCCGTATCGCACCGGCGGAGCGCTTCGTCCAGTGCCGCTTCCTCGCGCTGGAGAGAGTCGATTTCGCTCGCGACCGTGCGGGCCTCTTCCTCCGCACGCTCCGCCTCGGCGCAGGCTCCGGCGTGGTCGCTGGTGAGTGCAGCGGCGCGCATCTCGTACTGCGCGAGGGCCGATTCGAGGCGAGCGATCTGACGGTCAACGTGGGCACGTTCCCGAGCCACGGCTTCCAAACGCTCGCGCAGGGTCGCGAGCATTGCTGCAAGCTGTTCCCGCTCAGGATCCGGGGCCTCGACAGCCTCCAGCTCGGTAACGAGCAGGCGACGACGGTTAGTGAGCGCATCGAGCGTTGTCGCGAGCGCCGCAGTTTCCTGGGCCAGCTCATCGATCCGCGTCGCATCGCGTTCGAGAACCGACCGGAGTTCCGCGATCGCCTGTTCCTGGCGGTAGAGACGCTCGCTCAGCGCCGAGCGCTCCCGCTGCAGACGCGCCTGCTCCGATCGCAGTTCACGCTGCTCCTGCTCCACGCGACGCGCTGTTTCCTCGGCCGACGCTAACCGCGCCCGTGCCGACTCGTACGCGTCGCGTGCCGACTCGACCTCGCGCTGTGCTTCGGTGAGGAGTGCAGCGAGCCGCTCCAGGCGCACAGCCAGTTCGCGACGCTCGCGTGCCGAGGCTAGCAAGCCGCGATCGCGTGCCCGGCCTGCCCCACCGGTAACCGAACCGGTCGGGCGGGCGAGCTCGCCGTCGCGGGTCACCACAACCCAGCCGGGTGGTACCTGCGGCAACAGACGACGCGTCGTCGTGAGGTCAGCGACGACCAGCACACGCCCCAGCAACGACTGAACGACCGGTCGGAGCGCAGCTGGAGCCGACACAAGTTCGGCAGCGATACCGATGACACCCGGCTCGTTGACCGCGAGCGGCAGGCGGCCAGGAGGTGCGGCCCGGACGGTATCGAGCGGGTGAAAGGTCGCCCGACCAGCTCGGTTCGCCTTGAGGAAAGCGATGGCTGCTTCGGCATCGGCCCACCGTTCGACGACGAGGTCGGAAAGATGGCCGCCGAGCGCTGCCTCGATCGCCTGCTCCAGTTCGGGCGGAACGTCCAGGAGGGCACCGAGTGTGCCGACGATGCCGGAAAGTTGGCCACGTTTCGCCGCTGCGAGAATCGCTCGCGCTGAACTCGCGACGAGGTCGTGCTCGAGCGCGTGCACGAGCGTTTCGAGCCGCGTTCGCGTGACCGTGATCTCGCGCTCGAGTTCCTGCACGNCCTGCTGCCGCCGGTCCAGCTCCGTGCGGCACTGCACCACCTGCGCTGCGTAGCGCTGGACCTCCGCCCGTGCAGCGACCGAACGCTCCTCCAGGATCGCCAAGCGACGCGCCAGCGCTTCGTGCTCCCGTTCTCGGGCTGACCGTTCCTCCTCGAGCTGGCGATAGGCAGCCTCGAGACGAGCCAGCTCCTGGCTGCGTGCCTCGCGCGCGGCGACGAGCGCGGCATGCTCGCGAACGGACCGCTCGCGGGCAGCAGCGTTCCGTTGCAGCTCCTGCTCCAGTTGCGCGAGCTCGGCACGGAGAGCTTGGGCTCGCTTCCGCCGCTCGGCGAGAAGCGTCTCCTGTCGCTCGAGCATCGCCTGGGCTCGGGAGCGGTCCGCTTCGAGGGTGCGAGCGAGATCGTCGAGTCGTTGCACTTCCTCGCGGAGCGACGCCAGCTCCGCCGCAGCACGATCGCGATCGCTCGCCAGCGTCTGGAGTTGCGCGGCGAGCGCCGTCGCTCGCGTCCGGGCCAGCTGCGCCCGGTGCGCGAGCGCTTCGACTGCACGCTCGCGTTCGTGCCGGAGCCGCGCGACCTCCTGGTACGTCGCGCGGAGCGTCTCAGCTTCGGCACGGCGGGAGGCCAGTGCGCGAGTGCATTCGTCGTGCTGGGCCTGCAGTATGCGCCGCTGTTCGTCCAGTTCCACGAGTCGCGCGCGGGCACATTCGATCTGCCGGTGCGCTTCCTGCCAGCGGGCGGCGAAGAGCCGGATGGTCGCATCGCGCAGTGCATCCCGGAGGGCCAGCGCCTCCCGGGCACGCTCGGCTGCAGTGGCCAGCGCCTGCACGTGCGGCTCGAGTTCGTGCAGGAGATCCTCCAGTCGCCGGGCGTGCTGCTCGGCCTCGCTGAGCTGCTGGCGTGCCTCGGCCTGGCGCAGGCGGAGGGTCGAGAGGCCTGCTGCGTGTTCCAGGTAGTCGCGGCGCTCCGCCGGGCGCTGGTCGAGCAAGGCATCGACAGCACCTTGCCGGACGATGATCCAGTCGGCACGGAGGACTGCAGCGATACGGAGGACGTCACGCAAGCGGGCGCGGGTACCGTTGATGAGATACTGGCTTTCCCCGTCGCGGAAGATGCGACGGGTCAGGCTCACTTCCCGGAATGGCAGGCCGAGTTCTTCGCCGTCCTGCTCGAGCACGAGCGTTACCTCGGCCATACCGAGCGGCGATCGTCCGGGACCACCAGCGAAGATGACGTCCTCAGCCCGGCGACTGCGGACAGCCGTGCCGCTCTGCTCGCCGAGCACCCAGGCGATCGCTTCGGCCAGATTCGATTTGCCCGATCCGTTGGGACCGACGATCGCCGTGATACCGGGATCGAAGACGAGCTCGAGCGGCTCAGCGAAGCTCTTGAAACCGACGATGGAGAGACGAGCGAGACGGATTCCCATCGACCACTCAATCCGGATACCCATGCGGGAAGCGCGTGTGCCAGCGAACCGCCGAGGCGATGATCTCCTCGATCCCGTAGCGGGGCCGCCAGCCGAGCACGCGTTCTGCTTTGGCGAAACTGGCGTACTTGACCGGCGGCTCACCGGGGCGCGGCTCGCCCCGCTCGATCGGGAACCGGACACCGGTCAACTCCTGCACCAACTCGACGATCTGCCGGGTCGAATAGCCGACGCCGCTCCCGAGATTGATGACGTCNGTCGGATGGCCCTGACGGAGCGCTTCGAGCGCTCGCACGTGCGCATCGGCGAGATCGAGGACGTGGACGTAGTCGCGGATTGTCGTGCCGTCGGGCGTCTCGACCGGTGCGGAAGTGAGGCGAAACGGCTGCAAGCCGAGTGCCCCCCGGATCGCGTTCGGGATCAGGTGTTCCTCCGGCCGGTGGTCTTCGCCCATCGAGCCATCGAGTGCCGCTCCAGCCGCATTGAAGTAGCGCAAGCTGATCGAGCGCAAGCCGTACGCTGCATCGTACCAGCGCAGGTACTGCTCCACCTGGAGCTTCGTCGCACCGTAGGGGTTCGTCGGTTCGGTCGGATGATCCTCGTCTAACGGCAAGTAGCGCGCCTCGCCGTAGACTTCCGAAGTCGACGAAAACACGACGTACGGGACGTCATGCGCGAGGCAGGCCTCGAGCAAGACGATCGAGCCTCCGACGTTGTGGACGACGTACTTGTTGGGATCCTCTACCGACTCGCGCACCGAGGTATAGGCCGCCAGATGCACCACCGCATCGAACCGCCAGCGCCGGAAACAGGCGAACACCGCTTCCCGGTCGATGAGTTCGCCGACGACGAGCGGCGNAGCAGACGGCCGCGCGGTGGCCTTGCTGGAGATTGTCGTAGACGACGACCTCGTACCCGGCCTCCTGCAGNGCNNGCACCGTGAAGGAGCCGACGTACCCNGCTCCACCCGTTACGAGGACTCTGAAGGACGACATCCCGCTATCTCCTCCTCACGAGCGACGTGCGGCCGCGATGGTTGCCCAGGCTGCCTGTTCGTCGGCCAGCTCCGGCGGTGGCTGCTCCCAATCCGCGAACCAGTCNAGGATGCGGGCCAGATCGTCGGTGGGCACCTCAGCGAGTCGCTGTACCGAGCCATATCGCGGATCGTCGCACCGCACGGCGACGATCTTGTCGTCGCCGCTGGCTCGCCGGAGCAGTCCGACCGGGCGGACGGTCACGCGCGTCCCGGTCGGCAGTGGCACGCTGGCCAGGACGATGACGTCCAGCTCGTCATCGTCGGAAGGATTGTACGTGCCCACGAGATAGCCGTAGTTCGCCGGCCATGGCCGCCGTGCATGCGGATGCGGGAACGTGCGCCACGTCCTGCTGGCCCGGTCATAGACATGCCGGACGACCGAACCGGCTGGATCTTCGATCACGGCTTCGAGACAGTCAGTGGATCGATGGGAAGGTCGTCGCTCGCACCCCATTCTGCCCAGGATCCGTCGTAGACGCGGACGTTCGGAAAATCGAGCAGGCGCAACGATACGTAGCTGATCGCCGCATTCGGACTGTGGAGACCAGACACGAGAACGCGTTGCTCGCGCTGGAGACCAGCTGCCCGGTATAGCGCTGCGAGTTCCTCCGGTGGACGAAACGCGACCGGAGGGTCACCGGCGAGGAGCGACGGCCAGGGAACGGAGACCGAACCGGGAATGCGGCCTCGTCGCAGGCGCCCCTGCCACGTTTCCGCGAGCTCCGCTGCGCTGCGGTTATCGACGATCCGCGCTGCTGGATCCTCGAGCGCTGCCAGGACATCGGGGAGTTCCGCCAGCACCTCGTACCGGAGCTCCGGTTGGAACGTCCCGGCCGGTGCAGGCGGTGGGAGATGGCGCGTGACCGGCAAGCCAGCCGCAACCCAGGCAGCGAAGCCGCCATGGAGCAGGCGAACACGGTCGAAGCCGACAGCGTTCAGGAACCAGAACCACCGGCAGGCGCCGCGCCCGTCGCCACGCTCGTAGACGACGACCTCGTCAGTCGCATGCAGACCGATCGCTCGCAAGAGCTGGCTGCGCCGCGGTTCGCCGACCAGCATCCCGTAGACCTCGTTGTGTACCTCGATCGTGTCCTGCCACCAGACGTGACGAGCACCCGGCAGATGGCCGGCGAGATAGTCGCGCAAGGGACTCGCATCCAGGACGACGAGTCNTGGTTCGCCGAGACGATCTCGGAGTTCGCTGACTTCGACGAGATACCGGCCACCCGGATAGCTCGCAGCCGGCGCGAGCGAAAGAGCGGCGACACGACGCCGACAGCCACCCACGATGAGCCCACCGATCCCGAGCAGGAACGAGCGTCGCGTCGACTGCATCGCCGCTCCCGTTCACCGGTACAGTCCAGGACGTGAGGGAACGAGACCAACTCGTTCCGCTCATCGCCCGCTCAATCCTACCGGGAGCGGTCAGCGGATCGCGTAGTCGATCGAGACCGAGACGACGACGGTCGTTTCACCGGCTGGAACCGGGGCCACCTCGACAGCATCCCGCGCCGCTGGCACCGGAACGGGCGGAGCCGAGACCGACTCGACGATCCGCACCGGCTCGCCCAAGCCGACTCCCGCGAGCTGAGCGAGCTGCGCCGCCTTGTCGTGCGCGTCACGGACAGCGAGCTCACGCGCCTGACGGAGCGCAGCAGCCGGGTTCGAAACCGAAAAGCTCACCTGCTGGACGACGTTCGCCCCAGCCTGGACTGCTTGTGTCAAGACCTGACCGACCCAGTCGACTGGTTGCACCTGGACGTCGATGAGCTGCGTGACGCGATAGCCCGTGACCGGTGCACCGGGTTGCTGCCAGTCGCGCTCGACCGAGATCGTGTAGAGGACGGTCTTGACCGAGTTGTCGGGGATTCCGGCTTGCCGGAGCACGGTAAGTACAGCAGTCATGCGGTTCGCGACAGCCTGTTGTGCGGCGGCTGCGTCCGCGTCGAAGACCTCGACACCGAGCGTGAGCGTCGCGCGATCGGGAGGAAGGGTCACCCTGCCCTCACCCGAAACACTGATNACGCGCTCGCGCNTCGCGGTTTCCTGAGCAGCCGCTCCGTCCGTCGGTGGCAACGAGCTGAAGACGTTGAGAACCAACCCGAGCACAGCCAGCGATACGAGCACGCCGATACCGGTGAGCCACCTCTGTCTCATTTCCTGCCATCCTCTCGAAACGACTCCGTTCCTGTTCCGAGAGAAAGACGACAGAGGGCTCCGCGCAGTTCCGATCGGGTCATGGCAGGTGCATCGACCGCTGCGGCCGCCGCACGAGAGGAAGCAGGAAGCCGATGACGAGGCCAAGGGCAGTGACGATCGTCAAGACAGCGATCGCCCCATACAGGACGAATCGTCCGGNTGCTCCGAGCCGCAGGCTCGTCTCGTGTTCTTCAGGAGGCGGAGATGATGGGGGCACCGTTGTCTGCGCTGTGGTAGTCCCCTCGCTCGCTGCTGCCGGAGAAGCTGCGAGCGCCTGAACGGCAGGCGCGACTGCCTCACCAGCACCGGACTCAGCCAGGGTCGGCGTCGCGTGCATGGTCGGTACGGCTGCCGCCGGCGAACGCGCGACGCCCGTGACGCGCTCGTTCGGCTGCGTACTCGGTGGAACGAGGACGAGTGCACTGGTCACCAGCAGGACGAGGAACGTGGCAGCGAGCAGGGTCGCCACGCGGATCGGGAAACGATAGCGCCACCACCAGGGCGCGGAGCGGAGCCTGACCACTGACTGCGGATCGAACACGAAATCGCGTGGTAACGCCGGTCGCGGAAGCGTCCGCAGCGCGCTCACGAGGGCCTGGTACTCCTGCCAGCGCGCGCGGCAATCCGGGCAGGACTCGAGGTGAGCAGCGAGCGGCGGTTCCGGTACTTCGGTCGCCAGGAGTGCCAGTTGTTCGTCGGACAGATGGTCGGTTCCGAGTGTCATCGTCAGCCTACCTCATTCCGCATCCGACGCCGGCTCATGCCCGGCTGACTCGACATCATGAGGAAGACGTCCGGTGAGGACGAGCAGTTCCCTCGCGCGCGGGTCAGCCTCAAGCGAGGCGCGGAGCCGCACTCGTGCCCGGGCGAGCCGCGACTTCACCGTTCCGACCGGAACTCCGAGCACCTCCGCCGCTTCCTCGTACGCGAGCCCCTCGACATCGACGAGCACCACGACCGCTCGCTGCTCGGGCGGCAGTGCGGCCAGTGCTGCCTCCAGCGCAGCGATCAGCCCGTGTTGCTCGACCTGCAGCGCTGGCTCGCTTTGGCTCCGTTGCTCCGGGNNTCGCTCGAGCGGCNNGTAGGGATGACGGCGAGCAGCACGCAGGTGATCGAGCGCAGCGTTGTGAGCGATCCGCAAGACCCAGGAACGGAAGTTGGTACCCCGGAAGCGATCCAGCGAGAGGTAGGCACGGATGAATGCCTCCTGCACGATGTCCTCGGCTGCATCGCGATCACCGAGGAGACGGACACACACAGCGAAAACGAGGCCCTGGTAGCGCTGTACTAGAGCCGCGAATGCTGCCTGGTCTCCACTGCGCGCCGCTGCGACCAGCGACGCATCGGTATCGCTCGTACCCATCGACCGCGGTCATCCTCTCGTTGCCGGAACGGTACCCGACAGCCGAGCGGACTGTCCAGCCGCGTGCGGGTCGGAGCGTGCGTTGGAGGCTCGTGGACGACGCCGCAAACGGTGCGCCGCGCTGCCTCGCCCTTCCGGTCTCGCGAGTAGCCCGAAAGTCCTATGTGCCGTTCTCACGAACGGGCCGTTACACCAGAAGGACGAATCGGACCTCTCCTGGAAGGTTTCGGCTCTTGGCGGTGAGCACGAATCGGAAGGAACAACGCAAACCGACTCCCACGCTGGTGGTGGCGGACCCCCAGGCCGCTGTGCGCCAGAGCCTGCGTCACTTCTTGGAAGCGACGGAAGGCTTGCGTGTCGTCGCAGAAGCCGGTGAGCTCGCTCGCCTGGCCAGCCTGGTCGATTGGCAGCACCCGGACGTCGTTCTGGTCTCGGCGCACTACGGCGCGCCGCTCGTCCGCTTCATCCGAGCGATCCGACGCATTCCGCAAGCTCCCACCATAGACGGCCGTCCGTCGCCGAAGATCGTGGTCTACGGTCTGGGAAGCGACCAGGAATACGTCCTCGCGCTGGCTCGGGCTGGAGTCGATGCACTCGTCGCCTCGGAAGCGAGCGTGCATGAGCTGATCGATGCGGTGCGCGTCGTGCTCCGAGGAGACAGTTACGCCAGCCCGAGCTACAGCGGCCTCCTCTTGCGCGAGGTCCAGCGCTGGAGCGTCCTCCAGGAAGCCCAACCAGGCGTGCGCCTGACGCGCCGGGAAACGCAGCTCTTGCAACTCGTCGCTTCCGGCCTC
>Ga0065724_101150_pt1 | contig 11113 bp, 9 predicted proteins | sample TheenrcSG05JP960_FD_59111 | JGI IMG/M metagenome (GOLD analysis project Ga0065724, IMG submission 59111) | Thermophilic enriched microbial communities from mini bioreactor at UC Davis - Sample SG0.5JP960 | ecosystem: Engineered > Solid waste > Grass > Composting > Bioreactor | place: USA... | reverse complement strand
GGCAGGAGTTCAACGAATGGTACTACGGCGCGCCGCAGCAGAAACCGCCCTACCCGCCGCAACCGCCGTATCCGCAACAGCAATATCAGCAGCCTTACCCGCAACAGCCCTACCCGCAGCAGCCCTATCCGCAGCAACCCCACGGATACCCGCCGTACGGATACGGGAAATACGGCAAACATTACCCGTACAAAAAGAAAAAAAGCGTGCTCGACATGCTCGGCGACCTGTTCGACTGACCAAAGGCGCAAGGAAACGACAAGGGCCGTCCCGTATCGGGACAGCCCTTGTTTCCGTTTATCCTTGCTCCGGACCGCCTTCGTCCTCGTCCGCATTTTCGTCTTCGGCCGGGACCTCATCCTGTGCGTCTTCCTGGGCTTCATCCTGCGTCGCATCTTCGGCGGCATTCTCCATGGCTTCCTCGATCGAAGCCTGGGACGCATCGTCCGCGTCCGTCGCTTCGGCGCTGTCCGCCGCGGATTCGTTTTTCGCCTTCTCGACGGCGACCGCCAGCTTCCGGTATTCCTCGTCGTCCAGAATCCGCCGTGCACCCAGGTAACGTTTGGAATAATACTTGTCTTTCATCGAGGTGTACGTGACGCCCTTGCTCGTGGAACTGTGGACGAAACGTCCGTCGCCCATGTAGATGCCCACGTGGGAGACGCCTTTTCCGTTCGTGTTGAAAAAGACCAGGTCTCCAACCCGCAGTTCGTCTTTTGCCACCTTCTGGCCGACCTTGTACTGTTCGCGCGAGGAGCGCGGCAGGTCGATGCCGAGCTTGCCGTACACGTACCGGACGAAACCGGAACAGTCAAAACCTTTTGTTGTCGTGCCGCCATAGCGGTACTTGATGCCGAGCAGCGGTTCGACGGTGCTTTCCAGCTTGGATCCGGTCGCCGCCAGAGCCTGTCCGGCGCCGAAAACGAGCGACAGCACCAGAACCAGCACACCCACTCTTGTTGCTCTGCGCAAAGCTGCTGTCTCCTTCCGTTGCCTGCGAGGTGAGCTGAAGGGTTCGGTCGGAAGCCCCCTATGGCGCCTGGGCGGACGCTTCGCGTCCTCCGGCGCCAATTCACCCGAAAGTGGTTCCCCCGCTTCCCGCGTTTCCGCAGGAATTCGGCATTTTTCATGCACGCAGCCTTTAGTATTCGTTGTATTCGGGCAATCTCCTGCCATTTCCCCGGATGAGAAATTGCTCATTTGGAACGCCGGACAGGCCGGGAAGGAAAAACCGCAAAAAAACCCGGAAATTCCGCATGCGGGAATCCGGGTCAATGAGAAAATTTTCATTTTTATAAGTTTTGCCAAAGGGGGCTCAATCGGAGGGGACCGTCGCGTCAGGGGACCAGGCGGCGAACTGGGCGGCGGCAGTCCACACCTGCAGCAGCACGCGGACGAAATGGAACGCCTGGAGGAAGACGACGGCGGCCAAGCCGGCCCAGAAATGGGTGACGGCGGCAGCGGCGCCCGTGGCCAGCAGGGCGGGGCCCAGCATCGCCAGCGTCACCGCGCCGACCCGGGGCGCCTTGCGAAACGCCAGAATCAGGGTGCGGGCCGGTCCGGTTCCGGCGGCGGCGCCAAACTGGAGGCCGCGGAACACGAGATGCAGCGCGAACGTCCATGCGAGCCAGGCAGCCGCATACGGAAGCAGCCATCCGACGAATCCGGGCAGCGACGAAGCTTCGAAGAACGCCGCCCGAATCCGGGGGAAAAACCAGACGGCCGGAAGAGCGGCAAGGGCCATCTCCAGCCAGTACAGCGGGACAATCTTTCTCCAGCAGCGCCGGATGCCTTCCAGCACCCGCGTGCCTTCATCCAGCCCGGCGCGATGGAATGAATGGAACAAGCCGGCCTGCAGCACCGGCGTCGCCAGCATGCGGATGAGCACGAACGCCGCCGCTATCCAGACCGTGCTTTCGATGAGATCGGTTTTGATCAGCCGGAATTCCGCTTCCGCCCAGAAAAGCGGAACCGCTTCGCTGCTCGGGTGATCGTCCGGATAGCGGGCCAGGATGGGGGTCACCACGCCATCGATGAACCGGAACAGGAAAAATCCCCACAGAAGCCGGTACAAAAACAGCGCGATCAGCGCATACTTGTGCCGCAGCGCCAGGTTCCAGCCGATTCGGATCGCCTTGCCCATTTTCATCCCCTCACCATGCGACGGCGGCCAGCAGCGCCTCGGCCAGCTGCGTCAGGCCGGCCGCCCAGCGGAGGCGCGTTTTCTCCGCCACTTCGGCTTTCAGATAGTTGTTGTAACGGCGGTTGTCGAGCACCACCTGCCAGGCGGGGTCAACCACCGCGTACCGGAGCGGGGCGTCGTGCTCGACCCGGAGCACGGCGTGCTGCTGCGCACCGTCCCAGGTCCTGCGCAGCGAGCTGTCGTCCGCGAAGCGGAGCAGCACGACGACCGGCTGCGGAACGCCGCCCCGGCGGCTCAGCACGATTTCCGTGCGGTATGTACCGCCCTCCGCCGGCCGGCTCACCGCCGAGTCGACGGCGAAGTCGGCCATCTCCCCGCGATCGACATAGGCGGCGAAAAAGGCCCGCCAGTCCCGTTTGGTGACCGTTTCGGCGACGCGCCGGAAGTCGTCCGCGGTCGGATGGCGGAAGCGGTATTTTTGGAAGTAGGTGCGCAGCACGGCGTTCATCTGCTTTTCGCCAATGAGACGCTCCATGGCGACGAGCACCAGCTTCGCCCGCGTATAGACGTTTTCCGCATAGCCGTCCGGCGTGGCGTACTGCCAGGCGAACCGGCGCAAGGGCTGCGGGTGGGTCATGTAGCTCGCTTCCAGTTTCACGTTGGGCAGGATGCCGTAAATGGCGGCCATCAGTTTGTCTTCCGTGTAGGAAGCGAACCCTTCGTCGAGCCACGGCTCCTCGTATTCGTTGGTGGCGACCATGCCGTACCAGTACTGGTGCGCGATTTCGTGCACGAGGGTGCGTTCGAGCCCGTAGTCGGGGCTCTTGGTGCGGGCGGCGGCGGCCGTCACCAGCGTGGGGTATTCCATGCCGCCGGCGCCGTTGGCATCGGCGGGAGGAACGACGATGGTCAGCGTGGGATAGGGGTATTCGCCGTACCATTTGCCGAGTAGCGCCAGCGCGGAGGCGGCCGCGTGCATGTACCGTTCCTCCAGCCCTTTGTGCAGGGGATCCAGGTACAGCTTGATGCGAACCCCCGGCACGCCCGGCGCGGAAAACGACCGCTCCGCGAACACGAAATGGGGCGAGGCGGCCCAGGCGAAATCGTGCACGTCCTCCGCGTAAAAATGGTACGTTTTCCGGCCGTCCTTGATTTTCGCCGGCGCCGTCTGGAACCCGGTGGCGGCGACGAGATGCGTTTCGGGAACGTTGATGCGCACGCTGTAGATGCCGAAATCCCCGTAAAATTCGGAATTGCCGTGGTACTGGTGCATATTCCAGCCTTCGCTGCCGCTCCGGGTGCCGGTGGTTTCATAGACGGCGATCTTGGGATACCATTGCCCCGCCATCACGAAGTCGCCGGCGACGCCCATCCTGGCGAACACCCGGGGCAGCTTGACCGTGAACTCCATGTGCATGGTGAACGATTTGCCGGGTTCCACCGGTTCCGGCAGGCGGAACGCGGCCAGCGTACGGTCCGCGCGGTTGCCGTCGTCCGGCTGGATGTAATGAAGGCGGGGAAGCAGGGATTCCCCCTGTGCGGTGGTCAGCGAGGTGATCGTGATGGAGCCGCTGTCGCCTTCCGCCATCCGGTCGCCGCGCAGCTGGCCGCCGGATTCCTTCAGGAACGTGCTCCCGGGCTGGAACGCGTTGGCGTGCAAATGGAGTACCATGTCGCTGACGGCGCGCCGTCCGGGGTTTTTCCAGGTGACCGTCTGCTTTCCGTGCAGCGTGCCGTCTTCCCCGAGGGTGACGTCGATGTGGTACTCGGTGACNCGGTTGCTGAGCGCCGCGGGTTTCGGTCGCACGGAAGGGTCGGCTTCCGGTTCCTTCGGCGCTCCGCCCGACGCGGNGGATTNNGGGCNNGCNTTNCCGGATCCNGCGGCCGGNGCGATGTCGATGCGGTCGAACCAGGCNCCCGCGAGTCCGAGCGGCTGCGCCGCCGCGATGATCACGGCGCACGCGGCCGGCAGAAGCAAACGCGCCATGCGGCGATGGGGCATGGGTCCACCCTCCCGTGACAAGCTTTTGGGGACATGTATATGAGGGAGGGGACGAGATTATATCCGGTGGGCGGCAGAGCCGGGTGATTGATTTGGGATAAACGGATGGGTTCCGGGAAGGCAAAACGGCGGCGCAAAGGATGGTGGCGGGGGATGGCCGGAATCCGATACAATGGAGAAGAATGAAGAGGGAACGCGCAGGCGTTGGAGGGATGTGGACATGGACAGCGCAAACGACCGCCCGGCGAAAAAGAAGCTGTCGCTCAACGTCGTGAGCGGTACGACGCATAAGGGATTCGGCGCCGGGACCATCGATCTCAGCCAGGTCTCTTCCGTCATCATCGATCGGGGCGAAGCCTATATCGACATTGGCGCCATGCATGCAAAAAGCCGCGTCGAGCGCGGCATCCGGTTTACGCCGAACAAGGAGGAAGTGCCGAACGGCCGGCCGGTATGGGTGGTCTGGGTGGCCGTCGACCGGGACGAGAACGGCTTTTTCTACGGCGGCATCGCCTCTTGCGAAATGCGGATCGACGAGGAAGCGCGCATCGGCTGGAAAATTCTCGCGGACCACGTGAACCGGCTGGATGCCGCGATCAAGCGCAGGGTGATGCTGGACAACCTCGGACCGGCGGAAAGAGCGGCGCTGCGCAAGCTCCTCATCGAGCACAATGCGGAATGGTGGGAGCGTTCGCCGCAGGCGGTGAAAGACGCCCTGGCGTAAACCAAAAACGCCTCCGGGCGCTCCGGGCAACCCGGAGCAACCGTCCGGAGGCGAATTTTGGCGCTGCTTAACCTCCCCACCACCTCCGCAGCCGGCTCCACCAGGAGGACGGCTCGCGGTGATCTTTTTCTCCGCGAATCTCTTCCGACACCAGTCCCCCGTGCAGCGGACAGGGCTCCACCGGTTCGGTTCCGGCCAGAAACGTCTCCAGGGTTTTTTCCGGACAATCCGGCGCGGCGAGCATACCGGTGCGGGGGTCCAGATTGACCCGCACCACGCCTTCCGGCATCGGGAACGGGCGCGGCGGCAGGCCTTCCAGGGCGCTTTCCAGGAAGGCGGCGAAAATCGGCGCCGCCCGGTGGGCTTCCGTCGACGTGACGGGACGGCCGCGATCGTGCCCGACCCATACGGCGGCCACGAGGTCCGGCGTGTAGCCGACAAACCAGGCGTCGGAAGCGGTGGTGCCCGATTTTCCGGCGACGGGCCGGTGCAGCATGTGGCGAATCCGGTGCGCCGTGCCGCCGCGATCGAACACACTGGTCAGCAGATCGGTAACCACGTAGGCGAGCGCGGGGGAAATGATCTGCTCGCGGCGGGGGGCCGCTTCGTAAAGCACGTTCCCCCTTCGGTCCTCGATGCGCAGTACGGCCACCGGCTCGGTGCGCACGCCTCCCCCCGCGAACACGGCGTATGCAGACGCCATCTCAAAGGGACTGACCGGGAAGGTGCCGAGCGCCAGCGAAGGAACCGCCCCGAGGGGAGAGGTGACGCCAAGGCGCCGGGCCATGTCGATCACCGCTTCCGGCCCGACCTGCATGATGGTGTGGACGGCGTAGATGTTGTCGGAGGCGCGGATTGCCTGGCGCAAGGGGATTTCTTCCCGGAAATAGCGGTTGTTGTGGTTGCCGGGCCGGTAGACTTTCCGGTCGTTGTCGTAGTAAAAGACGGTAGGCTCGCTTCGGAACCGGGTGGCGGCGGTCACCGCCCCCTGTTCCAATGCGGCCGCGTACAGAATCGGCTTGAAGGACGAACCGGGACTGCCTGGTGGCGGCGAATACCCGGTTGAACNGGTTGCGCCGGTAATCGCGGCCGCCGACCATGGCCTTGATATGCCCGCTTTGCGGATCGATGGCCACCAGAGCCGCCTGCAGGGACGAATCGTCCGGAATGCGGGAGGCGATGGCTTCTTCCGCGGCCCGCTGCATCCGCATGTCCAGCGTCGTGCGGATGACGTAGCCGCCATTGGACAGTTGGCTTTCGTCGATGCCGAGCTTCTCCGCCGCCACGCGCCGGACATAGTCGACGAAATAGGGTGCGGCCGTGCCGCGGCCTTCCGGCAGCGGGCGCACCTCCACCGGTTCCCGCATCGCCCGCCGGGCTTCCTCGCGGGAAATGTCGCCGTTTTCCACCATGGCTTCCAGCACGAGGCGCTGCCTTGCGCGCGCCCGTTCGGGATGCAGGTGGGGTGAATAGTATCCCGGCCCCTTCGGAATACCTGCCAGCAGGGCGCTTTCCGCCAGGGTGAGCTCCCGGGCGGATTTGCCGAAATAAAGCCTTGCCGCCGCTTCCGCGCCGTACGCCCCGTGTCCGTAATAGATCTGGTTCAGGTACATTTCGAGAATTTCGTCNTTNGNANANCGCCGCTCCAGCTGGACGGCGTACCACATTTCCCGCANNTTGCGCGACCANGTCCGCTCGTGGGACAGNAACAGATTGCGCGCAAGCTGCTGGGTNAGGGTGCTGGCNCCCTGNTCCTTCGCCATATGGCGCANGTTGACCANCGCCGCCCGCGCCAGNCCNCGNGGATCGANGGCGCCGTGGCGGNANAAGCGCCGGTCTTCCACGGCNAGGGTNGCNTTCACCAGCCACGGCGANATGTCCCNNAGCGCCACCGTTTGCCGGTTGACGCCGCCCTGCAGGGAAGCAATGGTGTTGCCGCCGGCGTCCAGCACAAGGGTTGATTGCGGCATGGAGACGGCCGGAAGCGCGTTGTCCCGCAGCGACATCGCAAGACCGGCCGCAACCGCCAGCAGAGCGGTGGCCGCGATCAGGCCCAGATAGCCCATCATCCGCCCCAGCGCGGCCAAACGGCGCCGGACCCGAAAATTTCCCTTCCCCGCGCTTGCGGCGCGCCTTCCGGCGATAAGCATACCGACGGCTTCGTCCCGTGGCTGTTTCCCGGTTTCGGCTTCGGATGACGGCGCCGAAGCGGTCCGGTCCGGGAACCGCCCGCGGACTTCGCACGATCCGCCGTCCTTCTTCCCGTTGCGGCGGGATTTGGCCGAACGATCGTTCACCGCTGCTTCCCTTCCTTCTTTCTTCGTCGTGGACTGCCCGGAAGTTTTTCCGCCGCGGGACAAGGCGCAAGCTTCGGCGATGCGGGCCGCGGCGGAGCGCGAGACCTCCTGGCGATCATCCCCTAGTATGGAAGAAAGAGGTACGCGGTATTCGGGTGGCGGGAAGTTCGGTTGCTTTTTGGCATGGTTACAATATAATACAATTTGTTGAATCCAAAGCGAGGAAAGAAAAGAGGTGTCGGCCCGTGGGAATCGCGGAACTCTGGTTTACCGAGAAGCAGACGCCGAACGTGGCCATCTCGACCAAGATCAAGCGCATCTACGTGCAGGAAAAGACCGAAATCCAGGAACTGGCCATGGTCGAGACCGAGGCTTTCGGCAACATGCTGTTGCTCGACGGCATCATCATGACCACGGAGCGGGACGAGTTCGTCTACCATGAAATGATGGCCCATCCCGCGCTGGTCACCCATCCGAATCCGGAGCGGGTGCTGGTGGTGGGCGGAGGCGACGGAGGCGTCATCCGCGAGATCCTGAAACACCCCAAGGTGAAAAAGGCGACCCTCGTCGACATCGACGGCAAGGTCATCGAATATTCGAAAAAATANTTGCCGACNATNGCCTGCAAGCTGGACGACCCGCGGGTGGAAGTCCTCGTGAAGGACGGGTTCCTGCACATCCACGAAAGCAAGAACCTCTACGACGTCATTCTGGCGGACACCACGGACCCGATCGGGCAGGCGGCCCGGCTGTTTACCCGCGGATTTTACCACGGCATTTACGAGGCGCTGCGGGAGGACGGCCTGTTCGTGGCGCAGACGGAGGACCCGTGGTTCAACGCCGAGCTCATCGCCAGGGTCCACCGGGACGTGAAGGATGCCTTCCCGATCGTGCGCCACTTCTGGGCCAACGTGCCGACCTACCCGAGCGGCATGTGGACGTTCACCATGGGCAGCAAAAAATACGATCCGCTGGAAGTGGACATCACCAGAATTCCGGACCTGGACACCAAATACTACACGCCGCAAATCCATCAGGCGACGTTCGTATTGCCGAAATTTCTCGCCGATATCGTAAAAGACTGATACGCCCGACGGAGACGCAGCGGCGGTTCAAGGGAGAGAGCGCATGATGCGGCTGGACCAACGATATTCCGGGAACGTGTTTCTGCTCAGTTCGGACGACTATGACGGGGCGCAGGCCGTCATTTACGGCATGCCGATGGATTTTACCGTTTCGTTCCGCCCCGGTTCCCGCTTCGGTCCGGCCCGCATCCGCGAGATGTCCGTCGGGCTGGAGGAATACAGCCCGTATCTCGACCGTTCGCTGGAGGATATCCGCTACTTCGACGCGGGCGACCTTCTCCTGCCTTTCGGCAACGCGGCGCGCAGCCTGGAGATCATCGGGGATTACGCGCGCCGTCTGCTCGCCGACGGCAAGCTTCCCGTCGGCCTCGGGGGCGAACATCTCGTGTCGTGGCCGATCATTCGCGAGGCGCACGCCGCGTACCCGGATCTCGCCGTGCTGCACATCGACGCCCACGCCGATCTGAGGGAGCAATACGAAGGCGAGCCGCTGTCCCACGCCACGCCGCTGCGCAANGTCGCCGAGCTCATCGGCGGCGGGAACGTCTACCAGTTCGGCATCCGCTCCGGTTCGCGGGAAGAGTGGGCGTACGGGAAGGCGAACACCCGCTTTTACCCGTTCGAAGGTGCTGGAGCCGCTGACAAAGGTGCTGCCCGAACTGGCCGGGCGGCCCGTGTACGTGACCGTCGACATCGACGTGCTCGACCCGTCGTGCGCTCCGGGCACCGGCACCGCGGAAGCCGGCGGTATCACTTCCGCCGAGCTCCTGGCGGCGATTCATGCCATCGCCCGTTCCGATGCCCGGGTCATCGGATGCGACCTGGTGGAAGTGGCGCCGGCGTACGACCCCACGGAACAGACGCCCATCGCGGCGGCCAAGCTGATCCGGGAGATGCTGCTTGGTTTCGTGAAGTAACGGAAAAAAGCCCAAAAAAAGCGGACGCTCCATAAGGACGCGTCCGCATTTTTCATGACGATGCCGACGTTCTCTCCGCTGCCGTCGCCAGCCGGCGGAACTAAACGAGGCTTCCGCCGACGACGAACAGGAGCCAGGCGAGGCCGGGTCCAATCGCCAGAAATCCCGCGGCGATATAAACCAGGTTTCGGAAAAACACCCGCTCGTCGACGCCCCGGACATTTGCCACGACGAGCGCGCCGATGGTGGAGAAGGGGCTGATGTCCACGACGCTGGCGCCGACCACCAGGGAGGTGATTACGCCCACGACGGACATGGCCGGGTCCTGCAGGATGGGCACGGTGAGCGGGATGATCGCCGCAATGAGACCCGACGTGGAAGCAAAGGCGGAAATGAAGCCGCCGATATAGGTGGCGATCAGGGAGGCGAGATAGGGATTGCCGATGTTTTCGATGAACCGGTTCATCAGGTCCATGGCTCCGATTTTCTGCATCATGCCGATATAAGTGATGATGCCGGTGACCATCACGATGACGGTCCAGGGAACTTTCTTCAGCACGTCCGCGGTCTCCTTCGGCGCCATCAGCGACAGGGCGAGGCCGATCATGAGGGCGCCGAAGCCGATGTCGATCTCGAATCCCAGCGCCAGCACCACGAGCAGCAGGATGCCCAGAATCGTCATGGCCTTGTGGAAATTCAGCCTGGTTTCGTCGCCTGCCCGGCCGTCCGCCGCGGCGATTTCCACCACCGCGTTGCTTTTCAGGAGGCGCAGGCCGCCGAACAGGACGAAACACAGGATCGAGATGACGAAATAGTAGACAAGGCAGTTGAAGAATAGCTCGGCGGGAGAATAGGAGAACCCGTGCCGATCCATGATCCCCCGGACGATCAGGCCGTAGGGACTGATGGGGGAGAAGGATCCCGCGTAGATGCCGGTCATGATCAGCAGGCTGACCAGGAGCGGGTTGATCTTGTACTTGTAGGCCAGCTGCAGGCCGAACGGAAACAGGATGGGGGCGAGGGCGACCGTCGATTCGCCGATGGTGGTCAGCGCCGCGGAGAGCGCGAACAGGACCCAAGGCAGGAACGTGACCCTCCCGCCCACCAGCCGCAAGCCCCATGAGAGGATCATGTCCAGCGTTCCGTTTTTCTGGGCGATGGAAAACAGATAGGACACGCCGGCGAGCAGAATCAGCATGTTCACGGGAAAAGATTCATAGACGTCGCCCACGCCCAGTCCGGCCAGCATCGTCCCGATCACGAACGCGGCGACGATGCCGAGCAGCCCGATGTTGACGGACACCACCGCGCCGACGACAAACATCAACAGCAGCACAAGGATCGTCAGGATTTCCAGACTCAAACACAACACCCCAATGAACAGAAGATTTTGACTCCGGACGCCTATGGGTTCCTTCTGACCGCAAAACGGACGAAATCAAAGATCAATGCGGAGATCAGTATCAGGCCCAAATAACCGATGAGCGGATACAAATAACCGACCAGGTTGCTGAAGCCGAAGAGACTCAAACCGATGGCGACGGCCATCGTCAAGGCCAGGACGATCCGGAACGCCGGCGTATCCCTTGCGGCGAAACGGATCACGAAGGGGAAGAACATGCCGGCGGCGGTGTTGAAGATCATCCCGAAAAGCACAACGGCATAAAGGGCGCCGAGAACGGGGGACAGATCGTCCACGATCTTCAGAAGCGGCATGTCCAGCACGGCGGCCTGGCCGGCCCTTGAAAAGATCGACAAATGGCTGAGCAGGATGAGAACCCCGACGCCGAGGCCGCCCAAGAGTCCGCCGAGAGCGGCCGTCCTGGCGTCGGGTTCCGAGCCGCCCATCACCAGGGCCATCGAAGCCGCCACCGCAATATTAAAGGAAACGTAATTGACGGCCGACACCCACCAGTTTGGCAGGGTAGTGGGGAGCCGCCGGGCC
>Ga0065724_101634_pt1 | contig 11126 bp, 12 predicted proteins | sample TheenrcSG05JP960_FD_59111 | JGI IMG/M metagenome (GOLD analysis project Ga0065724, IMG submission 59111) | Thermophilic enriched microbial communities from mini bioreactor at UC Davis - Sample SG0.5JP960 | ecosystem: Engineered > Solid waste > Grass > Composting > Bioreactor | place: USA... | reverse complement strand
CGGCCGACGTGCCGAGGGCGACCAGCACGTCCATGTTGGCGCTGCGGTTGCGCAGGGCTTTGTACGCTCCGATGTAGAACGGACCGCCGACGACGAACTGCACGGGAGTGGCCAGCGCCAGCTGGACCCACGGATTCAGGAGCCAGCCGGGCACCCACAGGAACGACAGAAACGAAAAGTGGCCGGCCATCGTCCACAGCAGCGGCAGGGAGAGAACGGCCGACAGCACGAAACGGCGCTGCTGCCGGCGGATTTCCCGGCGACGGCGGTCTTTTTCGTCTTCCCGCTCTTTTTTGAGCGCCGCCTGGTATCCCAGCTGTTCCACCCTGCGGATCACGTCCGCGACGGACACCGCCGCGGGCGAAAACTCCACGTGGGCCGTCTCCATCGCCAGGTTCACGTGGGCCCTGGCGACGCCGGGAAGCCGGTTCAGGCCCTTTTCGATGCGGGCGGCGCACGCCGCGCAGGTCATGCCGGTGATCTGCAGCTGTATCTGCTCAAGGTCCCGGGATGATGGATTTGCCGTTTCCATGTCCAGCGCTCCCATGCATACCCCCGCGGGGTATTGAATGTGCCAAAAAAACCGGGGTCAGACGACGTCGTACCCCTGGTCCTCGATGGCCTGTTTCAATTGATCCAGCGTTACCTTGGTTTCGTCGTACTCGATCGCCACCGTCCCGCCGGCCAGATCGACGGTCGCCCTGGCGCCGGCTTTTTGCACCGCGTTCTCCACGGCGCTCTTGCAATGCCCGCAGGACATGCCCTTCACGTTCAGCGTCACGGTTTGCATGATGGGATCACCTCGTCCAGTATGGAAGTATGCTCATTTCAGGAGCTTGTTNACGGTGGTNAGCANCTCNTCGACNACGTCNAGGTCGCCTTCCCGNATCCGTTCCACCACGCAGCTTCGCATGTGCCCGGCCAAAAGCAGNTTGCCCACGCCGTNGAGAGCCGACTGCACGGCGGAAATCTGGTTGAGCACNTGGTCGCAGTACGTGTCTTTTTCNATCATGCCCTTGATGCCGCGGATCTGCCCCTCGATCCGGTTGAGCCGGGCGATGAGATCCGCCTTGAGCTTCTCGGAATGATGGCTTTTCCGGTGATCGTGTGCGGCTTCGGCATGGTCTGCCCCTTGCCCGTGGCCGCCGGCCGGATGGCTTTGCCCGTCTTCGTCCCCGGCGGCAGGATGGCCTTCCCGCTGCGCGGCTCCGTCGGGCGGCCGGAATTCCTCCATGGTTTCCCGGATGGTCTCCACCTGTTTCACTCCTTTGACTACATAGTATACCCCGGTATCGTATACGTCAAGGGTTGGTCCGGTGCCCCCTGTTCATCATGTTGCCACGGTTGCGTCCGGATGATGTCTTGGAGCGGTGTCATCAAACGCGGTACAATGAACTGGGTGAACGCAAATCCCCCGCAGGGTATATAAACGGATGCGAAGAAGGTGAGCACCCGTGCGGTATCTGTTCTGGGTCCTCCTCGCGGCCGCGGTCGCCTGGTTCATCTACGAACTGTTCGGCCCCATTCGCGGCGTCCGGAACGTCGGCGCGTCCCGCTTCGCCCGGGAACTGGCGGACGCGGGTCCCGCCGGGCGGTTCCTGATCGACGTGCGGGAACCCGCCGAATTTGCGCGGGGACACATCCGCGGGGCGGTCAACATTCCGCTGTCGCAGCTGGCCGAACGGATCGGGGAAATTCCGGCGGACCGGAAAATTTTCGTGTACTGCCAAAGCGGCGTGCGCAGCCGGCGGGCGGCGCGGATGCTGAAGAAGCGGGGATGCCGCGATATCGTCCACCTGAACGGCGGCCTGGCATCCTGGCGCGGCGAGACGGTCCGCTGACCCAAAATCGCCTGTTGCCGCTCATCCGATATTCGGGTGCGCCGGAACGACGATCCGGTTCAGTTTATCGGGGTTCAGGACGGCATACAGGTGCCGGACGGTTCCGTCCCCGTTCCAGTCGAAGCAGGCGACGCCGGTCACCCGATCGCCACGGGCGGCCACAATGCCCAACGCGCCGTTGATCGGCGCGACGTACAGCTTCGCATGTTGGAATCTGCGGGTCGCCAGCGTCCGGAGCAGCGCCGCGACGCGGTCCCGGCCGAAAATCGGGTTGATGGCCGCCCGCGTCCTGCCGCCGCCGTCCGTCACGAGCACGGCGTCCTCCGCGATCAGGTCGAGGATGTCTTCGATGTTGCCGCTGGCCAGCGCCGACACCCATTTTTGCACGAGCTTCCGCTCTCCCCGCGGATGGACGGGAGCCGGCTGCGCGGCGCGGACGCCGAGCTTTTTCCTGGCCCGGCTCAAGACTTTGCGGCAGGCCGTCTCCGTTTTGTCCAGCATGCCGGCAATTTCCGCGTAGTCGTAACCGAACGCTTCCCGCAGCACCAGGACGGCTCTCTCGAGCGGCGTCAATTTTTCCAGCAGGACCAGAAAAGCATAGGAGATGTCGTCGCGGCGCTCGACTTCTTCCGCCGTGCTGTCCGGCGTCTCCATCCACGGTTCGGGCAGCCATTCCCCCACATAGGTGACCCTGCGTTTGACCGCCGATTTCAGGACATTGAGGCAGCGGTGCGTCACGGCTTTGGCCAGATACGCCTTCGGGTTGGCGACGTTCGGCAGGCGATCCTCGTGCACGGCCGCAAACAGTTCCTGCACGACGTCTTCGGCGTCCGACACCGACCCCAGCATGCGATACGCCAACGTCAAAAGATACGGCCGGTAGGACGCGTACAACTGCTCGACGCGCACCGGACCGATCCGCTGATCCGCAGGTTCAGGCATGCGTCTCCCCTCCCGTTTGCCGGTTCCTTCATTTTAGATCTTCCACACGGCAAAAAGGAGCCCTTGCAGGCTCCCTTTTCGGCAACCCCGGCAACCCCGTGCCTTGGCTCCGGTTCACNNNGAAACGAAGCATCCCGGGAACATGCCCGTCGAGATCGAGATCCGGTTCCAGCAGTTGATCGCGTTGATGGCCATCAGCAGGTCGACGTACTCTTTTTCGTTGAAATGGGCCCGCACGTTTTCGTACACGTGATCGGGAACGCCGCCCTCCGAAATGCGGGTGACGCACTCGGTCAGTTCAAGCACCGCCCTTTCTTTGTCCGTGTAAACGGGCGCATCCCGCCAGGCGGTCAGGAGCAGCAGCCGGTCCAGGCTCTCCCCGTGTTCCAGCAAATCTTTGGCGTGCATGTCGATGCAAAACGCGCACCCGTTGATCTGCGAAGCCCGCATTTTGATCAGGACGTATAACCGATGGTCGATGCCGGTGCTTCTGGCGAACGTTTCAAACGCCATCATCGCTTCGAACGCCGCCGGATTGGCCTCCCTGTAATTGAATCTCGGTTGCATGGGGCTCTCCTCCCTGTGAAGTGGGTTTCAATGATGAAGACAACGGAGGCGAGCCTTTTGTGACCTCCCGCATCCCGCTCTAGCTGAACTGCAGCGCGTGCAGTTTGGCAAACAGGCCGTTCTCCCTGGCGAGCAATTCTTCGTGCGTCCCCTCTTCCGCGATGCCGTCTTCCGTAATCACCAGAATCCGGTCCGCGTTGCGGATCGTCCCCAGCCGGTGGGCGATCACNATGGTGGTGCGCCCTTTCGAGAGTTCCTCCAGCGCCTGCTGAATCAGCCGCTCGTTTTCGCTGTCCAGCGCGGAGGTTGCTTCGTCCAGGATGAGGATCGGCGGATTTTTCAGAAACATCCGGGCGATCGCCAGCCGCTGCCGCTGGCCTCCCGACAGCTTCAGCCCCCGTTCCCCGATCTCCGTCTCGTAACCGTCCGGCAATGACGCGATGAACTCCGCCAGATTCGCCCTCCTNGCGGCTTCCTCAATTTCCTCCTGCGCGGCGTCAAGTTTGCCGTAGGCGATATTCTCCCGGATGGTGCCCGAAAAAAGGTACGTATCCTGCTGCACGATGCCGATCTGGGCGCGCAGGGACTCCATCGTCATGTCGCGGATGTCGATGCCGTCGATGGTGATCGATCCCTCGTCCACATCGTAGAACCGGGGAATGAGGGAGCAGATCGTCGTTTTCCCCGCGCCGGAAGGTCCGACCAGCGCCACCGTCGTTCCCGCCTGCACGCAGAACGACAGGTTTTTCAGGATGGGGCGGTTCTGTTCATATCCGAAGCTCACATTGTGGAAACAGATATTTCCCTTCAGGGGAGGCGCCGCAATGGCCCCGGGCCGGTCCCGGACATCCGGCTCGGTGTCCATCAGCTCCACGAACCGCTTGAAGCCCGCCATGCCCTTCGGATAGATTTCCAGAATGGCGCTGATTTTTTTCGATCGGACGGAAAAGGATGTTCAAATAAAGAATGAACGCCACCAGATCCCCGTAGGAGAGCGATCCGGAGTAACTCAGCCACGCGCCGTAAACCAGAACGACGATCGTCATCACCCGGGTGGCGATGTACATGCTGGACATGTTCCAGCCCATCACCTTGTAGGCGGTGAGCTTGGCCAGGCGGAAAAACTGGTTGTCCTTTTCGAAGCGGGCGATTTCGTAGGTCTGGTTGGTGAACGCCTGCACCACCCGCGCGCCGGCCACGGCGTCTTCGATCCGCGCGTTCACATCCCCGATGTGGCCGTACATCCGCTTCCACGCCTCGTTCATCCTCCGGTTGCAGTACGAAATGAGCCAAACGAGAAACGGCGCGACGACGATGGCCACCAAGGCCAGCGGCACGTTGATGGTCAGCATGGCCCAGAACGCGCCGGCGAAGGTCATCACGGCGATGAACAGGTCCTCCGGCCCGTGGTGGGCCAGCTCGCCGATGTCGAACAGGTCGTTGGTGATGCGGCTCATGATGTTGCCGGTTTTGTTGTTGTCGAAAAAACGGAACGACTGCCGCTGCACGTGGGTAAACAGCTCGCGGCGCATGTCCGTCTCGATGTTGATGCCCAGCTTGTGCCCCCAGTAGTTCACCACAAACTGCATGGCGCTGCTCAATAAATACAGGGCCAGCAGAACGGCGCTGACCGCCACGATGGCGCTCCAGTTCCTTTGCGGCAGGAGGTCGTCGATGAACCACGCCACGGCCAGGGGAAAACCGAGCTCCAGGATGCCGACGAGGACGGCACAAGTGAAATCGATGAAAAACAGCTTTTTGTACGGCCGGTAGTATTTGAAAAAACGCCGGATCAACATGCCGTACCCCTTCCTTGCGTCCGTGGAAACAAAACATGCCGCGAATCGCGGGCAAGCGGGATTCAAGGATGATAACATTCAGAAAATGAACTGTCAAGGCGGGGTGCCGTCTCCCGCCGCGGCGGCCTGGATGCGGTTCAGCGTCGCTTCCCAGTGCCGCCGCATGAGCTCCCGGAGGTAGACGTCCTCCAGCATCTCCTGGTGGATGGCCACCGTCGTTTTTCCCGTATTCGTGGACAAAAGCGTAATCTGCAGCCGGGACGGCCGGTCCCACTCCGGGCGCTTCCAGGTGGTGCGCAGCCTGTGCAGCGGCCGGATGACGGCGATTTTTCCCGTGACTGCCCTCCGTGGAGGCAAATTCAAACCCTTTTTCCGGGCGAAAATCCGAAAGGGTGCCGATCCACAAGGCCGCTCCGCGGGGGGACATCAGGAAGTGCCAAAGCCGCCCCCGGTCCGCCTCCCACGTGCGCCGCACCCCGATCTGCACGCCCGCGTCCTTCGTGACGCCGACGGGGGTGCGGCCCAGCGCGGCTTGTCCGTACAGGACGGCCAGCCATTCGCCCCATTCGTCCGAAATCCGGTAGGTCTCGCAAATATGGCCCTTCATCCGCTCATGGGACCATGACGGATCGACCGTCTGCTTCAGCCTCGCAACCCATTTCTCCCAGGCGATCCCCGTCGCTTCCCGGACCGCCCGCCGAAAAACGGCGCTGACCATCCCGGGCGTCCCTCCCCGGTTCAAAATTTTGAGTTCATTATATAACAAAAACCCTGACGGAGAAGGTCAGGGTTGAGCGGGTTACGCACGGCATCCGCGGGTCCGCTCCTCCCGCGCGTTCCACCCAGCCGGTCTATCCCGCGCATTGCATCCGACCGATCTATCCGGCGTCAAGGGGATGCTCGATGGCGACGCACGCTTCCCCGGCTTCGGAATTGTATGCCCGGACCGTGCCGCCCATTTTTTCCGCGAGCTGCCGCACGATGTACAGCCCGAGCCCGGCGTGGCCGCCCTTCCCGCCGCGGGCCTCTTCGCCGCGATAGAACCTTTGGAACAGGTGCTCCAGGTCCTTCTTGCCGAATGGTGGCCCGGTATTGCAGATCTCGTAGGATACCCGGTCCGGCTGCACGCGAACGGCAATCCGGATGCGTCCGCCGGGCGGCGTGTGCTCGAGGCTGTTGGTGATCACGTTGTCCAGGATCCGCTCCGCCATCTCCGGGTCGAACCGGACCGGCGCCTCGGGTTCGCCGTGAATCTCCGTCTCGATGCGGATGTTGTTTTGATGCGCCTGCAGGTCATAGTGGGACAACTTCCGGCGGATGAACGGGCCGATGCGAAGCGGAACCGGATTCGGGCCGGAACCGGAATTTTCCAGCTCGGAAACGTACAGCAGTTGCCGGACCCGCGCGGCGCTTTTTTCCGCGTTTTCCCGGATGATGCCAAGATAACGGACCCGCTTCTCCGAAGGGGCCGTCCCGGCATCGTCGAGCAGCGCTTCCGTGTACCCCAGAATGAGGGACAGCGGCGTTTTCAGGTCATGCGCCAGGGCTTCGGTCATGCGGCGCCGCTCTTCTTCCATTTTCCACTGGGCGAACAGGGAGCGTTTCAGCTCGTCCCGCATTTCGGAGAAGGCGGCGCACAGCCGTCCGAGTTCATTGTCGCTGCGGTAGGGGAGCTCGAAATCGAGATTTTTGCGCTTGATCTGATGGGCCGCTTCCATGAGCATCTGCAGGGGCCGGTTCACGCGGCCGGCGAACCGCCTGGTGAAGATCAGAATGGCCAGCACGAAGTAGACAAACGGCGCCGCGACCATGGCGGCAAACAGTGCCGCGATCCAGAACCGGCCGCCGCCATCCGCGGCCGTCACCTTCAGTTCGTAGGCGAGCTGCACGGCGCCGGCCAGACGGCCCTGATCGTCCACGATCGGCACCATCCGGACAAATCTGCCCTTGGCCGGGAACGTCGTGTTCAGGCGCTGAATCCACTCTCCCCGTTCCCCGACCCCGGGTTCGGACACCGACCCGTACAACCGCTCCCCGGCGGCGTTTACCACCTGGTAGTCCATTCCTTCCAGCGGGATCACCCGCTCCAGCGCCTCCCGGGCGCCCGGCTTCAGCAGCTCCGCGCCCTGCGCCCGAATGTACGCCTCGATGTCCGGCAGCCGGGATTCGTAATAATTGGCGGGGAAAATGCGCTTGTACTGCAAAAAATAAAACAACGCGGCGCCCGCCGCATAGGTCGCCAGCGTGGCCAGCAGGCTGGAGACCACGATCAGGACGATGGTGATCCGAACCTGGGATTTCAGCGAGCGGTCTTTCACGCGGCACGCTCCTTTGGCGCTAAAACTTGTTCCACTTGTAGCCGATTCCCCACACCGTGGCGATGTACTCGGTGGACGGGTCGACGGCGGCCATTTTGGCGCGGATCTTTTTTACGTGTTCCACGACGGTGGACGAGTCCCCTTCGGCATCATACCCCCATACCCGCTCGTAAATCTGGTCGCGGGAGAACACCTGGCCGCTGTGCATCGCGAGCAGTTCGACCACGTCGTATTCCCGCCGGGTCAGCGGAACGGGCTTTCCGTGGATCGTCACCGACCGCTCCTTCAGATCCAGGGCCAGGGGACCGAAGTACAACCGGGTACGCTTGCGTTCCGCGTTGAGATACTGGGCCCGACGCTCCCGGCGCAGGTTGGCTTCGATCCGGGCCATCAGCTCGCGCAGGCTGAAGGGCTTGAGCACATAATCGTCCCCGCCCAGCGAGAAGCCCCTGAGCCGGTCCGCCTCCGATTGCTTTGCACTCAAAAAAATGATCGGGCACAGCACTTCGTCGCGAATCGCCCGGCACACCCCGAAACCGTCCAGGTTCGGCATCATGATATCGAGAATGATGAGATCCGGCTGTTTCCGGGCCAGTCGCACGCCTTCCTCGCCGTCGTAAGCGACGAGCACCTCATGCCCTCTCGCCTGCAGTTCTTCCCGCAGCAGGGCGACCAGATCCTTTTCGTCGTCGATCACCAGAATGCGGCTCATGCCGATCCCCCACCGATCTTCCATGTCATGAAGACTTTCCGCCGCCGTTACGAATCCCGCCCGGGTCCCTCCCAGCGGCAAAACCACGCCGTGCCGAGTACGGCAAGGACGGCGAACGCCAGGCAGGCGGGCAAAAGCCCATCGGCCGGCGCAACGGGGACCAGCGGGTGCAACGCCAACCGTACGGGCCACGCCCAGGGCACCGCCGGCCAGATCGGATCGCCGACGTTCGTCGCCCCGATGATCGCCGCCATGAGCAGGCCGGCGCCGCCGACGCCGACGCTGGCGCCCAGTCCGCAGGCGAGGCTGAGCCACAGGTGCAGCGCCAACTGCGGCAGCGCCCCGGCCACCGCGAGCCACGCGCCTTCCCAAAACATCCCGGCCTGCGCCGCTTCGATGCCCAGTCCCGCCTGCATGCCGGGCACGAGGATCGCCAGGGACATAAGCACGCTTCCGGCGGTAATGGCGATCAGCAACAACAATTTGGCGGCGTACAGGGCGGACCTGGGCACGGTGGAACCGAGCAAAGCGCCGAAACGGCCCGCCTGTTCCTCCTGCAGGCTCAACAGACCGGCGAGCAGGCCGGCGGCGAGCGGCAGAAACACGCCCCAGCCTTCGAAAAAGGCGCTGTAGATCCGCAGCGGAAGTTCCGGCGTCACGCGGAACCTCGAGAAATACCAAAGGATCAGCAGCGCGTATCCGGCGGGCATGACGATGACCGCCCAGCGGACGGGCGTCCGTCTCGTCTTCAGCCAATCGGCGCGCATGAGGCGCAGCAAGGTCATCGTTACCGCACCTCTCTTCGGGCGAACCAGTACGCGGTCAGCACAGAGCCTGCAACCAGAAACAGGAGCGACGCCGCAATCCCTGCCGGAATGACGGAAGGATCGAGCAGCGGGTCTCCCGAATCCAGCCGGACCCCGTTCGGATGGACGCCGATCATCGGGGACATCAGCCGGATCGGCCAACTCCACGGGACGGCGATCCAGAACGGCCGGTCGGCGGCGAGCACGCCGGCGACGATCCCCGCGATCCCCGAGGCGAGTCCCCCGAAGGCGCCGAAGCGGGCGGCCGCGAACAGGTGAACCGGAATAAGGCCGAGGGAGACCAGCCAGATGAGCAGGCTCGATCCGGCGATGGACGCCAGCGGAACATTCCCCCCGGCCGTGAGCAGTCCGGCCGCAATCGCCGCGAAGATCAACACGACGGATGACGCCAGCATGTAGTAGCCGATCACCAGGATCTTGCCGACCCAAAGCTTCGGCATGCTGATGTTGTGGGAACGGAGACCGCGGTAATTCCCCGCCTTCCTCTCCCGCAGTTCCGCCAGGGTGCACAGCAGGGCGGTCCCCATCGGAACGAACAACACCGGCCACCAGTTGAAAATCATGCTGAGCAACAAATCCCAGGGCAGGCTCGACCGGTCGGGCAACAGGAAGCGGATCACGGCTCCGTACAGCACGAAAAACAACGGAGCGGCGATCGCCAGTCTTCTCGCGAAACTGCGTTTATATTTCAGCCGCTCGGAGGCGATCATCCGCATCATTCCGTGCGCACCCCCCTGTCCGTTTCCCGAACCACTTCCATGAACAGGGATTCCAGATCGGTCTGCCCGTCCAGCCGGTTCTGGTACCGCAGCTTTCCGCCGGCAATGATGCCGATATCGTCCGCGATCTGCTCGACTTCGTGCAGCGCATGGCTGGACAACAGCACCGTGATGCCCTGCGCGGGAAACGAGCGGATCAAGTCCCGAAGCTCCTGGATGCCGATCGGGTCCAGCCCGTTGGTCGGTTCATCGAGGATGAGCAGCCGGGGGCGTTTCAAAAGCGCCAGCGCGATGCCGAGCCGTTGCTTCATCCCCAGCGAGAACTGCGAGGCGCGTTTCCGGCCCGTATGCGCAAGATCGACCGCCTGCAGCACCTCGTCGATGCGGCTTTCGGGCAGCCCCAGCATCAACGTGTGCACCCTGAGGTTTTCCCTCGCGGTCAGATTGCCGTACAGCGCGGGCGCTTCAATCAGCGATCCGATCTGTTCGAGGCTTTTCCGGGTCCACGGCTTCCCGTCGTAAAGAATGTGCCCGCCCGTCGGGCGAAGCAGCCCCGCGATCATTTTGAGCAGCGTCGTCTTGCCGGCGCCGTTCGGGCCGAGCAGGCCGTAGACCGTTCCTTCCCGCACGGCGAGCGACACTTCGTCGACGGCCGTATGCCCCTTGAACCGTTTTTGGACCCGAAGGGTCTGCAACAGGTACATTTCCACTTCCGTCATCTCCCTTTCGGTTTCTTCGATGGAACCTTCCATGAACGAAACTTACCAGGAGAAAATAAAAAAACGATAAAGGAACGTCCACGTACCCGGTTGCGTTACTGTACTGGCTCCGGAACATCCGGCTTTTTCCATGCGAGCCCCGAAATGCAAGTTCATTATAACACGCCATAACACGCCCGCCTCTCCATGAAGGTTTCGCCCCCCTCCCTTTGCCGCCCGTGTCCCGAAGAAAACAGAGTGTCGTTGTTCTGTGATATTGTCAGGGTGTAACTGATCCGAGAAAATGTCAGTATGGGTAAGGAGCAGATCACCTTGACGAAGAGCGAACTGAAACGCGCTATGGCTGGCCTATCTGGAACTGTTCGGCGGCGTGGGCTTCGACTACACCATCGCCGCGGCCAAAGTCGGCGCGTTCGGGCGGATCACCATCGAGGACGTCAACCGGTGGCTGAACCGGGAATACCTGGCGAAGTCGGATGAACAGGTCAAATACGGCAATCGGCTGACACTGGAGGGCATTGTCGGCGTCCGGGTCGTGGTCAAGGCGCTGTTCGTTTCGCTCACCTATGATTTCACCTCAGCCCGGTACAGCCATTCGTGGGTGTTCAGACACTGGAACGAGATCGAGGACTACTGGCAGAAACATGCCCATCAGCCGCTGACGGCCGCCAACGCGGACCTG
>Ga0065724_100188_pt1 | contig 11145 bp, 11 predicted proteins | sample TheenrcSG05JP960_FD_59111 | JGI IMG/M metagenome (GOLD analysis project Ga0065724, IMG submission 59111) | Thermophilic enriched microbial communities from mini bioreactor at UC Davis - Sample SG0.5JP960 | ecosystem: Engineered > Solid waste > Grass > Composting > Bioreactor | place: USA... | reverse complement strand
TTCGATCTGAGCGGCCGGGTGGCGCTCGTCACCGGCGGAAGCGGCGCGCTCGGACGCGCCATGGCGCGCGGCCTGGCCATGGCCGGTGCCCGGGTGGCCCTGCTGGCCCGCCGACCGGAGCGCCTGCAGGAAGCCGTGGCCGAGATCGAGCAACTCGGCGGCGAAGCGCTGGCCCTTCCGGGCGACGTGCTGGATCGCGCTTCGCTCGAAAAGGCCCGGGAAACNCTGCTGAGCCACTGGGATCGGCTCGACATCCTGGTCAACGGCGCCGGCGGCAACGTCCGGGAGGCCACGCTCGAACCCGGCCACACCGTCTTCGAGCTGACCGAAGAAGCCTTCCGCAGGGTCATCGACCTGAACCTGATGGGCACCATCCTTCCCACCCTGATCTTCGGGGAAGTGATGGCCCGGCAGCGGCGCGGCGTGATCGTCAACGTCTCGTCCATGGCCGCCACCCGCATCCTCACCCGCGTGGTGGGCTACAGCGCGGCCAAGGCCGCCGTGGAGAATTTCACGCGCTGGATGGCCGTGGAACTGGCCCGCACCTACGGCGAAGGGCTTCGCGTCAACGCGATCGCGCCGGGCTTCTTCCTGGGCGAGCAAAACCGGCATCTGCTGCTACGCGAGGATGGATCGCTGACCGAGCGTGGCCAGGCGATCATCGCGCATACCCCTATGGGACGCTTCGGCGAGGCCGACGATCTGATCGGCACACTCGTCTGGCTGTGCAGCGACGCTTCGCGCTTCGTGACGGGCGTCGTGGTTCCTGTTGACGGAGGATTTTCCATCTTTACCGGGATCTGAGATGGTAACGGTACTGCAAACCCTCCTGCAGCGCCCCCGGCCTCTGGCCGAAATCGACCGTACGTCGCTGGCGCGCTTCCTGACCGACCTGATTCGCCAGCAGGTGTATCCGGCCTCCCTGGAGCCCACCTCGGAGGGCGTGTTTTTCCTGGCCCGCGACGGCCGGGAAAAGCGCCTGGGCATTCTTTCGGAAGCGGGCCTGCACGACTTCGAGGGCGCGCGGCACCAGCTCTCGCTCGACGGCCGCACGCTGATCTTTCAGTCGTGCCCGCTCACGGCCGCCAATGCCCGGGCGCTGCGCCAGCACCTTGCCTGGACGGCTCCCCGTCCACTCGGGCTACGTGCCTCGGTGGGCTGCGGCGATCGCCTGGGCCTGGCCACTCCGGGCCATGTACGGGCCGTGCGCAAGCATAAGCTGGCCCCTGTCTTCGCCCAGCAGTCGATTCGCGAAATGACGCGCACCGGCCGCACGCCCCAGCAGGTGCTCGACGAAGCCATGTGGGGCGTCTTCCAGGAAGGCTGGCGCCAGGGCTACGGCGCCGACGCCGACCACCTGAAGACCGAAGAAGACGCCGATCGCTGCATCGAGGCCGGCTTCACCTTCTTCACGATCGACCCGAGCGCCTACGTCGATAACGAGGTGGACACGGCCGACGCGGCGACCCTCGAAGCCAAGGTGGCCGCCCTCCCCTGGGACGCCCTCGAAACGACGCTCGCCGATCTGCGCCGGGCCTACCTCGGCCAGCATTTCCAGGTGGGTCCCTACGAACTGTCGTTCGAGGAGCGCACGCTGCTGCAGGCGCTGGCCAAGTACGGCGGCGCCATCGCCCACACGGCCCGCGTGTATCGCCATATTGCCGGCCGCATGGGCAACCGTCCCTTCGAACTGGAAATGTCCGTCGACGAAACCGAAGTGCCCACCTCCCCGGCGGAGCACTTCTTCGTGGCGCGCGAGCTACAGCGGCTGGGCGTACGCTGGATCAGCCTGGCGCCCCGCTTCGTGGGGCGCCTGGAAAAGGGCGTCGATTACATCGGTGATCTGGAAGAGTTCGAGGCCCACCTGAAGCTCCACGTGGCGATCGCCCGCACCCTGGGCCCCTATAAGCTGAGCCTGCATTCCGGATCCGACAAGTTTGCGCTCTATCCGCTGTTTGCCCGCCATGCAGGCGAACTCTTCCACCTGAAGACGGCCGGCACTTCCTATCTGGAGGCGCTGCGGGCTGTGGCCGAGCTGGATCCGCCGCTGTTTCGGGAGATTCTGGACTTTGCCCGGGCCCGCTACGAAACCGACCGCGCCACCTACCACGTATCGGCGCTGCTGGAGCGGGTCCCGAAGGCTTCCGACGTGCCCGACGACGCCTTGCCGGCACTGCTGGAGCAGTTCGATGCCCGGCAGGTGCTGCACGTCACCTTCGGTTCGGTCCTGACGGCCACCGACGCAGACGGCCGCCCGCGCTTCCGGGACCGACTGCTGGCAGTCCTTCAGGAAAACGAAGAGACCTACTACCGACTGCTGGAAGCGCACTTCGACCGCCACCTGGCCCCGTTCGACGCAGCTTGAGCGGTGCAACCCGCACCTTCAATCCTTCATGAAACCCGCCCGACGGCGCGACGTTTGTTGCCTCTGGCAGCGCAATCGGTGTATATTTGAGCGCTGCGGATGGTCAGGTAGCTCAGTTGGTAGAGCACGGGACTGAAAATCCCGGTGTCGGCGGTTCGATTCCGCCCCTGACCACCAGAATGTGCCGTTAAATCGCTAATTTTCAGGCATTTACACCGAAGATTTTCAGGACTTGCGTTCAATTGTCGGCTGAAAGCCCCGGGCTGAATGCCAACCCGGGGCTTTTTCTTTGCCAGGATTTCACGCGGGGAACCCGCGCGCACGCCACAGCAAGGCCACACGGACCGCCAACACCTACCCGGCACCCGCTTTCCAGGCCACGAAGAGGGGCAGCCATCCCCACCGTTTTCACTCCGAATCTTCCCCCACCTTCCAGAGCAACAACACCTCCCGACCCACCGCCAGCACCCGAAGCACCACCCCCTCGGCCGGCGACCCCAGCACCCGGTAGCACGCGTTCCGCAAGCGCATCGAAAACCGACGCGCCGCCTCCTCACTTTCCGCCTGCCAGATGAGCCCCACCCACGCACGACCCCGTTCCAACGCCTCCCCACGCGCCCGCGACAACACCTCCCGAAGCCGACGCCGACTGAGCGGCCGCTGCAAATCCACCGGCAACGCCTCCACCTCCACCGGCCGAAACACCAGACTCGCCGGCTTCGGCAACCGAAGCGGCACCGCCGAAACGAAGAGCTTCCCCCGGTGCTGCGTCACGTACACCGACACCGCCTCCCCACGCTGACGCGCCCGACGCCGAAGCCCCCGCACCAACCGCTCCACCTCCCGCACCCGCGCCGCACGATCTTCCGGCAACTCCGCAACCAGCGTCATCCCCATCCGCAAGAAGTCCAACGCCTCATCGTAAATCGACGCCCGAAATCCACCCAGATCCTTCCACGAAGCAGGCCGCAGCGGCATCCCGTAACTCTTCCCCATCGCATCACCTCCCCGGGTCATCACCCGACCCGGTGCTGATTGACGATTGCCACGGATTTTTTCGTTGTCCAAAAACGCGGGGAGTTAATCGCCTCCCCGGCCTTGCGTTCAAAAATAGCCCCTATTCCCCGCAAATGCAAGGGAATTTCGGGCCTTACGCATCCGATTTCTACTTGCGATAACTCCCATTATCAAACTTAAGCGTAGCGATAAGCCGGATTCGGGCGCGCCCCCGGGGAAAAAGGCACTGGGGCGGGGCTTAGCCCCTACGTGTCCGCCGCTTGCTTGCCCTTACGTGTTCATTTGCTTCATCGCGATCTTTCAATTTTCCCGGATGGAGCAAGCCCCTGCATGTCCGTTTGTCCTCATGTGTTCGAGTGGCTGCTTGTGCGCCCCCTTGCGTATCCATGCGCCTGCGGAACCGGAATTCCGACGGTGCGGAGCCTGGCCCTCAGGTGTTCGTTTGTCGTCTTTCCCTGCCCGTGGCTTTTATCTTTGCGCGTGGAGAAGGAAAGCCCCGCCGTGGCCTCCCTTTCGTTGTGGGAGGCGGGCGGGGCCCGGGAAGCCGGGGCGGCCTTCAGATCTCGTCGTAAAAGTTGAGGCCGTCTTCGGTGATGAAGTTGCCGCTGACGGCCTGCCGGTCCGGGTTGTTTTTGTGGCGTTTGAGGCTCCGCAGGCGCTCGAGGGCCTCGTCCCACCCTCTGGGAAGCAGGTAGGGCACGGGGGGCGGGTTGTACTCGGCCCCGAAGAAACTGAGGAGCTGATCCTGCAGGCGTTCCTCGGCGGCCGGCAAGAAGCGGCAATACTCCGGGTTTTCGAGTTTTGCGATGAGCTCCGGGCGGATGCCGGTTTCTTCGGCCAGCTCTTTACGGGTGATCCCGGCTCTGACGCGCAGCGCGTGCAGGATTTCGGCCAGTTGCGCGCGGCTTACTTCGACGCGCTGCCGGGGCTGGTTTAGCGGGATCCGTCGTGCTACGCGCTCCCGCACGGGCGGAAGCTTTTGCGCTTCTTCCAGTAGCTTCATAGTACCCGAAGGTTTGGTTTGTGGTCAGTTCTCGTCTTCCTCGTCGTAGTCGTAGCCTTCCGGGTCGTCGTCGTGGGGTACGATCACCCGGATGGGGCCGACCGGCGCTCGGGGTGGGGGTTTGATGGGATGCTTTTCGTAAAGACCAAGTAGGTAGGTCGCGGCCCGAACGTTGCCCTCGATAGCCTTCTTGTGGAGGGCCCGCACGACGCCCACCAGGGAGTTCAGACCCTCCTGCTGAGCTTCCTCCACCTTTTTCAGGGCTGAGGCCACGTCCTCGTCGAAGGCCGAGGCTTCGGCCACGGCGGCCGGATCGATCTCCAGCACGCGGTAGGCCAGATCCGGCGGGATGCCTTTTGCGATGGCCTCGGCGGCCGCTTCCAGGGCGAGGGCGAGTTTCTTACGCTCGATGCGTTTACGTTCGGCCGCCAGGCCGTCGTGCAGTTTGCGTCCGGTTTTCCGTGCCATAGTGCCTTTGTAGTTTGTTGATGGTGTGGAGAAAGCGAAGCTCAAGAAAGTCGATTTGCTTTTCGAGCAGGAATGCCGCGATGCGGTAGCGCAGGCGGCGCTTCAGTTCGCGCTGGAAGCGCTCAAGCGTTTGCTGGTTCATGGCGTCAACCGGTCTGTTAGGGGGTCAGGTGGTCGAGATCCCGGGGCCGGTAAACGGCTTCGGTGCCGTCGTCCAGCAGCACGGTAATGCGCCAGCCGCATGCCGGATCGCCGGCGGAGGCGTCCAGCGCCCAGCTGTAGGCGTGGCGCGATTGCTCAATCACGACGCCCTCGCGACCCAGGCCGTCGCGCACGCGCGTGCCGATCTCCGGTAAGCCGAGCGCAAATGTGTCCCAGCGCTTCACGAAAAGGCGCGTCGCTTCAAAACGGCGCTCCATCGTTCGACACCTTTTCGATCGTCTGAAGAACCTCCTGCAGGCGCTCGGGCGACAGGCGTTCGACGGCCGCCTGCCACATCTTCGGAAGGCCGTGCGTGGCGCCAAAGCCATTGAGCCACAGCGACGGCCAGCCGGCCGCTTCGGCCAGCTCCAGCACACGGCGGCGGAGGGCTTCCAGGTCGTCGGGCGGCGTGGTCGGTCGGGCCTCAGCCGCCGGTTCGGGCTCGTCTTCGAAAGGATCAAACCAAGCGTTCGGCTGATCATCGGCCCCGCCCTCGTCGTCGGGGAGAAGTCGAATCCACCCATCCTGCAGGTCGCCGGCTGGGGCGACGGAAGCGACGGGTGGACCGTCAGGGTCAGACCCGCCGAGACCGTCGCCCGGGCCTGACGACTGGGTTTCCGACACCCGAACCGACGCAATGTCGGTTGTCGGTTTTGTCGGTTTTGTCGGTTCGGACGCTGAATCTGAAGGTGTTACCGACAAAACCGACATTACCGACATTCCGACATGTGTCGGTTTACTGTAGTGTCCACGTTGCAGGCGTTCCACCTTGCCCATCTCCACAAGGGCGGCAAGCCAGCGTTCGGCGGTTCGCTGCGTGCCGGCTCCCGCTTCCATCGCCGCGGCGATCCAGTCACCCGTCGTGAAATGCTCCGGCATTTCATCGAGCACGCGTTCGGCCGGGCTTCGGGTCAGCGCCTCGTAGGCCACACCGCGCCAGCCCATCAGGGCATAGACCCGCTGCTGTTCGTGCCAGCACCACCGGGCAATGCCGACCGCCCGGGCCATCACCTCGCCCGAAACCTCCCGTGGAGGCCGGCCCTGAAGCACGTCTTCAGCACACTGCAGGATCAGGGCGATGCGTGCAGCCCATGCCTCCGCCTTGAGACTGGCGCTGCGCAAGGGGCCGTCGGGCAGGCCTTCCCGCTCCTGGTCCAGCTCAAGGATCCAGGACTGGAAGACTTCCCGGGCCTCGGGCGACAGCGTCAACTCCGCCTCTTCAAGGCCATAGAGACGACGGATCAGGCGGGCGTAGGCCTCTGCCACTTCTTCGGATACGTCGGCGTCCCAGCGCATTTCGGATCGCCGGGTCTGGGGCGGCATCGCCAGGATGAAGCGCGGAATAAAACCACTGGACAGCATAATTGGAGAAACATGCTGCTGGAGGACGTGCGGCTGAATGCCGCCGGTCACGGCTACGAAGGGACGCTCCACTCGAATAGGCCCGTCGCCTGTTTTTCGGTCAATCGAAATAGGCCGCGCTTCGTACATCTCCACCCAGGCGCTGAGATCGGCCCCGGCGCGCTGGGCGTATCGGTCCATGGACATCAGCCACGTGTTGAGCTCATCGCGCCATAGCAACACGCCCCGTTGGTTTTCCTTCAGGATCGGAGCCAGTGCTTCGATCGTCACGTCCGCCACCCGGAAGCGCCGGGCCCGGGGCGCTTCCGGCTTCGGCACCGCCTGGCGTTTATCCTTCGGGAGTGCCTCCCAGTCCTCCAGGCGCTGGCGGTAGGCTTCCAGTGCAGCCCCGTATTCGCGCGCTGCGCGAGCTTCCAGGTCCAGCACGGGTTCGACGGCCAGGGCTTGAGCCGGGGATTTACCGGTCCCAGAAGGAGCAGCAATCAGGGTCCAGAGCGCGGCCGGCTCCACCCACTTGCATTTCAGACGGAGTCTAACCTGACTTCCAACCGCTGCAGAAAGTGCTGCCAGCGCCGGAATCGCGATCAGGGCCGGGTCGCATGGGATCGCGGCGGCGCCGGCATGTACCAGATCAGCAACCGGCCGGGGGAGCAGATCGGCCGGGAAGGGTTGCCAGAAGGGGACGTCCTCTGCAGGATCGGGTGCAACCTGGGGCTTCCGTTCCTTCCTGGGCGGCCGCCACCCGTATTGCCCCGCCAGCCAGAATAATGTTCCAATCTGGACCTCGCCGCGGTAGGACTTCAGGCGCTGGCGGATGTACTCCTCGGTGTCGCGCGCATCGCGCGTGTGCTTCAGCATGAGCTCGACGGCGGCATCTTCGCCAACTGCCGACGCCAACGCGAACAGGACTTTGAGCCACAGGTGGTAATCCAGCGAGCCGTCCAGCGGCAGCGCCGCCAGCGCGGACTCGATCAGTTCCAGGTCGGCAGCACCATCGCCGCTGCTGGCCACGGGCGGCAGCTCGACCTCGTGCCGAAAGCGGAAAATCTCCGCTTCCGGATTGAAGTACAGGTCAGGGTCTACGGTGGCAAAGCATGCTCTGCTTAGATCCGGCGTGTCGTCTGCCACAAGCCCGTAGGTCGCCCGCAGGTAGGAGTAAAACGCACGGGCAGCACGGGCATGCGCTTTCTGCAGAGGCTTCGGGTCGGACACTTCGGCGATCGGCTCGGCGACGCGCACGAGCAGCTTCAAGCCCGTGCCTGACGGGCTGACGAACGCCGCCAGCACGTAAGGATCAGTCGCCAACAACGGCTTCAACCCCGGAAGATCACGCCCGGGGTTATGCTCCCCGTCCAGGTCCACCGTCAAAATGCCACTGTAAGACCGGATGCCGTCGTTCTGGCGCCGCTCGAATACGCCCGAAAAGACTACCTGCGCCAGCTCGCGCTTGAGCGCCTTCCGCTCTTCCTCGGACCGGGCGTTTCGGATCCGACTGATGAGCGCCTGCAGGTGCTCACTGGGACGCCGGAAGCGTTCGAGCACGGCGCCCAGCGTCGTGTGCTGCACGTCGCCGGGACGGCTGGCGCGGGCAACGGCGGTGACGGGGAGCGAAGGAACCAATGCGCCATTTCGCGCGTCATTCACACGGCGCGTGCTTGCGCCGAACGCATTTTTTCCGTATTTTTGCATCGCGATACCCTCCCTGTTTTAGGGTTCGTTATCGTGAACCTGGAGCCGGACATAACGGCTCGCCCAGCGGATCGACAGTAGTACTTGATGGCGGCCGCCTTTTGGCGGCCGTTGTCGTTATTCCCCCGTAAAAACAGGCGTTTTCGCATTAGATCGCGACTCGGCGGCCAGGCGCTCGACCAAAGCCTCCACGTCCTCGCGTCGGAAGCGTGGGCTTCGCCCGACGTAAACAGCTTTCAGCAGCCCCTTGCGACGCAACTCCCAGAGTGTGGTGCGTCCGACTCGAAGCAGCGTACACACCTCCCGCGGGGTAAGGAGAAGTGGCGTGAGGCGCTGCTCGCGTTCGACTTTCAGCATGGCGGTTACGTTTAGTTGGCGTCTGGCCGTTAGACGGCCCCGCCCGGGCTTGTGATTTTGCTAAAAAGTGGTTTTCGGCAAGGAATTTTTTCGGGGGTTAAGCGTGGCCGGCAACAGAAAAGGGCGCTCAGAACAGATCGGCTTCCTCGCCGCGCTCGATGCGGCCGAGAAGCTCCTCAAGGCTTTCCGGGTCGGTAGGGGCACCTCCCGCTTCGGGATAGAAACGGCTGTAGGCTTCTTCCAGTCGGTGGCGCACGGTCCAGGCCGAACAGTTCAATGCAGGCGCCGCCTTTTCGCGGAGCTGCGCTTCCGAAGCCTTCGGGAAGCGGCGCCGGAGCTCGAGCAGCACCCGAACGGTCCGAGCCAGCTCGCCTGCCGGAAGGGGCGGACGCCCGCCCCGCCTGGTGGGCGGCCGGAGGGGTTCGGTCCAGACCACGCCATCGATGGCGCTTTCGACGGCTGCCAGGTAGGCCACAAGCAGCCCGAGACCGCGGGCGTCCGCTTCAAGGCGCCGGCGCACCGCTGCGGGAAGCGCTCCGGGTTTCATCACCTTCGACGGACGCCGGGCGTTCGGATTCCACTCGAACGTTTCCCGGCTGCACGGCTCCGGATGAATCCCGGAAGCACGAACAACCGCCGGTGCCGGCCCGAACCCTTCCAGGCGGACCAATTCCAGATAAAGCGCCTCGGCCACTTCGTCCCGCAACGACCGAAGCTCGGCAAGCCCGGATCCGGCAGCCCGATCGATCAGGCGCCGCATCGCTTCGGGAATCGGTGCGCGTGCGGCCAGCTTCAGTTCCACCGGATAATAGATCACAAGGTGCGCCTTGCCCTGTTCGTGGGCGATCAGGTAAGCCGAAGGATACCCCTCGGGCTCCCAGACCCAGATTTCCAGGTCTGCGGCCGCTTCGCCGCGCGTCGTGTAGCGTCGCAGCCACCTGCGAAGGTCTTCGGGCCGCATCCGGTCGATCCATGGAAAATCAAAGCGCATGGCTACAGGTCCAGCTTGTTGAAAGCCGCTTCGATGGCACGGCGGCGGTGTTCATCCCCTGCCCCGACGTAGGCCTCGAGCGTGCCCAGGTCCGTGTGCGTGAGCCGCAGGAGCGGCGCCACGCCGGCCGCGGCCGCCACGGTCGAAATGAACGTGCGGCGGGCGGCGTGCGTGGTGAGCGCTTCGCACTTGGGAAGGCATCGGCCATCCGGAAGCCGAACCTGGGCCGTAATGCCGGCCCGGGCCGCCACCTCTTTGATGCGCCGGTTGATCACCTGCTCGGCGATCTTCGGAAGCGGCGTCGGCGCGCCGGCCTCCCGGCGTCTCTGTAGCATCCTCACGGCCTGCGGAATGAGCGGCCAGCGAAGCCAGCGGCCGGTTTTCGTCTCCAGCAGGTGCCAGACGCCTGCTTCCAGGTCGAGCCGGTCCCAGGCCTCCGGCCGCATGAGCTGCCGCGCATCCGAAATGCGCACGCCTGTGAAGGCCATGAGCAGGAACACCTCGCGGGCGTCGCGCGCACTCTGCGGCATATCGGAAAGGTCGGCCCGGGCCAGCGCTGTCAGCTCCTGCGGCGTCAGGAAGATCGGCTCACGGCGGCCCTCCGGAAGCGGCGCTACGTCGGGCACCTTCTCCAGCAGGCCCTGTTGCTCGAGCCAGCGCAGGAAGGCCCGGGCATGGCGCACGGTGCGGTTGATCGTCTTCGGAGCGTGGCCCTGCCGCTGCAGGTAGCGCTGGAAGTCGGCCAGGAAAGACGGTCCGACGTCGTCAACGGTGCGGCCCTGGGCGAAAGCGCTCAGGTGGAGCCGGAGCCGGCCCAGCACCTTCAGCGTGTTGGGACGCAGGCGCGGCCGCTTCGATTCGATCCAGGCGTCAAGCAGCGTGAGCAGGTCGCGCTCGCGCCGCAGCAGCCCGAGCTTCAGTTTGATGCGGCGGGCGATTTCGGGAAGGGGCGCCGGATCGAGCAGTTCGGCCTCGGCCAGCGCCAGGATTTCGCGCAGGCGGGCGTTCAGCTCGGTGGCCATCGGGACGCTGGCGCGCACGCGCTGGCGGCGGCCGTCCCATTCGGCCTTTTTCAATCGGATCGGCAGGTTGATCGATACGCGGCCGTAGTCGCGATACAGGTTGAGCCGAAGCGCCGCGCGACCATCACGCAACGGTCGGTCCAGGTTTAACCTTGCTCCCATAACACGCGCAAATGTCGGCGGAAGATTTGGAAGAAATACGAACGTTGGCGAACAAAGTTGCCGTTAAGAAGTGCGATTTTCAGGCGATTTTGCGCGGTTTTCTGTTCGCCGACTTCCGCCATTGTTCGAGAGTTCGATTCCGCCCCTGACCACCAGAACTATCAAAAACCCCGCGATTCGGCTCGGAATCGCGGGGTTTTATTTATTAGCGTGTATGACACGGGTAAATAAACTCCGCTGCACGCCGAGTTGTGCGTTTGATATGTGATCGGCGTTTCACCGGTGCATGATGCCCCGGCACCCCATGGGCCAGACATGATCCGCGGGCACGCAGAGGCGGACACAGCGGTCCGCCCCTACCTGGTGGAAATGTCGTCGTTTGTCCGGTAGGGGCGCACCGCCGTGTGCGCCCGTGCTTTCTCACATGCACCATGACGCCCGGGAAAATCATATAATTCGTGCCATAAGATGCCTCCTTTTGCCCCCTATATGACCCCATTTTGGCTCC
>Ga0065724_101173_pt1 | contig 11188 bp, 12 predicted proteins | sample TheenrcSG05JP960_FD_59111 | JGI IMG/M metagenome (GOLD analysis project Ga0065724, IMG submission 59111) | Thermophilic enriched microbial communities from mini bioreactor at UC Davis - Sample SG0.5JP960 | ecosystem: Engineered > Solid waste > Grass > Composting > Bioreactor | place: USA... | reverse complement strand
CAGCCAGTGAGGCGAGTTCCTCCGCCCGTATCGCGCCGGCGCGGACGAGGAGTTCGCTCAGCATCGGCAGGCGCGAGCCAGCAGCGACATAGGTGATCCGGCCACGCTCGAAGGTGATCGTCCGCGTGTTCCACCCCTGGATCAGCGTAAGCGTGCCCGTCTTGTGGGTGAACGCGAGCATCTGCAAGAGGTCGGACAGCGTAAACGCGCCTAACCATCCTTCCAGGTCATACGGTCGGTTCTCCGCACCTGGCTCGCCCATCGCTCACCCACCTCGGAGAATCCGCATAGTTGCGACGCTCTCGTTCCCTGCCCGGTCTCGCGCCCGGATTTCGAGTGTGATCGGTGGGCCGTCGCTCGGCCATGGTGTTTCCCACAGTGTGAGCCACTCGTTGTTCGACGGCAATGGATCGAGCGTACCGATCTCGCGTCCGTCGACCCACAACGTGACCTGTTCCACACCGCCTGGATCAGTGACGACGGCACGCACCGTCTGGTAGCGTCGTTCCAGCTCGCTCCCATCGGACGGCCGCTCGATCGTGATCGCCGGTCCCGTGCGATCCCAACCGAGTGCTTGCCAGGCTGTCCGTGCGATCGCCTCGTAGCCCGCGTTCGTGGGATGGACATCCACCGGCCACCACGTCCAGTCCGCACTGTGTCCCCGAAAGGCACTCGCGAGATCCACCACGATCCCTCCGACGGCTTCCGCTCGCTGCCGGATCGCCTCGTTGAACCGGGCGATCCACCAGCTCTCGGTGCGTTCGGCCGTCGGATCACCGTCTGTCGGATCGTAGAGTGTCAGGGCGAGCAGCGGCGTCCCCTCGCCGATCGTTTCGCGCACCGCGAGCAGCGCCGGGCCGAGCGCCTCCGCGAACTCGCCGAACAGCCGATCTCGTTCTTCCTCGCTCGCGTCGCGAAGCGCGAGGAGATCGTTGCCACCCAGACTCACGAGAACGAAACGGATCGGCTGACCGGCCCGCCGGGCTCGCTCGATCGCCTCGTGCAACGCCTGGAGCTGACCGCTCGTGCGAAAACTGCCGGTACGCTCGCCAGGTCGGGCCACAGTGACCAGTTCGGCCCGATCACCGAAGAACGCTTCTGACCAGCGACAGAGCAGCGCCGCCGCGCTCCGTTCCCTCGGCAGCGTGCTCCCGACACCAGCCGCCAGCGAATCGCCCGCTGCCAGGCAGATCGCCGGTGGGGCGGCAGCGAGCCGAGTCGCCGGTACGGTCGATGCGACCAGCAGCAGAAGCGTGAACAGGGCAAGGCTGCGCCGTCCGGTCATGGATGCGCCACTACCGGGACGCCGATCCGGCGCAGCGCCTCGCTGGCCAGAGCTCGTGCGTCCGGATGCGTCAGTGCTGCTACCGCGTCGGCAGGTTCCAAGAGGAGCGTGTCGTGGCCGACATGGCGGGCGAAATCCGGCCCCGGCTGTGCTTGTACCAGNAGGTACACTACNCGCCGTTCCTTTCCCTCGGCNACGAACTCGAGCACCCCTCCCCAACCGATCACCTCGCCACGCAACCCCATCTCTTCGGCCACTTCACGGAGGGCAGCCCGGTAGGCTGCCTCACCGGGCTCGATATGCCCCTTGGGCAACACGATCGAGCCGTCACGCGCCCGGCGCACCGCAACTTTCCCTTCCTCGGGTAGCCAGACGACCGCTCCCGCCTGTGGCACAGCCTGGTTCCCGGCCCGCCCGAACGCCGAAACCTCGAGTTCGGCGCGTAGCTTGGCGTACGTCACGGGTATGAGTTCCGGAATGACCATCGTGTTCGCCAGGATCGGCATGAAGTTCGCATCGCCTTGCCAGCGTGGGACAACGTGGACATGCAGGTGGTCGCTGATCCCAGCACCCGCGACCGCTCCGAGGTTGAGTCCGATGTTGAACCCGTCGCAGCGCAAGACCCGCCGCTGTGCCACCGTCAACCAGGTGACCAGCTCGAACAATTCCGCCGTTGTTTCACGGTCCAGTTCAGCAATGTCGGCGGCATGCTGGAACGGAACCGACATGACGTGACCGGTGTTGTAAGGGAAAAGATTCATGATCAAATACGCACGCTTCCCACGCATGAGGATCAATTCTTCGACATCGTCACCGGTCTCCGGCTTCTCGCAAAAAATGCAGCCGCGATGGCGAACCGAACCTTCGACATACCGCAACCGCCAGGGAGCCCAGAGTCGTTCCATCCTCCGCCCCTCGCTCGTGACTCGCTTCGCTCGGGAGAATCCTAACATCGCCGAAAAGCGTGCAGCTGCCTTGCTTGGCGCGTACCGTACCCACCTCTCGCTCACCAACGCGAGACGGATACCAGTCTCGCTACTCGGAACCACCCCGCGTCGTATACTAGCCGCGGCACGGCGCGTTGCCTGGGGGACACGATGCGTGACGACACGGTGGCAACGCACGGCGAAAGGGAAGCAGGATTGGCGGTTCGAACCAACGGCCTCATGACGCCACGGCGACGCCGTTCCTGGCGTCGGAGCTGGATTCCGCGCTTTGCCCAAATCACGCTCGATGGCCTGCTCCTCACCTTGGCCTTCTGGTTGGCGTACCAGCTGCGCTACCGGTGGGAGATCGGTGGTGACGTCCCAGCAGTCTTCGTACAACCTTTCAGTGCCTTCGCTGGCCGCACGGCTCTCTTCGTCTTCGTGACGCTCCTCATCCTCGGTCTCCGTGGACTGTATCGCTTGCCCCGCTGGACGAGCTTCATCGACGAAGCATCCATCATCGCCAGCGGTGTCACCACCGGTATGGCGCTGGTCATCCTGTACAGCTTCTTGTCTCGCTTTTCGCCGTCACGTCTTATCTTCATTTACGCCTGGATCCTGGGTATCGTGCTCCTCGCCACGCAACGTCTGGTCGGCCGGTGGATTCGTGCCTGGCTTTGGGCACGCGAGCGCGGTGTCGATCGCGTGATCGTCATCGGTTCCGGTCCAGCCGCACGTCGCATCATGCAGTATCTTTACAACCACCCGCGGCTCGGCTACCGCATCCTCGGTTACGTCGATGTCGAGCCTCCCGCCGCTCCGTTGGTCCTGGGGACCGAACGTGGCGTCGTCCAACCGCCATATCTCGGCACGCTCGACCAGGCAGTCTCCCTCTTCCGCTCGGTTCAAGTCGACGAAGTGATCGTCGCCCTACCGCCCGCTCATCACGATCGCATCCTCGAGATCGTGGAGCAGTGCCGCGAACTCGATGTCGCTTTCTCGCTCGTACCGGATCTCTTCGAACTCGCGCTCGACCGCGTCCAGATCAGCGAGGTGGCTGGTCTTCCCCTGATCGGTATCAAGGAAAGTCGTCTGCAAGGCTGGAACTGGTGGATCAAGCGGACGATGGACATCGTCATTTCGGCGACCGTCCTCGTTCTGGCTGCGCCGCTCATGCTCCTCATCGCGATCGCGATCAAGCTCGACTCGCCCGGTCCAGTCCTCTTCCGCCAGGTGCGCATCGGCAAGGGCGGCAAACCCTTCGTCCTCTATAAGTTCCGCTCGATGGTCGATGGAGCGGACAAGCAGCAAGAAGCGCTCCGGCGTGCGACCGGCCGTAGCCCGCTTCTCTTCAAGCTCCGCGACGATCCGCGNGTCACCCGGGTCGGCCGTATCCTGCGTCGCACCAGCCTGGACGAGCTCCCACAATTNTGGAANGTCCTCAAGGGCGAGATGAGCGTCGTCGGGCCGCGCCCGCCGGTGCCCGAAGAGGTTGCCGAGTACCAAGACTGGCACCTGCAACGCCTCCTCGTCACGCCAGGGCTGACCGGGACTCTGGCAGGTCAACGGGCGCAGTGACCTCACCTTCGACGAAATGGTTCGACTCGATCTCTACTACGTCGAGAACTGGTCCCCCTGGCTCGACCTCAAAGTCATGCTGCGCACCGTCCCGGTCGTCTTGACCGGACGCGGCGCCTACTGACGACGAGCAGTCAACTGGGGCGATCCGATCGTATGGCGGACGATCGGTCGAGCACCGGTGGCCCGCTCCAGCGGAACACGACGGCAGCGCCACCTTCTTCTCCGGGGCAAGCGACAGAACCGAAGCGTTCGAACGAGGATAGAACACGCGGTGACCGAGTATCAACCACGCAACTTCCGATACACTGGAGAATCGTTTCGCTGCATGGTCATGGTTCGTCCCATGACCGGATGGAGCACTCCGTGCACCCGTTCATCGCCGAGCGCCTCGCGGCCCTCCCACGACATGATTTTGAAACCGTCGCATCGGGACACCGGCTCCGCAACGCTCTGCTCGAACCGGCACCAAGCTGGCGTGTCCGTGCGGGAACGACACTTATCCGTTTCGGTACCTGGTTGGCCAAGCATCCTACCAGCCTAGCCTGAGTGTTCGGCGTCATCACGATTGCACACCCACCACACTGCTCTCGATAGGCTATCATCAACCGGGATCGGGAGGGGATGTCGGCGGTGCGCACCGCGATCGTGCACGATTACCTTAACCAGTACGGTGGGGCCGAACGGGTCCTCGAGGTGCTTCACGCCCTCTTCCCTGATGCCCCCGTTTACACCTCGATCTATGCACCCGACCGACTTCCCGCTTTCTACCGCTCGTGGGATGTACGCACGAGCTGGCTCCAGCGGCTACCGGCTATCCATCGTAAGCACCAGTTGTACCTGCCGCTCTATCCGCTCGCCTTTTCCCGATTGCGGCTCGATGGCTTCGATCTCGTCGTGAGTTCCTCGAGCGCCTTCGCCAAGAGCGTCCGAGTCTCTCCCGGCACAGTNCATATCTGCTACTGCCACAGCCCNATGCGTTTCGCCTGGGACTTTACGACCTACGCTGCCCGTGAGGAACTCCCCGCTCTCGTGCGTCAGCTCTTGCGACCGTTCATGGCCTGGCTTCGCCGGTGGGACCGCCGCACTGCGCAACATATCGACGTGATCGTGGCCAACTCCCACACCGTCGCCGAACGCATCCGCCGCTACTGGGGACGCCATGCGGTCGTCGTCCATCCTCCGGTCTCTGTCGACCGTGCTCGGCCGGCACCACCACAGGAGATCGGCGACTACTTCCTCCTCGTCTCCCGTCTCGTTCACTACAAGCGGCTCGATATCGTTATCGAAGCCTGCAATCAGCTGCGTCTCCCGCTGAAAGTCATCGGCGACGGTCGGGCCCGCAGTGCGCTCGAACGCCTGGCTGGCCCGACCGTGCAATTCCTCGGCACGGTGTCGGACGAAGAGAAGTTCCACCTCTACGCCCGTTGCCGGGCAGCCATTTTCCCGGCTGAGGACGATTTCGGCATCGCGCAGGTCGAGGTGCAAGCAGCTGGTCGCCCCGCCATCGCGCTGGCGCGTGGTGGCGCTTGCGAAACGGTCGTCGACGGCGTGACCGGCGTACTCTTTCCCGAACAGACAGTCGAGTCGCTCGTCGCCGCTCTTCGTCGCTTCGAGCACCTGCAGTTCGACCCGGGTACGATACGTCAGCACGCCGAGCGTTTCCGTCCCGAGCGCTTCCAGGCGGCATTCACCGACATCGTTCGATCCGCACTGGCCGTGCGCGGCACGTCCCCGCAGCGACGGAGGGAGGCGCTCGCCCCATGGAACTGAGAGCGTATTTCGCGATTCTCTGGCGTCGTCGCTGGATCGCGCTCATCGTCGTGGCTGTCGCACTCCTCGCGATCATCATCCAGGCGGTGTCCTACCAGCCACGCTGGACAGCCAGCGCGACGGTCATCGTCACGCGCCTGCCACAGGAGACACCACCAGACGAGTACCGCTACGATGAGTATTATCTGTACCTAACGAATGAATATACGGTCGATGATTTCACCGAAGTCGTCCGCGGGAATGTGTTCGCGACCGACGTCGCCCGCCGGGCGGAAGCACTCCTCGGCAGTCCGGTCGAGCCTAGTGAGGTGCAGGGTGGCATCAGTGTCACCCGTCGGAATCGCGCGATCCTCCTGTCCGTTACCGCGCCCGATCCCCAGCGTGCCGTGGCGATCGCGACCGCAGCCGTCGAGGCCCTGCGGGAACGCGGCACCCAGTACTTCGGCTTCTCCGATCCCCAGCGGCAGGTCATCGTGCAGGTCGTCGAACAGCCGAACAGCGCAGTGCCCGATACGATGCGCACGCGCCTGCTCTGGGTTATCCAGTTCATCGTCGCTCTCGTCGTTGGCATCGTTCTCGCTTTTCTCGCTGACTATTTCGCAGATGCCCTCTATACCTCTGAGGACATTCAGCGAGCGCTTCGCACCCCCGTTCTCGTGACGATTCCGATGTCGCCGGGGAGGAGGCCGCGTGCGTCCTGAGGAATACCTGGCGATCGTCTTGCGTCGCTGGTGGATCGTCCTCCTCGCCGCATTCGTCGCGGCTGGAGCCGCTTTCCTCTACAGTCGCCAGCAGCCACCCACCTATCAGGTGAGCGTGCGCCTCATGGCGATCGCGGAGCCACCCGACTACTGGCTCGACCTCTACGCCAAGAACCGCCTCGCCTCCTACCAGGACCTCATCCGCAACGCCGACTTCGTCGCGGACGCGCTCCGGCGCGCGGGACTCGACGATGATCCCGGCCGAGTCCTGGGCGGCCTCCAGCTCGCCCGCAACCAGGACAGCAACATCGTCCAGATCGTCGTCGTCGATACCGATCCGGAGCGAGCTGCCCGTGTCGCCAACGCTCTGGCCGACGCGTTCGTCGTCCAGGCCACCGCCGAGAACCAGCGAATCCTCCAGCGATTCCGCGATCCGCTGGGTCAACGGGTTCAGGGCACGGTGACGATCGTGAAACTGGATACCCCCACAGCACCGAGCACTCCGATCGGCCCGCGGACGAAGCTCAACACAGCTGCCGGGGCGGTTCTCGGCCTGGTCTTCGGCATTCTCGTCACCTTCGTGGTGGAATATTTCGAAGACGTCCTCCGCTCCGCGCGCGATACCGGACGCACGCTCGGCCTTCCGATCATCAGCGAAATCTCACTGTCGCGGCGACGACAGTCAGGCAGTAGTGTGGAGGGGAACATGACGAAGTTGGTCGTCGTCGAGGAGCCGCTTTCGGCCGCCGCCGAAGCGTACCGCACGCTCCGTGCCCAGATCACTCGACAGTTCTCTCCTGACCGTCCTGCCCGGCTTCTCCTCATCTGCGGTATCGGTCGGGATGCCACCGACTCCGCCCACGTAGCCGCCAATCTCGCGGCAGCCTTCGCGGTCGCTGGCGAACGCGTCACGCTCGTGGAAGCCGACCTGCGCCATCCGCTCCTCCACCAGCTCGCAACCGACACTCGAGCCCCCGGCCTGGCCGGCTGGCTCGACAGTGCCACAGACGACTCACCCGAGCTCCTCTCGACAACCGTCGCCGGCCTACAGCTCCTCCCACCCGGCACGCTCCCGGCCGGCACCAACCCGGCCGATCTGTTCGGACGTCCGCGCACCGGTGAACGCCTCCGTGCGCTCACCGATCTCGCCGATCGCACGATCGTGCATGCCGCACCGCTGCCCGCCTACGGCGACGCTCTCAGTCTCGCTCCGCTCACCGACGGTGTGCTGCTCGTCGTCCGGAGTGGCGTGACGCCGCGTTCGGCGGCACAGGAAGCGAAAGCGCAGCTCGAGCGCGTCGGCGCTCCCCTCCTCGGCGTCACCCTCCTCACCGGATGACGCTGGGCCCGTCGACGATGAATCCGGCACAGGGCAAGCATCGAGCCCGCAACCGTTCGGTCGCGGAGGGACGACCGTGCAAGCTGGGAGCGCACGCCGGACCGGATGCGGACGGCGACCTACCGGACGAGGCCGCGTGCCCGGAGCCGCTCGAGTACCTCACGGACGACCTCAGGTGCGAGCGCGGTTGCCTGCACCACCTGGCGCACGGTTCGCTGACCTTCGAGCAGTGCGAGCAAGACCTCACGTTCCTCTTGCGCCAGCTGGTCGAGAACGCTCGGGTCCGGCACGACAGTCGCGAGTTCGATCGACGCGGCTAGTTCGTCGGCACGCCGGATCGCGTTCAAGATCAATTTCGTCGCCGGCGCATCGTCGAGCACCGTCTCGTCTCTCGGCGCTATCGCTGGTTCAGGAACGAACGCGAACGACGCATCGGGCGCGGAGAGAACGCGGACGAGCACTTCTTCGAACTGGTTGGCCAGCGCCCGCTTGATCTGCTGGTGCGTCACGAAGCCCAATTCGACCAGCAGCTCCCCGAGCCGCCGGTGCGCCGGGCTCACCGCTTGCAAGGCGAGCGCCTGTTCCAGCTGCTCTTCCGACACGTCGCCGAGCTGTAGGAGCATCTGACCGAGCCGCAATTGGGCATCGCTACTGACTACTGCCGCGATACGACCTCGATCCAGCAAGAGCGTGATCTCTTCCAGCCGGGTGCGGAGCGTCAAGCGACCGGTCTGTCCAGCACGCATGAGCGCCTGGAGTAAGAGATGCAACGGTAGATCGCTCAGGTCACCGTAGATCGGCATCGTTCGACGTTCTTCCGCGTTCCATCACGTGCACCGGTCCCGGGCACCCGCTGCGCTCCAAACAGCGCTCGACCAGGCGCACCAGCTGCTCCTGACCGAGTGCAACAGTCATGATCGACAAACGAGCGCCACGGCTATCGATCCGCTCGATCCGGCAACTCAGGACCTCCGGCACCCGCGCTAGGAGCGCACGCGCCCGCGCAGTCGCGGAGAGATAGGCCACCGACTCGATCATCACGATCCACCGCCGCAATTGCGGTATCGTTCGCAACGCTCCCACTCGCGGTGGAACCGTAATCGTCCGGCATGGCCGCTCACGTTCGGCAGCGAGGACAGCTCGGGCGACTGCCCGCTGCCAGCGTTCCGTCTCCGCATCCAGCCGAAAGGGAAACCAGCTCCTCGTGTCCGGCACGTCGGCCCCACCCCCGCCCCTGTACGCCGGAAGAATACCCGAAGGCCGTGGCAGGGGCGAGGTCGCTCATGAGGCTGCTGCGTACTCGGGGTACGCTCGTTCGGTGTCACCGAGCAACCGGCCGGTACTCACCAGCCAGTGCACGAAGCGGAGTCGGGCGAGCTGCTGCGGCGCCAGTTCGACGATCTCTTCCATCGGCCGCACTGTGACCGGTGTCGTCCGCCAGCCGATCGCATTCAGGAGTTCCGCGACGACCGTGCTCGGTGAGCCGATCAAGAGACGTTCGAGCGGAATCGTGACTGTCGTCCCTCCGCTCAAAAGAAAATGCACGCGATCGCGTTCGAGGCACCATCCAGTCAGCGGGAGTCCGGCGGAACGGATAGCATTCACGACAATGGCCAGCGCTTCGCGGTACTCACCCATGGCTCCACCCCTTTCCGCGGCCTAGCCTTCTCCCGCACCGCTCAGCGTCGCGAGCAGATTCGCGAGCGCAACATCCGGCGTCTCGCCATCAGCCAGCGGCGGACACCTGAGCTGTCGACGCCAGTACTGCAGAACCAGACACGAATTGGCAGCCTCCGGCGGCAGCTCCGAGGGCTCGCACGCCACAGCGACCCACCGGGGCTGCTCGTCGGCACTGCACGGATCCCGGAAAATCGTTACCGGCCACTGCTTGAGAACACGTTCCTCCAGCACCATGGCCCCGCCTCCTGCAGCTGGCCTCGCAGACCGCTCCTCACCCATTCTCGACATCGGAACACAACGGGGCCCTAGGTCTTTCGTCCCAAAGCGCACCGCAGTGCCCGCAATGTGAATGTACACCAGTACGTACGCAGTCATTCTAGCGCTCGCCCCGCGCGCTGTCAACCCGGACCGCACCACGACTACACTGACGCCGCTGTCACCCGGCGTCGTGAGCGAGTCACGCTCTCCGCATGCCTGCGCGCCCACCGCGCGCTGCGTGCAGGTCAAATTCGTATCGCCACTGCGTACGGCGGAAGTCCTCGCCCCCATCGCGCGACCGTCCTGGCAGCGTGCGGGCTCACGACACCCGGCGACTCGCGGGGCCTCGATGTGCGCTCGGGTACTTGGCGATCCCAGGGGCAGCTGCGGGCTCACGCGCCCCCAGCCAGTACGGGAGCCACTGCGCCCTTCCCGCCGCCAGTCCGACTCGCCGAGAGGCTCCTGCGTGTCACCGACCGAACGACCCAGTGGCAAGGGGAGACAGCCGAAGACACGGCGTTCCGTCTCAGAGCCACTGGATCCGACGAAACAAGAGATAAAGTGCCACCCCGAGGAACACCATCACGAACAGCGTCGCGGTGAACCCCCACCTCCACTCCAGACCCGGGATCCAGCGGAAGTTCATGCCATAGATCCCGGCGATCAGCGAGAGCGACATCAGGATGATGCTCCAGGCAGTCAGGGTCCGCATCGTCTGGTTCAGCTCGTTCGAGGTCACCGACAGGTGCGCCTCCAGCACGCCCGCCAGCAGGTCGTGCACCGTGTCGACCTGTTCGAGGATGCGCAGAGCCCGATCGTACAGGTCGTGCACATACCCCGCTTGCGCGCCCAGCCGCTCCGTTTCAGGCCCCAGGAGCGCGTTGCAGACCTCCCGCAGCGGTGCGATCGTCCGCCGTAGCTCCAGTAACCCCCGACGGAGACGGAACACCCGCTGTACGATGCGCTGGCGCCGGTCGGCGAACACTGCGGATTCCAGCGCATCCAGCTCGTCGTTCACGCTGTCGAGCGACTGAAACGCTCGGTCGAGCACCGCATCGAGCAGGTCGTACAGAACGGCCATCGCTGGAGCGAGACCTGGCTCACCGCGGTACCCGCGTGCCTCCCACCGTGCACGCACCTCGTCGATTTCCAGCACCGGTTCCCAGTGCACTGTCACGACGAGATCCGCGCGGAAGACGACGCGCACCTCACACGGGACGAGACCGCGCCCTCGTTTCCAGAGAACGCTCGCGACCGTGAAGACCAGGGTACTGTCGTATCGCTCTGCCCGCGGTCGCCGACTTTCCGTTTCCAGTTCGCGGATCACCAGCGGATGGAGGGCTGCCTGCTCACCCAGCCACACCAGCTCGGCAGCCGTCGGTCGTTCCAGATCGACCCAGTACGAACAGCCGGGTTCCAGAACCGTGACTCGGTCGTCACCCCTGTCACCGCCCCCTTCGCCCGCGGCGAGCGGAATGACCCGCACCGCCACCACAGTTTCCTTCCATCCGCGTGCGGCTCAAGCGTTGCGCCATTCAGGCTGCCGCTTCTCCAAGAAGGCACAGATCCCTTCCCGGGCATCCGCCGCCAGCGCGTTGAGCGCCATCACCTCCATCGCGTAGGCGTAGGCGAGATGCTCGGGCAGCTC
>Ga0065724_100264_pt1 | contig 11275 bp, 7 predicted proteins | sample TheenrcSG05JP960_FD_59111 | JGI IMG/M metagenome (GOLD analysis project Ga0065724, IMG submission 59111) | Thermophilic enriched microbial communities from mini bioreactor at UC Davis - Sample SG0.5JP960 | ecosystem: Engineered > Solid waste > Grass > Composting > Bioreactor | place: USA... | reverse complement strand
GCGGGCGTCTCCTCCGACTCGCCGCCACCGCAGGCGGCAAGCAGACCACCCAGCACGGTCGTCCCGAGACCGAGCAACATAGACCGGCGACTGAGCCTGTGGTTCATGAGTGGCTGCGACTCGTGCTGCATCTCGTACTGCCCCTCCTCACCATAAACCGTGCACAGCCATCCTTCGGCCGGGATGCGTCCTCTTCGGGCGCATTGGCCAGGGACCGACCGGCCCCCGCCGTCCCGCCGGACGCACCCGGCCGTCCGATTCCACCAGTAAGCGCGGGGCCGTCCCATCTCCGCCCGGCAGTTGACCGGGCGAAACGGCACCCGCCAGGACTTGTGTCGCGCTAACCGCCCTCGGACAAGATCATGTGTGGCACCGTCGCGCGGCCATTGCCGGACCGTCCCATGCACACGCGTACTGCCACCGGCCGTGCAGGTATGGAAGCGCACCGGAGCACCGCGCTATCCGTCCGGGCTGGCACCTGCGCGCAATTCCCGATGCGGCGGACGATACCGGATGCTGCTCTGCCACCGCTGTGGATTCGCACAACTGCGCCGAAGACTGGGTCGGTCAGCACCCTCGACCGGCCCCCGATTTGCCGCACGATCAGGCGTGGTCATTCCCGTCCAACGTTGTCAGACGCTGCATGGATATCGCTCTCTCCACTGTAGCAAAGGCTGTTACGGGCGTCAACGCCAAGGGATTCGCAGGACGGCGCTCCGTCCATTGCGCGACGTGCGCCTCGGCGGTGGGCCGAGGTGACCCGTGAGGAACGAACCTCGTCTACCTCCCCGGAGACCGCTTCACGACACCCGTCATCCTGAGCGAAGCGAAGGATCTCACGCTGGAGCGGCCGCCCCACCCGCTAGATCCGTTGGCGCGGACCGAGTCCCGCGCACCATAACAACGGGTCATGCGCCCGGGTTGGATTCAACGGATTGTCGCATGGGCAGGCGCGTCGCCCCGTCAGCAGTCGAACACGCCCCAGCAGAGGTGATTCCGGAGCCGCTGATCGTCGAGCACCAGTTCGCGGATCGGCTCCGGGAGCTGGTCCCGCTGCCACTGGCACTCCAGACGCCCGGCCTGCACGGCCTGTCCTTCCGGTGCGGCGGCGCGCACGGCCTTAATCGCGTAGGCAGCCGCGCCGAGCGCGTGCGCGGCGACGTGGGCGACCGCCGCCGCCTGCCCGGCCGCAAACGCCGCAAACCGCGGTGCACCACTCAGGTGCCTGGCCGCGGCGTTCGCATGACCGGCTGCCGCACGCGACTGGGACATTCGAATCTCGCCGCGCGCCCAGGCGCGGACCTGCTCGATCGCGTGGCGCGGTCGCGGATCCTCCGGCTGCACGGCCTCGAAGAGAGGTAGGACGTGCTCCGCACACAGCGCCGCCCAGAGGGCGAGGAGCTGGTGATCCGCATCGGTGAGAGTTCCACCGCGGCGAATCGTGACCAAACGCGGGTCGCGAACTTTCGGCAGGATCATCTCCGCCCCCTTTCCGGACGGCCGGAAAGTATGCCCACGACCCGCGCCCTGCGTCCACGTCGCGCCCGGCGGACTTGGCGCACTAGTCCCCGTTCGGCTGTCCGACGCCGTCAGCGGCGGACTTCGATCGTCCGCGCCTCGGCGCTCGCATCGAGGGCTATGGTCACGACGCCGTCGTCGAAGGTCGTCTCGGCCGGCTCCCCTTCGACCAGCACCTGCGACGGCGCAGTCTCCAGCCCGCGCAACTCGACCATGACGCGGGTGCGCTCCGGCACGAAGTTGCCCGCACGCGCGCCGATCTCGACCGTGATTCCGGCATCGTCCGAGCGGCAGGTAACGCGCGTGCGGGCGTACTCTCCGTCCAGGTAGGCATAGCCGTCCCCGGCGTCCTCGTACAGCTCCAGCGCGCCCCTCCCGCCGGCGGGATAGATCAGCAAGGTCAGCGGGTCGGCGGGCCGCTCGCCGACGTAGTTCATGGCGGGCCAGAGCGGCACCGGCGCGTCGCCCCGCACGAAGACCGCCGGCTCCCCCAGAGGCGCGTGGATCAGCACGTCGGCCGGTCCCTCGTAGCGCTCGCCCCGCCACAGGTGGAACCAGGAGCCGGCGGGCAGGTAGACGTGGCGGTAGGATTGGCCATGGCGTGTGATCGGGGGCCACGAGGATCCGGTCACCCAGCAGGAACTCATCGTCAGCGGCGTACGTCGCCTCGTCCTCCGGATACTCGAACAGCAGCGGGCGCAGGATGGGTGCGCCGGTGCGATGGCACTCTTCGAACAGCGTGTACAGGTAGGGGAGCAGCCGCTGGCGGAGCTTGAGCATGTTCCGAATGATCGACTCGTACGGCTCGCCGAACGCCCACGGCTCCTGACGAGCCGTTCCCTTCTCGCTGTGATTGCGGCAATACGGCTGGAAGATGCCGAACTCCGTCCAACGTGCCAGCAGCTCGCCCGTCGCGTCGCCGGAGAAGCCACCGATATCGACCCCGGCCCAGGCCATACCGGATAGCCCCATGTTCTGGAGCTGCGGCATCGCCATCCAAAGGTGTTCCCACCAGGCCGAGTTGTCGCCGGTCCACTGCAGGGCGAAGCGCTGCAACCCGGCGTACCCGGCGCGGGAGATGACGAAGGGGCGGCGGTCCGGCCGCAGCCGCTCCATTCCCTCGCGCGCCGCCTGGGCCATGTAATTGGCGTACAGGTTGTGCACCTGCGCGTGCAGCCGCGCCTGCCCACCACCGGGATGCACCGTGTCGTCCGGCAGGGTCCCGCGCGACGGGATGAAGACCGTCGGCTCGTTCATGTCGCACCAGATGCCGGCCACGCCCCGGTCCAGGAGTGCCGCGTGCTGCTCGCCCCACCAGGCACGGACATTCGGATCGCTGAAGTCGGGGAAGGCGCACAGGCCAGGCCAGACCACGTTGCGGTACTCCTCACCCGTCGGGGTCAGGCAGAAGTAGCCCGCATCGCGACCGGAGGTGTAGACCGGGTACGCCTCATCGACGCGCACGCCCGGGTCGACGATCGTTACCACCCGGAAGCCCTGCTCGCCGAGGCGCGCGATGAAGCCGTCCGGGTCGGGGAATCGCTCGGGGCTCCAGGTGAAAACGCGGAACCCGTCCATGTAGTCGATGTCAAGGTAGATCGCGTCGCACGGGATATCGCGCTCGCGGAAGGCGCGCGCGACCTCCTCGATGTCCTCCGCCGTCTCGTAGTTCCAGGAACTCTGGTGGTAGCCGAGCCCCCAGAGCGGCGGCATCGGGATGCGGCCGGTCAGGTCGGTATAGCGCTCCAGCACATCCCGCGGCGAGGGCCCGCTGAAGACGTAGTAGACCAGATCGCCCCCGATCGCGCTGAAGCACAGCCGCGATGGATCGAGCCGGGCGAGGTCGAACTCGCTCCGGCAGGGGTTGTCGAAGAAGAGCCCCCATGCCCTGCCCTCGCGGAGTGCCACGAGGAACGGAATCGAGGTGTAGAGAGCATTCATGGCCGCGTTGTGGCCGACGGGCGGGTCGACGTTCCAGAAGACCTGATGCGACGAGGTCTTCTCCAGCCCGCCGGTGCGTTCGCCGCAGCCGAAATAGCGCTCTCCGGGGATGCGCCGCTTGTAGAGGTAGACCGGCCGGCCCAGCGCGGCGGGGACGCCCCCCGCCGGAGCCGGCCCGGCGGCGCCCATCCCCAACTCGGGATCGTCCTCCAGGAAGGGTCGCCCGGAACCGTCGCGGAAGCCGATCCGGAGCGGATCGAGGTCGATCACCACCGCGGCGGCACCGGTCTCTAGACGCAGTGAGCCCGACTCTTCCGCGATGGTCACCTCTCCCGCCGCCCAGTCGTGCCGGGCGATGGCGGCGTCCGGGTAGACCACCGGCCGGCTATCGGGGAACATCCCGACCCGAAACAGGTCCGGTGACAGCACCGTTACCTCGACCGTCGTGGTGCCGGCCCGCAGGCGAACACTGGTGGGTCCCTGCTCAACCACCTCGGCTGCGCCCACCGCCTCGTACCCATCCGGGATCTGGACCGCTGCGACATCTTGCATCACGGCCGCATCCTCCTGGTCCGAAAACATCCTCAATGCATCCAGATCGCAACTCTACCCCGCGCGAAGGTCGCACGAGTCGTTCCGCGAGCGCGGCAGGTCTTGCCGCGCTCGTGCTTCTCCCGCAGCGCATCGTGCGCGTTCGCACCCTATCCTGACAAGACCCGACCGGTGTGGGTGTGTTGCGCGGTGGGCCAGCCCGCGACGTGGTACCATCGCGTCGCCGCCACCAGCGATCACGTGCCGGCTCCCTCAGCGAAACGGAGGTCAACCATGCACGGCGCGCAGGTGCAGATCACCGTCGGCACGCTCATGCTCGATCTGGTCGCCTCGGCGTTTCTCGGACTGGGGTTGATCGTCGCGGCATCGCCGCTTGCGCTCTACTGGTGGATCCATGGGGACTACGACCGCTACATCTGGATCATCTCCGGTCCCGCCCCGTTCTCCCACTTCGGCGGCGGCCCGTTCCAGGCGGCAATGGGTATCGGCCTGCTCGCGCTGGGGGCGCTACTCTTGGGTATCGGGATCGCGCTCAAGTGGCTCGTCGTGCGACGTCAGGACGCGGAGATCGTGCTCTAGACATGGATCACGTCACGGTCCGCTTCTACGCGGAACTGAACGATTTCCTGCCCCGCAACCGGCGTCAAGTGCCCACCACCTACCCGCTGGCACGGCGCACCTCGATCAAGGATCTGATCGAATCGCTCGGGGTACCACACACCGAGGTCGATCTGCTCCTCGCCAACGGGGAATCGGTCGGCTTCGATTATGTCGTGCAGCCCGGGGATTTCATCAGCGTCTACCCGGTCTTCGAGTCGCTCGACATCAGCCCGCTCGTGCGCGTCCGGCCGAGCCCGCTGCGCGAGCCGCGCTTCGTCCTCGACACCCACCTCGGCAAACTGGCGGGATACCTCCGGCTCCTCGGCTTCGATACCCTCTACCGCAACGACTACGACGACGCCACACTGGCGCGCATCTCGGCCGACGAGCGGCGCATCCTTCTGACCCAGGACCGCGGGTTGCTGAAGCGCAGCGCGGTAACGCACGGCTACTACGTCCGCGCGGCCGCGCCGCTCGACCAGGTGCGCGAGGTGGTGCGGCGATTCGACCTCGCCGGGTTGATCCAACCCTTCAGCCGGTGCCTGCGCTGCAACGGCCTGCTGCATCCGGTACCGAAGGCCGCCGTGCTCGACCGCCTTCCGCCCCGCACCCGGCATGAATACGACCAGTTCTGGCGCTGCGAGCAGTGCGACCGCGTGTACTGGCAAGGCTCTCACTACGACCGCCTGTGCGCGCTGATCGCCGAACTGATGGAGCAGGTGCAAGGGGAGGCTACCTGAGCGAGGGAGAAGGTCCGCTTCTCCTACGTTAGGTACCCGCTACCCGGTCCGTGCCCGGCGGCTAAAGCCGCCGGGCACGGGCTGCGGCGCGTGACCCTTCGGTCACCTATCCGATCCGGGCACACGCCGCGGCGCGAGATCCGTCCACCACCCATCCAGGGCACGGGCCACGGCGTGGGATCCTTCATGCCACCCAACCCCGGGCACGTGCTGGCGCGTACATCGGGACCCGGCCCGCCTACCCGGCGGAGCCGCCGCCCTTGATGCCGCCGCGGGTCAGCTCGGCCGGGTCGAGCAGCCGGTCGATCTCCTCGGGCGACAGGTCGGTCATCTCGGCGGCCACGTCCTTGATCCGGCGGTTCTCGGCGTAGGCCCGCTTGGCGATCTGCGCGGCCCGGTCGTAGCCGATGATCGGGTTCAGCGCGGTCACCAGGATCGGGTTCTTCTCGACCACGTCGTCGATCGCCTCCCGGTTGACGGTGAAACCGGCCACGGCCCGGTCGGCGAGCACCCGCGACGCGCTGGCAAGGATCTGGATCGACTGAAGCAGGTTGTAGGCAATCACGGGCAGCATCACGTTCAGCTCGAAGTTGCCCGCCTGGTCGCTGACGGTGATGGTGACGTCGTTGCCGATGACCTGGGCGCACACCATCATGACCGCCTCAGGGATCACCGGGTTGACCTTCCCCGGCATGATCGAGGAGCCGGGTTGCAGCGCCGGGAGGGCGATCTCAGCCAAGCCGCCCTGCGGCCCGCTGTTCATCCAGCGCAGGTCATTGGCGATCTTCATCAGGGCCACGGCGTAGGTCTTGAGCTGGCCGCTCACCTCCGTGGCGGTGTTCTGCGTCGCCTGCGCGGCGAAGTGGTTGTCCGCCTCGCGGAAGGGCAGGCCGGTGAGCTCCGCGAGGACGGCGGCAACGCGACTGCCGAATTCCGGGTGCGCGTTGATGCCGGTCCCGACCGCCGTGCCGCCGAGGGCAAGCTGCGCCAGGCGGGGCAGCGTGGCCTCGATGCGCTCACGCGCCAGCCGCACCTGCGCCGCCCAGCCGCCGATCTCCTGGCCCAGGCGCACCGGCATGGCGTCCATCAAGTGGGTGCGCCCCATCTTCACCACGTCGTCGGTCTCGGCGGCGCGGCGCTCAAGCATCTCCTGGAGGTGCGCCATCGCCGGCAGGAGTTGTTCGGCGATCTCGAGGTAGGCGGACACGTGGATGGCCGACGGGATGACGTCGTTACTGCTCTGCCCCATGTTGACGTCGTCGTTCGGGTGCACCGGCCGGCCGCCACCCGCAATCTGGGCTGCGCGAGTCGCGATCACCTCGTTGGCGTTCATGTTGGTCGACGTGCCCGAGCCGGTCTGGAAAATGTCGAGTGGGAACTCGCCGTCCCAGCGCCCGTCAGCCACTTCCTGCGCGGCCTCCGCGATCAGCCGCGCCTTCTCCTCGCTGAGCAGCCCGAGTTCGGCGTTGGTGCGAGCGGCCGCGAGCTTGATCAGGCCGAGGGCACGGATGAACGCGCGGGGNAAGCGCAGCCCGCTGATCGGGAAGTTTTCGACGGCGCGGGCGGTGGAGGCGCCGTAGAGCGCGTCGGCGGGCACCTGCATCTCGCCCATGCTGTCGCGCTCGATCCGATATCGCATCTCGTCGGATACAGTCATCCTCGTCTCCTCCGTGTGGTCCTCTCGCGGTCCCGAGTCGGCTATCGCCGTCCCAACGCAGGATACACCAGCCACCGCCGCCCCGCTGCCTCCGGTGCGGAGCAAGACAATCGTCCTGTTTCCCTTCGGGATCGTCATACCGTCACGTGCGACCTTTCGCTCATGGTACGAGATCGGCAGATTGCATACGATCGTGGCGCGGGTGGCCCGGTACGGCCGTGGCTCTCAACCGATCGGTGCGAAGCAAGGGCAGGTGGACCGACCGGAGGAGACCCTGGTGTCTAGTGCCATATACCATCCGCACCAGGCATACGAGGATGACGGAGGACTCCCCCGCCGCGTGGTCGGGCGCATCGGAGCTGCATTCTTCGCCCTGGCCGGCGTGGTCACGCTTTTCACGTTGCTGCTGCCGCCCGCCAGGCCGCACCACGTCCTTGGAGTCGCGCTCGTCGCCCTCGCGGCCATCGCCATCGGCATCACCAACTGGTTCCTTCCCTGGGACGCCTGGAGCCGTCGGGCGGCGCTCTGGTTTGTCCCTGTCGCGTTTACGCTGATCGCTCTCCACAATTACTTCGCCCGCGACGAGCCCGCTCGGTTCGGGCTCTTCTTTATCGTCAGCTTCACCTGGATTGGGCTCGCGTGCCCGCGGTGGACCTCGCTTCCATTCGTCCCGCTGATGGTCGTCGCCTACATCACCCCCCTGGTCGTTACCGGCACCTCCTTCTCCACCGCGTTGAGCGCTACCGTGTTCACAGCGCCGGTCTGCGTGCTGGTCGCCGAGGCGATCGCCTGGGTGGGAGAACGCCTCCGGGTCGCGCAGCGCTCACTCCGTGAGAGCGAGGTCCGCTTCCGGTCGCTGGTGCAAAACGCGTCCGACCTCGTCGCCGTCGTCGGCCCGGACGGGACCGCACGCTACGTGAGCCCTGCCATCCAGCACGTGCTGGGTTACCGCCCGGAGGACGTGATCGGGACGTCCGTCTTCGATCGCATTCACCCGGACGACCTCTCTCACGCCCGCGCGCAACTGTCGGAGCTGATCCATGGGGGTGGCACCATGCCGCCGACCCAATTCCGCTATCGCCGGCCGGACGGATCGTGGATCTTTGTCGAGGCCACCGCCACCAACCTGCTTGACAACCCGGCCGTCCGCGGCATCGTCATCAACGCGCGCGACATCAGCGAGCGGAAGCGGTTCGAGGAGGAATTGGTCTACCAGGCGTACCACGACGCGCTGACCGGCTTGCCGAACCGCGCCTTCCTCCAGAGGCGCCTCGCCGACTCCCTGGCCCAGGCCACGCGCGAGCGTACCAAGGTCGCGCTCCTTTTCATCGATCTCGACAACTTCAAGCTCATCAATGACAGCCTGGGTCACGAGGCCGGGGATCAGGTTCTGAGCGAATTCGGAAAGCGCCTCCTCGGCGGTATCCGGTGCGGCGACGTGGCGGCCCGTTTCGGCGGCGATGAGTTCATCGTGCTGATGCATGGCACCTCAGGCACTGACGCCGCGCTCGCGGCAGCCGACCGGCTCGCCGCGGTCCTTGCCGAGCCATACGTGGTGGACGGCCACGAGCTGGTCATCACCAACTCGATCGGTGTCGCGCTGGGTGGCGACCCTGACGATCGGCCCGAGGACTTGATCCGCAATGCCGACGCGGCGATGCACCGGGCCAAACTGCTGGGTAAAGCGCGGCGCGTCGTCTTTGATCCCGCCATGTACGACCAAGCCGTGGAGCGGCTCGCGCTGGAGCGCGACCTCCGTCGCGCGCTGGAGCACGGGGAATTCCGGCTCTACTACCAGCCGGTCCTCGACGTCCGCACCCGCCAACCGGTGGAAGTCGAGGCACTGCTGCGCTGGCACCATCCTGAGCGCGGTCCGGTCGCGCCAAGTGAGTTCATCCCGATCGCCGAGGAGACCGGACTCATCGTGCCGCTGGGACACTGGGTGCTGGCCGAGGCCTGCCGCCAGCTCGCCGCATGGCGCACGGAGTTTCCCGACTGCGCCCCGCGCGTGGTGAGCGTGAACCTCTCTGCCCGGCAGTTCCGCCACCCGTCGCTGGTCGCCGACATCGCCGAGATCCTTACCGACACGGGCCTGCCGCCGCAGTCGCTCAAGCTGGAGATCACCGAGAGCGTGATGATGGACGACACGGCGTCAACGCTCGACACCCTCTGCGCGCTCAAGCGGCTCGGTATCCAGTTGGCCGTCGACGACTTCGGCACCGGCTACTCCTCGCTCTCGTACCTCAAGCGCCTGCCCGCCGACGCGATGAAGATCGACCGATCCTTTGCGCGGGGACTGGGCCAGAGCCGTGAGGATCAGGCCTTGGTGGAGGCGATGATCGCCGCTGCCAATGCCCTGCGACTTCAGGTGACGGTCGAGGGCGTTGAGACGGCGGAGCAACTGGATTTCCTCGAACGGATCGGCTGCGACCGGGTTCAGGGGTACCTCTTCGCGCCGCCAATGCCGGCCGATGCAGCCGCCCACTTCTTGCAGACCGGCCCCCGAGTGAGCGGCTCCTACCACCCCGTCTTGCCGTGATTCGCAGCTTCCGCGGCTTCCATTGTTGACCCAAACGCGGTATTATGCGGGTTACCGATGAGGATCGTGAAGCTGACCCCATCCCGTTTCGGGAGCGCCAGCATGACCACGACCTCGCCGCGAGGGGTAAAGACAGGGGAGGACGGTGGTGCCGGCGCGCGGTCGGGCTGATTGGCTCACGATTGCCTTCATCAGCGCGTCGCTCGCCCTGGCAACCGGGGTGGAGTTTATCCTCCCGCGTGGCTATCTCACGCCCTCCCTCTACGCCATACCGATGATGATTGTGGCGCGGCGTGGTTCCCCACGCTTGGTGATGCTCGTCGGGGCGGTCGCCGCGGCACTCTACCTCCCGTCTGCTCTGAGGCGAGAGGAGTCCATCGCGACGTTGGTCGTAGGCATCCTGGGGCTCCTGGCCATCGCCGTGCTGGCGATCGAGTTGGCCCGCCACCGCCTGGGCACCCTCCGGCGCGCCACGACGGCTGAGGAAGCCGACGCCGAATCGCGGCGCATCCTGGAGAGTATCAGCGACGGCTTCGTCGCCCTCGATGCGCAGGGCCGCTTCACCTATGTCAACCGGCGCGCGGAACAGCTCCTCAAAGTGCCACGCGAGGAGTTGCTGGGGAACACCCTGCAGGCCGCGTTGCCGGATGCCGACGACGCGTTCTTCGTGGAGATGATCCGCGAGGCGCTCAGTGATCAGGTCGCGCGGCAGTTCGAAGCGTACTGCGCCCGAGCCGACGTCTGGTTGGAGGTCCGGGTGTCCCCCAGCGACGGAGGCGTCACCGTCTACGTCCGCGACGTGACCGAGCGCCACCGTGCGGAGCGCGCCCGGGAAGAAGCCGCCGCGGCGCGAGCCGTTGCGGCGCGGCGGGTTGCGTTCCTGGCCGAAATGAGCCGCGAGCTGGCGGCGGTCGAGCCCAACTACCAGGCCATGCTCCAGCGCGTCGCCGATCTGGCGGCTCCGGAACTGGCGGATTGGTGCCTGATCTACCTCGCCGATCCGGTCGCGGGGTTCCGGCGCGTTGCCGTGGCCCACGCGGACCCGGCGGACGCGGAGCTGGCCGAGGCACTGCTGGCCGCCCCGATTCCAGCCAGAACCCAGGCGTTGCTGAACCAGCTCTTGGAGGGTCAGGGGCCGATGGTAGGATCGGCGGTCGACTGGGCGACCACGCGCCGTGACCTGACCCTGGAAGAGGACGTGCTCGGTCGCGCCTTCGACGTCTCCTCCTTCGTGGGCCGTCCCCCGTGGTCCCGCGCAACCGGATGCTGGGTGCGATCGTCTGGCTCCGCCGCGCGGGATCTCGACCCTACGAGCCCATCGACAGTGCCTTCCTGGAGGAGGTCGCCCGCCGCAGCGCCCTCAGCGTGGACAACGCACGGCTTTACCAGGAAGCGCGTGAGGCGATCAAGGCCCGAGATGAGTTCCTGTCGGTGGCGGCGCACGAACTGCGCACCCCCTTGACGAGTATCAAGGGGTACATCCAACTGCTGGATCGTCGCCTCACCGTCGAGCAGCCCGACATCGCCGCGCTGCGGGCGTCAATGGAGAAGTTGCGGCCGCAACTGGCGCGCTTTGAACGCATCGTCCGCGACCTCCTCGACATCTCGCGCATCGATCGCGGGAACCTGGCCCTCCAGCGCGAACCGTGCGACCTGGCAGCGCTCGCCCGCGAGGTGTTCGACGCCGTCGAGCACAGCGTCGACCACGATCCGGCGCAGCCGATGCGG
>Ga0065724_100944_pt1 | contig 11309 bp, 11 predicted proteins | sample TheenrcSG05JP960_FD_59111 | JGI IMG/M metagenome (GOLD analysis project Ga0065724, IMG submission 59111) | Thermophilic enriched microbial communities from mini bioreactor at UC Davis - Sample SG0.5JP960 | ecosystem: Engineered > Solid waste > Grass > Composting > Bioreactor | place: USA... | reverse complement strand
GGAGCCGGTCGCACGACGAGTACGACTCGGGGATGGCGACACGAAGGTGGATCGGAGGCTTGCGGTGGCACGCGCGTACGTCCTGGTCAAGGCCGACGTGGGGCATGCGGAACGCGTGCAGGAAGCCCTGGCACGCCTGCCGGGGGTTCGCGACCGTCATCCTCAGACAGGTTGCTGTCAACCTCAGCGAGGCGAAGGATCGCGCGCTGCGGTTGCCACCCCGCCGAGAGATCCTTCGCCTTGCTCAGGATGACATCGGCTGTTCAAGCGGACAGGCCAGCGTGCCAGTACGGACTGTCGAACACCACGAGAGCCGGCAGAAGGCCGGCTCTCATCTGTGTCGGGCGGATACGAGTACGGCGGAAGACGGCACGGTGCCGGATTTCCGCGGGATTGCTTACCCCTTCTTGGGGTCGAGCGCGGCCCCGATCAACTCGCGGAGGGCACGCAGGCGCGGAGCCAGGGCACGCCGCTCGCGGGCCGGGAGGGGCGCCTGCGCGAGTTGCGCCAGGGACAGGGCCAGGGCGCGCAGTTGCGCGTCGAGCAGGTCCTTGTCGGGCGCGGGTGCACCGGCACGCGCTACCGCTGACTGAACGAAGTCGGTGTCGTCCGGGGCGGGCACGGCTTCACCGAGTGCCCGCGCGAGCGCGGCCGCCACGCTGGACGGTCCCGCATCGCGCGCCGGGCGGCGCTCCACGACCTCCCGCATCGCCCGTAGGCGTTCGAGCAGCGCAGGCGGCTCCATGGCCGCGAACTCGGGGTCGTCGCGGATCGCCCGGGCGAGCCGCTGGGCCTCGTTCTGCCCCAGGCCCTCGTCGACGATGAGGCGCGCCAGCGCGGCCTGTGCCGCCGGCGCCAGGCCCTGGAGCACGCGGCTCTGTTTTTCCGAGAGCCGACCAGCGCGGATGTCTTCCTGCACCGCGTCGGGCAGCTTTTCGGTCCCCAGCAACTGGAAGAGGCGGCTCCGCTTGATGCCGACCGCTTCGGCCACCCGCTCCCAGGACGCGTCGCCCATCTGGGCTTTGAGCGCACGGAGCGCCGCGGCCCGGTCCACGGCATTCAGATCCTCACGGACCACGTTCTCCATAAGCTGCTGGATCAGGCGCCGCTCTTCCGGCACGTCGCGCACGACCGCCGGGATGGCGGTGAGGCCGGCGATCTGTGCCGCGCGCCAGCGGCGCTCGCCGTGGAGGATCACGTAGCGGTCCCGCTCCTCGTCGTAGCGGACCGCGATCGGCTGGAGCACGCCCTCTTGGGCGATCGACGCCGCCAGCTCCTCCAGCCGCTCCTGGTCGAAGGTGCGGCGCGGCTGGTTCGGGTCCGGCTCGATCCGGTCGAGCCGGATCTCCTTGGCGGTGACGAGGTCGCTCACGCCCACCGCACGGGGCGAGGTGTCCTGGAACAGCGCGTCGACGGTGAAGCGGCGGCGGCGCGCCGCGGGCCGTTCGACCACGCTGCGGGCTGGCTCAGACATGGGCCGGGCTCCCTACGCGCGCCTCCAAGATGCTCGCGACCTCCCGGTATGCGGCCGAGAGCGGCGACCGCGGCATGTACTGGAGGATCGAGGTGTGCTCCGCGATCGACTCGGCCCCCTTGACGGAGAGCGGGATGACCGGCAGNAGCGGCAGTTCGGGGAACTGCTCCCTCAGCGTGTCGATCATGTCGGCCGCGAGCCGCGACGAATGATGGACCTTCGTCGGGAGGAAGCCGATGACTTCCAGCTTGGGGTTCAGCCGCCGAATGCGTCCGATCGTGTCGAACAGGCGCCGCAGCACCATGAGCGAGAGGGGATGCGGCTCGATCGGGATCACCAGGAAGTCCGCCGCGACCAGGATGTTGATGCTCAGGATGTTCAGCGCGGGCGGGCTGTCGATCAGCACGTAGTCGTAGGGCAGCGGCTGGGCCGCGCCGAGCTTATCCGAAAGCCGCCGCTCCCGCTCCAGGACGTTGAGCAGCTCGAGTTCCGCGGCGGCGAGGTCGGGGTGGCTCGGGATGAGATCCAGGCCCGCGATCCGGCTGGCCAGGATCGCCTCCGCCACCGGCAACTCCTCGTCGGAGAGGAGATCATAGATCGAGAGGTCAAGCGCGCCGACGTCCACGCCGAGCGCCATCGTCAGGCTCGCCTGCGGGTCGAGGTCGATTGCCAGCACCCGCCGCCCGCGCTCGGCCAACGCCGCGCCGACATTGAGCGTGCTGGTGGTCTTGGCGGTCCCACCCTTCTGGTTGAAAAAGGCGACGATCGGCGGCATGGTAGATTGTCCCCCCGTCAGCCATGTACGTACATTGGCGTCACCATCATAGCAGAGGCCCGCGCCGGAGTCCAGGGCGATCGTGCCAGCCAGTCACGCCGAGGCCCGAAAAAAACGCCCCGGGCCACGAGTTGGCTCGTAGCCCGGGACCTCCAACGCGCCATCAACAGCGTCATGGTTGGTCACCTATCCTGCCGAGGAGAGGCGGCCCTCCGGAGCGATGATGTCGGCCAGCGACTGCCCGGCGACCCAGGCACCCAGCCGCATGACGGCCTCGCCGACCGCCCGGCGCATTCCGCCGGCGCGGCGCGCCTGCATCATCTGGCGCATCATCCGCCGGTGCTCCGCCTCGCGCAGCCAGCGCTGCTGACGCTCGGCGGCCAGCCTCTCGTTGACGTACAGCATCTGATCCATGGTGAAGCCTCGCCCTTTCCGAGCACCGGCGACCCCGCCGGTGCCTCCGCATCCATCGCGGGTCGTCCCGCGCTTCTCGCCGTTAGCTCATATCGAGCAGCGGCGCCTTCACCATTGCGTCGGCCTCCTTCCCGCCTTCCGGGCAAACAAAACCCGGATCGAGTTTCTCGATCCGGGCTGCCAGAAGCAGAGTCGGTGGCGCGTCACGTGACGTGCCTCAGGGGCAGCCGGATCGAAGGCCGAACGCTGGTGGCGAAAGTGAGGTCGCTGCACCGCACCATTGTTCGCTCCTTCCGACTGACACCCAACCCGGAAACCGGCGTCTCCGGGACACCATGCCATCTTAGCAGCGCTGCGTGAGCACCGCTACTGTCCTGCGGGGCCGTGCGCACCTGTCCAAGCGGACAGGATCACCCGGCTCCGCGCGAGCGGCGGGAAGCCCGCAACGGCGATCCGGTGTACTACGATAGGACGCAGCAGGGATCGCGATCAGGGCCGGCGCCGAGGAGGGCGGATTGCCACCGATGGGGAGCGATCGCGGGGCCACCCGCGCGACCGCCGCTCACACGGCGGCACCGCACGTCGACGCTGCGCGCCTGCGCGCCGGCCTGCGCCTCGTCTTCCTCGGCGACACGGCGGATCGGCTCGCCAGACTGGCCCGGCCCGCGTCCGATCCAGCCGAGACGCTGGACGCCGTGGTGCCCGCCGCGACGCTGCGCTACACCTTGGCGCAGTGGCGACAGCGCCTCCGGCGGGGCACGGCACCCGAGCGCGCGGTGCCGCTGGCGCCGGCGACGGGGCTGCCGGGCCATGCCGCCCTCGCGCTGGCGCTGCATGTGGCGCTCGACCTCGATACCGCAGTGCTAAGCCGCCTGTTCGGCCGTACACCGGAGCAGGTCGGACTCGACCTGGCCCACGCCCGCGGCGCGCTGCGACCCTCGATCCTGAGCGCGTGCCTCGACTCACTCCCGAGCATCGGTCGGTACCGTGACGCCGCGCTCGACCTCGGCGAGCGGGTGGCCCTTTACCAGCACGCCCGCGGCTGCGACCGTTGCCGCGCCGCGCTCGAAGCGGCCGAGGCGGCGGACGCGGATCTGCGCGCCCTGCTCGATGCCGTCGGGGCGACGCTGCCGCCCGAAGCGACACGGCGGGGCGGCCCGGCGCGTGCCCTCGCCACTCCGACAGCGCTGCTGGCCTCCGGCGGGGCACTCCTGGTCGTCCTCCTGCTCGTCGCGGGATTGTTCGCCAACCGGTTCCTCGCTGCCCCGCACGTGCCCGTCCCCCTGCGTCCCGCGGCGCAGCCGGCAGACGCGACCGGCTGGCTCCTCTTCGAGCGCTCGGACGGCATCGCGGCGCTCGACCTGGCAAGCGGCACGACCCGGCTGTTGGTGCCCGATCCATTCGGCGGGCGGGGACTGGCTCTGGTCTCGCCCGCCTACCGGCGCGTCGCGTACTGGTCCCCATGGGACGTGACACCCGGCAATGAAGCGCTCGAGGTGTACGACCTTGATGGCCGGCTCTTGCACTCCTGGTCATGGGAGGAGGACGCCCGCCCCACGTACCCAACTGCCTGGCTCGACGAGGAGACGCTCCTCGTCGTGCAGCAGCCGCAGTGGGACCCAACCATTTCAGACCAGGAAAACCAAGCCCGATGGAGGCGCGAGACGGCCCTCGTCGCGATCGACGTCGCGAGCGGAGCCCGGCGCGTCCTGCTCCGCGGGTCGGTCGGATGGGCCGTCCCATCGCCGGACGGGACGCTCATCGCGATTTCCGGCATCTACGAATCGGACTCGCGGGGAACCACGCTCGACGTGCGTCCGCTCGGTCCGGACGGTCTCGGTCCGCCGATCGCAAGCATCACGCGTGTGGCCGCGTCGGCCGGCGTCTGGGTTCCCGACGGCAGCCGGGTCTATCTCGGCATCGTCGCCGGTCCCGGGATCGAGCCCAAGCCGGCGGACCCCGTCCCCGGGGCAATCTGAGATGCCCGCGCGGATCGATCTAGTCGCGTTGGACCGTGACGGCAGGGTGACGACGATCGTCGAGGGGCGGAGCGGCGTTATGCTGCGGCCGATTACGTTCACTCCCGACGGCCAGACGCTCATCTTCCAGTCGACGAACCTCGACGGCCCCGAGACGTTCAACGCAACCCTGTGGCAGGTCCCGGCGACCGGGGGGACGCCGACACCCCTCGCCACCGGATCCTATTATGACGCCGCCTACTGGCGTGATGGCAGCGAGGCGATACTGCTGGTCAATGCGACCGACGCGTTCCCGCAAGGCGAGATCGAGCAGTTCCGGCCGGGCGGTCCTAGCCCCGCATGGTGGACGATCAGCGTGCTGGGGCCGGACGGTACCCGGCGCCCCGTGGTCGGGCTGCCGTGGGACGCAGCCGGCTGGCCGATCGCCTGGCTCCCTCCCGACGCGCTGCCTGCTCCGGCTGANACGCCAGCAAGCGAGCCACTGCGCGGCGAGGTGAGCCCGCCCGAGCGCGTCACAGGCATGCCGGCCGAATATACACTCGATGCCCGCAGTACCGTCAGCCCAGACGGCAGGGTCGTCGTGGTCGCGGACAAGACGTCGACGGCTCCCGTCATCTGGGACCGGGAACGTGAGGAGAGTCGCGCCCGCTTCGGAGCCGCCGACTTCGCCTGGGTCCGCAACGGTAGCGACCTCCTGATCGGCGTCGCCGTGCCCAGCGAGGAGGAGCGCCTGCCGCCGCCCGGCCGGCTCACCTTCTACACTGGAAACGCCGGTGTCGGGTTCGGGTCCCTCAACTACCGCGGATTCGATCCGGCCGGAATCTACGGACGCACCAGCGAGCGGTATGCCCGCCCGCTCGTGGCGCCGGGTGGCCGGGCGATGTCGTTCTTCACCGTCGATGTCCGTGCCGGGGAGACGCGCCTGTGGGTCGCAACCTGGGACAATGCCCGCATCGTCGACCGCTGGCCCAGCCATGCCGGGGCGCTCGGCAACCTGCCCACCCTCGCGCTCTGGGCCGGCCCCGACACGCTGCTCTATGCCGTGCCGGAGGCGATGCGGGACGGATTTCCCCAACAGGTCACGCTCCGCCGCGCGGTCGTCGCCCAGGACGGCGGCGTCAGCACCGAGTCGCTGGTCACGCTCCGCGCGGGCGGCGGCGAGCGCGGGATCGTCCTGCGCGAGATGGCGTTGAGCCCCGACGGGAGCCACGTCGCCTTACGGTTGCGACACTACACCCGACGCGATCCAGCCCGGGGCGCGTACGACACCGTGCGTGTGCTCCCCGCGGACGACCTGACCCAGCAGGTCGAGGTGGCCCGTGGCAACCCCGGTGACGGCCTGTCCTGGGCACCGGACAGCCACTGGCTCAGCTTCGGGTTGCGCGGCCGCGTCGCGCTGGCCACCCACGACGGCCGCAGCCTGCGATACCTCAGCCCCGAAGACACGCCCGCAGCCTACCCGCTCTGGGTCGGCCCCGGCGAAGTCTGGTTCGTGCAGGGAGAGGGAAACGTGTCCCACATCGTTCGCGTTACCGTACGCTGATGCGGGTCGCCATCCCGGCCGGCGTTCCAAGAGCGATGGAGGAGCCCCAGCGATACCTGCATGAAGCCTGCGCTCTGCCGGCGCTCATGGCGCGAAAGGACGGCATGGAGCGCCAGCTTCTCACCGGTCTCCGTCACCCTGGCGGTGGGCGCCACCGAGTCCTGCTTCCACCCCCGCACCCCCTCGTACGCCTCGGGTATGGGTAGGCTAGGTACGGCATCCAGCGGGCTGTGTCGGGACATGCCTCACCCCTGACGCGGAAGCGGAAGACAAGTTCGCTCAGGCACGCTGCCCCACGGGCTCTGACTGCGAGGTACCAGACCGAGGTCGTGCACCGAAGAGCAGCCAACCGACGATGGCGACGTAGAGGAGCCAGGCGACAACCTCCAGCGCCGAGGGCCACGGGTTCCAGCCGAACAGCCCATGCAGCAGATCCGACACCATCCCATGCCCAACGACCGGCTGCTCACGAAGATCCCAGACATGGCCAAAGAAGATGGGAACCACCCCGGATTCCTGCAGCCAGGCGACGGACTTGGCGATCAGCCCGGCCGCGATGACGAGGAGCAGAGCGCCGGTGATGGTGAAGAAGAGGCGGAGGTTGATCCGGGACCCACCCTGGTAGGCGAGGTAGCCGAGCAGCACTGCCCCAACCACCCCGAGCGCACCTCCGATTGCCCACTCCAGCCGGTTAGCTCCCAGCAGCAGCGCCAGCATGAACAGAACGGTCTCCAGGCTCTCCCGCAGGACAGCGAAGAATGCGACCGATGCCACACCCAAGCGGGATTCCGACTCCAACGCCCGCTCGACCTGTTGGCGCAGCCGGCGGCCGATTGTCCGTGACTGACTCCGCATCCAGAAGATCATCCAGGTCAGGATGGCGACGGCGACAAGGCTTACTCCGGCGAAGACGATGTGCTCGAGGTCACCCTCCAACCCTCCGAGGAGGTGGTAAGCCGCAGCGCCAACGATGGTCGACACCCCCAGCGCCGCGACGACGCCGAACCAAACCTGCCGGAAGGCGTCTCGACGCCCAATTTGCCGGAGGTAGGCCAACACGATGCTGACAATCAGTGCGCCCTCGAACCCTTCGCGGAGGGTGACCAGCAACGCCCCGCCCATCCTGTGCTCCTCCCGGGAGCCACCGCACACTCGGTGCGCTAGCCCGATAATTCCGAGTAAACAACTCGGAATTAATCTATGACCGCGTCTGGGCTATGTCAAGATCCGCGGGAGGTAGGCACTCGAATCGGGCTCGGCGAGCCTGGTCCACATCCCGTGATCGGCGTCACATGGCAGGTCCCTGCGCCGCGAGGCTGCGGAGCTGCCAGGCGAGCACCAGCAACAGGATGCCGAAGACGATCGCGTAGACACCGATCACCCACAGCACCGCGAGCGCCCCGGAGCTGGGGAACAGGAATAGCAGCACGCCGAAGATGATCGAGATGACGCCAGCCAGCCCGAGCCAGAGGGTTCCGCCGCCGACGTCGCGGAGCTGCACCGCGCCGATCACCTCGGCGAGGCCGGTCACGATCGCCCAGGCCGCGATCAGGTAGAGCAACGCCAGGGCGGTCAGTCCTGGCCAGACGAATGCGACAATGCCGGCCAGAACCCCGAGCACCCCCTCGAACGCGAGCGGCCCCCACCGGAGATCCCGCCGGGCAGCGCGAAAGGCCGCGACGATGCCGAAGATCCCGTCGAGCAGCGCGTAGACGCCGAAGAGCGCGATGAGGAAGGACAGCGTCAAGTCCGGCCACACAAGTGCCGCCAGGCCGAAGAGGATGGCGACCACGCCGCGTACAGCCACCGCCCACCAGTTACGCGAAACCGCCAGCATCGCAGCTACCCCTTTCTGCCCCTACCACCACCCAATATTATGTTTAGATCATGCTCCCCGCTCCGCATGTTGCTTGCCAGGGCTGAGCCGGAGTTGGCCCGCGCTAGCGCCGTTTCTTGCGACGCCGCGGCTGCCGCTCCTCCTCGCGGAGGGGCTCCTGGGTCAACTCCTCCATCGCCTCGACCACGGTGTCCTCGTCGTCCAGGTACTCGACGGTGTAGTGCCCGGAGCGAACGGCATGGACGGCTTGCAGGGTGTCGAAGACCTCGAAGGTCAACTCGTCGAACCCGATCGAGCCGTGCAGGTAGCCGAGGAACGAATCGCGCAGCTCATCCACCAGCGTGGAAACGATCTGCTCTTCGTCGGCAGCCACCTCGTTGAGCAGCCGGTCTTCCTGGTCGCTCACCAATCACCCCCTCTCCACGCACGTCCCGTCCCGATGGGGCGAGCACCATGCACCTTGGGTGCCATCAGGGCCACCATCCGATCGGCGCACAGATCCGTTATGCCTACAGCGGCCCCGCACCCGATGACGGGAGCGATCGGTGATGGACGACCAACAGCTCGGAGCACGACGGCCACGCGGGCCACGGCGTCGGGTCAGCACGCTCGGCACCGCGCTCATCGTGCTGGGGTTCCTATTGTTGGGCGCGGCGGCCACGCTGGCAGCCGCCGGTGGACGTCCCGGTGGCACGACCTCGAGCGTGGCGCCGCCACCCGACCTCGTCGCCACGCCGGACGCCCCGCTCTCTCCGCCGGTCGTCCAGGCCGCTCCGAGCGCCACCGCGACGCCGTCCCAAGAGACGAGCGCCGCGACGACCACCCCGCCCCCCGCCACGCCTGAACCGTCGCCGACGGCGGTACCGACCCCGACGCCGGTGCCCGACCGCCCGCACGCGACGCAAATCAAGATCCCTGCGATTGGGCTGGATGCACCGATTGTGGAAGTCGGGTACGACCTGGTCGAGATCGAAGGCGTGCAGGTCTTCCAATGGCAGGTGGCCGATTACGCCGCCGGGCACCACAGCACGTCCGCCGACCCCGGCGAGGGCGGGAACATCGTCATCGCCGGACACGACGACTGGCGCGGCGAGGTGTTCCGCGATCTGGAGCACGTGACGCTCGGCGATCAGATCACCCTGGTGACGCCCGAGGGCGAGCACACCTACGCCGTCACTGAGATCGTCTACCGCAAGGAAGCGGGGATGCCCATCGCCACCCGGATCGCGACCGGGCAATACTTCGCGCCGATGCCGGAGGAGCGATTGACCCTCGTGACCTGCTGGCCCTACGGCATCGACGACCACCGCCTCATCGTCATCGCCAAGCCGGTGCGCCCGTAGCGACGTCACCCAGCCGCCCCGTTCGACCCCACACGATGAAAACTCGTACAATCTTCGGTCGGGAGGGATCCGGCATCGGGTCGGACCAGACCGAGAAGGAGACGGCGTGTCCCTGACGCTGCCACACACTCTGGCCGGACGCTACCGGCTCACCGCACGTATCGGCGAAGGGAGTTTCGCCGAGACATTTCTGGCCACCGATACGTCGCTTGGGCGGCAAGTTGCCGTCAAGGTGCTGCGTGAGCAGTACGCCAGCGACGTGCGGGTCGCTGCTCGCTTCGAGCGCGAGGCGCGTGCAGCGGCGTCCGTGACGCACCCCAACGTCGTGGATGTCTACGACTACGGACGCGACGGCAACACACTCTACATCGTCATGGAGTGGGTCGACGGCACCGACCTCAAGGACTACATCCGGCGGCGCGCGCCGCTCCCGGTGCCGGAGGCCACGCGACTGATCCGCGAGATCCTGCAGGGACTCGGCGCCATCCACCGGGCGGGGATCATCCACCGGGACGTGAAGTCCCAGAACGTGCTCATCGCCCAGTCGGGAACGGCCAAGCTGACCGACTTCGGCATCGCGCGCGGTGCGCTCGACACGGGGCTGACCGATACCGGTATGGCGCTGGGCACCGCTGCCTACATGGCGCCGGAACAGGCCAGCGGCCAGCAGCTCACGCCCGCCGCCGACATCTACGCCGCAGGCGTCATCCTGTTCGAGATGCTTACTGGGCGGCTGCCGTTCCCGGGCGACAACCCGGTCCAGGTCATGTTTCAGCACGTGAACGATCCGCCGCCGCGCCCGAGCACGCTGAACCCCGATATCCCACCGGGGCTGGAGCTGGTCGTGCTCCGCGCGCTCGCCAAGGATCCGCGCGACCGCTTCCAGTCGGCGGCGGAGATGGAAGCCGCACTCGAACGTACGCCGAGCGCGGACGAAGCGACCCGGATCCTCGCCGCCGCGACGGCGCCGGTCTCGGGTGCCGGTGCGACACGCGCCATGCAGCACACCGGCCGGACCGCCCGCGCGGCGCAGCCGCCGGGGTCGCCGCCCCACCCGCCGCCGCACGGCCGCTGCGGTCCCGGACCCAACGCCGACCTGGCCGCTGGTGCTCCTGGCCGGGATTCTGATCCTGCTCGGGATCGGCGGGATCGCCCTGCTCGCCATGGGCGACGGCAACGCAGACACCGCGACGACCCCGACAGCGGAGTTGCCGGCGGTGACCACCGCGACCCCGGAGCCGACGCCGACCGTTGAGCCGACCCCGACGGTCGAGCCGACGCCGACGGCGACACCGACACCGGAGCCAACACCGACGCCAACACCTGAGCCGACTCCAACGCCGACACCGGAGCCGACACCCACGCCGGAGCCGACTCCGGAGCCGACGCAGGACCCCGGCACGCCGATCGGCAGCCCGGCCCCGGAGGCGCTGGCCCGACCGCTCACCGTCGGCGCGCGGAATGTCGAACTCAGAGGTGAGGACTTCAAGGGCGCACTGGTGCCGGGCGAGGGGTCCAACCGGCAGGGCAACATCCCGGACAAAGCGGCGTTCCTGTTCGGGGGACAGAGCGACTATCACACCGGGACGGCGACGTTTGAGACGGGAGAGTCCAATCGTCCCGTCCTCGTCCTCCAGATCACCGGCACCGACGATCTGGCCCAACGCAAGGCGCCGATCAGGATCACCCTCAACGGGCAGCTCGTCTGGGAGGGTGACAACCCGCTGCCCAACGGCGAGTCCGGCGACGCCTACTGGGTCATCCAGGACCGCTCCGTCCTGCGCGACGGCGAGAACCGGCTGGTCATCGCCAACACCTCCCCGAACGGCGACGCCCCCCAGGCGCCCTGGATCCTGCTTGAGCGGGTCACGCTGTTCTATTGATGCGTGATGCGTCATGCGTCATGCGTCATGCGTCCCCCTCACCCCCGGCCCCTCTCCCACC
>Ga0065724_108473_pt1 | contig 11316 bp, 7 predicted proteins | sample TheenrcSG05JP960_FD_59111 | JGI IMG/M metagenome (GOLD analysis project Ga0065724, IMG submission 59111) | Thermophilic enriched microbial communities from mini bioreactor at UC Davis - Sample SG0.5JP960 | ecosystem: Engineered > Solid waste > Grass > Composting > Bioreactor | place: USA... | reverse complement strand
TCGGCTACAAGAGATTTCGCCATGTTGTGCGAACCCCGCTTACTCGATCAGGTTTTGTTAGAAGCTCTTAGAGCTTGAAGAGTTGTTGTTTTCTGAAGATGCATATCTCATATCGGTCCGGAACTCCAGGGCTGATAGTTCCAAAAATGAAGAAGGCCCTGTTCGGAAAAGTAACAGAAGGTGCTGTAGGGGGTCTTTTTAAGCATGGAGGGCTGACTTCGCTCATGTATCGGAATCTTCACACTGATACGAACGGGCTTTAATACAGTCGGCCGGACTTCTGGCTACGTGCAGTGTAAGGCACAGGAAATGATCGTGCTGGATTTGCTCTCAGGACTGGATATACAGGTTCCAGACTGGTTCAGGCGATATATCAAGCTGGGGTATGCTCTTGCCGGTTTCAGCAACCACATTGCTGTTATGGTAGTCCCCCGAATACAGTTTGCGGCAGTGGCTCTGTCAGCGGGGATCATTTCCAGAATGTGGGAAGAGCGTTTTATGAATTTCGTTCCAGCCCCGGGATCACGCGTGCTGTTCTTCTGGAGAGACGGCAGCATTCTGCCCGGAAAGGTCAGAGGCATTCAGAATGAACGTACACTCTGCATTCAATGCCTTGCCGGGACCAAAAGATATCAAAATACTTCTTTCAACGGAGTATCAGTATCCAAAATCGCACCCTTTGAGTTATCAACTACTAAGGTCTTTCAAATACCGGCTGTCCTGAGGGATCATCCGGAAAGAAATGAATTGCTTCGTTTTCTCAGTACCGGTGTCAAACTATGCACCATTGCAGGGCGAATTGCAAGGCTGAAGTATGAACTGGAAAACTCCGTTTCTTCCGGCGAAAATACCCTCCTGATTAACGATATCGTCCGATGCAAGGAAGTTCGTGACTCGCTGGGAATGCCAGGCAGGATGTGTATGCTGAAAACGCCAGCCCGTGTTCCACACGGAAACAATCAAGGGCAGGCACTGATCGTGGAAGTAGAACCACGTACCGATGTAAACGGATTAATGCAGAGTGAAAGTCGAATACTGATATTCCTGATCGATCGATCTCATCCAGAAGCCGAACGTCTGGCCCGGAACATTGATGACCTGTGCGCCGGAATGCCTCCCGAGCAGAATCTCCTGTGTCCGGAGGAAGAGTTTCCCCTGTTCTGTGAAATCCTTGTGCTCAGACGGTAGATGAGAACGATGTATCCCGGCTGCTCTTTTCAGCAAATCGGTACCCTGTATGAAGTACTGGCACGCCCTCCTTTTGCCAGACGTCGAAATATTCCGTGTCCGGCTGTCGAGCGCCTGTGGGAGGTGATCTGCATGCTTCGCTACGACAGAGAGGAAAGCACGGAAGAGACAAAAAGACGACTTCATCGACTGTACAGTACAATTCAGAGTACTCCGTTGCCTCCCGGGCTTGCCATAGAGCTTCATGGCATAAGGGATCTGGTGAAAAAACTTCCGGAAGAGCTGTTTTCCGTTCTCCATGAGATCCTGAATGAACTGGAGGGTATGGAAGCCTCTCCATATCTGCCGTATCTGAACGAATTGCTCGAGAATCATGCAGGTATTCCCGTAATTGCCGGAAGATGGGTGGGAGTAAGAATTGGAGAGGAGGTCAGCGTCAGGTTTCCACATCTGCGCTTTATTCGTGAGCCCCGGCCGGCGCGGATCCTTGAATGCGAGATACATGATGTGATCTGCGTACTGGGTCCGGTCATTCCTGAGAAACAGTGGATTCTTGAAGTTCCCCCCGCTCCACGGGTGGTCTGGATGCATCTCGGACGTATACGATTCGGTGGATTCCGGCAACTGCTCTTTCGCGGGCAAATGCATCTTCCCGGGGGAAGTGTCCTCTTTCCGCCTGAACTGGAGGGACCGGACATTGATCAGGACGACGGAGGATTTCAGGGCAGAGATCATGACGTCTCATGCGTTTTGGTCGAGACAGAGAACGGATATCGAATCTACATCCCTGAAGAAGGCCGAATTGCCGTGATCACTCCTGACGGAGATGTCAGTGTAATCCAGGGCAGAGATCTACAGCCAGATGACATGATTCTTCTTCGTGAGGAGACCGCCACCGATGTGCTTCACGAGGTAGCAGACCACCTTCTGAAAACAAAGGGATTCAGACCGGAACACCTCAGAGAATTGCACCGACGATGGAAAGATGTACTCATGGAGTGGATTCAGGAGTTTGGATTTGAGGAAGTCTCACGAACGCTGATAGATAAGGGACTTCCACATGCCACTCCTCAGAATATCAGAAACTGGCTGGATGAAGAGCGTATCGGTCCCGGTGATGATGATGAGTTCAGGCGGCTTCTCGAATTTCTGGAAGCCGGAACGCCGGAAGAGGTAATTCGATCTGCTCACCTGCTTCGCCAAGCTCACAGAGATGCGGGGCGTGAGATTTCCGGGATGATTCGAAAGGCGCTGCAGGACGAACGATTCCGTCCGGAGCGTCTGAAAGACGGGGATGTGATTCAACTTGAGGACCTGCCGGGCGTAAGCCTCAGTGTTTATATTGTAGCTCGAGTGGACCGAGGGCCCTTCAGACTGCCTTCTCACCAGGTACGCCGTCCCGAGAAAGAGTGATCATGGCACGGATGATTCCTCCATACATACCCCGGGGATATCGGAGTATTCCGGAAATCCATCTCTTTTACATGCTCCGCGATGCTGAAGGAACAGACTCTTGGACGGTTCTGCACTCACTCGATATTGCCCGGCACAGAAGTCGCGTTTCAGGTGAGATAGATTTTCTGGTAATCGTTCCCGGTCAGGGCGTACTCTGTATTGAGGTCAAGGGAAGAACGCGGCGGGATGAAAGGGGGCTATGGTACTATGGCAGTGATCCCGAGCCCGATCCAACGGGGCCTTTCAAGCAGGTTCGCGAATCCATGTATTCTCTGCTGAGCTGGCTCAGAGGCCAGGACAGATCGGCAGACACCATACCTTTTACGTATGCTGTGTTCTTCCCCATCTCCATTTTTCAGGCATCGTCGCCGGAGTGGGAGGACTGGCAGGTTGTGGATGCCCGGAAAATTGCCTCCCGGCCCGTCTCCATTCTGATCTCCGAGATCATAAGTCAGGGAACGGAGCGTATCGGCCGGTTGCCACCCCCGCCGGATGATTCCTGCTGGGAGCGGCTGGTCCGTACGTTGCGACCGGCCTTTGAGACCCCGGTTCTCCGGAATGTCCCGGCTCTGGACGAAGAACTACTGGATATTCTCGAGAAGCTGGACGAAAGCGCCCGAGTGCTGTTTCTGGGTGCGGCCGGAACGGGAAAGACACGCCTGCTCGGACTTGAGGCTGAAAGACTGCGGTCCGTATGCGACGTGCTGCATCTGGGCTTTTTTTCGGAAGTCGGCGGAATTACCGTACCTGCCGGGGCGGACTTCAATGTGGAGCATGTTGTGGAGAAAGGAATCGGGGATATGCCTCCGGGAACAGCAGGAGCTCTTCTGGTAGACGATTTGCACCTTTTTCCGGATATTCAGTCGCTCATGGAAGTGGCGAATATCATGCTTACAGGGGGAATTCACGGCGGGCGCTGGCGCATGGCAACGGATTTTTTCTATTTCAGCAGAAAAAAAGGTGGCGACCTTTCCCTGCCCGAACGGGTGGTTTCGGGAGTTCACCGATTCACGCTCAGAAAAAACAGAAGACATCGACCTACGCTGGGGAGGTGGCTCGAGGATGTCGCCGGCGTACAGAAAGGCACTTTCTACCGGGAATACCTGCGCCCTGACGATCCCGAGGCGGTACGCACAAGCTCTTTTAAGGAGATCGAAGACCTGGAACGACTGCTCGACGAACTGTCCGACAGCGTTCCGGTGTTCATCCCCGGGGAGTATCCTCAGATTCTGCCGCCATCCGAGCGTGTATTTACCACCCCTCCGCAGACCGAACTCCGGGAAGCCGTGGCCGTCCTTCCCGGGCATCTTTCTCGTGAACGAATGAAAGAGTTTCTGTATCATGTGGGCGGGAAAACTTCCGACAGATTGCACGTGATCGTGCGTCAGGACATCCTTCGGGATTATCTTTATTCGGAAATAAAACTCTAGCCGGGTTCTTACTATGGGCTTAAAACGTACAGATCTGCAGCGCAGTGTCCGGAGCAGGGAGAAAATTCTTCTGCTACTGCGCAGAGAGCTCATTGGCCCGTGGCCTGCGGGTAGACGGCTTCGCAGGGGAGAGAATAATTCATACGAACTCTTCTTCGAGGATGGACGCCTGCAACGTATACGGTTTCGTGACCCGGAGGATCTGTACCGTCCATGGCGCGGTCCCGATGGCGAGGAAATTCTCACGGAAGACCCGCTGAAGCGATACGGGGTGGCGGTGCTTTATCCTCTCGGTGAAGAGACTCCGGAAAACATGGAGACGGGCCATGAACCTTCAGGAGAAGATGAGGAAGCAGAACAGGTCTTGCAGGATGAGGAAACAGATGAGCCTGACGTCCGGACACGCGGGAATGGAGGAACAGACGACTCCGACTTTGAAGTCAGTCTTGCCTATCAGAGATATCCGTCGGCCGCGGGGATCACTTTCCTGCTACCGGATGATGTCTTTACCCTTTTAATCCGGGTGAGTGGAGCCCGTTATCTGTCTTTTACTGCGGAGGCTTACGAGAATGTGAAAGAAGGGAAGGATGAAGAAAGTGAAGGAGTAGGTGAAGAAGTTAAAGAGAAAGGGAAAAAAAGATCGCGTCGGTGGTGGATTCGGGTGCCTGTAGCATCTCAGGAATGCTGTGTGAGGATTGCAGAAATATCTGATAATTCTGATTCAGGATTTATAGAAAAATATGTGTTCAATAATGAGGGATTTTGCATTTCTGTAGCAGTACGCATACGAACTATCGAGAATGCAAGATACTGTACGCTGTCTCTGGTCAATAAATCCGAACATCCAGGACCGGAGTTCTGTCTGTTTCAATCACGCATGGAGGTCGAACTGCGAAATGCAGATAACAGGCAGATTTTCTTTCCCTCTCTGCCTGTGGAAGAAATCCGGGACGATGAAGATGGTATGCTTGAATTTCTCTACCGGAATCGTCGCAGATATGCCCGGGGACACGGCTGTGCGGCTTTCTGGAAGAAAGACGGGCATGGCAATGTGTACCGCCTTGGCATTGATTTTCTCCCACAGGTGGAGCTGACTCCGGTCGATCCCGAAATCAGGGACGAAAAAGGAAGGCCGGTTCGGGTTTCCATGCGCGAACTTGCGGACTGGTCGGAAAATGGCCGCGAGCAGATCAGACAACTGCTGGATCTATATGAGAGCTGGATAGAGGATCGACATAGGGAGGCGAGCAGTCTTGCGGATTCTGACAGGTCCACGGCTCTGCAACACATGAGCCTGCACCGCCAGGCGCTGGAGCGCATGAAAGAGGGATATGACTGGCTTTTTGAAGATAAAATCGCCCGAGAGGCTTTCTGTCTGGCCAACCGTTCCGTACTCTACCAGCAACTGGCACGCAGGCAGGGAAGAAGGTCGGTCAGATGGGATAGCCGCAGAAATTGTCTTGTGGTTGATGGTGATGTTACCGATGTCGAAAACATTCCAGAGGGAGTCGGATACTGGCGTGGCTTTCAGATTGCCTTCATTCTGATGAACCTCAAACCCGTGGCCCTTGCCGGGCATTCCCGACGAGAAGAGGTTGACCTTATATGGTTCCCGACCGGCGGAGGAAAAACTGAAGCATATCTGGGTCTTATCGCTTTTGCGATCTGGTATCGCAGGCTTGTCAATCCTGAAGATGCCGGCACACATGCGATCATGCGCTATACCCTTCGCCTTCTCACGGCACAGCAGTTTCAGCGCGCCTCCTCGCTCATGTGTGCCATGGAATATATTCGTCGGACACGGTATCCTGACCGGCCTCCCATTTCAGGTGGAATCTGGGTCGGTGGCGGAGCAACGCCCAATAAACACAATGATGCTATTAAAGATCTAAAAAAGATTCAAAATGACGAAACTCCTGACTCCGGCTTTCCTTTGACCAGTTGCCCGTGGTGCGGGGCCGCCTTGGGCGAGCGGGTACGCAAACCCGACGGCGAAATGCACATTACCGGCTACTACGACTCAGGGGGGAGAAGACTGATCACAAAGTGCCCGGACTCCGGGTGTCCTTTCCACAAGGGCATACCCGTCTATTTTATCGATGAGGACATCTATGAGAGACGTCCGGATCTCATCATTGCAACCGTGGACAAATTCGCTACACTGGCATGGAGCCCCCGTGCGCGGAGCATTTTCGGTCTGGATGCGACGGGTCAGCGCTGCTGTTCTCCACCCGGACTCATCATTCAGGATGAGCTTCATCTGATCACGGGCCCGCTCGGAAGTATGATGGGTCTTTATGAAATGCTGATCGAAGAGCTCTGCACCGACAGGCGCGATGGCGGCTGCATTCGCCCCCGAATCATATGCGCTACGGCGACCACCCGGGGATACAGAAGACAGATCCAGGGTGTTTTTGCACGGGATCGGGTCTTTATCTTTCCGCCTCCGGCACTTGACATCGACGACTCCTTTTTCGCCAGACCGGCACGTCTTGAAAACGGAGCCCCCCATCCCGGGAAAATCTACCTCGGAATCATGGCTCCAGGGCTTGGTTCGCTCCTGACGGTTCAGGTCAGAGTTTTTTCCGCTCTGTTGCAGGGTGCCTTCATGTTGAAGGAAGCCGGAATTGACAGCGATCCCTGGTGGACCCTTGTGGTATATTTCAACAGTATCCGGGAGCTCGGTGGAGGGCTCACGCTGTTCTACAGTGACATTCCCGATTATCTCGCACATATGAAAGGACGCCAGGGGCTGGATAAAAGACGACTTCTCAATCAGGTGGAAGAGCTGACCGGACGTATCTCCAGCAACGAACTGCCCCGAATGCTTGATCTTCTTGAACGGTCAGTGGAGGATGGAGGAGCTCTGGATGCCATACTGGTGACCAATATTATTGAAGTCGGGGTTGATGTCGACCGGCTTTCCCTGATGAGCGTGGTCGGACAGCCTAAAAGCGGCTCGACCTACATCCAGGCAACGGGAAGAGTGGGACGCAGATGGAAGGAACGCCCCGGCCTGATCGTTACGCTGTACAACCATGCCAAGCCCCGAGACCACTCCGTGTATGAAGACTTCAGGGGATATCACGAACGTATCGGTGTTTCAGTTGAGCCGGCCAGTGTGACACCTTTCTCCCTGCCTGCATTGGAGCGCGCGCTTCATGCCGTGATGGTGGCCGCAGTGAGGCAGATGGGGCGGGAAAGCATTCGTCCTGATGATCCTGATATCGATGCCATTCTTGGCAGATTTGAAGCGCTGTTTCTCGAAAGAGTAAGACGAGTAGAAGGGGCTGATCCGGACAGGCGTCAGGAAGAAATCTTACAAGTACGACGAGGTGAGTGGAAGTGTTGTTCGAGATGGAATGATTTTATGGTTTCCCCCGAAAACGCTCGAGGAGAAGATAGAAAATGGGTTGTACCCACCTCTATGAGGCACGTTGATCGCGAGGTAAAAGTAGTTGTCAAATAGCAACAGAGTAAAAGAGCCATGCCGGGAAAGAGACGTACCGCCAGAAATGCAGGCATGAGAAGAAGCAGGGCTCATGTACGGGCGCAGATCCGGAGTTCGCAGCTGACCACACCCTTCTGCAGCGGTTCGATTTTCACCACACCGGGAGGGGTATCTGTGATCATTTCATCCCCTGCAGAGTGGGATTACATCAAAAAATGGAAGCGATGCCGGAGAAAACTATATTATTCACGATGCGAGGCTTGAGGAATTTCTGGGGGTAAGGGAGCTGCGCCTGCCGCCCGATCAGATACAAGTTTACCGTTTTCCGCAATGGCATTTCTGCAACAAATGCGGCCGGATGCAAAAGCAGGGCATGAAGGAGCCGCACGTGCGCCTGTCCTGTCCTGAAGCTGGCTGCTCCGGCAAAATGATACAGGTCCGATTTGTGGCAATCTGCGGGCGCGGACACCTGCAGGATGTGGACTGGATTGGATGGGTTCACCGTGATAGACCATGTGGAGACGCTCCGCAATTAAAATGGATTGCGGGCGACCAGCCCGGCGTGAAATGTGAAAGCTGCGGGAGTTACCGTCCCGTTTCACAACTTTTTGAGTCGTTCGCTCCAGAAAAAAGTCCCGGCTATCTGCGATGCCGGGGGCTGATGCCATGGCTGGGTGACAGGAGCGAAAGTTGCGATGAAGTACTCACGCACACCCTGCGAAATGCGACCAATGTGTGTTTTCCGGTGGTTAAGAGTTCGATAAATCTGGGCGGTATCCAGGAAGAAAGGCTCAGAGGGATTGTTCAGATATTAAAAGACAGGGCAAGATTGCTAAGTATTAGTGATGATGAACAATTTGTTGGCTTCGTTAGAGAGCTTTGCGATCGGGATTTAAAAAAGCTGGGACTGAATCCTGAAACTATTGACAGTGAAGAGCTTCTTCGAGCCAGAAGGATAGCCCGGGGTGAGGAAACTGCTCCATGGCAGGAAGCACGTCCGGATGAGGCCTTTCGCAGAATGGAATACGACCTGCTCAAAGGCAACGACCTTTCTGTTCCGGGCCTCATAATCAGACAGGTTCAAAGCGGGGTAGTGCCGGACAGTCTGAGCAATCATTTCGATCGCATTGCCCGTGTGGAAAAGATGATCGAGACGAGAGCGCTTCTCGGTTTTACACGGTTGATGCCGGAATATGGCAATCCCGCAGAACTGAAGCGCCTGCTCTGGGGGCGGGACCGGGTGGACTGGCTTCCGGCAGCTGTCGTGCATGGTGAGGGTATCTTCCTCGAATTTTCCCGAACCAGACTTGAAAACTGGAAACGAGAGTACAGGCATTTTATAGATCAGAGAATGGCCAGACTTAACGAAGCCCTGGCGCGATCCTTTCTGGTAAGCCAGGACAGCGAGGAAAAAACAGCTATTTTCTCCGTAACTCTTTCTTCAGAATTTGTTCTCATTCATACTTTTGCTCACCTTGTGATTAACGAACTTGTACTTGAATGCGGATACAGCTCCGCATCATTGCGCGAGCGGCTGTACGTGGGTCAGGATATGGCGGGTGTTCTCATATACACGGCTTCGGGAGATTCGGAAGGGACGCTCGGGGGGCTTGTAGCCATGGCAGAACCGGAGCGGTTGAGCGGGGTTCTCAGGCGTGCTCTCCGAAGAGCCACATGGTGTTCAGTTGACCCTGTCTGCAGCGAGCTGGGCGAGCGGAGTGGACAGGGGCCTGAGGGATGTAACCTTGCCGCCTGTTATGCCTGCGCAATGGTACCGGAGACTGCATGTGAACATATGAATCGCTGGCTGGACAGAGGACTGGTTGTGGGAACGCCGTGGAATCGCGAGGCGGGTTTTTTCAGCGAATTTGAAATCTGAACTGGAAAATCCGGTAAACTCAACACTCTGCAGAAAGCGTATGATAAAAGTGCTCGATCTTTTCTGTGGGATGGGGGGATTATCGCTGGGCTTTGCAGAGGAAGGATTTTCAATAACTGGATACGATATCCATCCTCGCGTCCCGGATATCTTCAGAATTAACAGAATCGGAAACGCAGTTGTCGCAGATCTGAGCACTTCTGATGCCATTCGTCCGGAAGATAGAGATGTGCACATTGTCATAGGGGGACCTCCATGCAGGCCCTGGAGTGTACTCAACATTCGTCGAAGGAAAAACGCTCATCCTGATTATCGTCTGCTCGAGGCATTTTTCAATCATGTTCTGACTATTGAGCCTGTTGTGTTTCTCATGGAGAATGTACCCATTGTTGATGCTGATGTCACATATCATGAACTGCTCAGAAGGAAAATAAGCAGGAAATATTTTACATGTAGAAAGATCATACGATATGCAGATTACGGAGCTGCAACAGCCAGAAGACGACTGATCACGATAGGTTTTCGGAAGGATATTGCCAAAAAGGAAGCGCCGTATATGTTTTTTGAAAAACTTCGAAAATACAGACGTGAACCGATTGCTGTAGGGTCTGTTATTGAACCATATCTCTATCTGGAAAGAGGAGCTTTTCCAGATCATGAATGGGGGAATTTCAGAACTATTGAAAAATACACAGATAAATACAGATCGGGGAAATTCGGCTGGTACAGGCTTGATGCGAACTCTCCGGCACCGTCTTTTGGTAACATTATGAAGACATATATTCTTCATCCATATGCGGGCAATGGTAGAAATATCCCTCTCCGGGTATTGTCCATACGGGAAGCTATGGCAATCATGGGTTTCCCCGATAACTTTCGTTTCCCCGAGGGAATGGGGCTGACACCACGCTATCAGATGGTTGCCGACGCCGTGAGCCCTGTGTTTTCCAGAGTGTGCGCGAGAGTTCTTTATGAGATGCTCTGCGATGGACAGAAATAGACAGAACGCAGAGAATGCCTTCCGGGAAGAAGTGCAGAGGGAAAGTTGCGCTCTAACCGGGAAGGAAATTGCAAATGTACGCAGAAAGCTGTTGCAGTGGTACCGAACTCACTCACCTCCCGATTATCCCTGGCGTCACACGGACAATCCATGGCATGCTCTGCTTGCAGAGTTTCTTCTTCTGCGAACTCGCGCTGACGCTGTAGAAGGTGTATACCGGCATATTGTCACACATTATCCGGAACCCGGTGATCTGGCCGCACTCTCGCTGGATGAGATTGCCAGCATGCTTTATCCTCTGGGCCTGAGGTGGAAAGCGCCCCTGCTTAAAGCTCTTGCAGCAGAAATTGCCGGCCGGAAGGGCAGAATACCGGAAGATCAGGAAAGCCTGGAGCAACTGCCCGGTGTGGGTCCCTATGTGGTGGCCGCCTTTCTTTCACTTCATCTTGGCAGAAGGGCGTTGATCATAGATTCCAATACGGTTCGATTCTTATGCAGATATACCGGCAGAACTTATGATGGTGAAACGCGACGAAAAAAATGGGTTCGTGATCTGCTTGATGCACTTACCCCGGACCGTGAAGTTCGGACCTTCAACTACGCGTTACTTGATTTCTGCAGAGAGATCTGTCGTCCCCGAAATCCGCTCTGTATGCAGTGCCCGCTCAGAGAGAACTGCGCTTTTTACAGAAACAGACAGATTGACCAGGGTCGAGCATTTAAGAATACCTGACAAAACTTCAAGACTGCATTCCAGGTGAGCAGGGCACCACCCGGACGCACAAATGCCTCATGAAGATCGGCACGACGCTCATAGCGAACGCGAAGGCGACGCATCTGACTGAGCCAGGCCTGCGTCTGTACCACGACCCGGCGGTGACGGTTCAGACTCCGCCTGTGTCTCAACTTCGAC
>Ga0065724_101860_pt1 | contig 11317 bp, 8 predicted proteins | sample TheenrcSG05JP960_FD_59111 | JGI IMG/M metagenome (GOLD analysis project Ga0065724, IMG submission 59111) | Thermophilic enriched microbial communities from mini bioreactor at UC Davis - Sample SG0.5JP960 | ecosystem: Engineered > Solid waste > Grass > Composting > Bioreactor | place: USA... | reverse complement strand
GTTGGCCGACGCGCTCGAGCGCGCGCTCGCTGCGCAGGGCGTCGCCGTGACCCGGGGGCACTTCCGGCCCGGGATCCTGTTCAACCGAGGCTCGAACGGCCCGGTCACGGATCCGCACCGAGACCCGCCCCGCGGGATCCTCGCCTCCCTGGCGAAGCTCGCGCTCGTCTTCGCGGACCACGTGCTGGGGGCGCTCACCGCCTGGCGTCACGCTCGCCGGCGCGGCGTCCTCCTTGTCGAGCGCGGCTGGCACGACATGGCCGTCGACCCCGGCCGCTACCGGCTGCCGGGGTCGCTCCGCGGCGTCGTGCTCGCGCTGGGGCGCGCGCTGCCTCGTCACGACTTGACCGTCCTGGGCGACGCGTCGGCGCCGGTGATCTTCGACCGCAAGCCCGAGCTCGACATCCCGGAGATCGAGCGCCAGCGTGCGGAGTGGTCAACACTCGCTCGCGCGACCGGCCGTGAAGTCATGGTCGCGGAGACGACCGAGCGCCCACCTGACGAGGTCGCCGCGGACGTCCTCCGCCGGCTACGGGAGCGCCGCGCGAGCGCGCCCTGGCTACGGACGCCGATCGCACCCACCCGGCTCGCCCTTTCGATGCAGCGAACGCGCGCGTCGATCCCGGCGCTCGAGATCTACCGCCCGCACCGACGCCGCGCGCGCGTGGCCGCCCGCGTGAACGCTGCGCTCGCATCGCGGGGCATCGGCCGCCGAGTGCCCGAGCCCGTGCCCGGCCTCGCCGAGCTCGCGCGAGAGGCCGAGATCGCCTATGACGGCGTCGCTGCCTTTCGCTCGTCGATGCCTGGCCGCTACGTCGTTGGCTTCGCGCGGGGCGGGCGGCTGCGACACGTCGCCAAGATCGGCGCCGCAAGCGATGAAGGCCTGAGGCGGGAAGGCGAGGCATTGCAGCTCCTCAACGGCGCCGTGCTGCCAGCCCGGGTTCCACGCCTCACGTGGCGCGGCGAGTGGCGGGGGCGCCGCGTCGTGGTCACGGAGGCGCTGGCGGGCGCATCGCTCGCCGAGCTGGACCTCTCCTCGGTCGCCGACCTCTGCACCGCGCTCTGCACGGGGATCGACGGTCGCCCGCTCGTCCACGGCGACCTCGCGCCCTGGAATCTCCTCCGGGGGGCGGACGGTGCCTACCTGCTGGACTGGGAGGAGTACCGAGAGGCGTTCGAGCCCCTCTATGACCTGACGCACTACGTGATCCGGTCCGGTGCGCTCCTCGGCAGGTTCAGTCCCCAGAGATCGTTTGAGGTGCTCACCTCTCCTGGTTCGCCGGGATGGCGACACCTGGAATCGCTGCGACTTGACCCTGCTTCTGCGCTGGAGCGGGTGAGGGCCTACCTCGATCGAAACCGTGCCGCGCCAACGGTAATCCGACGCTTCCAAGCTGAGGTCCTGGAGCTGACGAGATGAAGGTCCTGATCTCTGCATACGCCTGCGAGCCGGGAGAGGGCTCTGAGCCGGGAGCCGGGTGGGAGTGGTCCCGTGCCGCTGCGCTTGAGCACGAGGTCTGGGTGCTGACCCGCAAGAACAACGCGCTGGCGATCGAGCGGGCTTTGGCGAACGAGCCGCATCTGCGGCTCCACCCGGTCTACATCGACCTGCCCGCGTGGGCCAGGTTCTGGAAGCGCGGCCAGCGTGGCGTGCACCTCTACTACCTGCTTTGGCAGGTCCTTGCGTGGTATCGAGCGAAAAAGCTTCATCGGGAAATCCGCTTCGACGTAGCGCACCACTTAACGTTCGCGGTCGACTGGCTGCCTGCTGGGATCGCCTGGGTCAAGGGCTTACCCCTCGTCTGGGGACCAGTAGGAGGAGCCACCGGAACGCCATGGCGGATGTGGAGATGGCTCGGATGGCGCGGTGTCATCTCAGAGGCTATACGAGAAATCACTACGCGGCCGTTACGGCGGCTTTTCGGCGACCTCACGGCTTATCGTGCGCGCCTGGTCGTGGCACAGAATCGCGATGTGGCCCGAAGATTCCGGTGCTCAGGCGACCTGGTCGTGGAGCCAAATGCCGCGATTCATCTTCCTGATGAACCGAGCACCTCGTCGATATCGCGAACCCCGCGGCAAGCGGTTTTCGTTGGTCGTCTGATCCCCTGGAAAGGAGTGGTGGTTGCTATCGAGGCGATGGTCACGGCGCCTGGCTGGACCCTGGATGTCTATGGAGATGGGCCGGAGCGTGTCCGCGGCCGACGTGTAGCTAACGCTTTGGGCGTGGGTGACAGAGTGAGGTTTCGTGGCGCGAGACCGCGACCAGAGGTACTCGAAGCATTGCGCTCCGCCGAAGTGATGCTGCATCCGAGCATGCACGATTCAGCAGGTTGGGCCGTCGCGGAGGCGCTCGGCGTGGGATGTGCAGTCATTACCGTTGATCGTGGCGGTCCGCCGCTGCTTGCAGAAGGAGCTGGGGCGGTGGTACCAGCCGATGAGAACGCGGCTATCAATATCGCAACGGCGCTTGAGTCCGTGCGCCAAACACCACACCCGAAGGTACCGACGAGGCGATGGAGTCCGGAGCGCCTTCCTGGCTTGCTTACACGCTGGTACCAACACGTGGGGGGAGACAGCTGATGCGCCAGTCCGACGAGCGGTGGCCGGATCCCGCATTGGTGGTGGCTGTGCTCGAGGCGCTGAATGAAATAGGGCTCGACTGGGCGGTCCTTCACGGCGAGTCAGAGCTAGCCAGAGGCCGCACGCGGCTCGACATAGACGTAATTGGCGACCGTAACCCGATGTCGGTCCATAGGAAACTAGTACCGTTGCTTGACAGTAATGGAGTACACCCAGTCGCTATCTGGGAGCACGAAGTGGGGGGCGCGGCGCTCTTCGTCCTTTCGGGTGATCTGCAAAGCAGGGTAATGCTGGACCTGGTCCATAACCCGAAAGGATGTTGGACATATGGGATGCGCACCGATCGGCTACTGGAGGAGGCAATCGTTGGGCGGCGTTGGCCGCGTGTGTCCCGTATAGATGAACTCCTGTACCTCGCATGCAAACGGGCTGCGAAGAGCGACTACGTTCGCTTCGCGCGCGTTGCAGCAAGCATCCACAAAATCGGGGTGCACCGAGCGCGCCAGCGGGCCCTTGAGGTCTTCAGGGATGAACGGCGTGCAGATCTGCTGGTCCACGCGATCCAGCGACAGGAAGACAATGGTCTGCCGCCGGCGCGGCATCCGTTGGCGTTCCGACTAAGAACAGGACTGCGACATTCTCGGCGCTTGCGGGCGCCAACAGGCTTCTGGATCCACCTCAACGCAGCGACCGATGCAGAGGCTAGACGGCTATTCGTGCCGCTGCGCAACGTACTTCCGCGGGTCCGCTTTGTCCAACTGCAGGGCGGCTGGGCGGCCCGACAACGAGCATGGCTGCGGGATATTGCGAGCATCCGCTGGCGTGCTGGCTTGGTGCTCAGCATCGGCGAGCGGCCCGTTTTGGGGAATCCCGACTTGGTAGCAACAGCTGATCGTCTCGGGCCTGAGGACGTAGTGCGCGCAATGGTGGCTCGAACCTCGCGTCGACTGGGGATCGGGTGATGCGACCACTAGATGAACGCCTGCCGAGACCGTCAGAAGTCGTCGAGGTCAGCGCGCGAACGCCGCAGCGTCGAACTGGCGCGCTGTGGTTCGTCGCGTCCGTGCACCGCGTCTCCCTGCTGCCGCGTATTCTCAGGCTTCGCGATCTGGCATGCCCTTTTTCGGCCGAGTGAGGGGGGCGTGGAACATGACATCGAGCTGGAATGATCCGCGCAGCGCGACGGGAGATGACGTGGCGGGGCGCCGTAACGGTAAGAACGGTAAGACTGTGAGATCGCGCTGGCGGTTTCAGATAATCCGTGCAGGCCGTCGCTTCATTCGACGCCGGTGGGTTGACGACCGACTGGACGCACTACGCTTCATGCTGGACACGGCCCCGACCGTTGAGTACCAACCGCTGCCCTGGTTGGGCAAAGCCGGGGAGCGAGCCGAAGGCACCTACAGCAGATGGACCGAGATCCGCCGCGCGATCGAGGGCACGCCCGTGACATCTGCGCTGGACATCGGGGCGAACATCGGTTTCTTCTCTATTTCGCTCGGCCTAAGAGGCGTCGAGGTAGTCGCTCTTGAGCGCGAGCCAAGGTATCAGCGGATTCTCAGGCTTGCGACAGGCCGGCTCGGACTCGAGAACGTGTCGATATTGGAGTTAAGCCTGGCTCCTTGCAGGGTGAGGTTGTTGCCCAGAGCAGACTTGGTCCTGTTCCTGTCCGTCTGGCACCACGTTGTGCGTGAGCACGGTCTCAAGGCTGCGGAGAAGATGCTCGGCGAGGTGTGGGAGCGGTGTGAGAGTGTGATGATCTTCGACACAGGACAGGACGAGATGCCGGAGCACTACGGGTTACCGAACATGGAGCCCAATGCGCGGGAATGGGTTGAGAACCTCCTCAGCAGACATTGCGAAGGGGGACGCGTGGAGTACCTTGGGGAGCACGCGGCATTTGATCCCGCTGGGCGGCCGTGTACGCGATCGCTGTTCGCTGTTCGGCGGCAAACGGGAAGCTAGCCTCGCGATGGCCGAGAGTCGGCTACGCGACATTCTGTCCTGGGCGACGCAATGGTGTGATACATCGGGGCCGCACCGGATTCGGGCGGGTGTCGAAAGCCAGTGTGTCCTTATCGGGTACCCCGAGCCCACCTTCATCGTTAAGTGCTTCCGCGATAGGCCTGGGCACCGACGCGATCGGTGCGCACGGGAGTACCGGCTACTGCAAGCGCTTTGTTCGGCCGTACGTGACGAGCGCGATCTTACGGCGCCGGAGCCGATTGCTATGTCGGCTGAGCTCAACGCCTATTTGATGAAGGCGGTACCTGGAGTGCCGCTCGACAGGGCAGTGACTGGCGACGGCCGGGATCCCGTACGCATAGCGAACACGCTCGTTAGAGGGTTGCGCGCATTCTACGAGGCAACACAAGAGCACTACGGCGACTTTCAGCCGGGAAACATTTTGCTAAGCGACCACCAGGTTGCGATGATCGATCCCGGTGGTCCCGCGTACTACTTCGACGAGGCGCTAGCGGCCGCGAGTGGGAAGCGGTTGGCGGCAGATGTCGGCTATTGGACCTTCTCGGTCGTTGCGAGGTCCCCGCGCTCCGTCATGGAAAGTGGCCTGAAATGGAAGCGTGTGCTGGACGTCACAGACGCGCTGCTCATGATCGCGGCGCAGCAGTCTACGGAGGAGATGTTGACGCGAGCTGCATGGGCAGCCGGCGCGGTGCACCTAAATAGGCTTGCGTCCGGTAGTGCAAGACACGTAGCACTAGCCGTCGGCTCGGGTATCGCTCTTAGGGCGTGGCTGGCCGCCGCCGAGCGAAGACTGTGAAGACCTCGGTCTGGGGCCGAGTCCCTGATGATGGGCTTTCCTTAAGGTCTGTAGCGGCGGCGATGCGCTGGCGCGCTCAGTGTCGGATCGCCTAGAGCGTGCGCAGCATCGACTCGTATTGCTGGACGAACGCCGTTTCGGAGTAGCGTGTCTCAAAGACGCGACGACAAGCTTCGGGCGACGGGGTGCGGTCACTCAAGCCGGATAGGGCGCGCGACCAAGGCTCGTGCCAATGCACTGAGAAGCCGGTTCCCTCCTCGGTAACGAGGTGAGCGACTGCTGACGGATAGAACGCAATGACGGGCAGTCCGCACGCGAGAGCCTCTGGGTAGACCAACGGCAGCGCCTCGAACCAGCGACTTGGAAAGACGAGCCAACGATGGCGCCGCATGACCGCGACCGCCTGCGCGCGCGGAAGGCGGCCAAGGAATGTCACGCTCTTGTTTCCGGCTGAGAGAGCTGCGACGGTCTTTCGCTGTGGACCGTCGCCTACGATCGAGAGATGCTCGCCCTCTGGCCAGGAGCGAATGAGATCGACGACACCTTTCTCATCGCTAAGCCGCCCGACGAATAGTGAGCCGCTGCGTTGAGATGCCGGGGGAGGGCCAGCATCTAGTTCAGCTGGCACGAAGTTGGGTAGAACGACCATCTTGTGTGCGGGAAGTCCTGCGCGGAGGTAGAGGTCGCGTTGGAGGGGCGTGAGTAGAAGCAGGCGATCAGAACGTCGGAGCAAGGGGTCGGCGGTCAGTCCTTTCCGGAGCGACCAAGCGACTGGGGCAGTCGCAAGAACCGAACCGCGGTAGCACCGATGTTGGACGGCGTGCCAAGAACTTCGGTCGAGACACTTTGTGCAGATGTGCCCCTTCCGATAGAGCAGGCCATTCGCGCACAAAGGCCTGAAGTTATGGATGGTGTGAACGACTGGCGCAGATACGTCTTCGACCCAGCGGCGGCCGAAATTCGGGAACAGATTGTGGATGTGAACCACGTCTGGCTGAAAACGGCGGAGGGCCGTCAATGGATTAGCGCCGCGACCTGTAGCGACCCGCAGGGCCGCGCGAATCGGATATAGGAGGTCGCCTTGCAGCTGATCGGTGTGGGCGGCGAAGCAGCGCACCTCGTGGCCAGCGCGGCGCAGCGCGGATGCTTGAGCCTCAACAGCAGCATTCTCGCCGCTGGGCTGCTTCGTGGAGTAGAAGCTATGAACAATCGCGATTCGCACTGCGCACTTAGTGCCGGGGCCGCGCAAAATGGGCATGCGCTTCTGAAGCCGCGGGACTGGCCGTTAAGGTGCTGACCGCCTCTCCCTCGCGGGGTTGTGGCACAGAGTTCACGCGTTGAGGGGCTGCAGTCCAGTGGACCGCGATGGCGAACAATACTGCCTGGTAGCCCATCAGCTCGACGGTGGTGCCCGTTGTCGAACGTACGAGGAGCGCCACGAGGACCATCATTGGGAAGAGCAGGCGCAACCTAAACGCCTGAAAACAGGTGAAGGCGAATGCGCTCGCAAGAAGGCTGATGCCTAAAAGGCCGGTGCCGACCAACGCCTCGATCCACGTCGAGTGGATTGTCGAGACAGTGCCATAGCCAAGATGGGCCAATACGTCGAATCGAGTGCCGGAGGAAAGTCCCAACCCAAACCAGGGAGACTGAGCCCAAACAGTCAGCGCTGCATCCCAGAACTGTTCGCGTCCGGTGAGAGAGGTGAGCATCTCGGGTGTCTGTCCTCGGAAGAGAAGTCCTCGGATCGGCTCCACGAACGTGGCGGGGGACACGAAAGCCGCTGTAAGGACTATGCCGAGAACGGCGAGCACGGCAGCGGATCGGTAGCGCCGGTTAACGAGTGCTAGTAGCAACGATACCCCGGCCAACGCGAGGTAGCCGGTGCGGTACTGACTGAGCAAAACCGCAGCGACTCCAAGGCATAGAAGGACCGCCCTGATCCTGCTCGTAAGGAAGCGAGAGTGCGCCGCGTAAATCGTCAGCAATATGAGGAAGACACCGTAGGTTCCGACGGTATTTGCGGCGGCGTGAGGAAATACGCCCTCGAGACGAAAGTTGAAGGGTGCTGCAAACGGGCCGTAATCACTGATCGGCCGGAGAGCAAGATCGGGCACGATCACGGCCTCGAGAAAGACGATGAGGAGGCTAATCGATGTGAAGCCGAGTAAAACTCGAAGCGCGCGAGTGCGCCAATGGTCGGGATCGGAGGCGACGGCAGCGGCAACGATGAAGATTCCTAGTGCGAGCTCGGCTGCACGAAACAGGGCCAGGCCGATGTGGGTCGCCAGCAATGCGCTGACCAGAGCAACAAGTGCATACATGAGGTACGGCAATGAAGCACCTCGGAGGAACCTCGCAGTGCTCTGGAGGGGCACGGAAAGGAGAGCTAGTCCTGCAGCGGTACACAGCAGCGCTACGCGAAGTAGCCCGGCAGGATCGAGCGGTTGGCTAGTAATCGCGGAAACGTCCCGAACTCGCCAAACAAGTGTGGACGTCAACAAGAGGGTAAGCGGGATCTCAAGCTGCCAATGTGGCGTGGCTGTGTACGCGAGGATCAATGCGAGGGTTAAGAGCGCCAGGCACGCCCCCGCAAGCAGCCATCCAAGCGAGCCCTCCGAGGCGAGGGCTGCTCCCAGGACGACTGAGATGGATATGGCGGCTAAACCCTCGCGCGTTACTAGCTGGAAGCGCAGCGGGCTAACGTGGCTGCGTGAACGGGGTGTCATCAGGCTTACGTTCCGTGGGTTATGTGTCGCGAGGTGTGCGCCGTGCATGCTGTGGTGTCGCGGCGACATGCGTTGGCCGGCGTGAGGGGAGGACGCTGACAACTTCAGTCCACCACAACGTAGCCATAAGTCCCATGGGTATGCACTGACCCCAAACTGCACCCGGGGCGCCGTGCAACAGGGCTCCGATCGTACCGCCCATGAGCAGAAACGGGGCGCCCAAAGCGCGAACTCGTACGGCTCGACTGGGTAGCTCCAGGACGCGGAGGGCGACCAAGGCGCCCGTCGCCACACCGGAAGCCGCCATGAGAACCGTCAGGGCAGGCAACACGGATCCTGCGTGTAGCCAGGTGTCGCCAAGCAGCTGGTGGCCAAGCGCGTCCGGCATTAGGAGCGTTACGAGACAGCCCCAGGTCAAAGCGACGCTGGCAACTAGTACGGAAACCGCTCCCATCGCGGATAGGAGCCGATGTGGCGCTCGCGCGAGCAGCCGGGAGCCCTCCGGCACGGCTGTAGCTGATGCTGCCATTATCACAACATTGACCGGTCCAAATATGACTTGCGCGCCACGTAAGGCGCCGGCCGCGGCGAGCCCGCTAAGGGCCGCCACAGCGAAGACCATTGCTTGGGTGATCCCCACTGAGAGCGCATAGTCTCCAAGCAGGCTGGGGGTGAGGTCTCTGTGCGCACGGAACCAGGACAGCGCGCGTGGTGGATTGGGCGACACCCCTGCGCGAATGCAGCTCACGAATGCCGCGATCCCGGCGGCCGCGCCCCAGGCCAAGATGGCAGTCCATACGCGAGTAACACCGAGCAGGGTGAGGAGGCCGAAGCCAGCGGCGATCGCGGTGGCCCAAACTAGGTCAGTGACGAGCGCGTACTGCGGCCAGGCGCGTGCGAAGAACGCGAATCGCCACTGGTCTTGGAGCAGCAAAAGAGGCAGTGCGAAGGCGAGGGCGAGCATCGCCGCTCCAACCGAATGGCGGGGACCCCAGGCGAAAAGTGCGAATAGGCCCAGCGTTAGGCCGGCTGCAACGCCCAGGACGAGAGAGGCGGCACTTGACGCCGCGACTGCGTTCTGCCAGTGCCGATGTCTTGCCGTGCTGAAACGTATGCCGAGTGGACTAGACGTGCAGGCGCGGGATACACCGAGAAGAATCAGGTATGTAGCGAAGGCAAGGGAGAAGCCACCGAAGGCATCCGCCGGCACAGCACGTGCAACGAAGACCGAAACTCCGAGATTGATAATGCTGGAAACGGCCTGGTCGGCGAGCGTCCAAGCGGCACGACGCGATGGTCTACCGACGTGAGACAAGGAGCGCACAACTAATCGGTTGAGCGTGGCAACCGTGGTTCACGACGCCATCGTTGGGGCTACCGGTGGGCGAGGAACCACCTGTACGTTGACTCGAGGCCCTGGCGTAGTGTGGTCGTCGCGCGCCAACCCATCCTCGTGATTCGGGTGATGTCTAGGAGCTTCCGCGGGGTGCCGTCGGGCTTGTTCGTGTCGAAGACGAGCTCGGCGTCGGAATGGACGATGTCGCGGATCATCAGGGCGAGCTCGCGGATGCTGATGTCTTCGCCGGTTCCGACGTTGATGTGCTCGTCGCCCTCATAGCGTTCCATGAGGAACAGGCAGGCGTCGGCGAGATCGTCGACGTGCAGGAACTCGCGGCGCGGGGTGCCGGTTCCCCAGATCTCGACCTCGCGTTGGCCGCGCTTCTTGGCCTCGTGGAACTTGCGGATGAGCGCGGGCACCACATGGCTGCTCTCAAGGTCAAAGTTGTCGCCCGGCCCGTAGAGGTTGGTCGGCATAGCCGAGATGAAGCTGCAGCCGTACTGGCGTCGGTAGGACTGGCAGAGCTTGATGCCGGCAATCTTCGCTACGGCGTAGGGCTCGTTCGTGGGCTCGAGCGCGCCGGTGAGCAGCACGTCCTCGGTCATCGGCTGGGGCGCCTCGCGCGGGTAGATGCAGGAGCTTCCGAGGTAGAGGAGCTTGGTGACCTCGTTGCGGCGGGCGGCCTCGATCACGTTCGCCGCCATCATCAGGTTGTCGTAGATGAACTCCGCGGGGTGTGTGGAGTTGGCGAGGATGCCGCCGACCGTGCCGGCCACGAGGTAGACGTACTCGGGCCGGTTGGTCGCGAACCACGCGTTGACCGCTGCTTGGTCGCGCAGGTCGAGCTCCTGGCGCGTCGCGGTCAGGACGTTCCTGAAGCCCTCGGCCTCGAGCCTCCGCACGATCGCCGAGCCCACGAGGCCGCGATGGCCGGCGACGTAGATGCGGGCGTCCTTGGGGATCTCCGCGCTCGCCACTTCCCTACCTCACCTCCGCTTCGCTTCGAGCGACTCGAAAGCCCTCGGCAGAGCGCCAATCCTGCACCAATCCGCGCACAAACGACGCGTTTCCGACCAGATAGCGCCGCCAAAGCCGGCGCGGCTCGCTGGCAAGGCGGAACGCCCATTCCAGGCCGAGCTTTTGCAGGAGCTTCGGTGCGCGCGGCTTGAGGCCGGCGAGGAAGTCGAAGGCGGCGCCGACGGCGATGAGGGTGGCGCCGAGCTCGTCCCGGAACTCGGCAACGAAGTGGTCCTGCTTGGGCGTGCCCAGGCCGACCCACACGACGTGGGGTGCGGCCGCGCGGACCCGCTCGATCAGCTCGTCGCGCTCGCCTGCGGTCAGCGGCCTGAACGGGGGCGATTCCGTGCCGACGATCTCGACCCCCGGGTAGCGCGCCTTGAGGCTCCTGGTGAGCATCGCGATCGTCTCTGGGGTGGAGCCGTAGAGGTAGTGGCGCAGCCCGCGGTCGCGGCCTCGGTCGATGACGGTCGCCATCAGGTCCGGTCCGCACACCTGCTCTGAGCGCGGGATGCCCAGGCGCCTGCCGAGGACGGCGAGCGGCTTTCCGTCGGGCAGGTTTAGGTCCCCCTGGTTTAGGGCCGCGGCGAACGCGGGATCTTTCCTGGCCAGTGAGAGCGTGTAGGCGTTGCAGAGGTGCACCGCGCGACCGCCTTCGTCGGGGGCATCGAGGATCGCCTCGATGCTGTTGTCGAACCCAGCGATGTCGATCCTGACGCCGCAGGCGACGAAGGACCCCGAAAGCCTGCCCTGGGTCCGCTCCACGGACTGGTGTTGGTGCGCCGTGGTAGGTGAAGCGTTGGTAGTGTTCGAACCAGCCAAGGCCGGCGCGACCTTAGCAGGGGACCAGCACGGTTTCGTGCGGTC
>Ga0065724_106971_pt1 | contig 11340 bp, 11 predicted proteins | sample TheenrcSG05JP960_FD_59111 | JGI IMG/M metagenome (GOLD analysis project Ga0065724, IMG submission 59111) | Thermophilic enriched microbial communities from mini bioreactor at UC Davis - Sample SG0.5JP960 | ecosystem: Engineered > Solid waste > Grass > Composting > Bioreactor | place: USA... | reverse complement strand
CGCCTTGGAAAAGAGAATCGCAGATCAGGATCAACAAATAACTACTTCTCAACAACAGCTCGCTGAGATCATGTCATCGCTGTCGTGGCGTTTAACTGCGCCTTTTCGCAAACTCGGCCGGCCGGTCAATCGCCTGCGGATGTCGCCTTTTGGCGTTAAACTTGCCGCAGCCCTGAGGCATCCGACGAATTCTCGGAAGCGAAAGATTTATCGCACCAGATATATGCCGCGGGCTATGCCAACGTCCACTGCGGCTCGCGCTTCTTTTTCCCGGCTGGCCGACATGCGCTACCGCAAATACCTCACCAGCCGCATTGTCCTCGTCTTCAAACCGGTCTTACCACGGCGCTTCGCCTCGCGTATGCAGAGGCGTTTGGAAAAGTACAAACCCTCGCTGCCTTCTGCCACGGTTCGTACTTTTGGTCTCGAGACTACCTTGTTCGATCAACTCTTTTCCGCCGCCACATCCCGCGGCGCCGAATATGTGCCTTTCTCGGAAAAGCCCCCTTCCCCAACATCCCGAATAAGAGCCATTGCCTTCTACCTGCCGCAGTTCCATCCGATCCCCGAAAATGATCAATGGTGGGGTAAAGGGGTTCACAGAATGGACGAATGTTTCTAAGGCAGTGCCACAGTTCGTCGGTCACTATCAGCCGCGCCTACCCGACGAACTGGGATTTTACGATCTGCGCTTGCCAGAAATTATGAAGCGGCAGATCGAACTCGCCAAGCACTATGGCATTTACGGATTTTGCTTTCATTATTACTGGTTTAGCGGACGCAAACGACTTCTCGAGCGCCCTCTCAACCAGTTTCTCGCGAACAAAGAAGAGTGCGACTTTCCGTTTTGCATTTGTTGGGCCAACGAGAATTGGACCCGCCGGTGGGATGGGTTAGACAAAGAAGTGCTCATGGAACAACGCCATGAGCCAGAGGATGATCTGGAATTTATTGAAGACCTCGCCCCGATCCTTCGGGACCCACGTTACATTCATGTTAATGGACGCCCACTAATTATCGTCTACAACGTGAAACTTTTGCCAGATCCAAAGAAGACGGTAAGGGTCTGGCGTGATTATTGTCGGGAACATGGTATCAGCGATCCATGGCTGGTGGCAGCGCAGACATTTGGCCTCAGTGATCCGCGCGCCTACGATTTCGATGCTGCAGTCGAGTTCCCTCCTCACAATTTGTCTCAAACCAAGTACGCTGAAGGGCTTCAGTTCCTCAATAACAATTTCGAGGGCAGAATTTATGATTACAGCGATGCAGTTGAACAGATGAGCAGGGTCGTCTGGCCGGACTACCCACTATACAAGACCCTGATTCCGTCCTGGGACAATGAAGCCAGGCGCCCTGGGAAGGGTACTGNTTTCTGGGGGGCCACGCCGACCCTTTATAAACACTGGCTCGATGCGATTTGCAGAGCAACTGATGCGCATCATGCCAGTGACGACGAGAAACTTGTCTTCGTCAATGCTTGGAATGAATGGGCAGAGGGTGCCTATCTCGAACCAGATCGCCGCTTTGGCTACGCTTATCTTCAGGCGACCCGGGAAGTTCTTGAATCATTTCCAAAAACCGAGGGCACTGCTGCAGGGCGGCGTATCGCCATAGTATCGCACGATGCTCTTCCCCACGGGGCGCAATATCAAGCGCTTCATCTTGCGAAGATGTTTCGGGAAGGTCTCGGATATGAGGTCGAACTGGTAGTGCTCGGCAAGGGCCTGCTCATGGATGAGTTCGCCAAGGTTGCGCGTGTCCACGATCTTTCGGACAAGGACCCGTCAGGCCCAGAAGCACACCGACTTGCACAGGAGCTGTTTGCGCGGGGGGTGAGGGCCGCAATTGCCAACTCCACTGTATCGGGCCTCTTCGCTCGAACACTGAAGGAAACGGGATTTCGGGTCATCGCACTCGTTCACGAGCTACCCGAGTTGATGCGCAACTACAAACTTGAGGTGCACGCACAAACTATAGCACAGACCTGCGATTCTGTGGTCTTCGCAGCGCAAGCGGTTCGCGATGGTTTTGAGAAATTTGCAAGACTTACCCCCGCCCACTCCGTTATCCGGCCAAACGGGCTCTATAAGAAGCCTGCCAACGCAAATCTTATGGAGCGTTCCGCAGCTCGGACCAGGGTTCGGGAGAAGCTTAAGCTTAGACGGGATGTGCAAATCGTCTTAGGCGTAGGCTATGCCGATCATCGTAAGGGGATCGATCTCTTTGTCGACGCCGCCATACGAACTTGTTCCAACAATAATCTAGTTGCCTTTGTGTGGGTGGGGCACTTTGCCCAAGAGGTTGAGGCGTTTGTTCGTAATCGCGTGAATGAGGCAGGCCTCTCCCATCGTATTCTATTTCCCGGCCGAGTACCCCTGTCTGACATAGGAGTTTTTTATGAGGGCGCTGACGTTTTTCTCCTAACCTCACGAGAAGATCCCTATCCTTCTGTCGTGCTCGAGGCATTAGATGCTAGTCTGCCTGTCGTTGCCTTTGATTCCGCCATTGGCTGTTGCGAACTCATCAGACGTGGCTGTGGGCGCCTCGTACCACCCTTCGATACCGCAGCTCTTGCAGCCGAAGTCAATAACTTGCTGATGAACCCTGATGATGCGCGTGCTCTGGGCGCCCGCGGGCGCGATATCATTGCCAACGAATATGGCTACCGCCAATACGCGTTCGATCTTGCGGCACTGGTTGAACCAAGCCTCAAACGCGTGTCAGTCGTTGTACCCAACTACAACCACCGACGCTATCTCGAGCAGCGCCTTTCCTCCATTGCTCGGCAAACTTATCCGATTTACGAAGTTATTGTACTTGATGACGCCTCAGCCGATGGAAGTGCGGATTGGCTTGCCAAGCATCTGGAGACGTTTCTTCCTGGCGCGCGTCTTATAGTGAACTCCCAAAATTCAGGCAGCGTGTGGCATCAATGGCGCAAGGGAGTGGAAATGGCTCGCGGCGACTTTGTCTGGATTGCCGAGAGCGACGACTGTGCCGAGCCGAGCTTTCTGGCCGAAGTAGTCAAGGGATTCGATGACCCCCGCGTGGTGTTGAGCTATTGTCAATCGAAACAGATGACAGCGGACGGCAGCATCGCGGCACCGGATTATCTCGCCTATGTAGCGGACATATCAAGAGACAAATGGACGAAACCTTATGTCGTTTCGGGACTGGAGGAGATTCGCTCGGCGCTTGCGGTCAAGAACACTATCCCCAATGTAAGCGCAGTGGTTTTCCGCAAAGCATCACTAATTGACTCCCTAATTACTCTCGCAGATAAATTGCCGGAGCATAAGGTGAGTGGCGACTGGATGATCTATATCGCCCTGCTTGGGCACGGCCATATCGCTTTTCACTCTGAAGCACTCAACCGCCACCGCCGCCACAGCGACAGCGTGGTGCACTCGGCGGACGCCATTCGCCATCTGGAGGAGATTCTCATAGTGCAAAGGTTGGTACGCGAGCGTTTCGGCGTACCGGAGAAGATTGCGCAGCTCCAAGATGCTTATGCACAATACGTGTTTGAGCTCTTCGGGCTTAACAAGGAAGGGCCCGCGCGGGTAGAAGACCATCCGGTTTTCCAAAGGTTTTTTGACAACTCCCAAGATAGCAAACAGTGGAACAGCAAACGAACGGAGGGAGCGAGGTGACACCAGAAAACAGCCTCAAGTGGTCAGAAATTTGCGGGGAAGGAGGGATGATCGTTTCTGCAGAGGGCCTGGAACGGTGACATCGGGAAACGGGATTTGCTTGGCTACACAATCGGCCACCTGTCGACGGCGACGTGACATCCGGTGACCCATCCATGGCAGCGAAAAGGCTGAACGCTTCGGGGAATTGAAATGAAGGTAATGTTCATCGGCGCTCCGGTCGACGCGCCGCCAGCCCATCTGACTACCGAGCAGAAATTGGACGCGACCGGAAAAAACACTGGCAACATGCTGATAGGTCAAGCTCTGAAGAGGCAGCTTCGCCTGACTCATTACGAGCAGTACAAAGCAGGCATGAGTCCGGATTGGATAGTCGGCAATTTCGACCTTATTGCAATACCGGCGTCTAATTTCTTGTTTCGCAACTTTGATTTCGGCGGCCTGGGCGAGAAATAACTCGAGGAAATAGAATTACCGTGTCTGATGGTTGGCCTCGGGGCACAAGCACCGACGACGGCCGATGCGGAGATTGAAGTCCCAGCCGGCACCAAGCGCTTCTTAGCAATTGTTGCTGATCGCTCTAAGAGCATCGGGGTACGCGGTGATTATACTGCTGAGGTCATGCACCGGCTCGGATTCCATAATGTTCGCTCCCTAGGCTGCCCAAGCCTATACTGGAACCTTAGGCCCACGATAGATATACAGAAGAGATCTTCATAAGACCTTAGAATGGTGTCAATAAACGGCTCTCGAAATGTGATCTCGCACATGGGAGATCGTGAGTAAGGGCGTATGGTTGAAGCATCTTTGCTTAGAATAGCCCGAGAGAGAAATTACCCTTACGTTCTTCAAAATGAGTTGCCTGAACTTCACGCATGTGTTGATTGTCGCGAGCTGACCGCGGAGCATCGTGAGCAATTACACCATATATCGAACACACTTCAGCTTGGCTGGAGTGCGGAGGAGTATTTCCACTTTATAAGAGATTCTTGCAAGGTATTTTTTGACGTTTTCGAATGGTCAGAATATATAAAGCGTGTTGATTTTTCGGTGGGGACTCGGTTTCATGGGAATTTGATTGCGCTTTTGCATGGCGTTCCGGCAGTGATAATCGCGCACGATTCTCGAACACTGGAGATGTGCGAACTGATGAAAATCCCGCATCTTTCGCTTGCGGAGATTGAACGCGTCGACGTGTCGGACGTCTATGACTGGGCCGACTTTGCGCCATTTTGTTCTGCATATGAAGAATTATACTGTTCTTATGTAGACTTTTTAGAGGAAAACGGGATTGCTCATGTACTCCGCCCTTCATCGCCCGTTCAAGCCGAAAAGTCACCTGAGGATAGCACCTAAGCAATGCCATTTTCCGCCTCATAATCACATCCATGGTGCGTCACCAATTGTGGTATTCGCGTCCCTCATCGGGCAGGGCGAATCGGTTGGCGCATCGGAACCTGTGGGTGAAGGTCAACACGTCCATGCCTGACAGTGAACGCTCGCGTGCTCAAGGACCGATGATTCCCTGGGCACTCGGGTCGGACAACAGCCCGGAACTAATGTTGAAGCTCTCCACATGGGTGGTCTTCATCGGCCTGCTCGCCGTGTTCGACGAAGGAGAACAACCGTCGAATGCAACACGCGGCAAGCCGGCGATGGGTTCTTGAATGAGCACGCGTTCGGCTCACTCACTCCCACTGCATCGTTGACGTGTCGCGTATCGAATAGAACGGGCTGCACCAGCAACCTGTCCGATTTTGTCGAACCACGTTTAGCTTGTGTCGACACCCGGGTTATTGTCTCTGATGCTCCACGTGAGACGGACGTGCGACGGGTCGGGTACAGAGATCTAGCGTACCGCAGCGGCCCGGCTCGCTGCTTCTGAGCAGTCCAGTCAGAAACACACCGCCACGTCCCGCAACCGTGGTGCGCACCGATCCTTCTCGGACAACACGGCGCTGTCAGACTCGACCGGCCAAGGCAACGCAAGGTCTGGATCATCCCACGCGATGCTGCGGTCGAGCTCCGGCGCATAGAATTCGGTCACCTTATAAGCGACCTCCGTATCCGGCTCCAGCGTGCAGGAACCCGTGAGCGAAGCCGACCGGCACGTAGAGTTGGCAGCCGTTGGCCGCAGAGAGCTCGACCGCCACATGCTGGCCGTAGGTGGGCGAGGAGCGGCGGATATCGACCGCGATGTCGAGAATCGCGCCGCGCACAACCCGCACGAGCTTCGCTTGCGCGCACGGTGGTAGCTGGAAGTGAAGGCCGCGGATGGTGCCCTTTGCCGCCGAAAAGGAGTAATTGTCCTGGACGAAACGGTCAGGGATACCGATCGCAGCAAAATCCCGCGCGTTGTATGTCTCGACAAAGAAACCGCGGTCGTCGCCAAACCGCCGGTTGCTGACCAGTAATGGCCCATCTATTGCCAATCGCCGTGCGGAGTGGTTGCCGCTTTCAACGGCATCGAACTGTTGGATCTGTTCGGTCTCGTTCATCTGGGACTCTGCTCTTTTTCGGTCTTGCCCTAACTGCTTACCTGCCAAGAGGCAACCCTGTGTACGCTAGCGTTTGTGATACTTCCGGCCTTGGCCACCGCCCCACCCCCACTCTACAATCAGGTTTGCATATCAGATAATATTCCTTGCTGTCGACGCGCCGAACGGGGAACGGTGATTGTGAAACAGACACTCGGTATAGTTGTTGTCACCTTCAATAGCGCTGCAGTGATTGACGGCGCATTGCGAAGCATAGATGAAGTCGTCGACTGCATTGTCGTTGATAACGGTAGCTCAGACGAGACTGTGGCCCGCGCCGCAGTGCATGGTGCGCAGATCATCCGTCTCGATACGAACGTTGGGTTTGGTACAGCCTGCAACATTGGCGCAAGGGCTCTCAGCGCTCCCTTCGTGCTCTTCTTGAATCCCGATGCGCGTCTACGCCGGGGCGCGCTCCGCCGCCTCGTTGACGCGGCCATAGAACATCCGAAATGGGCTGCAGTGAATCCGCGGCTCTTAACGAGCCGAGGCGACCATTGGCATCGTCAGAAATCATGCCTCCTCACTTCTGACCCAATGACCGGCTGAAAAGACCGCCGAGCGGGTGCCAGGACATCGAGATGATTTCAGGCGCCGCACTTCTTGTAAGACGCCTGCCCTTCATCGAGCTCGGTGGATTCGACGAGAAGATCTTTATGTACTGCGAGGACGATGATCTGGCCGTGCGAATGAAAAAAGCCGGATGGACCCTCGGGTATGTGCACGACGCGGTGGTGGAGCACATCGGCGGATCCTCCTCGAACTTGACACCTGATTTGGAGGGCTTCAAGTCTTATCACTTCATGAGGAGCACTCTGTACGTCATGGCGAAGCATGGCGTGAAATTCAACCGAACGAAGAGACTGTACACTTGCTACCTTAAATGGGCAATTGCCGCCTGCCTAAGAGCGACGCCTCGCATGTTGAAGTATCGCGGCTATATTCGGGCGCTCCGCGAGAGCTAAGCCACACTTACGACCTCAATCGCCGAAATCAATAACGTTCCGAGGGCCACCCGTAATCGGCTGTGGCGCCGCCCTCCAGTATATGATCCAGCATGTAACGAGCTACTCGGTCCGCACTCGTGCGTGATCGAGCAATTGCGTATCCGGTAGCCCCGATCCGCCGCCTAAGCTCATCGTCCTTCTGAAGCATCACCATTTTGCCGGCAAGGTCCTCCAATGTGGTGTAATTCATGATACCCTCCTCGTAGAGCTCCTCCAGACGCGCCTCCGCTCGACACAAAGCAACCATGCCGTTAGTCAGTAGCTGCGCTATGCGATCTGAGGAATAAAGATAGGCCACCCGCGCCAGGTCGTTGCGAGGCAAATTCGGGGACACCCCGGCACAGGCCAGTGATTGAAGAAAACGAGCCCCTTCCAGCCGCGGCGTCCTGAAGACTCCGCCGGCCGCATGGAAACGGTATTCGGACGGCAGCATCGATTTCAACTGCTCCAACTGATGCTCGCGCCTGTCTTCCGCGGCACCGAGGAAGATTCCATCGAACGCTAACTCCGACCGTTTCAGCTCGCTGCAATCTGCTACGGCCAAGCTTGGATCGACGGGGTTGGGGAAAAATGCAACGCTATTCGGGGCTGGCGAGATCCTCTTTAGCTCCTGAGGATCGGCGGTCGTAATAAAGGAGACGTCCAATACCGCTGCCCTCTGTGTGAAGGCGCGCATCGTCCTCTCCTTATACGTTGCGTCGACGTTGAATTGTGCAAGCTTTACGCCTGGCGCGACGTTCCGAAGCGCGACGATATCATCTGGACCGATCATATCGACATGACCGAAAAGAATGACGTGGGGTGCATAAACGCGAACTGTTTCCAGCAATCTTTCGCGCATTTTCCTCGCACCGAACGGGCGCGCACGAAGGATAGTGGATTCGCGGGCTACATCACGATCGGAAAAGCTGAGAGCGTTGCAGCCGATGAGCGTGAAGCCGGCGCAAAGAACATGGGGTGTGTTGTAAAACCCTGCGCCACACTTTGCCCGGGAAAAATCAGCTACGATCAAAACTTTGACAGGTTTGCAGGTCAGAGCTGAATGAATCATCCTACAACCAAATGATGTCGAAATCGCAGGCGGTAACTTCCGACAATCCCGGAAAGATCAAGCGCTTCCCTCACGAGCGCCACGATCAGCCGAGACAGATGAGCCTTGGGCACATAGTCCGCAACGCAAGGCGGCAGAAGCTGTGCGTCGTCGATCTTCCAGGGGCGAAAATCCTTGCTCATAGTCGGCAAGGAATCAGACTCGCCGTCTCTTGACCAGTGATTACTCAGACAGGCTCCTAGCCTCCGGATTCCAGCCGTGTGCGAGCCTACAGCGGTCCTCGGAGGAAGACATGCCCGGCAGGTCGCAAAAGCTGCGCGGCTACATGTCGATTTGTAGTCGCCAGTCGGCATATTCCCCCCTCTTCTTGCATGCCAAGCTAAGCGACTGATAGCCGGTCGGCCCATCTTTCAACCTGGTACGGCGGCGGCTTGAACTTCCACTGCATTTGCAAACTGAATCCGGTAGAGCCTGGCGTAAAGTCGTCCGCGCTCGATGAGCTCGCGATGGCGCCCGCTTTCGATCACCTGACCCTTATCCATGACGTGGATGAGATCCGCGTTGGCCACGGTGGCGAGCCGATGCGCAATCACGATTGTCGTGCGCCCGCGCGTCAGCTCCTGCAGGGCCTCTTGGATCGATTGCTCGGTCTCGCTGTCGAGTGCCGACGTGGGTTCGTCGAGCAGGATAATCGGTGCATTCTTCAGGAAGGCTCTCGCCAGGGAAATGCGCTGCCGCTGGCCTCCGGAGATTTGGGAGCCGAGCTCGCCCACTTCGGTGTCGTAGCCTTTCGGCAGCGTTCGGATGAACTCGTCCGCCTGCGCCGCCCTGGCTGCCGCGATGATCTCTTCTTCGGAAGCGTCCTCACGGCCTGCGGCGATGTTTTCTCGAATCGTCCCCTCGAACAGGAAAACATCCTGGCTGACGAGCGCGATCTGCCGCCTAAGCGACGCAATGGACACCTCTGAGATCGGTTGTCCATCTATTCGGATGACACCTCCCGCGGGCTCCCAGAATCGCTGCAACAGGTTGAATACGGTCGTCTTACCAGCCCCCGAAAGACCGACAAGCGCTGTCGTGCGCCCAGCCGGAGCTACCATCGTGAGACCGCGAAGCACGGGGGAATTGGAATCGTAGGAGAAAGCGACCTCCTCGAATCGCACCTCCCCCTCGTGCACGACGAGATCGGGCCGATGCTCGCCCTCGACCTCTGCAGCGGGCTTGCCGAGCAGCTCGTACATCATGTGCACACCGATAGCCGCGGTGGCGAGCTGGAGTTGCAACTTCGACAATCGCCGGGCCGGATCGGCGGCCATGAGCAAGGCAGTAACGAACGCGAAGAACTGCCCCGGCGTGTCCCCGAACGAGAGATTGCGCCAGCCGGCATAGATCACAGCACCGGCGACGGCTACCCCGCCCAGCGTCTCGACAAGCGGATTGACCCGAGCCTGCACAGCAACGATCTTGTTCGAGAGCTTTTCGACGGCGTCAACCCCGCCGTCCATCCGGCGTCGCAGCAATGGCTCGAGCTGAAAAGATTTGACGATGCGTATCCCTTGCGCACTCTCACGCATCGTCCCGACGATGGTCGACATGCCGCTGAATTGGTTCTTCGCGGCTTTTTGAATGCGCTCCGTCAGTCGTTTTAGAAAGAAGGCAGCGATCGGACCGCCGATGAGGCATATCGCTGAGAGCAGAGGGTCCTGCGAGATCATGACGATGATCAGCCCGATCAAGGTCAGAAGGTCGCGACCCAACCCCATCGCAATCAGGTCGAGCATGGTGCGCGCCGCCTGAGCGTTATGCGTGATCCGGGTGATCAGATCGCTCGAGGGGTATTGCTGGTAGAAGCCGACGCCCATCTTGAGCAGATGGTCGTACATGCGCTTCTGCATCTGGGCCACGATCCGGTTGCCGATCCGGCTGAGCGAAACTTCCTGCAGGTAAGCCGCGATGCCTTTGATGACGAACAGCAGGGAGATCAAGAGCGGGATCCAGAATAGAGCTACTCGGTCCTGCTCGACGAAGATCTTGTTGACGACATCCTTCATCATCCAGGCGCTGAGGGAGGTGCACCCCGAAACCACTCCCATGAAGAGGAAGGCAACGGCGTAACGCGGCGCATAAGTGCGGCCGTGCTCGCTCAAAAGGCGCTTGAGCACCTGAACGGTTGTAGCGTCTTTGAATATCATGCCGAACTCAGCAACCTGCGGACCGACAGGTCGACTTCGTGTTGTTCATGCCTACTCTGGTTTGCTGTCCCCGACACCAGAATCAGGTTACACTTCGTGCCACTGTTCACCACCCCATGCAATGCCGACTGACTGTCGTGGTTCAAGTGCAACCTCGTGTTGTAGTGATCATTGATGTGGCGGCATCGTGGCGTACTTTGTTCATCTTGTCTCAGCCTGATGAGGTGGCGTCCACGTTGAGGCGTTGACGATGTTCCGAGCGCCACCTTCATCCGAAGGATTATGACCCTACTGAAGTCCGATATCGCCCGCACCAAATCCCTCCTGCGCATGGTACTTCTGGCCTTCGCTTTCTTATTCTTGGTGCCGCTGGCACTACACGGGCTCTAACAGGCTGCTGAAAAAGTCACGAATTTGGGCTGTCGTGAGGTGCGCTGCGTCGATGCAGTGATGGTCTGAGGCAGCGCGACCGGCTTGAGGGGATTGGTCGCGGCGTCATGGGGCGCTTTCCGCCAGCAGTTTGGGGATGCGGATCAGATTGTAGGCGGCGACCGCGAAGGTGAAGACCGCCGCGACCTTGGCACGCCCTCGGAGTTTGACCTTGGCGAGCCCGGCCTGCGCCTTGATCCAGCCGAACACCTCCTCGATCCGCTTGCGGCAGATTTGGCTGATCCGATAGCCGACATGACAGGTGGTGCGGCCGTCGACCGCTGTCTTGCGGACCACCCCATGCTTGCTGACCGCACCGTTGATGGCGATGTGGGGCGTTATGTTGCGGCGGCGCAGGTCTTCGATGAAAGCGGTCACGTCGTATGCCTTGTCGGCGCCGAGCGTGATGCGACCGCCTCGCTTGCGCCGGTCAAGCATGGCGAGCGCCGCCTCCCGCTCCGCCGTCCC
>Ga0065724_100342_pt1 | contig 11369 bp, 7 predicted proteins | sample TheenrcSG05JP960_FD_59111 | JGI IMG/M metagenome (GOLD analysis project Ga0065724, IMG submission 59111) | Thermophilic enriched microbial communities from mini bioreactor at UC Davis - Sample SG0.5JP960 | ecosystem: Engineered > Solid waste > Grass > Composting > Bioreactor | place: USA... | reverse complement strand
TCCACGTGGTGGTAAGTGGCGAAACATAAAGGCCAGACTCCTTTTTTATGCGGATTAAAGGCGGTTTTTGTAAACAAACCCCCGAGGCTCGCGCGTTTACAACCCGCCTCTGACCAGCCGTCGTAACTTTTCCCCCCTTTGCAACTTTCCCCCTTGAGCTGTCGCTTACGATGGGCTCAGGTTGACTCAAGAGCGGGGGTTTTCGCGTTGAGAAAGGCCTGAGTCAACCTTTGAGTTAACGATTTTCCTATCTATGAGGTAAGAGAGTTTTGCTCGTCTAAGACGGCACAAACTCCTGAGTCAACCCCTGTGCCGACCCCCCGATTTTTGAGCCGGACCCCCCTCTGTGCCGAAACTTCGTTGACTCAGGGTCGGCTCAGGGGTCGGCACAACGGGAAAGCCGTCCGGGAGGGCTCTGTGCCGACCCCCTCCCTCTGTGCCGACCCTCTCCCGCTCCGCGGGGGGGTGGAAAGTTACGGGAAAAGTTACGGGGGGGCTTCCTGAAACCTCGTTGACACAAAGTCGCCTCTGGGTTAATATAGAGTTGATGTCCGACCTGCTGCCCGAGCCTGACCCCCCGCTCGCCGACCTGACCCGGGTGCGCCAGCAGGCCTTCAGGGGGATCCTGGTCCACCTGGCGCGGACGGGCCGCTTCCCCACCGGGAAGGAGCTGGCGGTCCTGCTCGGGCGCACGGACGACGCCACGTGGTACGCGCTGAGGGCGCTGGGCCGCCTCGGCCTCTTGGAGCGGCGTTCAGGGCAGTACGCGCTGACCCCCCGGGGCCTTCGGCTGGCCGTCGTCCTCGGCGAGACCGTGTGGCGTGAGGACGAGGAGGTCCAGAAGGCCTTGAGGTTGTTGAGGGGTCGAGATGCCGCCGAGGATGTTGGCTGAAAGGTCGAGCCGGGGCGCTCCGCCCAGAGTCCCCCCGGCTCCGCCTCCTAGGGATCCCGCGCAAGCCAGATATGGATCCCGAGGCCATTATCCTCCTGGCGGCGAAAAGCTGCAAGGAGGGAAGGCATGGTCGTCTCTCAGACTCCGCGCGAGGTCGTAGAGGAGCTCGCACGCCGGCTAGCCCAGGAAGCGAACAAAGCGTACGCCAGCCACTTCAGGCAGATCCTCAAGGTCCTCCCCGCCGGGTTGGGGGCGGAGGGCTTCCACGACTGGCTCGCCTCCCTGGACGAGAAAGGGATGAAGGCCCTGGCGGCGCAACTAGAGCAGGTCGAGGGGAAGCCCCGTCCTCACTTCGTCTCCGCTCTCAAGAGGGCGAGGGCCGTCGTCCTTGGCGAAAAGCCGCTTCGGGAGATGCCCTCCTCGTTCCCCGAGGCCTTGCGCTGGGCGATAGAAAGGGCGAGCCTGAGCGTCAGGACCCTCGCCGGCGCGAGCGACGTGAAGGAGAAAACGCTCTGGGGCTGGCTCGCGGGACGGCAGCTTCCCTCCTCGCGCGCTGCGGTGGAAAAGCTGGAGGAAGCCCTGGGCCTCCCGCAGGGCGCCCTGGCGCAGAGGCTGTCCCGGTGGGGGAGGCAGAAGTTCGGCGTTCACGATAAAAGACATCGGCGATTTACCCAGGCCTTCCTGCGCCTGGCCGCCCGCGCTCGGTACGGGGTTCCCTGGAGCGACCTCCGCGAGGCCGAACGGAAGGCCCTCCTCCGCGAGGACGAAGAGCGCTGGGGCAGGAGCTCCAACCGCCAGCTCCGCACAAGCCAGGCCGTGAAAACCCCTTACGGCCTCCCCTACGAGGCTTGGCCCGAGCGGGCGCAGGTGGAGTGGAGGGGCTACGAGGCCTTCGCTGCCGCGCCCCAGAGGAGCCGCCAGCGGGCGGAGCGGGTCCTCCGGGGGGAGGAGGTGGCGGCCCGCCCCGTGAGGGAGACCACCCTGACGCGCGAGCGTCAGATGTTGGAGCGTTTCTACGGCTACTGCCGGAACGAGCTCGGCCTAGAGCCTGGCCTGGAACTCCTGACCCGGGTCGACCTGGTGGAGAGCTACCTGGCGTGGCGCTGGAGGCGTTACGACGAGGACGTCCATCCCCTGACGAAGACTGAAACAGGTTTCATAGCGTTCCTCAAAAAGCTCCACGGCCCCCAGGGCTACCTCCGGGCGGCGGGCTACGAGACCCGCCTGGAGGAGATAAAGGCTCTGGAGAAGCGGCTCGCGAGGGCGGGGGTGGACGAGACCCCGGGCTACCACGCCGTGGAGCCCCTCCTGGAGACCGACGACCCCCTCTACTGGCTCGTGGAGGGGCTCAAGCTCCTGCTCCTTGAACTCAAGGGGTTGGTGGGCGACTTGAGGAGGCCCGCGTTCCCCGCTTCAAAGAAGCTCCAGCAGGAGGCCCTCGCCCTCTACCGGGACGCGGTCCTCTGGTGGGCCCTGACGGCCCATCCCCTGAGGGCCAAGCACTGGTACGGAGCCCGCCTGGACCTGAAGGCCTCCCGGCAAGGGGAAGACTTCCCCCCGGGGGAAGGGCACCTGGGCCGGGAAGGCGGGGTCTACTACCTCGCCTACCGGAAGCGGGAGTTCAAGAACGCTGCGAGCAAGATCTTCAAGGCCTACCGGGACGACGACCTGATCCGCTTCCCCTTGCAGGACCCTGAGCACCCCCACCTTTCCCTGGAGGTGGATGGGAAAGTTTCCCTCAACGAGCTTGTGCACGTCTACCTTGTGGAGGTCCACCCCCGCCTGCTGGGGGGCGGCTCCGCGGGAGCGGCGCCCCTGTTCCCCCGCCTAGAAAGCGAAACGCGGTTGCGAGCCGCCGTCTCCAATCGCTCCGCCGCCGTGGCGGCCCTCCCCGGAGTCCCAGCAGGAGTTTTGCCCTTCGGCCCCCACGCCTTCCGCCACGTCGTGGCCACGGCGATCGTGAAGACCACGGGCTCGTTCGAGGCGGCCGCGAACGTGCTCCTGGACTCCATAGAGATGGTGGCGCGCCACTACGCCCGGTTCGCCCCCGCAGACCGCTACCGCTTCGGCTGGAGGGCCTACGGCGAGGCCCTGAGGAGGAAGGAATGAAAAGCCTCCACGACCTCCTCCTGGAGCGGGTGGACCAGCTGGTGGCGGAGCTCCTCCCCGGGGCCCGCAGGGTGGGGCGGGAGTACCGGGCGGGCTCCGTGGCCGGGGAGAAGGGGGAGAGCCTGGCCCTGGACCCGGCCACGGGCCTCTGGATCGACCACAACCCCTCCGCCCCCGAGCCCCGCCAGGGAAACCTCCTCACCCTCGTCCAGGCGGCGAAGGGCCTTTCCCCCGAGGAGGCCCGCCGCTGGGCCCTCCGGTGGCTCGGCCTCCCGGAGGACTCCTCCCCCGAGCGGAAGGGGAAGGTCAGGAGGGCCGGGGGGAGGGAGGCCGGGATCCCAACCCTCCAGAACCCAGGCGCTCAGGTCCCCAAGTCCCCGAGTCCCCAGGCACCTGAGGGCGGGGACCTCTTCGCCCACCCCCGCTTCCGGGACCTCCTCCTCCCCAAGGGAGAGGACGGGAGCCCCCTGGCCCTCGCCTCCGAGGAAGTGCTCAGGCGCCAGGTGGCCCGCTTCCTGCGCACCCCCGAGGCCGTGGCCTACCTGGGGGCCCGGGGCCTGGACGCCCGGGCGGCCCGGCGCTTCTACCTGGGCCTGGCGGACACGGAGACCGCCAAGGCCGCCCTGGCCTACCCCGTGATCGGGCCCGACGGGGCCCCCGTGCGCCGCCACCTCTACTACGAGATTCCCGGCCTCACACAAGGGGCCCCGGGGAAGGGGTGGGGCCGGGGGAGGCCCGCCTCCTACTGGGCCCTCCCCCCCTTCGAGGGCCCCTCCCCCCGCCGGAGGCTCTTCGTGTGCGAGGGGGCCAAGGACGGGTGGGCCCTCTGGCTTCACCTCCAGGGGCAGGCCTGGGCGGGGGACCTGGCCGTGGTCACCTCCACCCACGGCTCCGCCGTCCCCGAGGCCTGGAAGGACCCCCTCTTCTGGGCCCCGTGGGAGGAGGTCTACCTGGGCCAGGACGCCGACCCCGCCGGGGAGGAGATGGCCCGCAAGGTGGCGGCCCTGGCCGGAAGGCCCGTCCGCCGGGTGCGGGTGCCCGAGGGGAAGGGGAAGGACTGGACGGACTACTTCCTCGCCGGGGGGACCCCCGAGGGGTTCCGCCTCCTCCTGGAGGCGGCGGAGGTCTGGGAGGAGGAGGCCTCCGGGCCCCAGGTGCGCCTCCCCGACCCCGTGGACATCAACCGGGCCTTCGTGGGGGGGCACCTCTACGTGCCCGTGAGGATCCTGGAGAACCGTGGGGAGGAGGGGGCCCGCTACCGCACCGTGGTGGTGCGCTCCGACGGGGCGGTCCTGGGCTGGGGCTACCTCCCCGCGCCCCCCGGCACCCCCCCGGAGGACCGGGTGCTGGCCCTGGACGACGGCACCATCATCCGCAGGCCCCCCAAGGCCACCAGGGACACGAAGGGATCCTGGAGCGCCGAGTCCATCAACCGCTTCCTGGAGGCGAGGCGGCGGGGGCGGAGCGCCATGACCCTGGCTCCCCAGGACCTCCCCAGGCTGATCGTCCGCCACCTGCGCCAGGTGGTCCTCCCGGGAGAGGACGGCTACGTGCTGGCCGCCCTCGGGGTCATGACCTCCTACGTGCAGGCGGTCTTCGACGCCGTGCCCCTCTTCCTGGTGGTGGGGCCGCCCGGTTCGGGGAAGACGGAGTTCGCCCGGCTCATGGCGGAGCTCGGGGCCAACGGGGTGGTGATCACGGGCCAGACCTCCGCCGCCGCCGCGGCCCGGGTCATCGACGAGACGGGGGGCCTCGTGGCCTTCGACGACCTGGAGGAGGTCAGGCAGCGCTCGGGGAGCGCGGAGGCCTCCCAGCTGGAGCAGTTCCTCAAGGTCTCCTACAAGAAGGAGACTGCGGTGAAGAACTGGGTGGACACCAAGGGGATGCGGGTCTTCGCCCTCAACTTCTTCGGGGTCAAGGTGATCACCAACACCCAGGGCACGGGGGAGATCCTGGGGAGCCGGATGCTGGTGATCCGCACCGCCCGCCTCAAGGACCTGAGGGGGCGGGAGCGGGCGGAGGGCCTCCCCCCGGAGGCCCTGAGGGAGCTCCGGGACAACCTCTACGTCTGGGCCATGGAGAACGCCGCGGCCCTCCACGACCTCTACCGGGAGCGCTTCGCCGGGAAGGGGGAGCGCCTGGACGAGATCGCCGCCCCCTTGCGCGCCATCGCCCACCACCTGGGGGACCAGGAGCTCGTCGCCCGCCTGGAGGAGGCCCTCCGCCGGCAGGAGGGCCGCCTGGAGGAGGCCCCCTCGGACACGGAGGTGGTGGAGACCGCCCTCAAGGAGCTGGTGCGCCAGGGGTACCGCGCCTACGTGGCCCTGTCCCACGTGGTCTACGAGGCCCGCAGGCTCGTGGGGGACGACTGGGGCCGGGAGCGGACGGTGGACATCCCCCGGTGGCGGGATCCCAAGTGGGTGGGGCAGATCGCCCGCAACTACGGCTGGGCGAGCCCGGAGAAGGCCCCGAGGCCGCGCCTCTGGGACAAGCAGTTCCGGGTCATGCGCCTGGAGCCCTCCTTCGTGGAGCGGGTGGTGGAGGAGCTCCTGAGAGACCGCGTCCCCCTGGAGCCCCCGAAGCAGCCCCTGAGCTTCTGCCTGGAGACCCCCTGCACGGAGTGCGCCTACCTCCACTACTGCGACATCAAGGGGGACAAGGAGACCTGGGTCAAGCGCTACGGCGAGGCCAAGCTCGCCCTGCGCAAGCGGCAGCTGGAGGAGGAGTTCCGGGCGGAGGTCGGCCCCGCCTGGGAGGAGATCCAAAGCGAGCTCAGCTCCCGGGAGGACGGGGAAGGGAGGGAGAGATGAGCGCCCGAGTTCTTGAGGGCCTGAGCGCCTGGGGGTATAAAGTACCCAGGTTCCTGGGCTCCCGGGGAGGTGGCGGGTGATCCTGGCGGTGACGGGCTTCAAGGGCGGGGTGGGCAAGACCACCACCGCCGTCCACCTGGCGGCCTTCCTGGCGGAGCTCGCCCCCACCCTCCTGGTGGACGGGGATCCCAACCGCTCCGCCACGGGGTGGCACCGCCGGGGAGGCCTCCCGGCCCGGGTGGTGGACGAGCGGGCCGCGGCCCGGTACGCCCGGGAGCACGCCCACGTGGTGATCGACACCCAGGCCAGGCCCTCCCGGGAGGACCTGGAGGCCCTGGCCGAGGGGGTGGACCTCCTGGTCCTGCCCACCACCCCCGACGCCCTGGCCCTGGAGGCCCTCCTGGCCACCCTGGAGGCCCTGAGGGCCTCGGGGGCCCGGTACCGGGTCCTCCTCACCATGGTCCCCCCGTGGCCGAGCCGGGACGGGGAGGAGGCCCGAGGCCTCCTGGAGGCCCACGGGGTGCCCGTGTTCCGAGCCCAGGTGCGCAGGGCCGCGGTCTTCCCCAAGGCGGCCCTCCTCGGGGTGCCCGTGTACGCGGTGCGGGACCCCCGGGCCCGCCTGGCCTGGGAGGACTACTGGAGGGCGGGGGAGGAGGTCCTGGAGGTGGCGAGGTGAGCAAGTTCGCCCGGTTGATCCACTCGGTGAAGGGGGAGGAGGAAGGCCCCAAGGCCCGGGGCAAGAGCCGCAGGGAGGACTACACGGCCCTCAAGGTCTACGTCCCCAAGGACCTGCACCGGGCCCTGAAGCTCAAGGCGGTGGAGGAGGGGAAGGAGATCTCGGAGATGGTGGAGGAGGCCTTGAGGACCTTTCTGGGGAAAGCTAGGTGAAAAGCGATAGGGCGAAGTGGGGAAAGAACGCTCCTTCACCGCAAGGCAGGAACCCGGCCTACTAGGGCAAAAGTCCGCACGATCCTTCCCGCGGTGCGGTATGGTACTTCCATATGACCAGCGCAGGAGCGGTACCGCCCATGTGGGGTAAGAGCACGGGGCATATTACCCTTCACAGCATCTGGCACCCCCACTTAGACCACCTCAGTTACTTGCTCGTTTCTCCCGGCAGGCAAAACGGTGTCCTCGGGGTGGTAGCTGTTCTTCTGTGGAGGACATGATGAGCACTCTTCTCATTTTGTTTGGGTTCGCTATTCTCCTTTCGGCCCTACTCAACAAGAAGGAAGATCGCCGCAAACGCATCTTCGCGGGAGTAGTTGGTGCGCTTCTCCTTACTGTCGGGTTCAATACCCTGTCGCCGTCTTCTTCAGCGAAGCCGGAAAATCCTCCACCGAGCGTTCCCGGAGTTAAGAGCTCTGACGTGGTGGCCGCCGTTGAAAAGATGCTCAATGCCAGGGCATCCATCCGTAGCGCGTTTCCCAAAGCCAAAAACGAGCTCTCCCGGTTGATACAACAGGAGGTGAAGATTTCCGACCCGAGTGGAGTGAACACGCTTCGGGTAATCGTCGATTCGTACAAAGACGAACTAACTCTCTACTGGGTCACCATCTCTGGCCCAAACGCGGAAGTGATGGCCCAACGCTACCTTCCTGTATTGGCCACCGTCTGGTTCGAGGGAAATGTGCTTCAAGAAGCAGCAGATTGGGTCCGATCGGGCATAAAAAAGGTTTCCCCGGGCAAACCTATCGTTCGTAGAGTCGGAGACGTGGAGATGGCCCTTGCAGGTGATCGGAACAGCATCTATAGCCTCACAATTCAACACAAGGACTACCAATCCTGGCTTTCGCCCCGGATCAAGGAAATGAAGGAACAAATCCTCAAAGAGAGGTAAAGTTTAGGGGAGTCCGTTCTGTAGCTTCTCCGCAGCTAAACCTAACCTACCATCTCCAGGAATCCCTCATTGTCGTTCTTCTTCCAGGACCGCGGCAAGGCCAACCCGATCACCCCGGAGAAGGGTAAGCCTCCCTTTCCGCCACCTCCTCCAACCCCAGGGTGGGTTGCACGGGCCCCGCGCCCTCCGGCGAGGGGTCCTGCCCCTCTCCCTCGCCCTGGGGCTCCCTCCGTTCCTCCTCCCCGGGCTGGGGAAGCTCCTCCGCCAGGAAGAGCTCCCCGCCGAGGACCGCCTCCATGAGCTCCCCTTGCTCGGGGCAGAGCTCCACGGTCCTCTCCAGGACCCAGATCAGCTCCAGGAGCTCCCTCCCCAGGTCTGCGGTCCAGGTGTGGGGGACGACGTCGTCCAAGGGGCTGCTCCTCCTTCCGCTCCTCCTGCGCTGGCGGTACTCCAGCCAGGCCCGGAGGGGGAAGAAGCCCGAGACCTGGAAGTTGTAGACCTCGGGGGACACGGGGTGGACCTCCCCGTCCCCCACGTGGAGGGTCTGGCTCGCCTCGTCGTACCTGTGCCCCTCGGGGTAGGAGGCGGGGGGCTTCGCCCAGCGGGCCCTCCCCCTGAAGGCGCTCCAGCTCCGCCCCTGTCCGTACCGCTCCCCGTAGGTGTGGAGCCAGAGGAGCTCGCTTCCCAGCTCCACCCCCCTCTTGAAGAGGTCGGGATCCTTGGTGATGGGGACGCGGGGGCCGGGGGTGCGCAGCTCCTCGGAGAAGCGCTCGGTGTAGGCGGGGCAGGCCAGGAGGGCGTAGACGTAGGCCAGGAAGTCCTCGGGGGAGACGGGGAAGCCGTAGGTCCTTTCCAAAAGCTCCAGGAGGCCCTTGGTGATGTTGGGCTCCTTGCCCTGCCTGTCCCGGTAGAGGGGGACGACATCCTTACCACCCCGCCCGCTGAAGTGATCCAGATCAGGTACGTAAGCTGTGGCGGTAAGAGCGGGACCTTTTCCCAAGGGCTTAGTTAACAAGGAGGTGAGGTAGACCTGTTTATCCCCCCAAACCCGCCAGAGGGGAGGACGGGGGTAGCTGCACACCCGTCCGTCCACGATGGCCCAGGCGCGGTCGAAGGAGCGGTAGCCGTAGCGGAGGTAGCCTTCCGGAGCCTCGTTGGGCCCGAGGCGGGCTATGGCGGGAAGCCTTCCCCTGCCCAGTATGGCCGGGTAGTCCCGGGACACCTTGCGGTCCCGGTCCTCCCGGAAGAAGTCCGCCCCATCGGGGCTAAGGAGCAGGGTCCGCCAGCGCTCCTCCAGCACCTCCCTCGTGGGCCCGATGGGCCAGGTGCGCTTGAACTGCACCCCCGAGTGCTGCCAGGGGAAGAGGTCGGTGAGCTTAGGCAGGCGGGCGTAGGGGCCCGAGGGGCCGGGGACGAAGGGGTCCCCCCAGCCTTCCGGGGCCTCCTGGAAGGGGATCTCCTCAAGGGACGGGAGGCCCTCCAGGGCCCTGAACTTCTCCTCCCGGGTCCTCCCGGGGACGCGGTAGTAGAGGACCCGGGCGGGCTCCCCCGGGGCCTTCTCTCCGTAGCGCACCACCAGGGCGATGGCCACGGGGGTCTGGATGTTGAAGACGTTCTCCTCCCTGACCGCTCCCCGCCCCTCTCCCCCAAGGTCCAGGACGTAGACCTCGTGGGCCAGGCGGCGCACGTGCTCCCGCATCCCCGCGAAGCCCGGCCCCTGGAGGTAGGAGCTCGCCGTGATGAAGGCCACCACCCCGGGGCGTCTGGGATCCTGCTCGAAGGCCTTCCACAGGGCGAAGCGCCAGAAGTAGACGTAGAGGTTGTAGAGGTTCTTCAGGTGAACCCCAAGCCCCGCCTCCCGGGCCGGGCGCAGGAAGTCCTCCATCAGGGGGTGGGGCTCCCGGGGGCCGTTCAGGACCCATCCCCCCTTACGCTGGCGCTCCGCCTCCCCTTCCCCCTCCACCCGGTCGTAGGGGGGGTTGCCCAGGATCACCAGGATGGGCTTCTCCCGCTTGAGCTCCGCGGCCCGCCGGCGCTCCTCCCCCAGGCGCTCGTAGAAGAAGGGCTGCGCCAGGGGCGGGGCCTCGGGGGCCTCCAGGGTGTCGGCCAGGAAGAGGTTGAGGCCTTCCCGGGGAAGGCTTCCCCCCTCGGCCTGGAGGGCCTGGGAGAGGCGGAGCTGGGCCACCGCGTAGGGGCCCACCATGATCTCGATCCCGTGGAGCCGGTGGGCGACCCCTTCCGCGTACTGCCCCCGGAACCCCTCCCCGTAGGCGTGGGCCACGTTCTCCAGGGCCTGCTCCAGGACGGAGAGCAGGAAGGTCCCCGTGCCCATGGCCGGGTCCAGGACGGTCACCCCCTCGTGGGCGAAGCCCAAGGGGTAGCCGAGCCCGCCTCCCCTCAGGAGCCCGTCCACCAGGCGGACCATGGCCCGCACCACCGGGACCGGGGTGTAGTAGACCCCCATGTCCCGGCGCAGGTCCGGGTCGTAGGCGGCCAGGAAGTCCTCGTAGAAGTAGAGCCAGGGGTCCGCCCCCGTGCCCCGGAAGGCCCCGGGGTCCACGGCCTGGAGGGAGCGGCGCAGGAGGTGGTAGGCGGGGCGGATCTCCGCCAGGACCCGGGGGTGGTTGGAGAGGAAGAGGGCCTCCATGAGGAGGCCGTACTGCCCCTTCAGGAGCTCCAGGGCCCGCTCCAGGTACAGGGGCTCCTCCCCCGTGTCCAGGCTCCGGGCCAGGAGGAACCCGTAGGTGACCAGCTGGGCGTAGGCGTCCGCGAAGGTCCGGTCGTCCGCCCCGGGGAGGAAGGTCTCCCTCCACTCGTCCCGCAGGTGGGCCAGCCCCCCCTCGGGGTTCGCCCCCAGGGCCTCCAGCACCGCCTCCCGCAGGAAGCGGGTGAGGGGGGCGAGGAAGCGGGCCAGCTCCTCCGGGCTCCTGGGGACCAGGGGCCTCCACTCCAGGAAGTCCCGGAGGAGGGCCTCCAGGCGGGAGGCCTCCCCCTCCGCCAGGCGCACCTCCCGCACCTTCTCCCCCTGGCGGAAGAGGGCGAAGTGCCTCCCGTCCGTGTAGACCAGGTTGGGGAGGTTCCTGAAGCTCTCCCACTGCCTGCGGTCGTGGGGGTCCCGGAACCTCCCGGGATCCGCCCCCTTCCCCGGGGCCTTGAGCTCCACGAAGCCCACCAGGAGCCCGGCCCGCCAGACCCCCATGTCCGGCCGCCCCAGGCCCGTCCTGACCTCGTGGACCACCCTGACCCCTTCAAAGCCCTCCAGGACCTCCCGCACCAGGGGGACGAGCTGGGCCTCGGGATCCCCGCCCGGGGAGGCCCCCTCCAGCTCCGCCAGCCGGCGGAGGTAGCCGGCCAGGAGTTCCTCGAAGACGGGCATGGCCCCATGCTACCAGGGGGCCCGGCAAAATCTTCATTTCACGAGGAAAAGTTTCGTGCCGTTAGGCACGAGGGCTCCTGGACGCGACTTCGAGGGAGGGGGGGTCGTAACTTTTCCCGGGGGGTCCGCGAGGGGGACTTGTAAACGCTCCCCTGAGAGATTGTATTAGCTCCATAAAGCCACGATTTGGGGAGAACGCCGTCCCGGAGGGGGAAAATCGGAGTAGAGGGAAGCGGGGTTGGTTTACAAATGGGTGCTAATAGCACACCATCTCCACGTGGTGGTAAGTGGCGAAACATAAAGGCCAGACTCCTTTTTTATGCGGATTAAAGGCGGTTTTTG
>Ga0065724_102285_pt1 | contig 11379 bp, 6 predicted proteins | sample TheenrcSG05JP960_FD_59111 | JGI IMG/M metagenome (GOLD analysis project Ga0065724, IMG submission 59111) | Thermophilic enriched microbial communities from mini bioreactor at UC Davis - Sample SG0.5JP960 | ecosystem: Engineered > Solid waste > Grass > Composting > Bioreactor | place: USA... | reverse complement strand
GGCCGCCACGACCGCCAGGAACTCGCCATGGGGATCGGCCCACTGGTCCTGCGTGCCGCCCGTGATGAAGACCGGTCGCGGCGCGATCAGCGCGATGAGCTGGTGGGCGTCCACCGGCATCTCCGCCCACCGGCCGGCGTACTTCAGAAAATTGCCGGCCATCCAGTGGTACTCGTCAACTCCCGCCACGTGGTCGATCGTCTCGCCCCAGTTCCGCTTCTCGAGCGAGGCGCCCATCGCGCCCGAGCAGCTCGCGAACACGACCGCCCACCGCTGATCGAGCGCCGCGGCCAGGAGCGCGGTCTTGCCCCAACGCGAATGCCCCTGGATCGCCGCCCGCGTGGCGTCGACGGCCGGGTCCGCCTCCAGGTAGTCCAGCACACGGCTCAGGCCCCAGCTCCAGGCGGCCAGCACGCCCCAGTCGTCCGGCTTCCTCGGCTGCCCCCGGTTCACCAGCCCGATGATCCCCTCCCCCAGCCCCGCCCCGCTGTCCATCTGCAGGGCGCCGGTGTTGAACGTGGCGAACGCCCACCCGAGCGCCAGGACCTGGCGGACCGCGTCCGGGAGCTGGTCCGGGCTCCCGCCGAAGAAGCCGCCCACCCTCACGACGATGGGAACCCGGGGCGCAGCCTTCGGGGGAAGGTACATCGTGATCTCGATGCGGGGGCTGGCCGCCGGGTAGGCCGAGTTGTCGATGCGCCCGACGACCCGCTTCACGATCGCCTGCCCGCCGAAAGCCGCCGAATCCACGCTGGTGACCTCGAAGGCCACCTCCGGCGTGTTCTCCGGGATCCTCCCGTAGATCTCCCTGAGGAAGTCCTCCAGGATCTCGGGCCGGCGCAGGTTCCACCACATCTCGGGGGTCGTCACCCTCCGGCCGTCCTTCAGCACCAGCGGGTCGGGGAGCACGTACGCCCCCGCCTTCGCCTCGTCGTAGTTGGACCAGGTTCCCCAGGACGAGCGGATGTACGGGTTCCCGGCCGCGTCGTACCAGTTGTTCNCTGCCCCGGCCGCCGGGTCGTGTGCGGCGGCCGGTTCGGATCCTCTTCCGGAAGCGGCAGCGAATCCGGCTCCCGGACCCCGAGCAGGCGCATCATTCGCTCGCGGTCCTGCTGGGCGGCGGCCCTCAATCGGGCCCGGTACGCCGCCCGCTCCTCGGGCGTCATCCGCTGGAACTCCGGGATCTGCGCGGGCGCCCCACGGCTCGACAGCAGCAGGACGAGGAAGCCGAGCGCCGCCTGCGCCGCCCGCGGCGAGGTCAGGGGATTTCGCATGCGCCTCTCCTGGCTGAGATGAAAGGGGAGCCCACGCCGCCAGCCGCGGCCTGGCCCCGGNACGGCCGCACGGTCACCCCGCCGGAGCCCGAAGTCCCAGGCTCCCGCCGGGAAGGACCTCGCTTCCCCGCGCCCGGCTCGCCCGTGCACCGGGTCGCTCTTGCTCCGGATGCTGGTGACGCTCTACAGATCCGCCTGCGGCCACCTGGGCGCCCGCCGCTCGCGGGCGCGCCGGCTCTCCGCGATCCAGCGAGGCTCACGGCCGAGACGCTGCGCCCGCTGCCACTCCCTCCAGCGACGCAGCCGCGCCGCCGCGCTCCCCCCCGGCAGCGCCTCCTCCTCGCCCAGCCAGCGACGCTCCTCCGCCCGAAAACGCCGCCACTGGAGGTACGCGTCCAGGAGCGCGCCCGGCCGGTACGGGCCCCGCATCTCGAAGTCGTAGTCGTGCAACTCGTTCCACGCCGCGTCCCGCGGCAGCCAGCCCGAGCCCCACCGCGGATGCGCCCAGAACGGGTAATCGTACGCCATGGCCTGCTGCTCCCGGTGACCGCCTCCCCACACTTCCCCACCCCTCGACCGTAGCGGCAACCCCTGTGCCGGATGGCCCCCACACCGCCGGCGCTGCGAGCCCCCTTCGCCGCGAATCCAATCCCCGGGAGACAACGATCCTCCCGGGGAATATGCCCCCTGCCATGGCGCTCGACGATCAGGCCGATCGAAGAGCCCGGCACATCAGCCCGGAACCCCGGGCTGCCTGCCTGCGGGGGCATGCGAGCCCTGCACTCGCATGCCCCGCAAACAGGCCCGAACACCCCGCTCGGGNGTTCTCGCCTCGATCCGTTCGTCCTCCGATCGAGGACAACTCAGTCACTCCCGTATCCCGGATTCTGCCCGAACGAGCTGCCATCCGGGTTCCGGGTACGGTCGATCTGCGTCTGCGGAATGGGCCGCAGCACGTGGTAGTCCTGAATGTTCGGCGCCGCATCCTTGTTCCGCGCCCGCACGTACTCGACCAGCTTCCCGAACCGCTTCAGGTCGAACCAGCGGTGCCCCTCCCCGAACAGCTCCCGCGCCCGCTCCGCCAGGATGAAGTCCAGCGTCATGTCCGCCTCGGTGACCTCCATCGCAGCCTCCATCCCGGGCTTGGCCGCACGCCGCCGGACCGCGTTCACGTACTGCACCGCCTCAGCCGTCTTGCCCTGCCGGATCAACGCCTCGGCCGCCATCAGGTAGGTGTCCGCCAGCCGGTAGACCAGGAAGTCCCGCTGGCTCTGCTCCTGGTTCAGCGAGGCGCGCGTCGGATCCATGTACTTGGTCAGCGTCGGGAAGAGCCGGTTGTTGTACTCGGTCGCCAGGTTCGGGCACGCCGCGCCGAGCGGGTTCGCCCGCGGGCTCCAGAAGTTGTCCGGCTCCGTGTAGATCCGGTACGGCTTCCCGCAGTACTTCGACCGGTCGAGCTGCGACGTCTTCACGCCGGGCATGAACATCGCCGTGTCGCCCTTCGCCATGCCGGGCGGAAGTGGCTTGGTGACCCCGTCCGCGTTCGCGTACCAGACGGTCCTGAAGCTCGAGTCGAACCGGCTGTCGATCTGCCGGTTGAAGAGCGAGTCCAGCATGTACGCGGAGGGGCGCAGCCGGCGGAACGGACGGCCGTATTCGAGGCTGCGTACCATCCCGGGTTCCTCGTCGTACACGGCCCCCCAGTACAGATGCCAGCGGTTGCCGTTCCCCCAGCTCAGCGGGTCGTTCGTGTACTGCACGGAGAACACCACCTCGGGGCCCGCCTCGTTCTCCAGCGTGAAGACCTCGGCGTAGGTCGGCATGAGCCGGTACACCCCCGAGTTGATGACCTCCTTGGTGAGCGCCTCCGCCCGCTCGGCGTCGCCGGGCTCGTTCCGCGTCAGGTAGACCAGCGCGAGCAGGTGCTGCGCCGCCCCGCGCGTGGCCCGCCCGGCGGGCGCGGTGAGCGGGAGCGACGCGATCGCCGCCTCCAGGTCGGGGATGCTCGCCTGCCCGTAGATCTCCGCCACCGGTGTGCGACGCGCCTCCGTCACCACGCCGACCGTCTCCTCCAGGGTCAGATGGAGATCGCCGTAGTGGCGGAGCAGGTAGAAGTAGTAAAGCGCGCGCAGGAACCGCGCTTCCCCGAGCCGCTGGTTCTTGAGCTCCTCGGTGAGCGCGCCCGACGGCTGGATCTTCGAGCCACGGCTGATCGCGGCGTTCGTCGTGTTGATCGCCTGGTACGTGATGTCCCACTGCTCACGCGCGTACTGCGTGCCGGGCTCGAGCTGCGCGCTGTACCGGTTCCAGTGCTTGTGCTGGCCGTCCGCCCCTTCGGCCCAGATGTCGACGCCGTACTCGAGCATCGTCATGTTGCGCTCGAGGCCGTACAGCTCGTCGAGGTAGGAGTAGGCCGCGTTGACCGCCGCTTCGAACCCCTCGGGGGTCTCGTAGTACGCCGACGTCACGCCGGAGATGATGTCCTCGTCCAGGTCGACGCACGCCGGGAGACCGATCAGCCCGAGGAGCCCCACGGCCCTGCTCAGTCGCGATATCCGTTTCATGGTATCTCAATCTCTCTGGCAATGAGACCGCTTTCGCCCGTGGCCCGGCCCTCCGCGGACCTCAGCTCCGCGCAGGGCCCGGCTCCGACACCGGTCAGAACGAGATGGATGCCCCGACCACGAAGCTCCGGTAACTCGGCACGCCCGCTTCCGTGCGGCCGTAGTTCGTGCTGTCCTCGTCCGTGTTCGACGTCCCCTCCGGATCGAAGCCGGGGTAGTCCGTGAACACGAACGGATCCTGCGCCTGGAAGTAGATCCGCATCGATGCACCCGGGCCCAGACGGGCGAGCAATGGCGTCGGCACCCGGTACCCGAGCGTGATGTTCCGCACCCGCCAGTGCGAGCCGTCGAAGAACTGCACCGCGCCGGCATCCACGGCGCCCTCCGTGTTACGGTACGGGCGGGGGAACTCGTTGCTGGGGTTGGTCGGCGTCCAGTAGTTCATCTTTGGCTGGTTGTACCGGCTCGACATCTGGCCCGGCCAGGTCGCGTCGCGGATCGTGTAGCCCCAGCGCGCCGTGATCAGCGCCGAGAGATCGAAGGCCCCGAACTCGAACCGGTTCGTCAGGCTCCCCGTCCAGGCCGGGAACTCGGGATGCCGGCCGATGATCACACGGTCCGCGTCCTGGGTGATCCGGCCATCGCCGTTCTGGTCCGCCACCCGGATATCCCCGGGCCGCCGGTTGTAGCTGCGGGCCAGGGCCGAGTCCTCGAGCTGCCAGATCCCGGCGAACTCGTACTCGTACCAGACCCGGATCGGCTTCCCGATGAACCACCAGTTCCCCGGGTCGTCCTCCTTCCCACCGTAGAGGCTCACGATCTCGTTCCGGTTCATCGAGAAGACGAGATCGGTCCTCCAGCCGAATCCCCTTCCAGCCATCCAGGTTCACCGTCGAGATGCCGACCTCGATGCCGCGGTTCCGGGTCTCGCCGACGTTCTGCAGGACGCTGCTGAAGCCGGACGTGGCAGGGAGCTGGCGCTCCATCAGCAGGTCGTACGTGTTCTCGAGGTAAGCGTCGATCACGCCGCTGATCCGCTGGCCGAAAAGCCCGAACTCCAGGCCGACGTCGAGCTTGGCCGTCTTCTCCCACTCCAGGTCCGGGTTGGCGAGCTCCGCCGGACGGAACCCGTAGGCACCGGCGCCGCCGAAGGAGTAGCTCGTGCGAGCCAGCGAGCCCTGGGTCTGGTACGGCGCGATCGCCGTGTTCCCCGTCAACCCGTAGCCGCCCCGCAGGCTGAGGTCGCTGAACAGCGTCTGCCCCTGCATGAAGCCTTCGTCGGACAACCGCCATTTCACGCCCACCGAGGGGAAGAAGCTGCACTTCTTGCCGGGGGCCAGACGGCTCGAGCAGTCCTGCCGGCCCGTGAGCGTCAGGTAGTACCGGTCCAGCAGCGTGTAATTGATGCGGCCCATGACCGATCGGAGCGTCCACTCGCTGTAGTTGCTGCTGACCCCGTTGACGATCGCGCCCGTGCCGACGTTGTGGAAGAGCTGGTACTCGTACGGGAGGTTCGACACGTCCGCCCGGCTGCGATCCGAGCTCTCGCGCTGGATCTCGTAGAGGAACGTCGCGTTCACCCGGTGCGCATCCGTGAGCTGACGATCCACCTGGAGCTGGGTGGTGGAGACGTAGTTGAACGTCTGGAAGCGCTCCACCCAGGCGCGGTTGCTGCTCCCGCGATAGGTGTCCGTCTGCGCCCCGACGAACTCACCCTCGCGCCGGAACAGGAGGTCGGCGCCGAAGGTGGTCTGGAGGGTCGACGCCGGGGAACGAGCTCGTAGGCGAGGTAGGCGTTGCCGAACGTCCGGGTGCGCTGGCTCTCACGCTTCCAGTGCTCGATGTCGGCCAGGGGGTTCCACATCTGGGCGTCGTTCGTCGGGGCGGTGTTGATCGAGCCGTCGGGGAGGTAGGCACGCCCCAGCGGGTTGATCGTGATCGCCTCGCCCCAGAGCCCGTTCCCCCGGCCGAGGTTCTGTGTCGAGTTGGAGACGTACGCCGAAATCCCCGCGCGGAAGCGGCCGGCCGTGTGATCGAGGCTGGCGTTGACGCCGCGGCGGACGAACTCCGTCCCCTTGGTGACGCCCTTCTCATCCAGGAAGTTGCCGCTGATGGCGAAACGCGTGTTCTCGTTCCCGCCCGTGATGCGGAGCTGGTGGTCCTGCAGCATCCCATCCCGCGAGATGAGCCTCTGGTAGTCCTCCGAGACGCCGTTCAAGAGGCCGTCGAGCTCGTACTCGTTGAAGATGAGCCGGTCCCCCTCCTCGCAGGCCTGGTCGATCGGGCACGGGTACAGGTTGTCGGACCGGGCGGCGTCGCGCCGGAACTGGGCGAACTCTGGCCCGCTGAACACCTCGAGGTACTTACGGATCTTCTGGATACCGAGCCGCGTGTCGTAGGTGATCCGTGTCCGTCCCGCCTGCTGGCCCTTGTCGGTGGTGATCAGGATGACCCCGTTCGCCGCACGCGAGCCGTAGATCGCCGTCGCGCTGGCGTCCTTCAGCACCTCGATCGACTGGATGATGTTCGGGTTGATGTCTTGCAAACCGCCCGAGATCGCCACGCCATCGACCACGATGAGCGGGTCGTTGCTGGCCTCCAGCGACCGGACGCCGCGCACCCGGATCGTGGGATTGTCACCCGGACGGTAGCCGGTGGTCCGGATATCGAGACCCGGAGCCCGGCCCTTGAGGGCCTCCCCGACGCTCGGCGTCGCGATCTGGCGGATCTCCTCGGAGCGCACGGATGCCACCGCGCCGGTCACGTCCCGCCGGCGCTGCGTCCCGTACCCCACGGCCACGATCTCATCCAGCGCGATCGCTTGCTGGGAGAGGCGGAAATCCGCGGCCGCCGTCTGCCCCGCCTCCACCCTCACCGTCACCGTCTGAGAGGCGTACCCGATCAGGCTGGCCTGAACCTGATGCGTCCCCACCGGCACGCCCGGGATCACGTAGCGCCCATCTTCGCTGCTCAGGGTCCCGATGTTCGTGCCAACCACCACGACGTTGACGCCAGCCAGTGGCTGGCCCGTCTCCGCCACCACAGTCCCTGCGATCCGCCCCGTTTCCTGCGCATAAAGCGAGGGGACCGGGAGCAGAGTGGCAACAAGACACACTCCTGCTACCCACCTCATGGAGAGCCCTCCGGGGATAGGGTGAACGAACGTAGCCTTCCGGCTACGCGAGCGAGAGCAGTCAACGGAGTTGCGCGGGCCACATGGGCAAGGGCCCGCTATGACAGCAACGCTCCGCGAGGGAGCCGTGTTTGTGCGGAACAGGGACCCGATGGGGAGCCGGGTATTGGCATGTTTGTGAACAAAATGCGCCTCCCCGGGGGCGGTGTCAAGAGAATGATGAGGCGCCGGCCGCGTCGCCGGCCAGGAAGCAGCCTCCCTTCGCCATACGGTCACCGGAGCAGCTGCCGGCACAGGACCGGAGTGACCGCGGCGGACGGAAGCGGGCGGGTCAGGTGGCGGGGCGCCTGGGCGAGCTGGCCGGCCGACCCCGGTCCGGCCAGCTCGCTCGGGTAGAGAACGCCGCCGTCACTGCGCCGCCTGGGCGAGCGGACGACGCGGCACGAAGACGAACGTCGGATCCAGTGGGTAACGGCCGAAGCGCGCGCCGTAGATGGCCAGGCCGCCCGGGAGCGACGCGTCGACTTCGAGGCGCAACACCAGCTCGCCGCTCGCTTCGGCACGCTCGAGCGCCTCGCGCGGCACCGCCACCCGCAGCAGTTCGCCGTAGGATCCAGCCTCCCGCAGGCGCCGGTCCCGGCGCTGGTTGTGCCAGGAGAGGATGCCGCGGTGGTCCGCCGGGTCATCCTTGAGGAGCCGCTGCCCCGCCAGCACCCCGTTCACCCGCACCGTGACCGCGCTCGGGAAGAGCCTCTCGTCCGTCATCGGGTAGGCGTTCGGGTTCCGGCTCGGGTCGTGCGTCCCCTGCCCGCGCATGTAGTCCCCCTCCATGCGCCCCGCATCGTCCCGATCCTTGCCGAAGAGCTGCTTGGAGGAGACCTCGGCGATGAACGTGACCGACTCCAGGTCGGCGGCCTTGAGCCCCGCCGGCCAGGCGACCCGGTACTCGAAGTAGCCAGCCCCCGCGCCGTTCACCTTGAGGCCGTCCATCACGTTCCACTGCTTGAGCGACCACTCTGCGGCGCGGAAGCTGGCCGGGTCGACCCGCACCAGCCGGGCGGGCCGGCCATCCTCGAGACGGACCTCGGTCGGCGCTTCGCCCTCCACGACGAAGGTGGCGAAGTTGCGGTGCAGCACCGCCCCGCTCGCGTCCTCGACCCGCACCGCGAGCACCAGGACCGCCGGCTCGGCGGGCATCGTCACCGACAGCGGCTCGAGCGCACCGAACATCCAGGGCCGGTACGGCACCTTGCGGCGCGTCTCGAAGTAGCTCTTCCGCTGGCCGAGCGAGTTCCAGCCGTAGAGCTGCGCGTGCAGCGTCAGGCTGTCGCCGTACGCCGTGCTCCCGGTCAGGAACGACGCGTAGAGCGGGACGGTCACCTGCTGGCCCGGCCGAACGCTCTGGCTCAGCTCCTCACCCACGACCACGTAGATCGGCGAGTGCAGGTCGGCCAGCGACATCCCCTCCACGAGCTCGTCGAGCCCGGTCACCTTGTTCGAGCGGTCGTAGCGCCAGTAGCCGTTCCACTCGTTGATGACGTCGTGGTGCTCGGTGTAGAGCCAGCCGGCGATCTTCGGGTGCCGGCGGAAAGCGTTGACGGCGCGATGGTAGTCCCAGGTGAAGTCCACGTCGCCCGTCGAGCCCTCGTAGCCCCACACGTTGCCGAATTCGCTGTTGATGTTCGGCTGCCGGCCCTGCCGCCAGCCCCGCTCGAAGTTCCACGGGGACCCGGGGTAGGTGCTGTCGCTGATCACCCGGAGGTGGTTCTCCCACTCCCACCCCGGCACGGTAGGAGTGCCAGGAGTTCAGGTCCGTCTCGGTGTGGCCGCGGCCGCAGCACACCGAGTTGTCTTCGACCAGCCGCGTGGGGTCCAGTTGCTTCGTCAAGCGATAGAGCGAGACCACCCACTCCTTCGTGTCCTGCCGGTAGACGCGCCGGTTGCCCTCGGTCGTGAAGAGGCCCCACGTCTCGTTGAAGATCACCCACGCGAAGATCGAGGGGTGGTTGTAGTCACGCCGGATCATCTGCCGGAGCGCGTGCTCCACCTCGCGGCGCATCTCGGCGTCGGGCTCGCCCCATGAGTTGGGCACGTCGGCCATGATGAGCATCCCGAGCCGGTCCGCCCAGTAGAGCTTGCGCGGCTGCGCGACCTTCACGTGAACGCGTAGCCCGTTCAGCCCGATCTGCTTCGCCCGGAGCACTTCGTCCCGGATGAATTCATCGCTCGGGAAGGTGTAATACCCCTCCGGGTGATAGGCCTGGTCGAGCGTGAGCTGGAGGTAGACCGGTTTGCCGTTCAACGCGACGTAGCGGTAGTCGGTCCCGGGCAGGTCGACGACGGAGATCTCGCGCATCCCGAAGTAGGTGTGCACCACGTCCTCCGCCACGCGCCCGCCGGCCACGCGGGCCTCCACCTCGTAGAGGAACGGATCCTCGAGCGACCAGAGCCGGGGGTTGGGCACCCGCACGTCGAACGTCACGCGGTCCGCGCCCCGCGGGATGCGCCGCGTGACCGTCGGGACGTCCGCGTTCTTGAAGCGGAGCGTCAGGGTGAGCGGCTCCGGCGCCTTCTCGAGCAGCCGCGCCTCGACCCGCACGCGCTGGTTGCGGATGTCCGGCGAGAACTGCACCACGTCGAGCGGCGTCCCGCCCCGCGCCTCGAGGTAGACCGTCTGCCAGATCCCCCGCGCGTTGCCGTACCCCTGCTTCCCCTCGAGCTTGAACGGACGCGGCGCGTCATCGACGCGGATCACCAGCCGCTGCGGCTCGCCCGGCCTCAGGTACGGCGTCAGCTCGAACTCGAAGGGCGTGTAGCCACCCTGATGGCTGCCCAGCAGCTGGCCGTCCAGCCAGGCCGTGGTGTGCCAGTCCGACGCGCCGATCACGAGGAAGACACGCTTTCCTCGCCAGTCGGCCGGCACCGTGATATCCCGGGCGTACCAGCCAATGTCGGCGCTGTCCTTNACCCCCGAGAGCGGCGCCGCCCAGGAGAAGGGCACCAGNATCTGCTGCGGCGACGGCAGCCCGCTCCGCGCCCACCCTTCCCGTTCCCCGACGTTCCCCGGATCCAGCTGGAACTGCCAGGTCCCGTTCAGGTTCTGCCACGCCTCCCGCTCGAAGTCAGGGCGCGGGTGCTCGGGAAGCGGGATCGGCGATGCGACCCGGTACTGCTTGGCCACCGCCGCCGGACCCGCCAGCCAGAGGCCGGCGCAGGTGATGGCCGCCGGCAGTAACCTGCTCACATGGAACCAACGCATGACCCTCTCCCTCGTGTGCTCCTCGAGTGGTTGGTTATTGCCCGGCAGTCGTGAGCCGGGCCGCCGGCGACGACAGCACGCCGGCCCGAACCGCCGAATCCGTCCGCGCCCGTCACGACGCCTGACATTCGCCCGAAGGAACCGCGATCGCCTGGCCCGAGGGGACGGGCGTGCCAAAATCAGGTGAGCCGTCCGCCTTCCAGCCAAACCGCTGCATCCGGATCACCCGCTCCCACCCCGGGGCAGTACTCACCTTCGAGTGATAGACGATCCAGTCCTCCGTGCCATCGGGCGATTTCGTGAAGCTGGCGTGACCCACGCCGTGGACGTCCTCTGTGCCGGTGAAGACGGGCCCGCTCTTGATCCAGCTCGCCGGGTCCATCGGATCCGCGTCCGGACTCCTCAGCCGGAGCTGGCCCAGCCTGTACTCCTTCAACCACGACTCCCGGGTCGAGTAGATGATGAACACCTGCTTGCCGTGAAAGAGGAACTGCGGNCCCTCNTTCAGGTCCAGCGGGCCGCCTCGCTCCCAGGGCTCGGTCGGGGAAGAGATGCGGACTCGCCTGCTGCTGATCGTCCACGGGTTGGACATCCGNGCAATGTAGAGNTGCTGCGGCGTCCTGTCCGTGGGGCGGTTCTCCTCCCACCCCGACCAGACGGCGTAGAGCTGGCCGTTCAGCCGGGCGACCGTCAGGTCGATCGCCCAGATGTTCTCCGTGCCGGCCGCAGGGTCGTCACCCGTGAAGAGCTGCCCCCTGTCGATGTACGGCCCCTGCGGGTCCTCGCCCACCGACTCCAGCACCCCGCTCCGCTGATGGATGAAGGGGGGACCGGCCTCCCCGGCCGCGTAGTAAATGTACCAGCGCCCGTCGAGGTAATGGAGCTCGGGTGCCCAGATGTGGCGCCGGTTCCACCCGGTCGCCGGAGGGCTCCACACCCGCACCGCGTTCGCCTTCACGCCCGTCAGCGTCCGGGACCTGGAAACGTAAATCCCGTCCCCCCGCGCCTCCACCAGGTAGTACCAGCCGTCCCGACGAATCACCCAGGGATCCTGGCCCGGGCCGATCGGGTTCGTGAACGTGCACGCGGGCCGTGGCGCCGACGGGACCTTCTCCGTCACCGCGGCGACGGTGTTCGAGCAACCACCGA